>Ga0181594_10001787_pt1 | contig 19878 bp, 19 predicted proteins | sample 071ome_18_FD_145603 | JGI IMG/M metagenome (GOLD analysis project Ga0181594, IMG submission 145603) | Coastal salt marsh microbial communities from the Groves Creek Marsh, Skidaway Island, Georgia - 071413BT metaG (spades assembly) | ecosystem: Environmental > Aquatic > Marine > Intertidal zone... | reverse complement strand
CCAACTCAAGCGCGGCGTCCTCGGAGCGAAAGGCACCCGCCTGAAGATAAACGCTGGGTTCGGTATCGATCTCGGGGAACTGATCCGGGTAGTTGAGTGCATCCATTGCCTCAACCACGACAGGCGCAGTGCCCTGCTCAGAGAATCCAAGCGCTCTGGCTGCGGCCATCGATAAATCGATAATGCGATCATCATGAAATGGACCGCGATCGTTCACTCGCAAATCAATTTTTCGACCATTGTCTAAATTCGTCACTCGAACCATGGTGGGGATGGGCAACGTTTTGTGCGCAGCTGAGACTTGATACATGTCAAATCGTTCACCGTTCGATGTTTTTCTGCCATGAAACTTCTTGCCATACCACGAAGCGATTCCAACTTCGAGATAGCCGAGGCTCGAGGCTAAAACGCGGTAGGGTTCCCCATAAATCACATAATCATTGTTCCAAGGCTCTCGAGGCGTCCTCAGCGCTTGAGGATCTGCCTCGAGGACGGCTTTGCTCGAACCAATCGAAGTCGCGCCTGACTCAGTCACTCCCGGGTTCAGTTCAAGCTTCCGTTCGCTGTCGGGTGAGCCTGTTTCACCCACAGTTGCCTCAAGGGCCCTCGTTTCGACGACTGCCTCTCGCGTGCCGTCCTTTAAGGAGGCACCCCGCTGACCAGACTCAGCAGAAACTTCTTCGTCCCCTTCTCCCTTATCGCCAGATTCCCAATTGGCCGTGTCGAGGAGGCCCTGATGCGGCAGCGCTGCTACGCCGTCATCAGAATTCCCATTCGAGGTAGATGCATCTTGGCCCTCGCGGCCTGAGGTTTGTGAGACCGCGTCGAGATCCAGTCTGCCTTCTGTCTCTGTGCTAGTGGCAGCATTTTCAGTCTCCCCAACACTCCGGTTGGCGGACGAAAAAATCGACTCCACCATCGTTCGCGGCGTGTTCGAGCACGCCGTGATGCCTAACAGCGCCCACGCGAGAACGAAATGCCAAAGTCTAACCACGTTTTTAAGAAGCGAGCGGTTCAGCGCCACGCGCGCGCAACCTTTCACTCAATTGAAAAACCGCCATGGCATAAAGTCTCGAATGGTTATAACGCGTAATGGTGTAAAAGTTCTGGCTACCGACCCAATATTCCTGCCCGGACTTACCTGCGTAAACGAGCAATGTCACAAGGTCGTCATCGCGCAATCCTTCCGGAATCTGTAGACCCGAATCTCTTAGAGCCTTAAGACGGTATTGAGGTTTTAACTCATTATCAAACAGGGCTGATTGTGCTGCTGGCGGGGCGTCCAATGGCATCAATGGCACCAATCCAGATTGCCAACCATGCTTTGCGAAGTAATTAGCGACGCTGGCGATAATGTCCTCGGGCGACTGCCATATATCGGCAAATCCGTTGCCATCTGCATCTACGGCGTAGGCTCTGTAACTGCTCGGTATAAATTGACCGTAGCCCATTGCGCCCGCATAAGACCCCTTAAGACTGAGAATATCCTGCTTTTGTTCTTGCGCGAGGATGAACAGCGCTTTCAGTTGGCCTCGAAAAAATCGACTGCGAGGGGGATAATCAAATGCCAGAGTAGTCAAGGCATCAATCACTCGATAGCTTCCTGTGATTCGCCCATAAGACGTTTCTACGCCCAAAATAGCGAGAATCACCCATCGATCGACCCCATATTTGCGCTCGACTCGATCAAAGACCGCTCGATGTTCCTTCATAAAGGCAACACCTTGTTCAACGCGGCGCTCGGTCAAAAATATCTCTTGATACTCCTTCCAAGTCAGCACGCGTTCAGCAGGTTTTGAGATCGCCTTGATAATGCTCGCCTGATACTCAGCTTCACCCAGCACCTTCTCAAGATCAGTCCGAACAAACCCTTCAGAGACCAACTCCTCAACAAATTGTTGGACCTCTGCCCTCGACAGATCGAGTTGTCCATCTTGGGCTTCGACTTGCGCCACGCAAGACAATATCGCCGCACCGAACATTAAAACTAAGATTTGTAACCACTTCACAACATGCGCTCTGCTTAGACCGGACAATAAGGTTACAGCATTATTCGTCGGTGGCTATGAATTGACATGAGAAGCCCAAAACCAATAAACAAGGTCAGAATCGAGGTGCCACCGAAACTCACAAGGGGCAGAGGAACACCCACCACGGGCAAAATACCCGACACCATACCAATGTTGACGAAGACGTAAATGGCTAATGTGAACGTGATACTCCCGGCCAACAAGCGGCCGAAGGTGTCTTGTGCATTTACCGAAATAATCACCCCTCTTAGGATCAGAAGGCTGTAGCAAAGAAGCAAGAATACAACGCCAAGAAAACCGAGCTCTTCCGCCAACACGGCGATAATGAAATCAGTTGAGCTTTCGGGCAAAAAATCTAAATGCGATTGGGTGCCCTGCAGCAGCCCTTTGCCCGAGAGCCCCCCTGAGCCGATGGCGATCGTGGACTGGATAATATTCCAACCAGAACCCAGAGGATCACGCTCGGGATTGAACAAGGTCAGGATACGCTCTCGCTGGTAGTCCTTAATCAGGAACCAAAATGCAGGCGCAGAGACGACAGCTAAGAGAGACGACCAGGCCACCCATCGCCAAGAAATACCCGCTAACAACAACACCAGGAGTCCCGAACCCCCAATGATAAGGGCTGTCCCTAGGTCAGGCTGAAGAACAATCAGGGCGCAGGGCACCAACAAGAGCAACAGGGCGACAACCACATGCTTTGGCCTCGGCGGCAAATGTCGCTCATGGAGATACCAGGCGAGCACTAGAGGCAAGCAAAGCTTCATCACTTCGGACGGCTGAAACTGCAGCACCCCTGGAATTCGCAACCAACGCCTGGAACCGTTGACCTCCGTGCCTAAGGGATAAATCAAGATCAAAAATAAAATGCCCAAAAGATAAAGCCACGGAGCTAAGCGCATAAAAACATGGGCCGGAAACTGTGCAATCAACAACATCATCGCAAGGCCCAGAGCTAACCTCGTAATCTGGGCTTCGATGGTTGCCTCGCTCTGATCGGCGGCGCTGTACAACACGACAAGCCCGAATGCCGCTATCACCAAGATGATGAGGAGCAACATCGGATCCAAGCGGAGCGCCCGCAAAAGACGATCTCGCCCGACAGCGATGCCCCAAGTCGATGACATCGATCGTTCATCGAAACTCATCGGATGCTGGCCAAGGATTTCATCTGCGCAGGCACGAATTCGGCGCTAAGAATGTCTAGTAAATAGGCGTCAATGACTGCTCTTGCTACAGGGGCAGCATTTTCACTGCCCCCTCCTCCGTTTTCGAGTAACACCGCAACCGAAATCAACGGCTGCTCAACCGGCGCAAAAGCGATAAACCATGCGTGCTTCCGAAATCGCTCATCGATGAGGCTTTCATCGTAAACTTCGCCCTGACTGATGCCGACCACTTGGGCAGTGCCGGATTTACCTGCCATGGTGTAGGGGATGTCGCGCCCGATGTAAGCCCAAGCGGTCCCATTCTCGCCGAATCGCTGATTGCCGCGATGAACCACCTTCTTCATGCCGCCAATGATCGTCTCCCAGGCCCAGTCTGGTATCGGACCCACTGAACGATTCGATGACTCGAGCGCGTCCTCGGCCCATCGATCTTTGGCCATCACGGCAGGCTGGATACGACCTCGATTAGCTAAAATTGCGGCCGCCTGCGCCATCTGCATCGGCGTGACCAGCATGTCGCCCTGACCGATGCCGAGGTTCACCGTGTCTCCGGGTCTCCAGTCCGCACCTCGAGCCTCCTGTTTCCACGCCTGGCTCGGCAGTAATCCACGCTTGGCTTCTGTAAGATCGATGGCGAGATTTTGCCCAAAGCCGAATCGATCTAACTGACTGGAAAGCAGGTCAATTCCCATCCGATGTGCGAGATCATAAAAAAATACATTACATGACCGATACAGCGCCTTCTGAATATGCACGCGACCATGACCGCCCGAGTCCCGTTTGGTCCAGTTCCAATCCCGATAAAGCCGCGTCTCTCCTTCGAGGCGAAACCAGCCTGGATCTTCAATTACGCCGTCGGTCGTCGCGTACCCTGCCACCAAGCCGATCAACCCAATGAAGGGTTTGAGGGTTGAACCCGGTTCGTACTGCCCCTGGAGGGCGCGATTAAAAAGCGGCAAGTCTCTGGAATTCACCAGTTGGCTAAACGCTGACCGAGACAACCCCGTGAGAAAAGGGTTGGGGTCGTAGGACGGTTTACTGAGGAGTGCAAGGACCCCTCCCGTCGAGGGCTCAAGCGCCACCACGGCACCGCGACGGCCAGCCATCGCAGCGTCTGCCGCTTTCTGTAGTCGTGTATTCAAGTACAAATTGATCGAGTCACCCCGCCTGGGTACCTGACGGTTAACCACCTGCATCACTCGCCCTTTGGCATTCACCTCCACTTGATCAAAGCCAACGCCGCCCAAGAGCGCATCCTCATAAAACCGTTCAACGCCCAATTTTCCGATGTGACTGGTACCCGAATAGGCCGCCGCATCAATCAGTCGCTGGTCCTCGTCGGTGATCATCCTCACCGAGCCCACCGCATGCGCGGTCAACTCTGCTCGAGGATAGTGCCGAAGTAATTCAGCCCGCACAGCAAACCCTGGCAGCCGCATTCGATTGGCTTCAAAACGAGCCACTTCTTCATCGGTCAAGTTGTACATCACAGGGGCTGCTTCAAATCGTCGCGCACGTCTCTTGGCAAGATCTTGAATCCGTTCTTCTGCAGCCTCATCAAGATCCAAGACCGAGCGCAATGCGGCTAAGCTCTCATCGAGTGATCGGATTTGTTCGGGGATCATCACCAGCTGACGAGCCGGTAGATTTTCAGCCAAGATCTGCCCCTCGGCATCGAAGATCAGCCCTCGTGAGGGTGGCTTGGCCACCAATTGCATACGATTCTCATCGGAACGCGTAACGAACGCATCGTGTCGTACAAACTGAAGATAGCCTATGCGCAGCAGCAATAGACCGAAGAGCACCGCAACCAGGATGGCACCCAGTGTGACCCGCTCGATGTAAATCTGAGCCTCACCCCGATGATCTTTAATGATGAGCGGTTCAGCCATCAGTGGCACTTACTATTTGTGATAAGGATGCATATGGATAACACTCCAAGCCCGGTAGAGCTGCTCTGCGAACAACACCCGCATCAAAAAGTGTGGGAAAGTCATTGGCGAGAAACTCAACGTGAGCCCCGCATCGCTAATTAACTCGGGGGCCAATCCATCTGGCCCTCCAATGAGGCACTGAACCACCGGGTACTCCTGCATCCAACTCGCCATTGACGCTGCCAAGGCCTCAGTGGAAAAGCTTCGCCCCGATTTATCCAACGCCACAATGAGCGCCCTTGGCTGGAGTTGATCTCGAATCGACCGCTCTTCTTCCTGATGATACTGAGCGATGGCACCGGACTTGTGACGCTTTGCGAGAGGGAACTCTTTCAGTATCAACTGACAATCGCCCTTGATTCGCTTCTGATAGGTTTCGAATCCTTCATGGATCCATCGGGGGGGCTTAGTGCCCGCCGCAATCAGTTCAATCTTCATCTCTCGTAGACTCGACCTGACCCGGACTGAGACTCCAAAGACGCTCGAGGTCATATAAGGCTCTCGTCTCTGGCTGCATCAAATGCACAAGGATGTCTCCCAAATCAACAAGGACCCATTCACCGTCTTCCTCCCCTTCAACACCAAGTGGCCTCAATCCTTGAGCCTTCGCTTGCTCGACCACGTTGGCGGCGAGTGCTTTGATTTGTCGCTTGGATTGACCACTCGCAACAATCATAAGGTCGGCGATATCGGTCTGACCCTGCACATCTAAGACCACCACGTCTTCTGCCTTTATTTCATCCAAGGCCTCCAGCACCAGACCTCTCATCGCTTCAAGATTCAAATGTCACTCACTCCGTCTTTTCCGGGGTTCGATACAAGCCAAGGCGCTCAATGTAGTCACCGACCGATTGAGAAAGCGCGCTCGAACGCCCGCCCGCCGCTAGCTGGGCTCGTATCGAAGTCGCGGACGTCTCGACTTTCGGGAAACTAAGTTGAAAGACGCGTCCGCTTGCAGCCATATTATCGTCTATCGCCGTCAGATGCGGTATTTTACTGAGTATCGACCCCTGGGCCTTTTCGATATTCCTTGGAATGACAATTAAGTTTGCCAATTCCAGAATCTGGCCGGATGCTACCCAATTCGGAAGATCTGCAAACGCATCTTCACCCAAGACAAAGAACAGAGGGGTTACCGAGGACATCTGGGACCGAAGATGGCGCAAAAGATGACTCGTTGGCACGGTTTCACCGAGGCGGAACTCATAAGCGTCAATCAGCATGCCCTCCTCACCCTCGAGAGCTAACGTCAACATAGCCATCCGGTGATCGGGTGAGACCCCGCATGGCTGACGATGACCAGGTTTAAATACCGGAACAAACCGTACCGAAACCTTTAGCTGCTGCACCAAGGCCTTGGCTATCGCCAAATGCCCTTGATGGATAGGGTCAAAGGTTCCGCCAAAAACCACTTCTGGCTGGGGTTGCCTCATTGCCTAACCTGACCTGCACCCCGAACCACCCACTTCAATGTGGTTAGGCCCTCGAGGCCCACTGGGCCTCGCGCGTGTAACCGGTCAGTTGAGATTCCGATCTCCGCCCCTAAGCCATACTCAAACCCATCAGCGAACCGCGTCGATGCGTTAACCATGACCGAACTTGAATCGACCTCTCGAACAAACCGATCTGCATGAGTCGAGTCCTCAGTAACGATGGTCTCCGTATGGTGCGAGCCGAACCGATTGATGTGTTGGATCGCGGCACTCAGGTCATTGACAACACAAACCGAAATAATTGGACCCAAATACTCCGTGCGCCAATCTTCTTCCGTTGCCAACACGGTCAGCGTTTCGGAACCCACAATCTGTCTTGTCGCCTCACACCCTCTAATCTCGACACCCTCTGCCGCTAGATCTCGCACAATGTTGGGCAAAAATTGGGGGGCAACGTCCTTATGAACCAGCAGGGACTCGAGCGCATTACAGACCGAATTTCTTTGGGTTTTTCCATTCATCACAATCGCACTTGCCATATTCAAATCTGCCGACGCATCAATAAATGCATGACAGTTGCCGTCTAAATGCTTAAGCACGGGAATCCGGCTTTCGGCGGCAATTCGTTCGATGAGTGATTTGCCACCACGTGGGATGATGAGATCAACATAGGCTGTTTGTTGAAGCAGTTGCCCCACCGCTGCTCGGTCGGTCGTCTCGATAAGTTGTACCAAATGGGTCGGCAGGGCAGCAGCTTCAAGCCCTAACGCGATCTGTTTGGCCAGGGCTTGGTTCGTCTCTATACACTCCGATCCACCGCGCAGAATCACGGCGTTACCGGCTTTCATGCACAGCGCAGCGGCGTCCACTGTGACGTTCGGCCTAGACTCGTAGATCATGCCAATCACCCCAATGGGTGTTCTCATCCGCGAGACCACGAGGCCATTGGGCCTCTCATTCTGATCCACCATCTGACCGACTGGGTCCGATAATTCGGCGACCTGAACAAGGCCATCGCACATTAACTTGACTCTATCCGCATTGAGCGTCATTCGCTCAATCAACGGCAGCTCCAAGCCTCGCTCCTCCGCTCTCGTACAATCTACCGCGTTCGCTCCTAAGATGAGATCCGTCGATTCCGAAATCAGGGCCGCGATGGCATGCAGCGCCTCATTTTTTTGCTGGGAGCTCGCCTGACTGCCGACAACCGCAACTTGCCTGGCCCTGGAAGCAAGTGACTCGACATAAGCTTTAATATCCATGTCTCTAATCCAACGATTCTTTTCGCGCGTTACGGCTAGCGCGTCACATCAGACGCCAGGCCAAATCCTATTTATTCACAGCAACTCAATGACACTCTGCCAGGGACATTTTCCCGATGAGATGCCCAAATTAACCTTAATACGGTTGCTCAAGCGCCTTTCAGGCTTCAATTCCAACGACAAATTGGCAACCTCATGTCGATTATGGAAGATGCCCGAAGGGTCTGTCTCGGCTCTTGTGCGATGGACCTCAAATGCTTGCGTTTGGCCCGGATTCGCAATTAGCGGATGCCCCGCACAAGTTGTAAGCGCAAGCCACTTCGATTCGGTGATCGCCGGCACCGATGACCTCTTTCAGCTTTCCTCTGACTGTAATTGATCCAGCATCTTTTCAATGCGCGTGAGCCGCGTTAAAGGATCACTGATCTCGAGAAACCGTTGCCTCACAGAATTCTTAATGGGGAGAAGTTCTACTAACCGACCACCCAATTCCGCCGCATGGTCGTAAGTTGACTGACGCGCCTCCTTAGCAATGCTGGGGTGCGCCAACAAGTCCTCGAGGATGCCGATCAAAAGCTCATCTTCAGGCCCAATCGGTATTGCGGGTTCTGGCGCGAGCAGTCGACACTCGGCACGTAACCCCCCGTTAGATGCTTCAAAGGCGTCAATTATGACCAGTTTCTGCTCTGCCTTGATCACGACTTCCAACTGCCCAGCATCATTCTGGTCAAAATCGGAGATTTGACAGTAAGTGCCTATGGTCGCGATCTCAGGGTGGCTTCGACCTCGCGTCCCCAACAGATGGCTCGACGGAAGATTTCCATCGGGTCGCTTCTCAGCCAAGACCAACCCCAAGCCCTGCCCTTCGTGCAAACAGTCCCGAACGAGATCTTGGTGATACGCTTTTGCGGCGATCAGACGAAGCTGGCCACCAGGAAAGAGCACCGCAGGCACTGGAAGCAAACCAATCTCGATTTCTTGGTCTCTGGAACTCATCTAGGAATGCACCGAAGATGATGCCCAACTAATTAAAATGGGATGTCGTCGTCGAAGTCGTCGGCAGGGGGCGGCCCGAAATCATCCGCTTGCCCGCCTCTGGAAGGTGAGCTGGCCATGCCACCGCCCATACCCCCTTCTCCACGGGCATCAAGCATCTGCATCTCATTGGCTACAATTTCAGTGGTGTAATGTTTTTGACCTTCGCGCTCCCATTCGCGAGTTCTCAGCTCGCCTTCTACATAGACTTTTGAGCCGCGCTTCAGATATTCGCTCGCGATCTCGGCCAACCGATTAAAGAAGACCACACGGTGCCATTCCGTGCGCTCTTTTTGTTCCCCTGAATCTCGGTCTCGCCAAGATTTAGAGGTAGCAATAGATACGTTGGTGACGGCACCGCCCGATGGCATGTATCGGGTCTCGGGGTCACGACCTAAGTTCCCAACGAGGATGACCTTATTAATCCCTCTCGCCATTTCCTATCTCCCATTCAAAACTGCCCGAATTCTAGCATCTCGTGCCGCAATTCGGCGGTGGTTTTTGTGATCTTCTGTCCTCAAAAAGGCTAATTAAAACGTATTTTTCGCGATTTTTACCGAGCTTCACCTCAAGCCATGGCCCGAGACTTGGTCAGCCAGCGCTCAAAAAGAACGAACATAAAACACAACCCCATCGCCACGGCGTAAAGTCCTATCTCACCCCAAGCATGAATCAGGAAGCCACCCACGGATCCACCCAGCGCAATGCCTACGAATTGACTGGTGCTGTATATCCCCATAACCAAACCACGGTGCTCGGTATCTGCAAGTGTGGTAGCCCTCGCTGGAAGGCTGGCTTCTAAGAAATTAAAGGCTGAGAACAACGCCACCGCCGCGAACGCCAACTGCCAGGATGACGCTTGGAACTGAAGACCAGTGAGCGCCAGCGCTAAAAGTGCTATCGCCCACGATATCGATTTCTGCCGTCCTTGCCTTTCGCGATAAAGCGCAGGCGCCATACACGCCAATGAAAGCAACAACGCGACCAGGTAGAAACCACCATGCTCAGCAACAGACCATCCCCGGGCAACGAGCTGCGAAGGTAACGTGAGAAACACAGACATGAGAATGAAATGGTTCAAGGCAATACCCACGCACAGAAGACTTAGTTTCCCTCGATGGATTTGGGCGCTATTGAGACTTAAAGGTGGCGGCGACACGACCTGCGAATCACTCACCCTCAGAAGTAGAAGTCCCGCCAGCACCCCGAGGCCAGCGTTCAACCAAAAAATGGCGGGTAGCCCTTGAACCACGAAGAGCCATGGCCCCAGGACCATAGACAGTCCGAAGGCAGCGGCAATACTGCCGCCAACACCCGCCATCGCAGTGGATCGTTGCGACGACGGGACTACATCACCGATCCAGGCCAGTAGGACGCCTGCTATTGCAGCTCCCCCTTGTAAAAACCGGCCAGCAATCACCCACTCAATCTGATTGGACCAAGCGGCCAGAATACTGCCTGTCACGAACAAACCCAGCGCGACCAGGATCACAGGGCGGCGACCCCATCGATCTGAGGCTAACCCGAAAGGAATCTGCATGAGACACTGCGCAAGCCCATAGCCGCCTATCGCCAACCCCACCTGCCAAGCCTTAGCCCCGTATGCATCAGGCGCTGCCAGTGCAAATACAGGCAAGATGCAAAAAAGCCCCAGCATCCGAAGAAAATAAAGAAGATAAATCAGACCAATTGTGGGCATGGCAATTGACTCACTCCACTGCCCAGCAGTGTGTCTCTCTGTGTTGGAAAGGTGATGGGGCCCTCTCGCTTTCGAGCGCAACCCGCTTGCCACAGTATCGTTCGCGGCAAGCGTGTATCATGCGCTTTTTAATTCCGCCTCAACAATTCGAGCGGCTCAGTCCACCCGCCACCATTTTATACGACGTATGTCAGCTGAAACTATTTCTATTCGCGGTGCGAGACAAAATAACCTTCGTAATATCGATGTCGATATTCCACGCAACGAACTCGTGGTCATCACTGGCGTCTCGGGGTCAGGGAAATCGAGCCTGGCTTTCGACACACTCTATGCCGAGGGCCAGCGGCGGTACGTTGAAAGCCTGTCGACGTATGCCCGGCAATTTCTATCCACAATGGAAAAGCCAGAGCTCGATTATATCGAGGGCCTGTCACCGGCAATCTCCATCGAACAGAGAACATCGAACCACAACCCGCGCTCTACCGTGGGCACCATCACTGAAATCAGCGATTTCCTCAGATTGTTATTCGCTCGGGTGGGCACCCCTCATTGCCCCGATCACGGACAGCCACTCATCGCACAGTCAGTCGCCACCATGGTGGATCAGGTACTTAATATTGCGCCTGAGACTCGAGTCATGATTCTCGCCCCCGTGGTCCGCGAGAAAAAAGGGAACCATCAGCACCTCTTGCGGGATTTGGGTCGAAGCGGTTTCGTTCGAGCTCGAATCGACGGCATGATCACCGAATTCGATGATTTACCCGAACTTGACCGCACTAAGCCTCACACCATTGAGGTGATCGTCGATCGATTCCGGGTCAGGCCCGAACTCAGAACAAGGATTGCAGATTCCTTTGAAACCGCGTTGGCGACCGCAGATGGTCTCGCCATGGTCTCGATGATGGACGGCGAGAACGAAGATATTTTGTTTTCATCCAAATATGCGTGCCCGGATTGCGGCCATAGTGTGTCGCTCATGGAGCCAAGACTCTTCTCATTCAACAGCCCCATTGGCGCTTGTCCCACATGCGAGGGCATGGGAGAAGAAACCTATTTCGACCCACAAAGCCTCATCCGAGATGCGTCCCTCAGTTTATCCGAGGGTGCCATCAACGGATGGGACCGACTGCACGTTTACTACTATCAGTTGCTGGAGCAATTGAGCGCTCACTATGGGTTCTCAATGGATACTCCCTTTGAGGGGCTCGATCCAAAGCACCAAGCGTTGATCCTAATGGGCAGTGAAGGTCGCGACGTGCCCTTTACCTATGTGGATCAAACTGGCGAGCGTGTGCTTCGGGCCCACCCTTTTGAGGGCATCATTCCGAATTTGGAGCGTCGATTTCAAGAAACTGAATCGCAAACGGTTCGAGACCAAATGAGTCAGTACCAATTGACCCAAGCCTGCCGCGCGTGCGCTGGCCATCGACTCAATCGGGATGCATTGTCAGTCAAAGTTGAAGACCGAAACTTCGCAGATATTTCCACGCTCAGTATCCAAGAAGCTCGAGATTATTTTGATGCGCTGACGCTCCCTGGCCACTTAGGAGAGGTGGCCTCTAAGATCGTTGCCGAACTCAAAGCGCGGCTGACGTTTTTATGCAACGTCGGACTCAACTATTTAACACTGAGTCGCGCGGCTAACACACTGTCGGGTGGTGAATCCCAAAGAATCAGGCTCGCCAGTCAAATCGGTGCGGGGTTGGTTGGCGTGATGTACGTCCTGGATGAACCCTCTATCGGACTCCACCAACGCGATAACCAAAAGCTGCTGGATACCCTGATCCACCTGCGAGATCTTGGCAATTCAGTGATTGTGGTTGAGCACGATGAGGATGCCATCCGATCCGCGGATTACATCATTGATATGGGTCCCGGCGCAGGTGAACAGGGTGGTCAAGTGATCGCCGCAGGGCCTCTTCAGACCATCTTGGAATGTCATGCTTCAAGTACGGGGCAGTATTTGTCAGGTCAACGACGGATGCAGGTGCCCCAGCGCTCTGACGCACCTCAAAACGATCGATGGCTCACTCTGGCTGGCGCGAAACTCAATAATCTGAAAAACGTCACCCTCAAATTGCCGGCAGGACTCATGACCGCAATCACAGGGGTGTCAGGTTCAGGCAAATCCACGTTAATCAATAAGACCCTCTATCCCATCGCGGCGCACCAACTCAATAGAGCCAAGCGCAGCTCCACAGATCATTTTGATTCGCTTTCTGGGCTCGATCTGTTCGACAAGGTCATCAACATAGACCAAAGCCCCATCGGTCGGACGCCTCGGTCGAACCCCGCCACTTACACACAAATTTTCAATGCAGTGCGGGATCTGTTTGCGGGAACGTCAGAGGCAAGAAGCCGGGGTTACAAAGCCGGTCGCTTTAGTTTCAACGTCAAGGGCGGGCGCTGCGAGGCCTGCCAGGGTGACGGTCAAATCAAGATCGAAATGCATTTCCTGCCGGATTTCTACGTTCAGTGTGATGAGTGCGAGGGAAAGCGCTACAACCGAGAAACATTGGAGATTTTGTATAAAGGCAAAACCATTGATGAAGTTCTAAATCTGACCGTTGAAGACGCGTGTCTATTTTTGAGTGCGATTCCTGTCATTGAACGCAGATTGCAAACTCTCATCGACGTCGGGTTGGGCTATATCCGCCTTGGACAGAGTGCCCTCACTCTCTCTGGCGGGGAAGCACAGCGAGTCAAGTTAGCTCGAGAATTAGCTCGCCAAGATACGGGTAAGACGCTGTATATTTTGGATGAACCCACCACGGGACTGCATTTTCAGGATATCGAACAGTTACTCGGTTGCCTTGCCCAATTGAAAGCTCGAGGCAACACACTCATTGTCATCGAACATAACTTGGATGTGATTGCCGCCGCCGATTGGGTGATCGACTTAGGCCCAGAAGGCGGCGAAGGTGGCGGCGAAATCATTGCCGAAGGCAGTCCCGAGGCCGTTGCAATGAGCGAGGCCTCCTTTACCGGGCGTTACCTAAAACATCACCTCAACCTCAACTAAGCTAAGGCCGACATGGTTGCAGACAACGCCTGGCCTTGGGTTATAGGCGCGCCCATATCGGCCAGAACGGATTCAAGCGCAGATACGCAGAGCATCACGTTCTCTCTTCGACTCGCATAGCCCATCAATCCGATGCGCCAGACTTTGCCCGCGAAAACTCCCAGACCAGCACCAATCTCCAGATTGAACTCGTTTAGCAATCGCTGTCTGACTCGCGCCTCATCAACACCTTCAGGGACTGAAACCAAATTCAGCTGAGGCAGTCGCTCTTCTTCTGGTACGACAAAGGTTAACCCCATGGCTTCAAGACCCGCTCGTAGACCCATGTGATGATGCTTGTGTCGCCGCCACGAGGCTTCAAGCCCCTCTTGCTCCAAGAGCACCAGACTTTGATGAAGACCATACAAGGCATTAATGGGCGCGGTGTGATGATAGGCTCGCGTCGTGTTTGCTCCCCAATACCCCATCACCAGATTCATATCCAGAAACCATGATGCAACCGGGACCGTCCGGTTCTTAATCACTTCGATCGCGCGATCAGACATGGACAGGGGAGACAACCCGGGCGCGCAGGATAGGCACTTTTGAGAACCACTGTAGGCCGCATCGGCACCCCACTCATCTAGCGCGACCGGGATTCCACCTAAAGACGTCACGCAATCTACAATAGTTAAACACCCAGCGGCCGCAGCAATGCCGCAGATGGCTTTCGCATCTGAACAAACTCCGGTCGAGGTCTCAGCGTGCACGAAGGCCACGATTTTCGTGTCAGGATGCGCTTTGAGCATTGAAGCCACTTGCTCTGGATCGATCGCCCTACCCCAATCACTCTGGAGTAATATCAATTCGCCACCGAGCCGGGTAACGTTTTCAGCCATTCGGCCACCGAAAACACCGTTTTGACAAACCAATACTTTGTCGCCCGGACTGACAAGGTTCGCAAAGCACGCTTCCATACCTGCGCTACCAGGGGCGGACACGGGTAAGGTCAGTGTATTTTTCGTTTGGAAGGCCCATTGGAGCTTGCGCTTCAAATCATCCATCAATTGAATAAATTGTGGATCCAAATGACCGATGGTTGGCCTGGCCATAGCGGTAAGCACTTCAGGGTGAACATCTGAAGGTCCCGGGCCCATCAGTGTTCTTGCTTGAGGGATAAATGCGACGTGATTCATAGCATTAAACTCTTGAGACAATTAGGTGTTGCAAGGGTTCAAGAAAAAGGGCCGGAAAACCGGCCCTTGTAATACACCCCATTCATGAGCCCAACGGCCTTAGGCCTGCTCTTCAACCTCTTCGAACTCGTCTTCTTCGACATCTGGCCGGTCGACGAGCTCCACGTACGCCATTGGCGCAGCATCGCCTGCTCGAAACCCTGCTTTGAGAATTCGAAGATATCCGCCTGGGCGCTCTTGATACCGCGGCCCCAGATCGGTGAATAATTTCCCTACGGTTGCCTTGTTACCGGTTCTTGCAAAGGCCAAACGGCGGTTGGCCACCGAATCTTCTTTCGCAAGCGTAATCAAAGGCTCGGCGTAACGACGAAGCTCCTTCGCTTTCGGCAATGTCGTCTTGATGAACTCGTGCTCAACAAGAGAGCACGTCATGTTCTTAAACATCGCCTTACGGTGAGCCGTATTGCGGTTGAGTTGTCTTCCACTTTTTCTATGACGCATGATCTTTCCTACCTAAGCCTAATGGCGGACCCTCTTAACCGAGCAATCGGTCATCACCCCTGAGAGACGAAGGCGGCCAGTTCTCAAGCCGCATACCCAGAGACAAACCACGAGAGGCCAGAACGTCCTTGATCTCTGTCAAAGACTTTTTGCCAAGATTTGGTGTTTTGAGCAATTCCACTTCAGTTCGACGAATCAAATCACCAATGTAATAGATGTTTTCTGCTTTCAAACAATTGGCCGACCGGACAGTCAGTTCCAGATCATCCACGGGTCGAAGCAAGATTGGGTCGAGTTGTTCTTCCTGACCTTTGTCATCGGACGCCGCGCTGCTCTCTAAGTCGACGAACACCGCGATTTGCTGTTGAAGGATTGTCGCAGCACGCCGAATCGCTTCTTCTGGGTCAATCGTCCCGTTGGTCTCAAGCTCGATGATCAGCTTGTCAAGGTCGGTTCGCTGCTCAACTCGCGCGCTGTCCACCTTGTAAGCAACCCGCCGAATAGGGCTGTAGGACGCATCCAACATCAGTTGACCAATCACTCGCCCTTCATCTTCCTCAGAGACGCGCGCGTCCGCTGGCACGTAGCCTCGACCACGAGTCACATGGGCTCTCAGTTCAATACTGCCGCTACCATTTAGATTCGCGATGACGTGATCCGGGTTTGCGATCTCAACATCGTGATCAAGAACGAAGTCCCCCGCAGTGACTGGGCCCGCACCTGACTTGCTCAATGTGAGTTCAGCTTCGTTCGATGAGTTCAACTTGACCGCGACACCCTTCAAGTTCAGAAGAATCTCGATTACGTCCTCTTGAACTCCTTCAATTGCGCTGTATTCATGCAACACACCGTCGATTGCGACTTCCGAGATCGCGCATCCCGGCATCGACGACAAAAGAATCCGACGAAGCGCATTGCCTAGCGTATGGCCGAAACCTCGCTCCAGAGGCTCTAGGACTACTTGAGCACGGGTCGCACTGATTTGGTCAACCTGAATGTTCTGGGGTGTTAAAAACTCGAGTGAAGAATGGGGCATAGTTTTATCTTCCTTAATCGATCAGTCGTGAGCTACTTACTTCGAGTAGAGTTCGACAATCAGGTTTTCGTTGATTTCCTTGGGGAGCTCATCCCGTTCTGGATAGTGCCTAAAAACACCCTCCATTCGATCAACATTCACGTCCACCCAATCTACCGGCGCCCGCTGTGCAGCTAGATTTAATGCACCTTGGATTCGCAGCTGGTTTCGAGACTTTTCACGGATTGACACCGTATCGCCAGCCTCTACCTGATACGAAGGGATATTAATCACTTGGCCATTCACCAAAATCGACTTGTGGGACACCAATTGGCGCGCTTCTGCGCGGGTGCAACCAAAACCCATTCGATAAACCACATTATCTAGACGACGTTCTAAAATCCGCAGCAAGTTCTCGCCCGTTGCACCCTTCTGACGATCGGCTTTCTTGTAGTAGTTTCTAAATTGCTTTTCGAGAACGCCATAGATACGACGCACCTTCTGCTTCTCGCGCAACTGGACACCATAATCTGACGCGCGAGCGCGGCGGTGTCCGTGCATCCCCGGTGCCGTTTCAATTCGACACTTGGACTCGATAGGACGAACCCCACTCTTCAAAAAGAGGTCGGTTCCTTCTCGCCGAGCTAACTTTAATTTTGGGCCGAGATATCTGGCCATATCCGATCTCCTTTGTTAGACCCGACGCTTCTTCGGGGGTCGACAACCGTTGTGAGGAATTGGGGTCACGTCCGTGATGTTGGTGATGCGAAACCCCACAGCGCTCAGCGCCCTCACGGCCGCTTCACGACCGGGACCCGGCCCTTTCACAAACACTTCTAAATTTTGCAACCCATATTCGAGGGCGGAATTGCCGGCGCGCTCTGCTGCGACCTGAGCGGCGAAAGGTGTGCTCTTTCGAGCGCCTCTGAAGCCTGACCCACCAGCCGTTGCCCACGACAGTGCGCCACCCTGACGATCCGTGATCGTGACGATGGTGTTATTAAACGACGCGTGGATATGGGCAAGACCATCTGCGACTTGGCGCTTGCCTTTTTTTCGAGCAACCGGGGCTGAATTATCTGCTGGTGCCATATTTCTTCTCGCTTTTCCTTCTCGATCAGGGCGCTGGTCCCTGTACTAAGTTCTGTCTCGCTTCAACTCATCACCGTTTGGCGATTATTTGCGGATAGGCCGCTTGGGTCCTTTTCGAGTCCGCGCATTAGTCTTCGTGCGTTGGCCACGAACGGGAAGGCTGCGGCGATGTCGGATTCCTCGGTTACATCCCAAGTCGAGCAAGCGCTTAATGTTCAACTGAACTTCCCGACGCAAATCGCCCTCTACGGGTAATTTGGCTATTTCTGCGCGCAGCTGATCCAGTTCCCCTTCCGTCAGCTCGCCCATTTTGGTGCTCGGGCTGATCCCTGTCGCATCGCACAGTTTTTTCGCTGTGGTGCGTCCGATCCCGTAGATGTATGTCAATGAGATCTCGGTGTGCTTATCGTCCGGAATGTTGATTCCTGCTAAACGAGCCATGCAGTGCTCCTGTCCCTATGCTGATCAGGCTTAACCCTGACGTTGTTTATGTTTTGGTTCAGAACAAATCACTCGAACCGAGCCGTTTCGGCGAATAATCCGACAGTTCCGGCACATTTTCTTAACTGAAGCTCTTACTTTCACTTCATCCTCCTAAAGACGTGCTAGCGACGCCCGAAATTCTGTAAGTTTGATTTCTTCATCAACGATTCGTACTGATGAGACATCAAATGCGTCTGCACCTGTGCCATAAAATCCATGATGACGACGACCACGATCAAAAGCGCCGTGCCGCCTAACTGGAACGTGACGTTAAACTGCACCACGAGAAATTGCGGCAACAGACACACCAATGTCATGTATAAAGAACCAAACAACGTTAATCGTGTAATGATGCTATCGATGTATCGGGCCGTTTGGTCCCCGGGCCGGTAGCCTGGTACAAAAGCGCCGGACCGCTTCAAGTTATCCGCCACCTCTTTGGGGTTAAACATAATTGAGGTGTACCAGAAGCAGAAAAAAATGATGCCCGCAGAGAACAACAGGATGTTCAAGGGCTGACCAGGCGCTATCTGAAGGCTCAAATCTTGCAACCATCCCATGTTCTCGTTCTGGCCGAACCACTGACCCAACGATGCGGGAAAAAGCAATAGACTGCTGGCGAAGATTGCTGGGATGACCCCCGCCATATTAACCTTGAGTGGTAGGTGCGAACTTTGCGGCTGATACATGCGACGCCCTTGCTGACGTCTCGCATAGTTCACCGTGATGCGTCGCTGACCACGTTCGACATAAACGACGCCCGCAACAATCACCACTGCGAGTGCGGCGATTCCAAGCAGTGCAATGATCTGGATCTCGCCCTGCCGCGCTTGTTCGAAAGATTGGCCAATGGCACTCGGAAACCCAGACACGATGCCGGCGAAGATGATAATCGATATACCGTTGCCTACGCCTCTTTCGGTGACCTGCTCGCCCAACCACATAATGAACATGGCGCCCGTAACAAGCGTCGATACCGCAACAAAATGAAACATGAAGGAGCCTGTATAAGAGAGCCCCTGCGATACCAAACCACTGCTCATCGCCATTCCCTGAACGGTCGCTAAGGCCAGCGTCCCGTAACGGGTGTATTGAGAAATCTTTTTGCGTCCAGACTCGCCCTCTTTGCGCAACTGCTGCAGAGACGGCGTGGTTGCGACCAGAAGCTGCGTGATAATGCTTGACGAAATATACGGCATGATACCGAGTGCAAAAATACTCATTCGCTCAAGCGCGCCACCGCCAAACATATTCACCAGATCAAGGATGCCGCCTTGATTTTGACTGAAGAGCAGTTGCAAACGCTCAGGGTCAATCCCTGGCACCGGGATGTGACTGCCGATTCGGTAAACCACGATCGCCATCAACACAAATAGCAGTCGGCTTCTCAGTTCTGAGAGGCCGCCACCGCTGGCTGTTTGTCTAGCTTGTGCTAATGCACTGGTCATGGTTTTTTCTCGTTACCTGCTGGATCTAGTCTTCGACTTTACCGCCAGCCGCTTCAATGGCAGCGCGAGCCCCTTTGGTGACTCGAATGCCTTGAACAGTCACTGCCCGCTCGATCTTTCCAGACAAAATAATTTTCACTCTTGCCAGCTTGCGGCTCACCAAGTCAGCGTCTTTGAGCACGTCCAGCGTGACCACATCAGCGTTAGCTGACGCAACTTCTGACAGCGTCACTTCACCTGTTGTTCGGCCGACCTTCGAGGTAAAACCAAATTTTGGTAGCCGGCGTTGCATGGGCTGCTGGCCGCCTTCGAAGCCAGGCCGGATGCTGCTTCCAGAACGTGACCTTTGGCCTTTGTGACCTCGGCCAGACGTTTTGCCAAGCCCGCTGCCTATGCCACGGCCCACTCGTTTTCGGGCCTGTCGGCTGCCCTCAGCCCCAGATATCGTATTCAGTCGCATGATTATTCCCTACCCTTACGCCTCTTCGACGTTGACCATGTACGCGACCTTGTTGATCATTCCGCGCACTGCTGGCGTATCTTCGAGCACTCTGCTCTGACGAATTTTTGTGAGGCCCAA
>Ga0181594_10001786_pt1 | contig 19879 bp, 19 predicted proteins | sample 071ome_18_FD_145603 | JGI IMG/M metagenome (GOLD analysis project Ga0181594, IMG submission 145603) | Coastal salt marsh microbial communities from the Groves Creek Marsh, Skidaway Island, Georgia - 071413BT metaG (spades assembly) | ecosystem: Environmental > Aquatic > Marine > Intertidal zone... | reverse complement strand
GATCGATAGTCGTTTTTGGTGGATTGTTCTGCTGGGCTTGCTGTTGAGCGCCTGTACCAGCCCGCAACCCGCTCCCGTGGAGGAGCGAGAAGTCACCCGTCGTGTCCGGGCCCCGGCCTCGGAGGAAAGCGCGGGGGTCCAGGTATACCCGTTGCAAAATCCGGCAGTGGTTCAGTTGATGGAGCAAGCGGATGACGCGGAGCGTTCAGGAGATTACGCCACCGCGGCCGTGCTGCTTGAGCGCGCGCTCAGGATCAGGCCGCGGGATCCCGAAATACTGCAGCACATGGCAGAGGTGAAGCTGCAGATGGATGACTTCGAGCAGGCGCTCAGTTTCGCGGTGCGCTCTTATGATATTGGCCCGCGCGTTGGTGAAATTTGCGCCCGTAACTGGCGCACCATTTCCGTCGCGCGCGACCACCTGGGAGATGCTGGCGGGTCTCGGGAAGCAGAGCAGCGAGCGGGGCAGTGCATGAATACGCGTCCACCTTCACTGTGAGCACCCACCTTGGATGACTCGCCGGGACAGCTTCGTTCCCTGTTGGGCGATGATGGCCCGTTTCCCTCTGTGCTGGAGGGTTTCGCGCCGCGTGGCGAGCAGATAGAGCTGGCCGAGGCCATTGAAGAGGCGCTCGCTGGGGAAGGTCTGCTGGTAGCCGAGGCGGGAACCGGGATTGGAAAAACGCTGGCGTACCTGGTGCCGGTGATGCTCGCAGGAAAGAGAACCATCATCTCGACCGGCACCAAGACCCTCCAGGATCAACTCTATTTCCGCGACGTGCCCATGGTGGCCAGGGCGCTGGGCGTAACGCCAGCAACCACCATGCTCAAAGGCCGGGGAAACTACCTGTGTCTATATCGCATGGCCCAAACCCGGGAATCCGGAGAACTGCCCTCCCGGCAGGCCGTTGCAGAGCTGGAGGCGGTTTACGAGTGGTCCGGGCGGACAGCGGATGGCGATCTCAGCGTGACCGAGGTCATTTCCGATGACAGCGGGCTGTGGCCGTTTGTCACCTCCACGCCGGATAATTGCCTGGGCGGGGAATGCCCCCGCTTCGAGGACTGTCACGTTGCCAACGCGCGCAAGGCCGCGCAGGAGGCGGATATCGTGATCGTCAATCATCACCTGCTTTTCGCTGACATGGCCATCAAACAAAGCGGCTTTGGTGAGGTTTTGCCCGGTGCCGGCGCGTTCGTTATCGATGAAGCGCACGGCGCGCCTGAGGTTGCCTCGCAATTTTTCAGCGCCTCCATTTCAGCCCGCCAGATCCGGGACCTGTGCCAGGATGTTCTGGCCGAGTCGGGCAAGCAGACCGCGGGGCTTGCCGTGACCGCCGAACCCGTGGAACAGTGTCGCAGCGCGCTCAAGCGCCTGCAGGCATTGTTCAGCGAGCATTTGCCTGAGCGTGGCTCCTGGCAGACGCTGGTGGAGCGCCAGGAATTGCGAACCGGGCTGCAGGCGCTGGATCAGGCCGTGGCGGACCTGGCGCCGGCCCTGGCCGCGCTGGATGGCAGCAGCCGAGGCGTGGAGGCCTGTATCCAGCGGCGCGATGAACTGCAGCTGATGTTTGATCGGCTGGATCACGCTGCTTCGCCGGGTGAGGTGCGCTGGTTTGAGCGCCGGGGCAAAGGGTTTGCCCTGTACATTACCCCGTTGGATGTATCCACCGTGTTCACGGAGTTCCGGGAGCAGCAGGAGGCGGCATGGGTATTGACCTCAGCCACGCTCTCGGTCAGCGGTGAGTTCACGCATTTCACCCGCACCATGGGCCTCGAGGATGCGGATACACTCCAACTGGACTCGCCGTTCGATTATCAGAATCATGCGCTGCTGTGGCTTCCCGAGCGCATGCCGGAGCCTCGTGATCCTGAATTCATTGAGCACGTCCTGCAACAGGTGCTGCCCCTGCTGGAGGCCTCCGGCGGCCGGGCGTTTATGTTGTTCACCTCTCATCGCGCTCTGCAAAAGGCGGCAGCCATGCTCTCTGACCACGTGGACTTCCCCTTGTACATACAGGGTGAGAGGCCTCGCAGCGTGTTGCTGGAGCGGTTCCGCTCCTCCGGCAATGGCGTGTTACTGGGCACTTCCAGTTTCTGGGCAGGGGTGGACGTGATGGGTGAGGCCTTATCATTGGTGGTCATTGACAAACTCCCTTTTGCGGCGCCGGATGATCCTGTTCTGGCGGCGCGCGGGGACGAATTGCGCCAATCGGGGGAAAACCCTTTCACCGCGCTGCATTTGCCAAGGGCGGTCATTACCCTTAAGCAGGGTGCGGGCAGACTGATCAGGGACGTCAATGACCGGGGTGTGCTGGTAATATGCGATCCAAGAATCTTGACCAAGAATTACGGGGCTGCGTTTCTCGACAGCTTGCCGCCAATGAGGCAGACCCGGGACATGATGGAGGCCGTGGGTTTCTTTGAACATCCTGGCGATTGAAACGGCATCGGAGGCGTGCTCTGTTGCGCTTTCGACCCCAGAGCGGAACCTTGAACGCTATGAGCTGACCCCCAGAGGGCACGCCGAGCAGGTTTTGCCGTGGGTGGAAGAGTTGCTCTCGTCAGCGGGGCTGGCGCTGCCGCAGCTGGATGCCATCGCGTTCAGCCGGGGGCCGGGCAGTTTTACCAGCCTGCGGATTGGCATCAGCGTGGTTCAGGGGTTGGCCTGGGGCGCGGAAGTGCCCGTGGTTCCCCTCTCGTCACTGCAGATTGCCGCGCAGGTGGCGGCTGATACGGGGGCGAAGGCCGCGCTCGTGGCCCTGGACGCGCGCATGGGCGAGGTCTTTGCCGGTGTTTTCCGCTGCGATGATCTTGGCATCATGCGCCCGACCGATTCCGAGCGGGTATGCCCGCCGGAGCAGGCCGCCCGGCTGGCCCGGCCCGGCTTGACAGGGGTGGGTTGCGGATTCGCGCGTTATGCAGCTCTGTCGGACTGCTCGGGCAGCCTGGATAATGTGCTGCCGGACCTCTGGCCTCGTGCTGCGGTCATGGCCGCGCTTGCGCGTGACTGGCTGGGCTCCAATCAGGCTTTGCCCGCGTTTCAGGCGCAGCCCGTTTATCTGCGGGACAAGGTGGCAAAAAAGCAGGGCGCCGCCTGATCAGCCGGTCTTCTGGCTGTCCAGTGATTCAAAAATCCTGACGTACTCGGCAGCAATGGATTTCCAGTCCAGGGCATCGGCCATCTCGCGGGCGGATTTCGCCAATGCCTCCGCGGCCGGCGGGTCGCTGATGAGGCGTGCGATCGACTCCGCCATGTCATCCCAATCGTCGATGACCAGGGCTTGCTGGCCGTTGATCACAGGAATGCCTTCGATGCCCTTGGACGTGCTGACCACGGGCGTGCCTGCTGCAAAACAGTCGATGATCTTCATTCGGGTACCCCCTCCATCGAGTAGCGGGACGACCGCCAGGTCCGCGGCTTTTAGCCACGGGCCGACCTTATCGACGCTGCCGGTCAGGTGAATGCACGGATGCGGGCTCTTCGCCGGAGGTTCCCTGCCGACGGCGAGCACGTGGCATTCGTGTCCCAGCTGTTCCAGGCGGGGCAGGAGTTCACGTGCATATACACGAAGCGCCTGCAGGTTGGGTGGGTAGGAAAATGTGCCGTGGTAGACCAGCAGGGGCGCTGACTCCGGGATTCCGAACCGTTCCCTGGCAGTCGGTTCCGGCGGAAGTTCAAACTGCTCCAGGTCAACGCCGTGCGGCACGGTATACAGCCGGTCCATGTCAACGCCGTCTTCGGCCAGTTTCTGGCGGTCATTATCGGATACGCAGATGACCACATCGCACTGGTTACACAGGTCGATCTCGATTGATTTGTAGCGCTGGTACTGCTCCTGCGTCAGTTCTTTTACTTGCGAGCGCAGCCGTTCGTATTCCACGTTGTGCTGCACCAGGACCAGCCGCGCGTCGAGAATACCCCGGGCGTGCACGCCGGGCTGAACGTAGGCCGGAAATTCAGCTTGCAGGGTGCCAGCGCCTATTTTCCTGCCGACATGGAGCGTTCGGTAGAAGAAGCTGCGATCGCTGATAGGCAGGTACAGGAAGGCATTGTTCAGAGGAATGTCCTTGCTGTAGTGCATGGCCTTGGTGGCTTTCTCGGGTGGCGACAGCAGGCGAATCCACCAGGGAACGCGCCGGCGCTCGAGCTTGCCCTCGCTCACTTCCCACCAGTACTTGCGGTGGTCGGTGACGATCGCCACGGGCACGCCCTGAAACGACAGCCCCCTGGCGGTTTCAACAATTTTCACGGCCGCGCCGTGATCGGCCGGGAACAGGTCGCCGCGCGTAATCAGGATGATGCCTTCATGTTCACGGGGTCGAAATATCAAGCGTTGCAGGGAATACACCGGTGCTTTCAGAAATGCGCCGCCCGCCTTTGCCAGCCAGCGGATTCTACGCCCCAGCCGGCGAATACCGCGATCCAGCTGAGGGGTTCCAGTGTGAGCGGCCTGCTCCTCCGGTAAGCGCGGGTGATAGAAGCCTTTTCGGAGCTCAACCATGCGCCCCAGGCGCTCACGCCAGGGCGGCGTGCGCAGTTCGGCGGGCGCCGGGATCTGCCTGGGCAGCCGTTTTGCCTTGTGGGCGTCTGCCACCCACTCGACCAGCGGCCGGCCGGTCTCTTCGACACTGTACTTCGCCTTGGCCAGGCGCAAAGCATTTTCGCTGCGCTGCCGCCAATGATGTTCATCCGCAAAAACGTCCCTGAGCAGCCCGGGTATGTCTTCTGGCTGCTCCACCAGCCAACCGGCCTCCCACTGGCGAATGTCTGCCGCGATCGGCAGCCAGCTGTTGCAAATCAGCGGAAGCCCATGCCGCAGGAACTCGATGGAGCGAAAGGACTGGCTCAGTCTTCTTTCCACGTTTTCCTCGGCCAGTTCAAGGCCGATGTGGGCATGGTCAAGCAGCCAGGCTGAGAATTCGCGATACGGCATCAGCGGATTCATCTGCTGAGTATGTGCGGCTTTATTCGCACCCTCGCCATGGAGCGTGTAGTCACCGCCGAAAAGCACCAGCTCGGCGTTTCCGGACTCAATAAGGTCAAGATGCTCGTCGACGGCCTTCCAATAGCGGGCTGAATCCCGCCAGGGCCAGTTGACGCCGCCGGAAACCAGCTTCCAACCATCCTTCAGCGGGTTTGACCGGGGCTGTCCGGCGCCATCCGCGCCCAGTGGGATGACGACCGCTCCCGCTTCCGTGGAAAGGTCCAGCCCGGCTTCCAGCAGTGGCAAGAGCATCATGTTCTTTTGCAGTTCGTTGCCGGTCATCAGCAGGTCTACCTTGCTGAGGTCCACCTGTAATCTGCGAAGGTCGTGACGAAGGGCTGCGGGATTTTCGAAGACCGTTTCCAGCGGTCGCGGCGCCAGGAAGTCGAGCACGAGCGGCACCTCGGTCTCGAAAGGCATGAGATCCAGCAACTCCCAGTAGCACACCAGGTGAAGATCCGCCTGCTGACGCATCAGCAGCCCGCGCAGATCGTCTCGATCCCGGAAGGTCAGCACTGTGTCAGTGCGATGATGGTCGCGCCATGCATGCACCACTTCGTGACCTGCTTTTTCAAGGATGGTGGTTAGCTGATGGGTACGAATGGCATTGCCGGTGACAACACTTGCGGGCGATAGCGCGGGTTCCTGTGCGATCAGCAGAATCTTCATGAGGACTTCAGTGTATGCCTCAGGTTCCGAGCAGGAGGTACGTGGCGAGCCCAATGAACGCGAGGATTCCCACCACGTCGGTTACGGTGGTCAGCACCACACCGCCGGCCAGGGCTGGATCGATGGACATGCGTTTCAGAATGCCGGGAATCAGGGCCCCCGCCAGGGCGCCGGCAAACAGGTTGACCAATATGGCCATGGCCATCACAGCGCCCAGTTGTAGATCGCCATACCAGTAGAAGGCAATGACCGCGACCAGAAGGGAAAACACGACGCCATTGAGCAGGCCGACGGCGAGTTCTTTTCGGAGTATGGCAGGCGTGTTGCTGGAGCTGACCTGGCCCGTTGCCATACCGCGTATGACCAACGTCAGCGTTTGTGTTCCTGCAATGCCGCCCATACTCATGACCACCGGAAACAGCACGGCAGTCGCCACGATCTGGTCCAGAGTGGGCTCGAACGAGTAAAGCACCATGGCAGCCAGCAGCGCCGTGATCAGGTTGACGCCCAACCACAGCCAGCGCCGCCGCGCGGATTGCACCACGGGCGCGAACATGTCGTCTTCCTCGTCCAGGCCGGCCATGGTCAAGACCGTGTGCTCCGCTTCGTCGCGGATGACATCAACCACGTCGTCAATGGTGATGCGGCCAAGCAGGATGTTGCCGGCATCGACCACCGGCGCGGAGATCAGGTCATGGTGCTCGAACTCAATGGCGACTTGGCTGGCCGTCATGTTCACCGGTATGGCGGGCCTCGAGTCAGCGATCAGATCGGCTACCCGCTGTACAGGATCCTGGGTGACCAGGTCCGCCAGCTTGAGATCGCCAAGATATTCACCCGCGCGGTTGACCACAAACAGCTGATCCACACCGCTGGGCAGGCTGCCCCGAAGCCGCAGGTAACGAAGCACAACATCCAGGCTGACGTCTGCCCGGATGGTTACGACATCCGGATCCATGAGGCCACCGGCGGAATCCTCCGGATAGGACAGCACCCGTTCCAAGCGGAGCCGGTTTTCGCGGTCCATGGCATGCAGGACTTCCCGGATGACCGCGTCGGGGAGATCATCGAGGATGTCGGCAAGATCGTCGATCTCGAGATCACCCACCGCGGCAACCAGTTCATCGGAACCCATGTCGCGGATCAGGGTGGCCCTGACCTCGTCGTTGACCTCGACCAGCACCTCGCCATCCGTTTCGATATCAACCAGTTCCCAAACGGCGAGACGCTTGGTCAGCGGCAGTGATTCGAGCAGGTCGGCTATTTCGCCGCCGGACAGGCTGTTGACCAGCTGTTGCACCTGGGTTTTGGTGCCGCTGTCGAGCGCCTCGGACACGTGTTCGAGGTGCCGGGCCGTCTTTTCCTCCCGAGTATAGTCAAGCATGGTTTCGACAACCTCTAAGTTTTCACGCGCAGTCGGGTTTCAGCGGCCGGGCCGCGAGAGCGTACCTATTATAGTGAACCCGACCGGACTTCGGCCATGGGAAGAGCCGATTAGCGATCCAGTTGCGCGCTATCGAGGAAATTGACGAGTGAGTTTTCGGCTCCGCCGCCGCCGGACTGAATCCACTCGCGCAAAGCGGCATTGGCTCGTGAAATGTCCGTTTCACGAATCACCTGCTTGACTTCCAGCAGGCTGCGCGGCTGCATGCTGAATTCGCGCAGGCCCAAGGCCAGCAGCAATCGCGTGTAGCGGCGGTCTCCCGCCAGTTCGCCACAAACCGCCAGGGGGATCTCAATTTCCTGGGCCGCCCGAAAAATCTGCCGAAGCAGCTGCACGATGCCCGGGTGATCGGGTTCATACAGATGCGCGACCGACTCATCCACCCTGTCCGTCGCCAGTGCGTACTGGATCAGATCGTTGGTTCCAATGGAAAGGAAATCCAGATGCCGGCCGAGCTCATGAATGGCCAGCGCCGCTGCCGGAACCTCGATCATGCCCCCGAGGGGTATGTCCCGGTTGAACGCAATGCCGGCTTCGGTCAGTTCCTCGCTGACTTCTTCCATGAGGGAACGGACGGCCAGCACTTCCTGGGTGCTGGTCAGCATGGGTATCAGGCAGCGGATATCTCCATGGGCACTGGCGCGGAGGATGGCGCGTAACTGGGTTTTGAACATCTCCCGTTCACGCAGGCACAGCCGTACCGCCCGCAGCCCCATGGCCGGGTTGGGGTGATGTCCCGGGTCGCTGAAGTCAGTCAGCCCGATATCCTTGTCCGAACCGATGTCCAGCGTTCTGACGACCAGCGGCCCTCCGTCCAGGCACTCGACCGCGGACCGATAGGTTGCGTACTGGGTGTTTTCGTCGGGTAGCGCCCCCTGGAGAAACAGGAACTCGCTCCGATACAGCCCAACCCCCAGCGCGCCATCGTGGCGCACGCGCTGGAGCTCTTCACTTCTCTCCGTGTTGGCCATCAGCGTGATGTTGATCCCGTCCAGGCTTCGAGCCGTCTTGTCACGGACCGATTCCAGGTTCTGAAGAAAGCGGTCTGTCTCCGCCTGCTTGGACAGGTAGTGCCTTACAATGGACTCTTCCGGCTCCGCCAGCACGATGCCGTAATGACCATCGAGGATCAGCTGCTCCCCCTCGTTGATCAGTGACAGGGCTCGCCGCACACCCATGACCGTGGGTATGCCCAGGCTACGCGCCAGAATGGCGGTGTGGGAGTAGGGGCTGCCATGTTCTGTGATGATTCCGGCGATGCCGCGCTCTCGCAGGGCGGCCACATCGCCGGGCGTCAGTTCGGAGGCGACGGCCAGCGTGTGGGCAAGCCTGCCTTCGATTGAGGTGATGGGCTCGGCGGGGGCGCCGGTGGCCAGGAATTTCTGGATCATTCTGACCACCTGCACGACGTCATCGGCCCGAGTGGCAATGTAGGGGTCATCGATCTGGCGAAATTGCGTCAGCAGGTCTCCCAGCTGCACCTGCAACGCCCACTCGGCATTGCATTTCAATTCATGAATGCGCTCTTTCGCGGCTTGTGAGAGCGCATCGTCTGACACCATGAAAATGTGTGTCCTGATGATCTCCTCGGCACTGCCGCCAGCGCCTCCAATGACTTTGGCCGACAGCGACTCGAGGTAGGCTTTTACGGCATCGAGCGCCAGGTTCAGTCGTTCAATCTCGGCCGGTATCGCGCCTTCATCCAGGCGGTATTCGGCAATCTGCAGTTCGCGGCTTTCAATGATGTGCGCCTGGCCAACCGCAATGCCGCTTTCCACCGCCTGACCTGACATGGCCAGCGTCATAATTCGGGTTCTCCGAAGCCGGTTTCGATCAATTCCACCAGGGCGTTCAGCGCAGCGTCCTCATCCTCGCCGCAGGTCTCAATGGTGACCTCCATTCCTGGGCCGGCCGCCAGCGTCAGGAGCGCGAGAATGGATTTGCCGTCGACGCGCTTGCTCTCGTTGCTCAGGGCGATCTGGCAACCGAAGCGGTTGGCGCACTCGACCAGCCTGGTCGCTGCCCGAGCATGCAGGCCAAGCTCATTGCGAATCGTGACGTCTCGGACAGGCATGCCTCATGCGCTCCCGGCCGCGAGCGCCAACAGCCTGCCGCCGGTGAAGCTCATCCTTCAAGCTCGCGGTGATGGATCAGTATCTCGGGAAACTGCGGCTTCAGCGCTTGTGACAGCTTCGAAACCAGGTATACAGAGCGATGCTTCCCGCCCGTGCAGCCAACGCCAACGGTCACGTAACTCCGCTGGGCTTCCTCGAACCGGGGAAGCCAGCGGCCCAGAAACTCGAGGATATGGTCGGATAATTCCAGTGCCTGTGGCTCCTGTTCCAGCCAGTCCCTCACCCTTGGGTCCAGGCCGGTCAATTCTCTCAGTCCCTCCTGCCAGTGGGGGTTGGGCAGGCTGCGGGCGTCGAAGACGAAGTCGACATCCTGTGGCACGCCGCGCTTAAAGGCAAAGGACTGCAGGACAATGGTCATACCCTGTTGACCGGACCCGACATACTTCCATACCTGCCTGCGAAGCTGATGGATATTGGTGTCCGTGCTGTCCAGTACCCAGCCCGCCCGCTGCTTCAGCGGCGCCAGCAGTTCCACCTCCTGCTCCACGGCCTCTGCCAGCCCATGGGCGTTTTTTGAGAGTGGATGCTTTCTCCGTGTTTCGCTGAAACGCTTGATCAGGGTATTACGGCTGGCCTGCAGGAACAGCAGTTCACAGCGCAGGCCCTGGTCTTTCAATTCGTCCATCCAGGAGGGGATTCGCTCTAGTCCGGCTGCGGCCACGCGCGCGTCGATGCCGAGCGCGACCCGCTCATACAGGGAAACGTGTTCATGAATCAGGGGCGGAAACGCCTCCAGCAACGCCGGCGGCAAATTGTCGATGCAGTAGTAGCCCAGGTCTTCCAGCGCATTCAGAGCCGTGGACTTGCCCGCACCGGACAGCCCGCTGACGATCATGATGTGTTGCCTGTTGTCTGCCAAGTTTGCGACCAGCGCTCCGTGATATTGGCTTCATGTGGGACGCGGCCCGCCGCCCGCCCCGGGGCTTTCACTATGTCAGTGTTTCGTGTCGGAAAGCAACTTTACCAACTCGGTTGCGCCATCGGCCTGGCGCAGGTTTCTGAGCAATTGCTCATCGCTGAAACGCTCTGCGATCTGTGCCAGCAGGTTGAGGTGGTCGCTGGTGCAATTTTCCGGCACCGCCAGTGCGAACAGCAGATCGACGGGAACGCCGTCAATCGCATCGAATGCCAGTGGCTTGGCCAGGCGTACAAAAACCGCTTGCGGCTCGAGACTGCTGCTGACGCGACCATGGGGGATGGCCACGCCGTGACCAAGGCCGGTGCTGCCCAACCGCTCGCGCGCGCACAGGCTCTCGAACACTTCCCGTGCATCGAGCGCGCTGTCGTGACTGACCAGAGCCTTGCTGATGGTCTCCAGCAGTTTTTTCTTGCTGGTGGCGCGCGCGTCGACCAAGACGCGCTCTGGGCTGAGCAAGTCGCTAACTAGCATGGGTTCCTGCTGACGTTATCCGCTTCTCGGCGCAGTTCTTAGAAGTTCGAGGCCGCGTTTTCCTGCCGTCCGTGGTGGTTGTCGCGCAGACGATTCTTGTACTTGCGCACCTGCCGGTCGAGTTTGTCGGAGAGCAGGTCGATGGCCGCATACATATCGGGGGCTGACGCGTCCGCGAACAGGGTCCGCCCGGCGGCTTTCACCGTGGCCTCGGCGACGTGCTCCAGTTTTTCGACTTTCAGGATGCAGTCGATGGCGATGAGGTGATCGAAGTGTTTTGACAGACGTTGCAGTTTTTCGGTGACATAAGCCCGGATGGCCGGGGTCAGTTCAACGTGGTGTCCGCTGATATTCATTTGCATCGTCATTCTCCTTTACGATGATGGCATCTCATCGATGATCTGGTGTTGCATGAATCATCGATCAAGGTAAACAGTCTGAAGTTCCAAACCGCGGCGGTACGCCTGGTCCCGGTGCCCCTTGGGGTGGATCGTGAATAACGCTCCATACTTGAATTCTATAACGGAGATCGCGGATTTCCTAGCCTCCAGGTCAAACGAAACCCACATGCTGTCCAGTGTTCAGGAAGCTAACCTGCGGTAGGCGCGCCGTCGCTCGCTGGACGAGCCGATGCCGAGCGCTTCACGATACTTTGCGATCGTGCGCCGCGCCGCGATGATGCCCGTCTCGCGCAGCAGGTCCGCTATTTCCTGGTCGCTCAGCGGAGAGGCATGCGGTTCTTTTTCAACCAGTATCTGGATATGGGCTTTTACCGCGATGGCGCTGATGGTCCTGCCGTCATCGGTTTTGACGTGGCTGGAGAAAAAGTATTTCAGCTCGTATATGCCCCTCGGGGTCAGCATGTATTTGCGGGTGGTCGCCCTGGAAACGGTAGATTCATGCACGCCCACCAGGTCGGCGACGTCCTTCAGAATCATGGGCTTCATGGCCATTTCGCCCTGTTCGAAAAATGGCTCTTGCTGCTCCACGATACACTGCGTCACCCTGAGCAAGGTCTGGTTGCGCAATTCCAGGGACGACAGCAGCCAGCGGGCCTCCTGAAGCCGGCCCTTGAGGTACTCGGCGTCTTTTCCGCCTTGCTGGCGCAGCAGGCTGATGTAAAAGTCATTCAGCTTCAGGCGTGGATCGTTGTCCGGGCTGAGTGACACAACCCACTGATCTTCGTTGCGCCGAACGTAAATGTCCGGCACCAGGTATTCATCCTTCCGGTTGTCAAAGCGGGCGCCTGGTCTGGGTTCGAGCCCCCGAATGAGTTCCAGTGCCGTCTCGAGGTTTTCCGGATCCGCGCCGGTCTCTTTTCTCAATCGCGCGATATCGCTGTCGGCGACGAGGTCGATATGGCTTCTGGCGAGACGGAGTGCCAGGTCCCTTCCAGGTGTGGAGCGCGGCAATACCGACAGCTGAACGCGAATGCACTCCGAGGTATCCCGGCTCGCCACACCCACCGGCTCCATGCGCTGGATTCTATGCAGCACGGCAAGCACTTCATCGGCGTCGACGAGCAGGTCGGGCGCCAGGCTGGCGCGGATGTCCTCGATGTCATCATCGAGAAACCCGTCCTCGTCCAGAGCGTAGACAATGGCGGCCGCGATGGCCGCATCGGACGCACTGAAGTGGCCGAGATTGATTTGCCAGAGCAGATGCTCCCGCAGCGAGCCCGTTGAATCATCGACGATCTGAGGTTCGGGAAAGTCGCCGGTGTAGGCGGTGGACTCCGGCCAGGAGTCAGAGACGGATTCCCAGTCGTAATCGTCACTGAATGACGCCTCCTCCTGGTATTCGTCCAGTGGCTGCGATTCCGGCTCTGATTCGGTGCTTTGTTCCGATTCGCCGGGTTCGACCTGCTCCAGCAGCGGGTTGGCCTCCACGGTTTCCTGGATATACTCTCGCAGCTCGAGCCGGGTAAGTTGGAGCAGCCTGATGGCCTGCTGCAGCTGGGGCGCCAGCGCCAGCTTCTGGCTGAGTTTGAGTTGCAGGGAATACTCAGGCATGTTTTTGATCCCGCTGCGGCCTCATAGCCGAAACTCCTGGCCGAGATAGACGGTCCGGACCTGCTCGTTGGCCAGGATGGAATCCGCGTCGCCCTCGGCCAGCACCTGGCCGTCATTGAGGATGTAGGCCCTGCCGCAGATTTTTAGCGTTTCCCGCACATTGTGATCCGTGATCAGTACGCCAATGCCGCGCTCGACCAGGTGTTCCACAATGTGCTGAATTTCCACGACGGAAATGGGATCGATCCCGGCAAAGGGTTCGTCCAGCAAGATAAACCGGGGCCGCGTGGCCAGCGCTCGGGCGATCTCCACGCGCCTGCGCTCACCGCCGGAGAGACTGACGCCAGCCTGGTCAGACAGGTGCGAAACGCCCAGCTCTTCCAGCAGGTTTTGCAGCGTTTCCTCACGGCCGGCCTGGTCCAGGTCTGACCTCATCTCCAAGATGGCCAGCACGTTGTCCCTGACGCTTAGCTTGCGGAATATCGAGGCTTCCTGTGGCAGATAGCCCACACCCAGACCGGAGCGAACATTGACCGGCTCATGCGTCACGTCCGTCTCGTCGATCATGATGCGCCCTTCGTCGGCGGCTAGCAGACCCACGATCATGTAGAAACAGGTGGTTTTGCCGGCGCCATTGGGCCCGAGCAAGCCCACAACCTCTCCCGGGCCGACCTCAATGTTGACGCCCCGCACGACATCTCGCTTGCGGTAGGCTTTCTTGAGATTTTCAGCGCGCAGCATCGGGGTAGGCCGACTCACCCTCGGAGCTGTCGTCCGCCGGCGAGTCTGTTGATTCAGATGAGGGTTGAGGAATGTCCTCCAGGACCTCGGGGTCGAGCCGGATCCGAATTCTTCCGTCACCCGAATCCTCTCCAACGCCCTCGAAGTGCTGTGCCTCCAGGTCATAACGCAAGGTATCGCCGCTGACCTCGTACTGCGGATGGCGCACCTCGGCGCTGCCGGAAAAGATCACCATGCCGTTGGCCACCTGGTACTCGATACGCTCGGCCCAGGCCTTAACCAGCCCCTGCTCCTCCACCTCCTGCTCGAGGTAGGCGGCATCGCCCCGGAGAGTGACCTGCGTGACTTTGCCATCGGCTTTGTCGACTTCAGCCACGGTGGCTTTGATCAACAGGGATCCCTGCCGGATTTCAACGTTCCCTCGCAGCGTAGTCACCCCGTCACCCAGGGTTCCGTCGGTGGAGTCTGCTTTCACGTCCAGCGGCTGCTGGCGGTCAGATTGCAAGGCCGGCAGCAAGCCGGGCGCGCTCGCCAGTAACAGGCAAACGAGCATCTTCGCCAGCCTAGCGCGTGACATAGTGACCCTCTACCTGGCGGTCTAAATGAAATTGTTCTTTCGTCATATCGAGACGGAATCCGTTGGCGTTCAACGCGTTGAGGCCCTCGCGGATGGTCACGTTTTCGTTCGAATGTATTCGTCTGGGATCGATGTCGAGCGTGACTTCACTTGTTTTTATCCGAACTTCGCGACCGCGATCGATCTCCTGACCCAGCACACTGACTTCACCTGAAAATCTCACATGCTCCCGATCCGGCGTGACCGTGGCGGTTTCGGACAGGATAGTCCAATGGCGGCCCTCATGCACCACCCGGAAGCGTGGTTGGTCAATGACGCCAATGCCGGTTTCCGCATCGTTGGCCAGGCCGGGAGCGGTGACCCTGCCGGCCAGTTTGCCTGCCTGGTCGTAGTACAGCGCTTCGAAGTCATGCAGCGCATAGTTGAGCCGGGTATCCAGGCCGGCAATGGCGCCGGGCCAATCTTCTGCGGATTCACGGTTCAGCCAGAAACTCAGTGCGGCCAGGGTGCCAACCACGGCGATCCCATGCATGGTTTTACGGGGGATCATGGACTCAGATATCCATCCAAAAGGACCTGATCGTGGCCTTGGGCGGTGAGAATCAGGTCACATATTTCCCGGACAGCGCCGTGTCCGCCCCCCCGTCGTGTCACCCAGTGCACCCGGCGCCTGACGTGTTCTTCCGCATCAGGTACCGTGATGGCCAGGCCGACCCGTATGAGCACGGGCAGATCGATCCAGTCATCGCCCGCGTAACAGACATGTTCGTGCTCCAGTCCGGTCTTGCCGATCAGGTCGAGGTAGGCCTCGAGTTTGTCGTCACGACCCTGGTAGACGTGCCGGATACCGAGTTGCTCAGCGCGTGCGGACACCATGGGTGAGGATCTTCCCGTGATCAGCGCCAGTTCGATGCCGAATTTCTGCAAGGCTTTCAGCCCGAGTCCGTCTCGGGTGTGAAAAGCTTTCATTTCGTTGCCCTGGGAATCGAAATACAGGCGGCCGTCCGTGAGTATCCCGTCGACGTCAAGCGCAAGCATTTTGACCAGGGACGCGCGCTCCAGCAGCATGGGATCGTAATCGGCCATCAGACGACCCCCGCGGCCAGGAGGTCCTGGAAGTTCAGCACCCCGGCCAGTCGGCCCTCATCGTCCAGCACCAGCAACGCCTGAATCCTGTGTTCCTGCATCAGCTGCACGGCTTCAGCCGCGAGCGCGCCCGGCCCGATGGATTTTCCGCCACGGGTCATGACTTCGCTGATGCGTGTGGATTGCGGTGTATGGCCCTGATCCAGGGTGCGGCGCAGGTCACCATCGGTGAATATGCCCAGGGCCTGTCCGGCGTCATCGACGATGACGGTCATGCCCAGCCGCTTGCGGGTCATCTCCACGATGGCCTCGGCCACGGGCGTGTCCGGCCCGACCGAGGGGATGTCCGCTCCGCTGTGCATGACGTCCCTGATATGCAGCAACAGGCGTCGGCCCAACCGGCCGCCGGGATGGGATCGCGCAAAATCCTCGCGGGTGAAGCCGCGGGTTTCCAGCAGCGCAACGGCCAGCGCGTCACCCATCACCAGCGCCGCCGTGGTGCTCGAGGTCGGAGCCAGTCCCAGCGGACAGGCTTCCTCGGCCACCGACACATCAAGGTGCACGTCCGCATGTTGGGCCAGGGTCGATCCCGGGTTGCCGGTCAGGGCGATCATGGGGTTGCCCAGTCTTTTCAGGATGGGCAGGATGCGGCTGATTTCGTCCGTCTCCCCGGAGTTGGAGAGCGTCAGGACAACGTCATGCTCCGTGATCATGCCCAGATCACCATGGCTGGCCTCGGCCGGATGGACAAAAAACGCCGGGGTGCCCGTGCTGGCCAACGTGGCGGCAATTTTGCTGCCGATGTGTCCGGATTTGCCGACGCCCAACACGACGACCCGGCCCTTGCAGTCCAGCATGGTCCTGCATGCGTTGGCGAAATCGCCGTCAATCCGGTCTCTTAATGCCAGCACGGCAGCGGCTTCATTCTCGATGACCGCGGTCGCCAGGCGCTTGAATGCCTCGGGGTTCATACGTCTATTTTAACCAAGCCGGGGACGGCTATCAGCCGCCGCTTGCTCCCGCGCCGGCGCTGGCACTGAACCAAACCATCAATTCATAGCCCACGTAGATGCTCAGGAAGGCCAGGCCAGAGGCCCGACCCATGCGCGCCGGCCCCCTGAAGTCGGACGCAATCAGGTAGAGGAGGCCGGTCAAGAGGAACATGATGGGAAAATCCCTGGCCAACACCATCGGAGCGACATCAATTGGTCTGATCACGGCGGCGATACCCAAAACCCCGAGCATGTTGAACATGTTGGAGCCGATGATGTTACCGATCGCGATGTCGTGTTCCCGGCGGAAGGCGCTGGTGACCGCGGTGGCCAGTTCCGGCAGGCTGGTCCCGAAGGCAACCAGCGTTAGGCCGACCACGGTATCGCTTATCCCCATCGTGGTCGCTATGGTGATGGCGCCGTCAACCAGAAAGCTCGAACTCAGGGGCAGAACGAGCAGGCCCACGATAAGCCAAAACACGGCCTTCCGGGTTGGCGTATCGGTGGGGATTTCTGCGGCGAATTCGTCCGCCAGCGGGTCCGACGCGAAGCGCTGCAGGCCAAGCCACACCAGGAAAAACATGAGTCCGGTCAGTCCGGCCAGCAGGATCCAGCCCTCGATCGTGTCATAGCGCAGATCCAGTGCCATGACAAAGCAGGTCAGCATGATCAGGATCAGCAGGGGGTATTCACGTTTGAGCGCGGTAGATTCCAGGCGCAGTGGATAAATGACGGCCGTGAGCCCCAGCACCAGCCCCATGTTGGCAATGTTGGAGCCAATGGCGTTACCGAGCGCGAGACCGGGATTGTCGCGCATGCTTGCCACCGCGGATACCACCAGCTCGGGCGCTGATGTGCCGAAACCGACAATGGTCAGGCCGATGATCAGCGGCGACACGCCCAGATTCCGGGCCGTTGCGGCAGCGCCCGCCACGAGGCGGTCTGCTGCCCACACCAGCAGCACGAAGCCCCCGGCAAGTTGTGCCAGTGCGATCAGCACGGGGCTGCCTGCCGCGCTCGGTGCCCGAGGTGCTCCACGGCTTCCCGCAGGGAGTGTTTAGTAATGGACGATTGATTTATCATGCGCCACATGGTTCAGACCGGTCAGCCGAAAATTTCAGGCGCGGCGTGCTTGGTCACCCCCGCGCCAGCGGACAAAGATGCTCCGAAAAATACCGCACTGACCCAACAAAGGACGCTAGTCTATGGATAGCCAAACAATAGAGCAAATGATACGTGCCGGATTACCCGACGCTGACGTCACCGTCAGCGGCGATGATGGGGTTCATTTCGAAGCGGTGGTCACCAGCGACTCATTCGCCGGCAAGCCGACCTTGCAGCGGCACCGGATGGTCTACGCCACACTGGGCAGCCTGATGGGCAACGAAATTCATGCTCTGGCGCTGCGCACTGAAACGCCGCCGGAAAGCGACACTCAGCCCTAGCAGCCGCTGCGTCATGATCGGGGGGATTGCGACTGCGCTGCCTTTGCTGAATCGACGCTGCAGGACAATCTGCTCCTGATCGTCGACGGATTCGCGGTTCGCTCGTCCATCCTCATGGATACCTGCTCACCGCCGCCAAGGGTGGAGTACAGGGTCCGGCTCAACGTTCGGGGCGTGCCCTGATCATCGACCAGGCTCGCCGTCACCCTGATTTCCATCAATTCGACCTGGCTCTGGTTGCCCAGCAGACAGTAAATCTCACCCGAGTTGTCCGCGTAGGGGGCCGTGCTCACATAGCGGGCAGGATTCTCTCCGTGCTCGAGCCGCGCCAGTTCCTGTTGGGCTTTTCGTCCAACCTCCGAGTCGGAGGCGGACGCCTTTTCATAATGCTTTCTGGCCGCGGCGATATTGCCCGCATCCCGATCGAGGTTGCCGAGCAGATAGTGCCCCAGCGCCGTGGGCAGCAGGTTCACGCTTTGTGAGAGATCATCCCGCGCCGGCGCGCGCTGACCGGCTGCCAGCCGGGACTCGCCTCTTCGCAACCGGTTGTAGAAGTATCCGGGATTCAGATTGACGGAGGTATTGTAGGCGTCCAAAGCGGCCGAGGAGTTCCCGTCCAGCCGCTTGAGATCACCGTCCATGGCGTGAAAAACAGCCTCGCGGGGCTCGATCGCCAACGCCGTGTCCAATTCCTTCCTCGCGGTCGCCAGGTCGTCGTCGGCAGCGGCTTTGAGTGCCCGGTCATACGCGGCATAGGCGGGCTCGACCCGGCGCAGGTAAGCCGTTTTCTGCTGATAACGGTTGCGCCCCTGTTCTCCGCCGGCCGGCAGGCTTCGGGCGGTTTGCTGATTTTGCTCGACCCGTTCGCGTGAGGGGGGATGACTGGCGAAAAGGCCGGTCATCCAGTTTTGATTCCGGCCCTCCGACAGCCGGACGAACGTTTCCTGCAGTTCCACTGCGCCATTGGGGTCGTAGCCGGACTCTGCCATGTAGCGCATGCCATATTCATCGGCTTCAAGCTCGGCGTCCCTGCTGTATTTCTGGGTCAGCAGTTGAGCGCCCAGCGACGGCACCAGCACGGCAGCTGCTTTTCCAGCGCTGGAATCGGCCTGGCTGCCGATAAGAATCATGCCCGCGACCGCGCCGACCTGTGTGAGCATCCCCGCGGACTGCTGACGTGCGGAATGGGCCGCATCCGCGTGCACGATCTCATGTCCCAGTACAGCGGCCAGTTCGGCTTCGGACTGGAGTTGGGTCAACAGTCCCCGGTTGATGGAGATTTTTCCGCCCGGCAGCGCCCACGCGTTGGGTGTTGAGTCATTAATGACATGGAATTCGAAATCCAGGGTGTCCTGTCTCCTGGCATACCCCGCGAGCCGGTCGCCAACCGACTGCACATACTCGACCAAATCCGGGTCAAGCATGAAATCGCCGCCTTGCTGCTGACGCATGGGCTCGTAATAGCCGGCGCCAATCTCTTTTTCCCACTCCTCATCGTAGAACTGGAGATGACGTTCACCCGTGACCGGGTTGACCGCGCAGCCCGCAAGCAGCCAAAGGCAGGGCAGCAGCCACGCCCGGGATATTCTTCGGTTCGATGTCATGGTCCCTGGTCCCCCTCGCAAACGGTGTCGAATTTGACGTCATCACCGCCGATGGACAACGTTCTGATACGCAGCTCGAACTCATTCCCGCCGCGCTTTCCATGAACCATGCGAACCGTGATGTGTTCGAGTTCGGGCGCGAACCACACGCTGGAGTAGCGTTTGCTGTTTTCACGCACGCGCTCCACCTCAATGGCGCCGAGGCAACCGATGGCTGTCTGCAGCTTTGCGGGGTCCAATGCGCGAAACTTTTGCGGATCCAATTCCTCATCCTCCACAACCAGCAACTCCCATTCTTTTTGCTCACGATTGAGCAAGGACTGCATGGCGAGCGTCAAGCCCACGGGGTCGACCATGCCGCGCTCAAGCGGATACTCCATGGTGAGATCATCACGCTCTACCCGAACGGTTCCTGCCTCCCAGTCAAACTCTGCCGACCAGCGGTCTTTTCTGACGGCGACCTTGGAGCGATGGGAAAAATGCCCGCTCAGCACGTCATCGCCCTCCCAGCGCCCGGCCGCGCTTTCCTCGGTTTCCACGCCGAGAAACCGCGCCAGGCCCTTGGTGCCCTGGCCGCGGTTTTCAAAGGTCCACCGCTGATCCTGGCGGGTGAATGTCGCCCGGGTTTCAGCACGCAGCTTTCCGTCCATGTACATGTCATATACCGCCGTGTAGCTGGGGGGCGGCCAATCCGCCTGGGCCAGGGCAGGCAGACACAGGGCAGCAGCCAACAGCGGCCTCAGGCAGCTCGCGTGCGCGTTTTCAAACCAGTTGGTCATCTTCATTGAGCATCATTGGC
>Ga0181594_10001783_pt1 | contig 19889 bp, 12 predicted proteins | sample 071ome_18_FD_145603 | JGI IMG/M metagenome (GOLD analysis project Ga0181594, IMG submission 145603) | Coastal salt marsh microbial communities from the Groves Creek Marsh, Skidaway Island, Georgia - 071413BT metaG (spades assembly) | ecosystem: Environmental > Aquatic > Marine > Intertidal zone... | reverse complement strand
GCTCCGATAGCGGCAGGTTCCTCGGGAAAACCGCAAAACGCGGCATGCGCGACGCTCAGCAACGCGATACGCTCCCTGTACTTCCTGCACCAGAACACGCTTAACTGCGGGCCTCAAAGTTTTTTTCAGAGCACGTCCTGCAGCATCTTTTCGTCGAGGCTCAGGTCCGCAACCAACTGCTTCAGCTTCTTGTTCTCCTCCTCCAAGGTCCGAAGCCGTCGCAACTCGGCAACGCCAAGCCCAGCAAACCGCTTCTTCCATCGGTAAAAAGTCTGCTCACTGATGCCGAGCTTCCGGATGACCTCAGCCACCGAAGTGCCCGACTCGGACTGCCTCAAAGCGAACGCGATCTTCTCTTCCGAAAAGTTCTTCTTTACCATCCAAGAAGCCCACCCTTTCTGGTGATGCCAAGGTGCAAAAACCTAACTTCCCGGATCGATCAAGAAACGGGGAGGACGTCAATCTTCGCCGGCCTCCTTTACCGGCATCATCTTGGTGAGCCAGCCGGCTGGCAGCATTTCCCAGAGCGCTTGGGTCGCCTCGGCTTTGTCGTCGTTCTCGAGCCGCAGCCTGTACACTTCGCCCGCGCAAACCCAAAGCAGAGCAACCCGCAGGTCAGATACCGACGAAACTCTTCTTCAAGATGCCGCCTGATTGGCCGGTCGCACTGGTCGTGTTCAGCAAGCCAGCTCTCCAGGTGCGGGGCGATAGCTTGCGAAACACCCGGCAACCAAAAAGGGAGCCGAAGCAAACTAATGGGACCGGATTTCTGCCGGTCAGCTAGCGAGCACGACTTGAGCGACCATCTGCACTTGGCGGTCGCCATTTGCCCCAGCCTTCCCGCAGAATGTCATCAAGCGTTGACCCTTTTTTCAAAGGCTCAAGGTCCGCAATCGCCGACGAAAAGCCCGTCTTAAACCCAAGCACTCGTTGGCTTTCACGAGCGCTTTGTGCAATGCTCGGAAATCCTTCCCCAGACTCACCCAAGAGTGACCGGACAACACGCTGTGGTATCTGCCACCAATGTTCATCCGTAAGCGATTGCTGGGCTGTCTTGATATCTTTTTGGAACTCACCTCCAAGATAGGCCGAGGCCTTCTTTGATGAGTCTGACCGCCTCCGAATGAATGAAATGAATTTGCCTTGCGAAGCGTCATACTTTCTCGAAACTTCGCTCATCAGGCCTGCAAGCTGATCGAGACTCTCCCTGATTCGCCCAACATACGCTGGCCCAAGTGGCCTGATGAGATTCTCCACCAGCATGCGATCACTGCCCTCAGCAGACTGCACAATTGCTAAAGCCCCGGGGGCAAATACGTTACGATCCGCCAGCCATTTCGCAAAGTCTCGCAGTTTCTCTCGAGAGGGGCGGTAATGACCGCTGTCATTGGCAAGAAGCTCTACCTTTCCACTTACAATACGGATCATGCCAGCGCAGCGCACAGAATCGCCTGCCACGAATGTGCTGTGATGAAACCTTTGGGGCTCATGTTTTCCAGCAAGAAACGTCCCGCATTGGGTCCAGACAAAGGCCGCTGAGCCGGCGAGATCATCGCCCTTGCCGGGCATGCCCGTTGTATCGAAAGCATGAAGCCCCTTGCTGTTTCTTTCGAGTGGAAAGACCATGACTCGTCCTTCGGAGCTTGGCAGCAGCCAGTGAATACCGTCTACCGCTGGAATCTGACCACGCCCCGAGGCACCTCTGCCGTAGTTGTTACTTCGTCCATAGGGAGAATATTGAACAGACGACAGTGACTCTGGATCAAACTCGTATGGCTGTGTGCCGAAAGCCTGCTTATCCCGATTGACACAGATCGGATGGGTTTCTAACCAGACAAAGAATGGCTTTCGGCCTCTAGCGTCTATCTCGGCAGCGGTCATTCCTGGCACCGGTATCGCACATTCAAATTCCTCGTTGAAGACGATAACCCCGAGCCACTCACCGAACGCATACATCATTGGTGAATTAAAATTAGCTAAATTAAACTTATGCGCGTCATTGAGATGCAGCTCGAATGGTCGGTGAAATGGATCGAGCCCCTCCATTCGACATCCCGATTGGAGATGAGCAAAGGGACCAACGGATGAGGGCGGCGCTTTTAAAAAGTTGACGAGATCGACAGGATCCAAAACCCCACGACCTTCCCCCGCATAGAACTCTCGAATCGTTTTGAGATAATTTGCCTTGAGAAGGGCCTGCTGATAAAGCCTGACAACAGTTGAATAAAAACCAAGCGACGCATTTCTCCGCGTGCGTGCTGACAAACCCATCAGTCCTTGGCACTGGGAGGCCACCGAACGCAATGCAGCCTCACGCGCTGAAAAGTTACTCAGCCGGTCCTTGATAATGCCATGATACTGCCGCAGCATGGCTTCTATTCGTCGAACAGTTGTTAGATCAGTCGCCCTGCCTGCACCGGCACCCGTCGAAGCCTTCCATTCCGCTGCTGATAAGACGTCACGCCAGGGTTGTTTCATTGATGAGCCTCCCACAAACTACAATCGAACGCCAAAGACCCATGAACGAATGTGATGGCTGGGAATACCCCTTTGAACACACCATTACCTTTTTTCAGAGTAAGGCTGGGCTCAACCATCTGCAACCCCCATCTAGAAGTAGAATGTTTGGAAGCACGGGGCGTAGTCCCGCCGCTGCGCATTTACAATGCTTCTGAGGTCGGCAAACCGCGGATCACCGCCACCCCGCAGCTACACTTTGCCCACCAGTTTTCGGTGGCCCTGGCATCGTCGGCACCAATCCTCTCGACCCAAAGCAACTATCGAATGAGATTCCGCACAGCCTTGTTCCTCATCACCACCGGCGTCCCTGCGATCGTCACTGCCGCACAACAAACCCTGCTCAGTTTCGAGAAGCCGGCAGTCGGGGCTGGCTCGCAGGTCGTCAATGCCATCGTGATGGGCGGCAGGTCATTGCTGAGGGACTTGAAGGGCGGATCGCTCAAACGTGTTTGGCTGACGCTGCTCTTGCATCACCCGGACGATCCTTCAACCGTTCCGTGAAGAGCTACCAGGCAGACCAGACCGACAGCGCCGACTGCGTTCGTTTGGCGTATTATACAAATACCCACGATCGCATATGCACTCGGCGGGCCGTGGTGGTGACCGATGTGTGTTCGGGCAAACAATCTCCTGCAACCGATCTTGCCCCAAAACATGCTGAAGAAAAGCTTTATTTACTCCCTTTCAACAGGCAGGCCCGGAAGTGTTTTCCACCGGCAGTTAACGGTGATGAATGTCAATCATGGGCAGATCATCCGGTGATGGTTGCTAAAACTCTCGATCACCATGGGACTGCACTAGTTCACCCCAGTCGGCCGGCGGCCCCCGCGCTGGTGAAACGTGTAGGGCCAGGAGCATTGGAGTAGTCTAGGCCAGGGATCAATGGCCACCCGTCATCCGGGAAATTGTGTGCGGAAGCACCATTGCCCGGGCTGTTCTTCGAAATGCGATGTTCTTCAGTGTTTCCAGACCCACATTCCGCATTCGTCGCTCCACCTGGGCAGCAAGATTGAGGCAAAGCATGTGGTCCTGCAACATCCTATGCTCCTTCTGTACCTGCGTCCATTTCACGACCCTGGCTCCCTCGATGACGCGAACGCATTCCGGGACAAATTTGCGGGCGATTTCCACGTGATGCCAATTCACGAAGCACTCGTGTTGGGCGTACGGGTCAATCTCGCGAAGTTTGATGAACGCCGCGTTGGGGCCACCGGCTTCCCGCGGGTTGCCCGGAACCATCATCCAGCGTCCGTTCTGCGTTGGCCCAACGCGTGTTCCTCCGCCAAGAATACTGAAATTCTGGAGATTTTCGAAGTGCCTACGGTGCTTCACGAGAAAATCATAGTATCGGAGCACCCCGGCATCTGACAGTTGCATGCTCTTCGTAAAACGCGTCCCCCATCGCTTGAGGTGCGTCTCTGCGATATGTCTCAAAAGCACGGCCGAATTGTAGAGGATGTTGTCGCCGCCCGAGTTTCCCACCAGGGAACTGTGATTGCCGGGGAAAAAGTAGATTTTCAGTGGGCATCCACCCGCCTTAATATCCGGAAGCGTAGGAGAAAAACACCGCGATCTTTCGTCGCGGGCAAAAAACGCGACGTATTCTCGAACGTTGTCATTCTGGATCGCGACGCGGTGCGACGCCATTTCTGAGCCTCCGGGAACCGGGTCAACGGCGATCAGTCGGATTTCCTTCCCTTTCAACAGCGGCTCTTCAGCACATGCGTTTGCAAACATGTGGGTCGTGACCCCTCCTCGACTCCACCCGATACAATTAATCCTTGATATACCGTCTGCCCGCTCGCGGTCTTGTTTTTCATGGAACTCCCGGAACTTCTGATTGAAGCATCTGTCGCAAACCCGCTGACCGTGGTGTTCTCCGGACAGACGGCCAGACCTGCTGAGCGGCGTTTTAATGCTCAATCGATTTTTTGTGCAGTTGTCACAAAAAACATATCCACACAGACGGCAGTGGTGCCTTCGTATAAACGTTCTGAACTTTTTTTTGCACGCATGGCAAACGTTGAATTTCTTATCGTCCTCCCACACTGCCCCTCCGGATGGTGAGATAAGATCTCGATTCACCCGGCCGAGCAACACGTCAATCGCAAACATGACATTCTCGTCCCAGCCTCTCCCTTGCGCGACGCCGGTTAGGGTCCAGCGGTTATTAATTCCACGGATCTTCCAATCATCCTGTTGATTGCCACTCCCCGGTCCGTCGATGGTGAACTTTGTGACGCCCTCTGTCCCGGCACAACGGTCTCCCAGTCGGCTGATCAGTTCACCATTGTCAAATCCTCCAACAACGCTGTCTTTATCCTTGCGTGACGAGCAAGTGCCGCAGAAAAAGAGGGTGATTACACTCATGGCCTAGTTCCTTGGGCGTGTCGCGATTAGATGTAGAGGTTTGACCGCTCAACGGCAAATAGGAAGCATAGCACCCGTTGACACCAGCTGAACAGTACGCTTCGGCGGTCTTTTGCGGGCAAGTCGCGATCTCACCCGCCTCGTAAACAGCAGAAAAAGGGGAGAACGAGCGGAACCACCCGGAGAAGTTTGCCATCGGCGCAGACCGCTTCCGAATCGCCTTCAATGCGGCTGCGCGATCGAGCGTCGCGAAGGGCGGGACACCGGCTCTCAGCGGTGATGAATGTCAATCATGGGCAGATCATCCGGTGATGGTTGCTCGAACTCTCGATCACCATGGGACTGCCCTAGTTCACCCCAGTCGACCGGCGGCCCCCGGGCTGGTGACACATGCGGCGGATCCAGCGGTTCGCCAAGATGCGTCAGGATTTTTCAAATCGACTCCGGTTCGGTGATGAAGCTGATCAGCCGGATCCCGCCGCCACAGTTGGGACCGTCAGTGAAAACTTCTCACCCACCCGTGCCAACAGCTTCGCCCTGGCAATTCGCGACGTGTCGTGATGGCAAGGCTTTGCGTCAATGGTTTCAGCCGAACCACAGCAGCCGCTCCCTGCGGTAGCCAAGACACCGACATGCTCGCCCGTCTTCGCTTCCCGTTGCATGCGTCTCATCGCCATGGAAAGTCTCCTCGCCCTCAGGGCAGTAGACTTTCATATCAACTGGATCAGGATTTCCAAAGCGGGCCAGTAAGCCACTCGATCTTCCGATGAGACCAAAAAAGCATTACACTTCAATAATCAACAAATTCTTACCGTAAGGAAACGAAGGTTAGCGGTGACTCAAACCCGCTCCATCAGACTTTAGAGTATATCTGAGAGTGCATGCATCGCGGACATATAGTCAGGCTCGTCCGTAAATTCACTAACGATATCAATGTGTGTCAACACACCTTTTCGGTCAGTGACAAATAGGGATCGTGCCAGCAATGCCAATTCTTCAATGTGTACGCCAAATGCTCTTCCAAAATGCCCTCGGTAATCACTTGCGGCAGTCAAATAGGAAAGCGTTTCAAAATTCACGAACCGATTTTGGGTGAAAGGAAGGTCTGAACTCACAAGAATTCCACGGACATACCCATCGAAGTCTGAAAGCAGACGCTCTACGCGACGAGCCTGACGAACTCCAACTTTTCCATCGACAGAGTGCATGCAGCAAAAGAGTGCCGGCGTTTCTTGCTGAATCAGATCGTCTCGTGACACGCTTTGTCCGATACCATCTCGAAATAGCCAGAGCAAGAAATCGGGCATCAGATCGCCTTCTTGCGGTATTTGATCGATAAGGTGGTATGGCTCTTCACCAAAGAAAATCAGCCGCTTGTTTTGCTCAGAGTGTGTCGAGTCGGGTGTCATTTTTTGAGAGTCTTCTGATGGCATATGAGATGTCTTTCGTGGAGAGAAAAAAGGACAAACGGGCTGACGGCAGTCAGGAAATATAGTGCCAACATTCCCCCTAAGACGTGCTGACGACTTTTACATCGATCCAGGAAACTTCAGTGCGTCCGCTAATCAGTTTGATGGAGTCGATAAGTTCCTCGAACCGCAGATTATAGCCAGGGGGCGGTGTCAGTCGAAGCGTTCTCATCAACGCGATCGCTTGGGGCCCCATTTGTCCACCCATGCGATTCTGGAACCTGTTGCGTGCCGTTGCTGTCAGTGCCAACGCTGCGGACGCTGGCATCATGCCGAAAATGCCCTCTGCCACGTTGATAGTCGTTACCGTCCACTGGGGAAATTTCCAATGTCGGTAAAAAAATTCTGTAATTGCTTTTAACACCATTTCGGAACTTAGGAGTCCGAAGTACAGTTCTGAGCGATTAGGGCTTACCTTAATAAGAAAAGTACGGTCGTCGATCCGATCTTGGAAATTTTTCGCGTTTCGGTACTCTTGAATTTTTGAATTCGCCCAGCTGCGATCAAAACCGTATGTCTTGTTTGGAATTCCATTTTTCCTAATCGACCAATTTGCAGGCTTCCCCTCTTTTGGAATTGCTATAGTACTGGCATCCTTTTGATCTCCTCTAGCAAGTGACACCGATTCATTGGCCGCTGCAATTCTCACGCCTCTTATCTTTTTTGCCGTTAACGATTTGGTGAAGTTATCGGCAAAGGATTGAACGGCAAAACTATGATTGCTTGCGAAAACCGGCATCGCCCTCGCGTCTGTGCTCGCTGCAGCGCCGCAAGACATTATATTGATTTGTCTTAAGCCCTTCACAACGTTCAATGAAGTTTCCGGGTTAAATGGGGCCGGGTTTCTGATTTCGTTCACGCAGGTGTTGCAGACACGGACGCGGCCGGTGTTTCGTTGTAAGCCATTTTTTTCAGTCAGTGCCTCTTCGAGCTCCATGCGTGTTCTCGAGCACCCGTCATCTACGATTTCACCACACCTCCGGCAGTGATGCTTGTTGGATACAAAGACTCCCTTCCTGATTTGGCCCTGGCAGCAATAGCACCTGTCACTTGATCGGTCATTTTTCCATTTGGCCCCCGGCTTTGCTGTGGGGCGATCACGTGGAGAAGGACCTTTCCGAAGCCCATTCAATTCTAACGATGTGGCAAGTTGTTCAGCAGTTGCTTCATACCCGCCACAGAAGATCCCCCTGCCAGCCACTCCGCTTCCGTGCCCAACAATCATTAGTTTTGAAACAATCGTTTTCTCGCAGATCCAGTCCATGAGCATCTCGAGCTGTGGGATTGGTCTCGCCACCTGTTCGTTGTCGTTAAAGCCATTTACATAATTGATGTCGAGATAGCAGGCGACGTACTTGGTTGTCGTGTTTATCGTACCGATGTTCCTGATAACGCGGTTTCCCGCCAGCGCCGACGTTAAATAGTCCGCGTCAACTTTTGAAATCTCTTGTTGATCAAGATGTATTGAATTCAGTTGTCCTATTTTGGTTCTCCTTGACCTCGCGGCGATGTAGGCCCTTTGATCTACTTTATCAAAGTAATAGCCGTCCCGAACCGCCCTATATTCTTTCAGTTCTTCGGCGGAGCCGATGGGTTTTTTCGAAGTGCAGAGAAAAATATCGAGGAATCGGTCGTAGTGCATGACTTTTGAAGATAACGGGTGAAAGTGAAAAAACGTTATTACATTTTAACTTAGCCGTAGAGATTCGGCTCAAGGCCACGACAGGCAATCTACCGCGGTCAGCGGCACTTTCGCAAGCGGACCCCGCCAGGAACAGCCGGACAGTTGACTTCTGCTCATTTTTGAGGCCAAGTTGTCGGCTCGCCCGCCCCGGGGAACGGCAGAAAAAGGTAAGATCGATCGGGACGAGGAGGAAAATCCTGCCATCGTCGCAAACCGCTCCCTCATCGCCTTCAATGCGGCAACAGGAGTGAGCGTCGCGAAGGAATGTCGTCGGCAGTTAGCGGTGATGAATGTCAATCATGGGCAGATCATCCGGTGTTGGTTGCTCGAGTTCCCCATCACCATCGGACTGCGCCAGTTCACCCCAATCGGCCGGCGGCCCCTTGCCAAAGCGTGGCCGACCGTCCTACGCTTCAATGGGCCGAATCCGGCCGGCCACCCAGAGGCTAGCCATCGTGACCGCTGCGGCCAGCATCCCGACCACACCAAAGTTGCGTAGTGGCTCGTCTGTGCCACCCGTGAGCAGCATGCCACCAACTGCGGTTCCGAGGCCGCATGCCAAATGCTGTACAGCTGAGTTGGCTGACATGAAACTACCACGAAACTGCGGCTCGATACTCGACATGATGAGTGACATCGCCGCTACCATCCGTCCCGCGTTCGCCGCCATGAGCACCGCCGTAAGTGAGGCCGCGACTGCAATACCCACCGCCCCAAGTTGCGTCAGGACGACCAGCATCAGACCCGATAGCGAGGCCAACCAGAGAAACACACGAAGACCTCCGAATCGGTCGACGAGCCGTCCAGTGAGCGGCGTACTCAAAAGGGTGAGTATTCCACCCGCTACAAACACCAGGGGAAGCTGATCCTCGTCCACCCCGACATTCGAAACGAAGAAAACGCTGATAAAGGGAATCACGGCAAACGCACCACCCATCATCAGCCCAATTAGCAAGAATGCCCGACAGTGAGCAGACTGCGTCAGCGTCTCCAGAAGCCGTGATAGGGGATGCTGTTGTTTATCATCTCGGTTGCAGGCAATGGAGGGCAATGACCACCCTGCCAGCCCGACCAGAGGCAGGCCCAAAACGGCGAAGATAAAGAAAGGCACCTCCCATCCAAACTTCGTGCCGAACACAATCCCGAGCGGAACGCCCACAACCGACGCCACCGCAAAGGCCAACATCAGCATGCTGTTGGCATGGCCCCTCCGCTCCGTTGGAAATACGTCCGCCACGATAGCGAGTGCGAGAGCAGCTTGAATGCCCCCAAAGCCGCCAGTCAGGCATCGGGCGGCAAGCAGAAACGGGTACGACGTGGCCAGCCCACACGCCGCCGTGCCCAGCAGCAAGCCGAGTGAAAATATGACGTAGGTAGCCTTTCGTGGTACGTAATCGAGCCATGCCGCGGCGAAGAAGCCACCGATGCCTGCAGCGAGTGTGTAGGAGGACACCACCAAACCAAACTGCTGGGCATTGATGCCAAGATCGTTTTGAAGCTGAGGGCCCAGCGGCATCACAATCATGAAGTCGACAAGATTGATGAATTGCAGTGCCGCTAGCGCAAGCAAAATTGCACCGCCGCGGTTTACTGCGGCCGATACTGTTGGGCGCGAGTCGCTTCCATCGTTGTTCGGTGTTGCTAACACAGCTTCTGATGCTTTCTACTAATCCTTGGGGATACGGCCTGCAGGAGTCTGGCCACAAACGGTCAGAGAAAGGCATTCGCCAAAAAGACTGCGTGCTAGGACTGGTTTCGGGGCGTCAAGAAGTGGACGGCTGGTGATTTTGTTTGCGTGGAGGTTCGCTGCGTTGGGAGATCCTATCCAAAGAAAAGGGCGAATCCATGCCTTTCAATTTCACAGGATACCACGCGATTCGCCGTGGCCGGTCAAAGGTGTTTAAGAATCAAATTGTTCGTTCACGAGCAATGACAGACGTTGGCTTGGCAATGCCGAGGACTATGTCCAAAGCAAAGCATTTGGGAGGATGACACCGCTTGAAGTTGGGGTAAAACATCGCGATTCTCAAGTCAGAGATTCAATTCGGCGTTACGAAGCGTGCTCCTTGCAAATCTTCCTGAAACACTCACGCAGATAGTAGGGGTTTATGACTCGTAAAGGGGAATGTATGCGGCCATGCCCCAGTGGCTGCTATGAGTCTTTGATACAATCGAAAGGCGAAGGAATATGAGAAGGGTTTGAGGCCGTCACTGCGATTGTCGGCATGAACATTAGCAACCTGCGGGACGCCAAGACTGGCAGGCATGACGGTGTCTTGGGTGCCGCGGGTCGTGTCGGCTGAAGTTCGGCCAAAACTCTCGAGGGAAAAGGCCGCCTTAAAATATCGGGAATCATACGGCGTTATTTCAGGCTCTGTACGGAAGAGCCCTTCCGTTGGCCTGCCCAAACTGTGGTGGCGATATTCAGAAGCACGGAGCTGCTTTAGTGAAATCGCAAGTCACCCGCGCGGTTTTGTTTCAGGCTGCGATAGGCCCATGCCCCACATTGGCAGGTCGGGATCGTGTAAGAAAGCTTGTCGACGCGAAGCTACATGTAGTGCAAACAACGTAATGGAGAGCCTTCTTCACCTGCGTTTTTCTTGAAATAACATGCGCAAAGAAGGCGTTTAACCGCATCAATTACTCCGGAGGAATTGGGACGATGAGTTGCGTCGCGTCGCTCAATACTGTGCTAACTGCTCCGGCTGTAATTCGTTGACGGTCGGTCAGTTCGAGGAGGGTTGCAGGTGAGAGTTCGCCACTTTCAGCGGTGATAAGGAACCGGTGGAGGACTTGGCCAGAGTCCGGTTCAACCGTGTGTATCGCTTCACTGCAGTTTTCGGATACTTGGACTCGCAGCAAGGGAAGTTGAGAAGCCAGTTCTGCAGGATGCTGTTCTGTCACAGTGACCTCGATATGATCCGTTGTCGAGCTAGGCTTGCGAGCAATGGAAATGGTCGAATTAGGGAGCCCAGGAAAGCCAAGTCGCTTGGACTGGCCGCTAGGGAGATCACGAATTGCGATGGCAATGTCTGGTTTTAGGTTGTCAAAGCGAACCCAGGCACGAATTGCGGCGCTCCTGGCTTGACGAGGCCACTCCAAAGCACGCAGGTCAAAAACTGGAACAGATCGCTCCTGCTGTAGTTGCATGTCATAGAAAACGTAGGGATTGCCCGTGGGCTTATCCCGCACCAAAGGCTGCACCTCAACCCAGATGCTCGTCGGCCTTTGGGAATAGCTCTGGGCATCGTCGTTCTGCACAGAAAGCGGTAGCGTCACCAAATTGCCCGCACGATTGGCCAGGTGAACTCCAAAAAACAACTGCCTGCGGGGATCGAGGGGGTCAACGACGCCGGATCTACTGTCGCGAAGCCCTTGTTCGGTGCCGCCATCGTACCGACGGAATTCGAGCGATCGTCCGCCACCTGAAACAAACAGGTCCAGCGAGGTGTTGTTCTCGGCAGCAATTCGACGGGACGTTCCGGACCCGCCAGCCTCGAGCACGATATCGTAGTTCCTTAATTGGCCGGGAGGCGAAACGGGGAGAGTGGTTGATTCACCTAGCCGAAATCGCTGGTCAGCAAATCGTTTGTCTACAATTTGCCATTGCAGCAACTGCAACGACTGCCGGAGCGAACTTGTGAGGGCAGTCGGGTCTGCCGCCTCGTGAAATGTTCCACCAGATTCGACCGCTAGATCCCTCACTTCACCCATGCGGAGCGCGCGTTGCATAGCATCAGCTTCGAGTGCAAACCCTATGATGTCGATCCTTAGCGGAAGAGGACGCCGGAGATTTTTGCGTGCGAGCTGATCAGCTACCCCAGAGGCGGTGACAATTTGGCCGCCAGATTGGTCGTTTGCACCATCGGTGACAACTAAGACATGCCCGGGAATCGACTGGTGGGGGCCATCGAAGTCGGTTCCGATGGCTTCAGAGATTGCCCTGTAGAGGGGCGTTTCCCCGCCAGCGGAAAGTGGTGCAAGGATCGTCTCAATCTCCGCAACAACTCCCGGTGTAAGTGCCTGCATCGGAAGCACCTGCTCAACATCGTCGCCCGGCACGAGCTTAAAAGGCATCTCAGCTTTGGCTGCGTCTGCCTTCGCTTTCTCACCCAAGCTTGTGAGCTTAAACGAATAACGGCCGCGGGAGTCTCGGGTCCATTGTGTTCGGTGACCGTAGAGCCACAGTGAGACGTCCCAATTGCCTAGAGTGACCAAATTGTTCAAGAGTTGTGCCAGGGCGGTGCGACCAGCATCGAGGCGTGTTCTGCCGTCCGCCATTCGTTGTCCCATGCTGCCTGAGCAGTCAAAAATAATTGCAACTGAGCGAACCTCTGAAACTTCGCCGTTAACGGTGACTTTTGTTGGAGTGTTTTGACTTGAATTCCATTGGGTTGTGCGGTTCTCACTGGCGGGAGCAACCCTGATTGCATCAGCAAAGCGATGCCCACGAAACCAGGCGATGAGGTCCAACGCCCGGATTTGTTGGTCTTCAAGCTGTTGGCTCATACGGCGATCGAGCGACCATGTCGTTGCTATTGAGTCAGGGCTGATCGCAATTGGAAGCCGCGAGATCGGCTTGTCTGATGACGGAATGCGAATCGCGGCAAGAGGAACAGAGTCAAGTCCTGCGGCAAGCCAGACTGACCCAAGACCCTCGGGAACACCTTGCTTGGGCTTTAAAAGAATACTTCCGGGCCGCGATTCCCCTAAGCCGGCAGGTGCAAGGGTAATCTGGTTGGGTGTGCGTGAGACGTCGGCAAACTGCGACTCATTCTCTTCAAGCGCCTGAAGCCGATTCTCTAGCTGCTGTTGGAGCTGCTCACCGACTCGGGTTCCATAATTTTTACGAATAGCTTGTGCTAACTCCAAAAGACGCTGGGCCTTCTCGAGACAGTAGGGCCGGCTATCCTGCTGAAGGCTGGCCCAGAATTCATTAAGTGCCAATTCTGCCAGCTTAAGTATCCGACGGTGGCAAAGATTTGCTAAATAGGGAACTTCAGGGTCTATTCCTTCGATAAACCGTTGGCTGCCACAGATCAAAGTTGCTTGTCGATGAATAACTGAGGAGGCCTGCTCGAGTATGGAAAAATAAGCTTCCGCGTTAAGTGTGCTGGTCTGATCGACGTCGGCTGTCTCTCTTCGGACCCCGGCCAGGAATGCAGGAAAGCCGCGGGCGATCTCCCGAACGGAAGCGGCCTGTTGACCCACAAAGCGAGGCAGATCATCGGGCGATAAAGATCGGCCTTCAGCCGCAGGCTGCGCGGGAGAGAAAAATGCGGCGACGGGAAATACTTGGGAACCAGCCAATGTCACGGTGCCAGCCATGATTCTCTCGGGGGCTGGAGGAGGAAGAACAGGCGTTGCTCGCTGGGGGGTTTTCGCAAAATCAGCCACGAGACTTTTTTCAAGTGTCGCGGCTCGTCGTAAAAGGTTAAGCCTCAGCTCTGCAGGTATGAGCGGTGTCACTAATGCCCGACGGATCGCTCCCAATGTTTCTGACGTGTCGGCAGCTGTTGAAAAGAGGCTTTCGCAGTGACGCAGATAGGCATCTTGAAGGCGGCGATACGCAGTGTCCGCCTGCTTTTGCTGCTTATTCAGTAGCTCGATTTCTTCTCGTGACTCTGTTTTAGCCAGGCTGGTCATTGCTGCGAGCCTGCGGAAGGTTTGGTCGTAGCGGCGGCTAATTGAAAGCAGTTCACCTATCTGATCTGGATCGGGAAGCGTCGACTCTTCTTTCCCGAACTCGGCAGATCTTTCTCGAGTCCACCATGAAAGAAGGTAAGGCAGATTTGATTCTAGTTGATCCATGACACGGACAGCGCGGTTTCGCTCGACTAGACGATCATCAATCGCTTTGAAATCTTTTAGTGCTTGTTTAATGAGTGTTTTGGATTCGTGATTCGCCGCATCTCCTCCCGCAAAGGCAAGATCAACAGCTCGGCAGAATACGGTTTGAGCGTGTTGGTGCTCCACTTCATTTTGTGTGGAGCGATCAAGCCGGAAGGACCAGCCAAGAATCGTCTCGCGGGATGCGTCAATGCCTCGGATCAAGTCGGAGAAGTGTTCGGAGTCTTTCTGCCATGCGGTGGCGTCAGTCCATTTCAAGAGCATCTGCACAAAGTGGAGTTGCACCGGAGTGAACGACTGACCTCCTGGCGAGGGACCAACGAATTGAGCCCAACGCTCAACCTTTTCCCGGCTAATACTCTTGTTCGCCTCTAGGTACTGGGACAACCATTTCCACCCGTCTTCGAGTCGGGTCTGCCATGCGTTGAGATCGGAGGGTGGTGGACCGAGCGAGGCCTTCGGATTCTCGAGAATTCGGGAGAATTCTTTGATTTCCTCTGACGCTTTGCCGCCCTGATCAGGCAGAGAAATATGATGGGTAAGCCGTTCGTCAGGAAGTAGGAATTCCAGGGTTGTGAGTGGTAACTGCAGCGTGCTTTCGAGTTGCTCCACATGAGCAGCAATTTCGCCCTGAAGCGACTCCGTGGCACGGCCTGAGCGGGAGAGTAGCTCTGAGCGTAAAAGTAGGCTTTGGTATGCAGCCCAGTGAACGGGCCGATCGCAACTAAAATGGGTTTGGATTGATTCGGCTGTTCGCCACCGCTCTTCGAGCCAGGACTCATCGACTGCGGGAGCGATGCCTTCTGGAAGAGTTTCGGATACCGTGCCAGTCCAACTCAGCAGCACCTCTTGCGAATCACGGGCTTTGGCTTCCAACTTCATGCCGGGGCTGAGGAGAAGTGGAGTCTGACGCATGCCGAGCACAGATGTCGCCCAGTTGTCGACGCGATCGGTCAAATAGTCGGCCAGTTCCTGCAGGGCGACTTCGCCATCGGAATCCCCCCACGGTGCCTTGTCGGCTGCCCCGCGAAGACCACGAGAGAAATGAATTGCAAAGCCACTGCCACCCTGCCAAGGGCTGGAAAGGGCCTGCTGCCCCGGAGATGCTGGCAGTAAGACCCAGAGTCGTTCGTGCTCAGTCCGCTGAACAAGCTTTTCGACCGCAGCAGGGAAAGCAGTGGCATCAAGTCCGAATGGCCACCCCATCGAATCCTGGCCACAATCTAAGACAACGACGGCGTTTACGTTTGTACCAACCGTGGCTTGAATAGCGGCGAACAACCTTTCAACCGACAAATATTCGTTGTCGTCAAGATTGATTGGATCGACCACGGTCGATGGGGGAACGAGGCACGGCACACCGTCAGCATTCACTGCTCCGATTGCGGTTATGTAGACGATGACCGTGTCATGATGCGGGCCGCCTGGACGAATTGTCTCCAGTGAACGCGTGATATAAGGAAGTAGTTCCTGGCCAGTCGCAGCCTTGGTGAAAATACCGCTAACGTCGTGCACAGTAGCTGTGAGTGGTGAAAAAAAAGATTTTCCTGGCTTGCCAAGTTGACGAATCAACTCACGGTCTTCTGCCGTCAGCGGCAGTGGCCCAAATGGCGGGCGATAGTTTGACGCAAAAGCGGTAATGATCGGGACCGGCCGATGGAGCGTAAACAGAAGTTGCACAAGGTAAGCGATGAGCGCGATCGAGGCGGCCGTTAGCAGCAGCCGTGATGACCAGAGCAGGACCTGCCCAACCAACGTCCCACCTTTATCGACGCCCCGCCAGGAACCTTGCGACGGTCGGCTTGTTGTTGGCGATTGCTCCCGTGGCGTTGCTAAAGACACAGCAGTATCCGGCTGCCGTCGACGAGAACGCCAGGAAAGCCGCTTTTTTGGTGAGTCGGGAGTGTTCATGGTCGGAGGAATGCAAAAGAGCTTCGCGTGGAAGACAAAGCGTATTCAGTGCACGGGGTTGCGAGTTGTTCGAGACTGGTGTTGCACTGTGTCGGCATGACTGTTCTCCAGCTACCGTTGGGAAGCAGCTTGAGGTGTTATCAATATCATGAAAATTTTGATCACGAGGGCAATTGAGACCAGAATCGCCACGATTCGTAACAGATACGCAGGCCGTGGTTTGGGCTGAACGAGGGAGGCATGAAACTCGTTCATGTTTGTTGTCTGTCGAGTCGTCGTCAGGGTAACGGGCGGGGCTGTTCTCTTCGGCTGAACCGCTGCTGACTGAGTTACCAACGGAGCCTGCGCGGGAGTGATCGAACTGACTTTGTTACGCGGGCGTGCCGAAGGAGTCAGTGACCTTTGGAGGCTGGTGCTCGAGCGTAAGTTTTTAGGCCGGCTCCGTGGTGGTAAGGCTTCAGGGGGAGCGGTCTTCGAGAGTGGTGCCGAACTTGCCCAGCGAGGAGTGCGGTTTTCTTGAGAAACTACGCGAGCCTCCACATGAGAATTGACGGCCCAAGGCGGCAGGGATTCAGTCCGTCGTGGCTGTTCTTGTCCCCTAGCAGTTGTGTTTGGCATCCCATACCGCCGCGTCGTCGCGCTGCTCTGCTGCGGAACATTCCACTGCCGTGGTTTCCGCTCTGGTAAGGGAGGGGGCGTGAGAGACAAAAATGACCTCTGCTGCGGGAGTTCATGGGTTGGCAGGTTGCCACGTTGCGAAGAGGCAACAAGAATACTGCGAAGCGGGCGGGCAGCAGTGTTCTCTTGCAGGCGACTTGTCGGGGGGGGAAGTGGTTCCGCGGGCAGAATCAGTGGCTCTGTTGGCAGAGTCATTGGTTCGGCGGCAGGAGTCGGCTGTTCTTCGGAGCGAATCTTAGACTCAGGAACGGCAATAATTGCTCGGTCGGATCTACAAGAGTTTTGATCTTCGTTTGGTGGTAGTTCACGCTCGAGGACCGGTGGTAGTTCGCGTACCACACTGTAGGAGGGAGAACCGCCGAATCGTTGGCCATCACATGATGCGCATGCTTTCAGAGCAAGTTCGGCTACAGTTCGCACGCGTTCACTCGTTTCAAGAAAGCAGCCATTCTCATCTCGGCCGTAAGCGAGTTCCTGCAGTTTCTTTTTCATGTCTTCACTGCAGCAAGGTCCATGCCCATTTCCGCATGGGCAATCTTGCTTTGTTGGGTCAGGGCAGGGTTTTTTTCCAGTCACCATGCCCTTCAGATTTTCGCAACACTCTTCTATTTTTTTCTTGCACTTCCATTCCTTTGGAGGAGCTTTTCCGAACAGTCTGTCGATGCACTCACAGATTGCTTTCTCGACTTTTTTCTTCCAGTCATGGCAACTTTCGACACACCCAAGTGCTTTTCGCATCGAACGTTTTTGGTCTCTGCACTGGCAGTCACCCGCAGTCTGAAGCACGGCCTTCACTGCGGCGTAGCGGACCGGTTCATCTGGATCACCCATCGCTGCGATCAAAGCGGGGCCTACTTCGGGGTGTTCCGGAGAGCAGCCCATACCAGCAAGGTATTCAAGAGCCCGCTTTTTTTTACAGATTTCGTGTTTGGCTGCCTTTGCTTTTGCTGCCGCCTTAATTGCCGGATTGTCAGAGTACTGATCGGCTCCAATCCCCAGCATTTGCCAAATGGTGGTCGGCGCTTCCTGTCCCCGTGCGGCTGCTGGAACAATCGCGAGGCTGCTGGCAGCGACGAGTGCTGATACCAACATCTGCGCAGCGTAATGCCGCCAACGCTGAAGCAAGGGCGTAAGTGTTCTCGGCAAGTTGTTGTGTTGGTTCAGCACATGAAAAACATCCGCGCAGCGTGCACCAGCGAGTGCTGCCACTGCGAAGAGGCCCGCGTTTTCCTGTCAGAGTCGACCTGTCCGTCTTCAGGTCATATCGGCGGGAATACGTGCTGGCGCAATGGCCGCAGCAAAGCCATCGGTTGCCTAAAGGCTGACGAACGCAGGGGATGCGTCGACTTTGCGGGTCAAGGATGCTGCTGGTTTCACTTTAGCTGCAGCGTCACACTCGCAGGAGCTGCTGGAGCTGCTGCGAGTGAAACCTTTGCTACTTCTGATGTTCGGGAAGTATTTCGAACGGCGCCTTGAGCGAACACCGAATAGTCTCCGGGCTCAAGGTTGGTAAAGCGAAACTTGCCATCTTTGTCGGAGGAAACTCGACGCTCCCCACCTGGGCCCGTCAAGACAACCCAAACCCCCGATTCCCCGCGGCCATCAAGTACGACGCGACCAGTCACGACGTTGTTTGGACTCGCTGGTTCAGCGGCTACATCAAGCCAGACCCTTGTCGGTGGATCTGCTAGTCCGACTCGATCAGTTGCCGTAACGAGAACCGGCAATCGGATTCCAGCAGGGAGCTTCTTGGTGTCGATTCGCAATTCGTAGCGAACACCCCCCAGCCAGACGGCTGGTGTCCACTTTTCCGGTTTCCCGTTGCCCTCTAGGTCAATGGCCCAGAGCACTGTCTTCATGCCGGAAACTCCTGGCCTTACACGGTCGGGGGGAATGAAAAAACCATCTGAAACGTCGTCAGACACACGTAAGGCAATGACACTCTCACGCCCGACAACGGCTGAGACAGTCGGTGGTGCGTCGATAACGGGCGGAGTGCCATCGAAGACGATGGTTCGTGAGTCAGTTGCTGACTGCTGGCGACCCGAGACCGATAGGCGAGCATCGGCCGTAACATCCAGATTCGCGAATCCTTCACCGGAAACATCAATCTTCCAGTCAGAGACAACAGTTTCTACTTCTAGGCCTTTGGGCTTTGAAGGAAGTGTGTAGCGAACTTGCCTGTCACTAAATCCTTTCCAGCCGACGCGCTCACCACGACTTGCTATCGTTCCGACACCAATCGGCCGCAGGACAATCTCAAGTAAGTCACCGCCGTCGGGGCCATCTCGGAATGCATCTGCCGGCGAGTCAACCTGCAGACTCATTGGGATTGATTGCGTAGGTGCTCTGAGTAATGTCCGTGCCGCTAATGGGTTGGTTATGCGAATGCTTCGCCAGTCACGCTGGGGAGATTGTTCAATGCCATCAGTCGCCGGGGAAACGTCAATTGAGAAAATGAAGGCTCTTGGGTAGTCATTGACGTCGACAGCCAATGTGGCAGTTCCTCGGTCATTTCCGTTCCAGGCCAAGACAGCAACATCGATTGGTCTCTCACGACTGAGGGTCACAACTGGCTTCCGCGGAAGCACTACAGGCGGCGTGGTGATGGCACGCGAAACTCGAGATGGTGGGTTGATTGCGTACAGCTTGCCAGTGACTCCTCCCGGGGGCAGTGCCCCGGAAAGAAGATGAGAACTGTCGAGAGCAATCTGTATTTCTCTTCGGCGTTCGTTGTACTGACCAGTCGCAGATACGAATTGCCGAGGATGAATGGGCTTGAGTGAGATTCGGAATAGCTGTGAATGAGTTGGGCCCTCCTTGGATTTTTCACGAACAACAACCGCAAGATCTGCGCTGATAGGTATTTCCTGAGGGGCGTCATCGGATGGGGCTGGCAGGAGCAGTGGGTCGTCCGAGTTCTTCTGCGGTGGTTTCTTATCCTCCGGTGTCGTGCTCTCCGGTGCTTGATCGGGCTTTTTCGAGGTTGGTTTTGGGACGGTGAGGTTGATCGATTGGATTCCTGTGGTGGTGTCCAGTGAGACATCCTCTGCGACCAAGAGTGGCTTTGCAGTAGCCGAGCCGTCACGAATCGCAGTCGCAGTCTGTTCCCAGCCCGTAGAGCGGTCTGGGAATGTTGTGGACTCTGGCACCTGGTAAACACTGACCGACACAGAACGGGGCACGCCGGAGAGATTCTCAAGACCCACTTCCCATTGTGTGAGCCCAGCAGGCCAGGACCGGATAGTCACAGTGGGGATCGCGGTGGCATCGAGAGCCCCCCCAGCGCCGCTTGTCACTTTGCCGCCCCGCATTTCAGTGTGCGACCAGCCAGCCTCATCCAAGGGGCCTGTGACAGTGAGGGGATGCCCCTTCACTGCCAGCAGGAGATTGCTCCTTCGTATAAG
>Ga0181594_10001782_pt1 | contig 19891 bp, 21 predicted proteins | sample 071ome_18_FD_145603 | JGI IMG/M metagenome (GOLD analysis project Ga0181594, IMG submission 145603) | Coastal salt marsh microbial communities from the Groves Creek Marsh, Skidaway Island, Georgia - 071413BT metaG (spades assembly) | ecosystem: Environmental > Aquatic > Marine > Intertidal zone... | reverse complement strand
CCGGCATTCGCCATCGATCTGATAGTCGATACTGCCGGGTCGAGGGTCACCCGACTTCACGAGTTCGCGAACCTTGCCATCATCCGAAATCACAAGCCCAGTGAATCGTTCGACTTCGCCATCTGCATTGATGGTGATACCCACCACATTATCGATCAGCGTGTCAGCCCAGGCTGGTGTTGCAAACAAGGCGGCAGTGCTGGCGATCCCGGCCAGGGCAAATTTGCGAAACATCATTTCTCTCCTTTCGGCAACCGGCTGATCAGCGCGCTGGTGTCTTTCCGCCCTCCGCCCGATGCCTGAATTTCAGCATAGAGTTGATCGACCAGCTCCGTCACGGGGGCTGACAGACCCAGGCCGCGCGCTTCTTCGAGTGCATAGCCAAGGTCTTTGCGCATCCAGTCGATCGCGAAGCCAAAATCAAACTCGTCCTTGACCATGGTGTGCCAGCGATTCTCCATTTGCCAGCTTTGCGCCGCGCCGCCCGAGATCGCATCCAAGGTTTTGTCGAGATCGAGACCAGCGGCTTGTGACAGCCGGATGGCCTCACTCAAGCCGCCGAGAACACCAGCGATGCACATCTGGTTCGCCATCTTGGCCGTCTGGCCTGCGCCTGCATCTCCAACATGGACAATTCGCGCCGCGTAGCATTCCATAACCGGGGCCGCGCGCTCCATGTCTTCAGCGGTTCCGCCGCACATGATCGCAAGTTTTCCGTTTTTGGCACCTGCTTGCCCGCCGGAAACCGGTGCATCAACAAAGCCAACGCCCTTGGCTCTGCACGAGTCAAAGAGTTTGCGCGCTAGATTGGCAGATGTCGTGGTATGATCGACCATCAAAGCTCCGTCAGACATCGCCTCAAGCGCGCCATTCTCTCCCAGTATGACCTGCTTGACGTCCTGATCATTGCCGACACAGGTAAAAACTATGTCTGCTCCGCGCGCAGCTTCGGCAGGCGTGCCTGCACCAGAAAGCTGTAGCCCTTCGTCAGCCCACTTGGCCTGCCATTCTTCCACCCGTGCCTTGGTGCGATTGTAGACTGTGACTTGGTGACCTGCGCGTGCGAGATGACCGGCCATCGGACCGCCCATCACACCAAGCCCAAGGAATGCGACTTTGCTTTGTGTCTTCATAGTCTGTGTGCGGTAATGCGAATTGGCGGCGCTGCAACCGCTTTTATCATTGACTAAAGGCTGATTGACGTTGCGGCGCGTAGGCCAAACGCCTATCCCGCCGCCCATGAATAGCCTACCGGCCTTTGCCAGCGAAGCTGAAGCGCGTGCCGCGCTGACAATTGATGATGTCCGAGCCGCCGCTGAGCGGATCGAAGGCGCAGTCGTGCGTACACCCATGATGCACTCAATTACGCTGTCCGAAATTGCCGGCTGCGAGATTTGGCTGAAATTCGAGAACTTGCAGTTCACTGCGGCGTATAAGGAGCGTGGAGCGCTCAACGCCTTGTTGCATCTGACCGATGAACAGCGCCAGCGTGGTGTTATCGCCGCTTCGGCTGGAAACCATAGCCAAGGTCTTTCGTATCATGGCACCCGGTTGGGTGTTCCGGTGACCATCGTGATGCCGCGCACGACGCCAACCGTGAAGATCATGCAAACCGAAAGTGTCGGCGGCAAGGTTGTCCTGGAAGGCGAGACCTTTGATGACGCCCACGCGCACGCCCGGCAGTTGGAAAAAGAACGCGGGCTGACCTTTGTGCATCCATTCGATCATCCCTTGGTGGCTGCCGGGCAGGGCACCGTTGCGATCGAGATGCTGGAAGAGCAGCCGGATCTGGACTGCATGGTTGTGCCGATCGGCGGTGGCGGGCTAATGTCCGGCATGGCGACAGTTGCCGATGCGATCAATCCCGATATCGAGATGATTGGTGTGCAGGCAGAGCTGTTCCCTTCGATGTACGCCAAGGTGCGCGGGGAAGATATGGCATGCGGCGGTGATACACTCGCAGAAGGCATTGCGGTGAAGGCACCGGGCGAGTTCACCTCGAAAATCATCGCGCAGCTGGTCGATGAAATACTGCTCGTGGACGAGCGCTCGCTTGAGAAAGCTGTCTCTCTTCTTCTCCAGATCGAGAAGACTGTGGTTGAAGGTGCTGGTGCGGCAGGGCTTGCCGCGGTTCTTGCCAATCCGGAGAGGTTTGCAGGCAAGAAAGTCGGTCTGGTGCTTTGCGGTGGCAACATCGACACGCGCTTGCTGGCCAATGTCCTGCTGCGTGATCTGGCCCGTCAGGGCCGCCTCGCACGCGTTCGCGTCAAGCTGCAAGACCGGCCGGGCGCTTTGTTCAAAGTGATGCGCGAGTTTAACGAGCACAACGTCAATATCATCGAGATTTACCACCAGCGAATCTTTACGTCGCTGCCTGCAAAGGGCCTGATCACAGACATCGAATGCGAGGCAAGAGACCGCGAACAGCTTGATGCCTTGGTTAAGGCGTTGAGACAGAAAGACTATACAGTAAGCCTGGTCGAATTAGATTAGTCATTTTTACAATGACTTGACCTGACTTACCCCCGCCTGATGGCGATATTAACCATACGCCATGGTTAAAGACCTTTTACCGAGCGCCCCGAAAAGGCATAACAATGTCTTAACTCACGCCTCTGCGTGATTCCGTTTGGCAGGACTAAGGACCTTGTTAGGCTCGTGACAGCACCGATACGCTTTCCCCGTTTCTTCGTGACCAGTCCGGCACCTTGCGCGTACCTGCCTGGCCGCAGTGAACGGAAAGTGTTCACGGAGCTCAAGGGTCCGCATGCCGAGCAATTGAACGAAGCATTGGGCCGCATCGGCTTTCGCCGTAGTCAGACTGTGGCGTATCGCCCCAGCTGTCTGGACTGTCAGGCGTGCATTTCTGTGCGTGTATCGGCGACCGACTTTGCAGCCTCCAATTCTCAGCGCCGCAACCTCAAACGCAATGGCGATTTGATTGCGACCGAATGCCGCCCTTGGGCGACCAACGAACAGTTCGATCTGCTCCGCCAATACCTCGGCACCCGCCATCCCGATGGCGGAATGGCCGCGATGGACGAGATGGATTTTGCCGACATGGTCGAGCATACGCCCGTTTCCTCTGTCATGATCGAATATCGCGAACCGACAGCTACCGGACAGCCAGGCCGATTGGTAGGGGTTTGCCTGACGGATCGCCAGAGCGACGGCCTTTCGATGATTTACAGCTTTTATGACGCTGACCATGGCGCGCGTTCCGGCCTGGGTGACTACATCATTCTTGATCATGTCCGCCGCTCTGCCGCCGAGGGTCTGTCCTATGTTTACCTCGGCTATTGGGTCGAGGGATCGCCGCGCATGCAATACAAAGTGCGCTATCGCCCGTTAGAAAAGCTTACCCGTGACGGTTGGGTCCGAATTGGCAAGGAAGAGCATCAGCGCTTGATCGCGAATGCGACCAAGCCCGGCAATCCGGTTCCCAACCCCACCGGGAAAGACGGCAAGCAGCCCAGACCCGAAGACTTTTGAGCCGGTGCGTCAAGCGCTCGCATAGACGCGGCCTTCGGCCTGTCTGCGCCTGACCAGCCCTTTCAGCACTCACCCGCCGGCTTTGTTCCACCGCGCAAATTCTTCGCTTGCACCAGCGTAGTCGCCCTTACGGTGTTTCGTGGTCAGTGTGGCCCAGCGGATTGCACCGGTGTTGTAGTGAAAGCTGACCAAGGCATCGAACTGCGCCTGGCTGGTCGTCGGAATATTGCCTAACGCTTCGGCCACGTCCGCTGCGTGGCGCGCGACGTCTTCGGCCAAACGCGCATCGCATTGTTCCTGGGTCCAGACCGTGCCGGGGCTGACATCTGCATAGGTCGCTCCCCAGCCGATCGTCCATGGTGCACCACCTGTGCCAGGATCCGGGTGGGCTTCGATAAGGCCATCGGCTCGCTGCGACGCGCAACCCCCAAAGCGTTTGATAAGCTCGAATGCCTGTGAGCCGGCGTTCATTCGTGAAGCGGGCCGAAGTCGTTCGCAAGCGCGTTTGTCGCCGCCCGCACAAACGATTGCATCATCGAGCGTCTCGAGAAAGCTCGCGAAGACCTACACTCGGATCGCTAGCTAAACAAAGAAAAGGCCGCCCGGATCGTTCCGGACGGCCTTTGTTTTAATTGAAACTGTGTCAGTTACGCGCTGTAATACATATCGTATTCGACTGGGCATGGCGTGGTTTCGGTGCGGATCACCTGTTCCCACAACAGCTCGGCATAGGCATCGATCTGGTCTTTGGTGAAGACATCGCCCTTCAGAAGGAACTCGTGATCGGCTTCGAGTGCTTCGAGTGCCTCACGCAAGCTGCCGCACACGGTCGGAACTTCGGCGAGCTCTGCCGGTGGCAGGTCGTAGAGGTTCTTGTCCATTGCTTCGCCCGGGTGGATCTTGTTGGTGATACCATCAAGGCCAGCCATCAGCAGCGCCGAGTAGGCAAGATACGGGTTGGCCATCGCATCCGGGAAGCGGAATTCGACGCGCTTCGCCTTGTCGCCTGCACCGTAAGGAATACGGCACGATGCCGAGCGGTTGCGGGCCGAATACGCCAGCAGAACCGGTGCTTCGAAACCTGGTACCAAACGCTTGTAGCTGTTGGTGGTCGGGTTGGTGAAGGCGTTCAGCGCCTTGGCGTGCTTGATCACACCGCCGATGTAATAAAGGCAGTTCTCTGAAAGACCCGCATATTCGTTACCGGCGAAAGTCGGCTTGCCATCGGCCCAGATCGACATGTGGGTGTGCATGCCTGAACCGTTATCTTCCTTGATCGGCTTCGGCATGAAGGTCGCTGATTTGCCATATGCGTGCGCGACTTGCTGCACGACATACTTGTAGATCTGCATACGGTCGGCTGTTTGTACCAGCGTACCGTATGTCAGGCCCAGCTCGTGCTGCGCGGCTGCCACTTCGTGGTGGTGCTTGTCGCAAGGCAGGCCCATTTCCAGCATCGTGGCAACCATTTCACCGCGGATGTCCATGCAGCTGTCAACCGGAGCAACGGGGAAGTATCCCCCCTTGGCCCGTGGCCGATGGCCCAGGTTGCCCGCTTCATATTCTTTGCCGGTGTTGGTCGGCAGTTCGATATCGTCGATCGCGAAGCCAGAACCGGCATAGCCGTCTTCGAAGCGCACATCGTCGAACATGAAGAACTCCGCTTCCGGTCCGACATAGACGGTGTCGCCAACGCCTGTGCTTTTCAGGTAAGCTTCGGCGCGTTTAGCTGTCGTGCGCGGGTCGCGGCTGTACCAATCGCCGGTTGACGGCTCCACGATGTCGCAATTGACGATCAGCATCGGTGTCGCGCTGAAAGGGTCAAGCCATGTTTCAGACAGGTCTGGCTTCAGGATCATGTCTGACTCGTTGATCGCTTTCCAGCCTGCGATCGAAGAGCCGTCAAACATCAGCCCGTCTTCGAATTCGTCTTCGCCCATAACTCCGGCGCACATCGTCAGATGCTGCCACTTGCCCTTCGGATCGGTGAAACGCAGGTCGACCCACTCAACCTCGTGTTCCTTGATCTTCGCGATGATATCCTTGGCAGTGCTCATTGGAATTTTGCCTCCAGCTTAAGTGTCTTGTTTTGCCCGGTTCGGATTTGGGCATTGGTTACATTGGGTGGGGAGAATCCCCGCCAAACTTAGATTGCGTCGTTATCTCTTTCGCCGGTGCGAATGCGCAGGGCTCCTTCGATGGGCGAAACGAAGATCTTTCCATCACCGATGCGGCCTGTCTGCGCAGCAGCAGCCACCGCCTCGACCACGCGTTCAGCGATCTCGTCATTCACGACGACTTCGAGTTTTACCTTAGGCAGAAAGTCGACGACATATTCCGCGCCGCGATAAAGCTCCGTATGGCCCTTTTGGCGGCCAAAACCCTTCGCTTCGGTGACGGTGATGCCCGATACGCCGATTTCGTGCAGCGCTTCCTTCACTTCGTCGAGCTTGAAGGGTTTGATGATCGCTTCGATCTTTTTCACGTGATGGTCTGCTTCCGAATGGGGCGCAGATATTGGACCGCGCTCAAGAGATGCGCGTGGACATCCAAGAATCGTGCCAATCACTTAGATGGAGGCAAAGCGATCGTAAGTGCGCGCAAACGGGTATTGATTGCCCAAGAGTCGGACGGGTTCTGCCTAAATATTAGGCAGCGATCTCAGTTGAGCCGTAGTCCGGTCGTCTCCGGCAATCCGCACATGATGTTGAGATTCTGCACCGCCGCGCCGCTGGCACCCTTGCCGAGATTGTCGAGCTCAGCGATCAGCCGTGCATTCCATCCACCCTCGTTGGCGAACACATGCAGCGACAGACCGTCATGCGGTGCTGCGCCTTGCAAGAGCAGCAGCTCTGCGGGCACTTCGCCATCAACCACACTGACAATTTGTGACGCGGCGTAAAATTCGCGCAGAGCATCGCGTAACTGATCCGCGTGAGGTTCGTTCGCCATCGCGCCCAGATGCAACGGAACCTCTACGATCATACCGCGATGCGCGGGCACGACAGAAGGTGCGAACAATACCGGATGCATCAGCTCTGCGTGCAGCGACATCTCGGGCAGGTGTTTATGCGCCAGATCCAGGCTATATGTCCGGAATGCGATGTCTGTTTCAGCTTCGAACCGTTCGATCAGCGCATTGCCGCCGCCCGAATATCCGCTCACGGCATTGACCGCATAAGGCCAGTCGGCTGGCAGCAATCCTGCCCTGACAAGCGGCGCGACCAAAGCCAGAAACCCGGTTGGATAGCATCCGGGATTTGAGACGAATTGCGCATCGGCAATCTTCTCATGACCGATCAGCTCCGGGAAGCCATAAGTCCAGCCCTCGGCCACGCGGTGGGCGGATGATGCGTCGATCATTCGCGTATTCGAACCTTGCGCCAGCTTCACCGCGTCTTTCGCGGCGTCGTCGGGCAAGCACAGGATCGCGATGTCCGCAGCGTGTAGCGCGTCCTTGCGCGCGGCTTCGTCCTTGCGTTGGGCATCATCAAGCACAATCAGCTCAAACTCGCTGCGATCCTTGAGCCGGTCACGGATTTCCAGACCGGTCGTGCCAACAGCTCCATCGATGAAGATACGGGTTGTCATTGGCGCACTAATCAGGTGTCAGCGGGCGCAAGCTGCGCAATCCGCACATAGCCGGAGGGGCCCTCTGGTGTGAGACATACCCAGGCCCATTCACCTGCAATATCAAGTACTTCTAGCGCTGTGCCAGCGGCAAGTTCTCTCACAACATCGCTATCGTCACGACCGGCAAGATGCATCTCAACCGCTGCATCGCCAATGTGGCGCTGTGTGGGGATGACGTAATGCGCAGCAAGATGCCGGCCCGCCAGTGCGATATGCGCAAGGTCTCCGCGAAGGGGCAAGGTTCCTGGTGCAGGGCGCGCGACAGGTCCGGCCAGGTTGAGCGGCCCGTCGGGAACCTCATATGTCGTTACGTCGCTCATCCGGCGCGCATCCCCTGTGCATTTGGACCCGTTTTTTACGGATTTCGCGGGCGCTTATACACATCGCGCCTTTCCGGCAAGTTAGCCGTTTGCGGGTTATTCGCCAGAGTAGCGCGCGCGCAACATGTGGAAAGCTGCACGCAGGCCGTAGGCGGCACCGCCTGCCGGCCGGCCCGGCTTGGCCGAAGGACGCCATGCGAAGGTGTCGAAATGCGCCCAGTCAATTCCGTCGCCAACGAACTTGTCGAGGAAGAGGCCGGCTACACTGGCCCCGGCAAAGGCATTGCTGGAGATATTGTTCATATCAGCCACGTCAGACTTCAGCCATTCGCGGTATGTCTCTGGCAAGGGCAGTCTCCATGGCTCGTCATCACATGTCTTGCCCGCGTCGATCAGTGCCTGCGCGGTTCCGTCCTTGCGGGTCATCAGGGCAGGGAGGTCCGGCCCGAGCGCCACACGCGCGGCTCCTGTCAGCGTAGCGAAATCGAGGATAAGGTCTGGATCATCCTCGCTTGCGCGGGTAAGCGCGTCGCCCAGGATCAGGCGGCCTTCGGCATCGGTATTGCCGATCTCGACGGTCAAGCCCTTGCGCGTCTTGAGGATATCGCCGGGGCGGAAAGAATTGCCGGCAATCGCGTTCTCAACTGCAGGGATCAAGAGCTGCAACCGTAAAGGCAGCTTCGCATTCATGACCAGGCCAGCCAGCGCAATAGCATGCGCTGCGCCGCCCATATCCTTCTTCATCAGTTTCATTCCGGCCGCCGGTTTCACATCCAGCCCGCCAGAGTCAAAACAAACGCCTTTGCCGACAATCGCGACCTTGGGGTGTTTTTCGTTGCCCCACTCAAGCCGTATCAACCGTGGTGCATGGTCGCGCGCGGCCGCACGACCGACGGCATAAACCATCGGATAGTCTTTCTCCAGCGCATCACCTTTGACCACTTTGAGTTTTGCGTCATACGTCTTCGCCAGCTTTTCGCATTCGGCCTCTAGCTGAGCAGGGCCCATGTCTTCAGCGGGCGTGTTGACCAGATCGCGCACCAGATTTTCCGCTTCAGCTTCGGCAATCGCGTTATCCAGATGCTTGGCTTTCTGGCTCAGCAGCACGCGCGGGCCGGGCGCGCTCTCATCCGGCTTCACATAGCGGGTGAATTTGTACTGCGCTGTCTGCCATCCATGCAGCGCCGCGCCAGCCTCACCATCCTTCAGCCGATAAGTGCCTTCGGGCAGATCCTCGGCCAGTTTGGCCAGACACCAGCTTGTCATTTTCTCCAGGTCAGCCACACCGCCTGCGGCGAACCATTCATCGCCATCGGGCACTATGGCTACCTGCGCGGGCTTGCCTTCGAATTTTTGCGCTTTGATTGCGGCGCGTTGCCCTGCGGACAGCGGCTTGAGCCAATCCTCGAATCTGTCCTTGGTAACCAGGTGAATGGACGTCGCGGATTGTCCGCGATCAGGCTGTATCAACGCGTCTTTTTTGCTCATGTGCGCTACTTAGTCACGATATGGCGCTTGTCACTCGCAATTTTGCGCATCCATCGCTATGTGTGCGGCATGCACCATTACCAAGTCATCGATGGAAGTGAGACCGTCTACCGCGACGGCACGATTAAGCTGCATGGACCCGAGGGGTTCGAGGGTATGCGCAAGGCCGGGCGCCTTGCCGCAGAAATCCTCGACGAGCTAACCGAATTCGTGAAGCCCGGTGTGACGACCGGTGAGATTGACGATTTCGCGCGCGGCATGATGCTGGACGCGGGCGCAGTGCCTGCAACTCTGGGCTATCGCGGCTATGCGCACAGTTGCTGTACCTCGATCAACCATGTGATTTGCCACGGCATTCCGGGGGACAAGGCGCTGAAGGATGGCGATATCGTCAATATCGATGTCACGCCGCTGCTCGATGGCTGGCATGGCGACACCAGCCGCATGTTCTTTGCCGGCGAACCCTCGATCAAGGCCAAGCGCCTGGTCGATGTGACCTATGAATGCCTGATGCTGGGGATCGAAGCGGCAAGCAAACCCGGCGCGCGGCTGGGCGATATTGGCGCAGCGATCGAGGCACATGCGCGCCAGTTCCGCTATGGCGTGGTGCGCGAATTTTGCGGCCACGGGCTAGGGCGCTTGTTCCATGATGCGCCCGAAGTGGTGCACGCGGCGAAGGCGGGTACGGGGCCTGAGCTAAAGCCGGGCATGTTCTTCACCATCGAACCGATGATCAACGGAGGCAAGCCCTGGGCGAAAGTGCTGGGCGATGGCTGGACAGCGGTGACCCGCGACAAGTCGCTAAGCGCGCAATTCGAGCATTCGATTGGACTCACTGAAAACGGTGCGGAGCTTTTTACCAAAAGCCCGAAAGGTCTGGATAAGCCGCCTTACGCGTAACGTCCGAAACTGGGGTCGAAAGCGGACACTTGGCGGTTCGGTTGTGTTGCGCCTTGCGCAGATGAGGATCAAGTCGTTTGCTACCCTGCGAAAAGCGGTTGTGGAACAGAGACAGCCTGATACCTTCTGTCGTGTTGTCTGAATATAGGAGGGATTATGGTTCGTCGGTCTTCTAGGCTCGTCGCAGTTGCGCTTATTGCGCTCGCAGTGGTGCCCGTCGCGGCAGAGACACCCGATCGCGCAGAGATCGTACTAACGGTGGAAGAGCAGCACGACGCAACGGTAAAGTCACTACAGGACTGGATTGCCTTGCCAACCATAGCCGCCGAAAAACTCAACACGCCGCAGGGTGCCGAATATATGCAGCAATTGGCGCTTGATGCAGGCTTCCAGACTACCAAGATCATTCCAACAGACGGACTACCGGCAGTATTCGCGACACTCGATGCAGGGGCAGAAACTACCCTCGGCATATACTTCATGTATGATGTGAAGCAGTTCGACCCATCGGAATGGGATTCCCACCCACTTGAAGGCAATCTGGTTGAGCGCCATGACGAAGGCTTAACGATAGTGGGGCGCGGAGCGGTCAATCAAAAGGGGCCACAAACGGCATTCCTGGCTGCGCTCAAAGCGATTCAGGCAAGCGGCCGCCAACTTCCCGTCAATATTGTTCTGGTCGCCGAGGGCGAGGAAGAGATTGCCTCAACGCACTTTGATCAGGTCGTTGCGGTGCCTGAAGTGCAAGAAGCGCTAGCAAAGTCTATTGGCGTATTCATTCCCTCTGCCGCGCAGAGCAAGGATGGCAGCGCAAATATTACTCTTGGTGCCAAGGGCGCAGTTGAGTTTCAGCTCGTCGTCGGAAGCGAGACTTCCGACAAATATCCTAAGACCGACATCCATTCGTCAAATCACGCTCGGATCGAGAGCCCGGCATGGCGGCTCGTCAAGGCTCTCGACACGCTGGTCGCCGATGATGGGCACACTCCTGCCATCGATGGTTGGTTTGAAAATGTCAGGCCGCTTACTGACCGGCAAAAGCAATTGATTGCCGAAGGCGCAAAGCTAAATCCCGAAGATCAGGCCAAAGAGCTCCTGGGCATCGGAAGTTGGATCGACGACCTACCCTATATCACAAGCCTTGAAAGGTTTTATTCTCAGCCCACCGTCAACATTCAAGGGCTGGTCGCAGGCTATACAGGCCCCGGGGGCAAGACAATTTTGCCAGGCCGGGCCGAAGCCAAGCTCGAGTTTCGCCTTGTCCCGGCAATGACTAAGGACGAGGCAGTCAAAAAGTTGGAGGCGCATCTTGCCAAACGTGGTTTTGATGATGTGCAGGTAACGATTTCAGGCGGCTATGGTCCGAATGAAACCGATGAAGACAGTATTCTGATCAAGGCGCAGAAGAGGCTCTTCGAACAGAACGGGATAGCTTATTCAATCAGACCACGAAGTGCCGGTAGCTGGCCGGGCGTGATCTTTAACGGAGCGCCGCTCAATCTCCCGGCATCGCAGTTTGGCCTCAGCCGCGGAGGAGGTGCGCATGCACCCAACGAATGGTTCCTGATTGAAAGCACCGATCCCAAGGTTAACGGCCTCGATGAAGCAACGATGGCTTACGTCGACTATCTATATTTAGTCGCTCAGGAAGCCGAACGCGGGACCGACTGACAATAAAATCGATTGGGTCTGTAGTAACTTCCGGGCCATTGAACATCCGTCCGCAATTGGGTCGTTAGCGGACATTTCTATCCCTCTCTCCCAGCTCGGATAGCCGCGCCTGCTGCGAAGGGTGTGATTGCAACCAGCAGCAGGCTGATCGCCGCCGAAAAGCCCAGCGTTGCCGGATCGCTGCGTTCGAGAGCGCCCGCGCCGAAGATCAGGATCGGCAGCGCGAGCGGGATTAGCAGCAGCCCAGATAGTGCCGCGCCTGTGCGCAAGCCTGCTGTCAGTGCGGCAATCATCAGACCTACAGCCGCAAGGCCCGGCGTTCCTGCGAGCAATCCAAGCAACAGAAGTTGCAAAGTTGCGCCGTCCAGATTGAGCAGCGCAGTGGCGGGAAAGCACGCCAGCATCAACAGCGGCCCAAAGCTGAGCCAATGCGCGAACAGCCGGACCGCCATCACCACTTCTTCGGTCACGCCGCGCAGCTTGAGCTGATCGAACAGGCCCAGCTCGACATCGGGCAGCACCAGCCGATCCAGTGGCAGGATCGCCGCGAGCAGCGCCGCGATCCACAGCACCCCGCCACCGGTTTTCGCGAGCAATGGCGCGTTGGGACCAACCGCAAACGGATACAACATCGCAACGCCTAAGAAAAACAGCAGTGGCAGCATGGCTCCGCCGCCGCGCCCACCGCCAAGCAACAACATGCGCAGATCGCGTTTGAGCAGCGGCCAGATCACACGACATACTCCGCCAGAGCAAACGCGCTCAGCCGCTCGACCGCAATCGGCTGATGCGATGCCAGCACGACAATTCCCCCCGCTGCGGCATGCGCGCTGACGGTTTCGGCAATGCGTGCTTGCGCGCGATCATCCAGCCCGCTCAGCGGCTCATCGAGCAGCCAGATTGGAGCTTGTTGACACAGCAGCCGCGCCATCGCCGCGCGCTTGCACTGCCCGGTCGAGAGGTAGCGCACCGGCACTTCCTGCAGTGGGACCAATTCCATGGCGGCAATCGTCTCAGCGGGATCGGCGCTCCCGTAGACTTGCTGCCAGAAACGCAAGGCCTCGCCCAGCGGCTGATCCGGATCAAGCGCGGGCCGCTCATCAAGCATGCCGATTGCGCCTTCGTGCGATACTTCGCCGGAATAGGGACTGAGCAGGCCAGCCAGAATACGTAGCAAGCTCGTCTTGCCCGTGCCATTTTCGCCAGTCACGTGCAGCACATCGCCCGCGCTCAAGTCCAGCGATAGCCCGCGAAACAGCAAACGCTCCCCTCGTCGGCAGGCAAGGTCTGTAGCTGTGAGGCGTGCTTGCATGATCCGCAGCGTTAAGCGAAAGGGTGTGCCGTAACAAGGAGATGGATCATGTCAGTCCCCCAGCTAACCGATGCCGAATGCGACACGCTGCTGACCGCGCACCCAGAATGGTCGATTGCGCGCGAAGGCAAAGCGATTGAGCGTAAATTCCAGTTTGGCGATTTCAGCGAAGCCTGGGGCTTCATGAACCGCGTTGCTTTGCTGGCGGAAAGCCATGACCATCACCCCGAATGGTTCAACGTCTACAACCGCGTCGAGATCACGCTCACCACGCATGATGCAGGTGGCTTGTCTGAACGCGACGCTGTTATGGCCGCTGCAATCGACGCGCTGCTTTAGCTCGCTGATTTCATATCTTCTGTTCCGATGCCGTTGGTGCGCATCTCCTTGCGCACGCGGCCAGGTATCCAGCGCGAGAGGAACAACAGGCGCTTGGCCATTTTGCCAACGGTGTAGTCGAGCTTGTCGCCATGCACCGCGTTCCACACTACTTCAGGCACGATGGAAACGGGGTTCACTTCTACCCCCGCATCGACCAGCTGTTCCTTCACCGACTGGTTGGTTCCCTCTGCCGTTTGTTCGATGATCGGCGTGTCGATGAAGCCGGGGCACAGCGAGGCAACCTTGATACCGTCTTCCGCCCATTCTGCGTCGAGACTGTTGGTCAGTCCGCGCACAGCCCATTTGGTGGCGCAATAGACAGATAAGTTGGGTGCGCCGATGATTCCAGCCAGGCTGGCGGTGTTGATCAGGGCTGATCCGGGCGCGGTTTTCTTGAGGTGCGGATGCGCGGCTTGCGCGCCGTAGATCACGCCCTTCAGGTTCACGTCCAGCAGCGCCTCAACTTGATTGGTGGGCTGCTCGATGATTGGCCCGCCATGGCCGATGCCGGCATTGTTGAACACAACGTCGATCCGGCCACCAGCCGCCGTTGAAAAAGCGTTGAGCGCTTCATCCCATGCGGCGCGATCCCGCACGTCGAGCTTATGCGCATATTTGAAGCCGCCTTCGATCATGCCAAGCGTTTCCTGCATGCCCGCATCGCTGATATCCGCGATGCCGACAAACCAGCCGCGCTTCGCGAAATAGATCGCGACTTCGCGGCCAATGCCTGACCCGCCGCCAGTGATGAAAATGCTCTTGCGATCGCTCAACGTTTCTCTCCCATCCTTGTGTTGCAGGATGGGTAGCTCGCTGAAACCCGTTTGTCAGCTATTTACATCACTGAAGGTAGCGCGATCACTCCGCCAACGCCTTAGCCAAGCCTACGACATGCTCTGCGCCTTCGAGAATTTCAGCACTCGAAGGTACAAGCACATCACCCAGCGGCTCTGCGCGCCCCCCCAGGCATTCGGCAAGGAAATTCTCGGCAATTGCGAAAAAGGCGATGTTGTTGGTTGGCTTCGCGAACCCGTGGCCCTCATCGGGATAGAGCACGTAGGTTACCGGAATGCCCGCGTCTTTCATCGCGCCAACGATCTGGTCGCTCTCCGCCTGCTTGACGCGCGGATCGTTTGCGCCCTGCGCGATCAACAACGGTTTGGTAATCTGGTCCGCCTTGTAGAGCGGGCTGGCTGCCTTGAGCAGTGCAAGACCTCCTTCGGAACCGGGATTCCCCATGCGTTCGTGGAAAATCTTCACCAACGGCGCCCAATAGGGCGGGATGGTGTCAAGCAGAGTTTCGAGGTTCGAAGGGCCAACGATGTCGACACCGCAGGCAAAGGTCTCGGGCGTAAAGGCAAGACCGGCCAGCGTAGCGTAGCCGCCGTATGAGCCGCCCATAATCGCGACCTGATCCTTGCCGGTGATCCCCTGCGCGATTGCCCAATTGGTGGCATCGATCAGATCGTCATGCATGGCTAGGCCCCACTGCTTGTTCGCCGCATTGAGGAAGTCCTTGCCGAAACCGGTCGAGCCGCGGAAATTGACGCTAAGCACAGCGTATCCGCGGTTGGCCAGCATCTGGTGGATCGAGTTGAAGCCGTAATCATCGCGTGCCCACGGGCCGCCATGCACCAGCAAAACCATTGGCGATGATGCGCTGGGGTTGCCATCGTCGTCCATTGCAACGCCGGCAGACAGCGTGAGATAAGAAGGCAGAGTCAGTCCGTCGCGGCTGGTAATCTCTACCGGATACATTGGCTGAAGCGGTGCGCCTTCCAGTTCTGGTCTGGTGACATAGAACGGCGTGAGTGTTTGTGCCCGACGGTCATAGATATAGGTCGCAGTCGGGGCGGTCAGCGGATCGTTCCAGACGATCCATGTCTGATCATCATCGGTACGGCTGGAAATGCCATACTCACCCTCAAGTTGTGTGCCGAGCCAATCGAGCGATGCACCGATGTCAGCATCAAGCGCGGTCCATTCGGTCTTCAAATAGTTCACCGAATAGGCTTGGACTTTGCCAGATTCGCGGTCGCGGATTGTGCCGCCAATGTCGGCCTTGTCGTCCTCTGCGATCAGAGTACGCTTACCAGTGGCTACATCTTCGGCGTAGAGCGCCGCGGTGTTGCGGCCGCGGCTGTCGAGCCAATACAGGATCGAACCGTCATTGGTATAGCCGGCCGGATTGGTCGTGAGCGAATCCTCCATCGCCGTGCTGGAAAACGGATCGCTCTCGACTGAATTGTCGACCACGCGGAAATAGTCGGTTCCACCAGCTTCGTTCTGACACAGAGCCATTCGGACGGTCAGCGTGTCATCCGCCATGAACCCGGCATAACCATTGTTCTCGAGCACGAGCGTCAATTCACCGCTGTTCAAGTCGAGCAGGTGAACGTCATGGAATTGCGGATCGCGGTTGTTGAGCCCGACCAGGATTTTGTCGCGGATGCTCTCCGATCCGCCAACAATATCGACACGCGTGTTCTCAAATGGTGTCAGCGTGGTTTCCTCGCCACTTGCAATATTGACTCCATACAAGAGGAAATTTTCATCCCCGCCCTTGTCCTGAATGTAGAGCAGGCTCTGCGAATCCGGAGACCAGAAATACTGCCGGATCGGTCGATCTGTGGCATCGGTCATCGCCTTCGCTTGATCGGGGTTGTCCGCTGGCGCCATCCAGATATTGAGCACGCCGTCCTTTGGTGCGAGCCAGCTGAGCCATTGCCCGTCCGGGCTGATCTTGCCCGCTGCGCGGGTCGGATTGCCAAACAGGTCACCGCGCGGGATTAGAGGGGAGGTGTTTAAAGCTGGCATGTGGTGGAACTTTCGGAATCAAGGTGTATTACTTAATCAATACACGTAGCAACGTGCGTTTCAAGTCTGAGCCTATAGCGCTGGATTGGCGTAGAAGTGCCAGGTAAAGATGGCCATTGCACCGCGATGCGGGCGCCATTGCTCGGCAAGCTCGCGCGTCGGCCTTTCCTTTGGGCGTTCGGGAAGATCAAGCAGTCGCTTTACCCCTTCCTGCACGGCCAGATCGCCAGCGGGCCAGATATCGGGGCGACCTTCGGCGAACAGCAGATATATCTCGGCTGACCAACGCCCGATGCCCTTGATGCGGGTCAGTTCTTCGATCGCTGCTTCGTCATCGGCTGGCAAATTTTCAAAGTCCAGTTCACCTGCAGCAACAAGTTCACACAGCGATCGCGCATAACCTTGTTTCTGACGCGAAAGGCCGCAAGCCCGAAGTGTGTCGAAATCGCGTTCAAGAATGCATGTGGGCTTGAAGTCGGGGCCAAGCTCGGCCTCCAGCTTGTTCCACATGGACGTTGCTGCGGCAACGGACACCTGCTGACCAACAATGGTGCGGAGCAGCGTCTTGTAGCCGGTATCGCGGATGCGCGGTTCGGGGTAGCCAACCCGCTCAAGCACACCGGAAACCCGCTTGTCGCTGCTTGCGATGGCATCCAACCCGGCCTTTATTGTTTCAGCGCTCAAGCTCACTAACTATTCCCCTAGCTTGCAAATCGGGCCGCACCTGCTTAGCGAGCGCCTTCGAACCGTTATCTAGGGCCCCCTCCGGGAAAAGCCCACCGCAAAAGGAATGCGCACACAATGCCGAAGCTGACAGTCGTTAATCGCGATGGAGAAGAATCGACAATCGAGGTCGAAGACGGCCTGACCGTGATGGAAGCTATCCGTGACAACGGCTTTGACGAGCTATTGGCGCTGTGCGGCGGCTGCTGCTCTTGCGCCACGTGCCACATCCATGTTGACGCAGAGGCGATGGACAAGCTGCCGGCGATGAGCGAAGATGAAGATGATCTGCTGGAAAGTTCAGATCATCGTCATGAAACATCGCGCCTTTCGTGCCAGATCCCTTTCACGGCGGATCTTGATGGCCTCAAGGTAACTATCGCACCTGAAGATTGATCTTCGTTGCCGGATGAGCCGGTCGGGTTTATCTCTTGCCTCATGAATATTACTCAGCCCTTTGGCTCTACGCTTGAACTGATCGGAAACACGCCGCTTGTCCTGTTGAAAGGGGCAAGTGCAGCGGCTGGCTGCGAGATTTACGGTAAGTGCGAGTTCGCGAACCCTGGGTCCTCGGTGAAGGATCGTGCGGCGCTTTACATGATCCGCGATGCGGAGGCGCGCGGTGAGTTGAAGCCGGGCGGAACCGTGATCGAGGGCACGGCGGGCAACACGGGAATCGGCATTGCGCTGGTCGCCAATGCGCTCGGCTACAAGACGATCATCGTGATGCCGGACAACCAGTCGAAAGAGAAGATGGACACGCTGCGGGCCCTGGGCGCGGAGCTCATGCTTGTTCCTCCGACCAAATATGCCGATCCCAATCACTTCCAGCACGTGTCTCGTCGCATGGCAGAAGAGATCGATGGCGCGATCTGGGCGGGGCAGTTTGACAACACGGCCAATCGCAAGGCGCATATCGAAGGTACTGCGCCAGAATTGTGGGAGCAGCTTGGCGGCAAGATTGACGGGTTTACCTGTGCGGCTGGTACGGGCGGAACCATTGCCGGCGTCGGCATGGGGCTCAAGGCGTTTGACGAAAATGTCCGGATTGCGCTGACCGACCCGCATGGCGCCGCGCTTTATAACTATTTTGCGCATGGAGAGCTCAAGGCAGAAGGATCGTCTGTCGCGGAAGGGATCGGGCAGGGCAGGATTACAGCAAATCTCGAAGGCGCACCGATCGACGATCAATTCCGCATCTCAGATGAAGAAGGGATGCAATGGGTTGAACAATTGCTGCGTGAAGAGGGGCTCTGCCTCGGGCTCTCCTCTGGCATCAACGTGGCTGGCGCGATTGAATTGGGCAAACGGCTAGTGGGCGAAGGACGCAAGGAAGCGCGCGTGGCGACAATCCTGTGCGACACAGGATTCCGCTATCTTTCGACACTCTACAACGCAGATTGGCTGGCTGAGAAAGGCCTGCCAATATTCGGTTGGCTTAAAGCTGATTGACTGAAACTCTCAAGGCGGTAGCCTGACGAGCGATGCAGAAACCTGACATCTTCAAGCTCGCGCGATTGCGGGGGCCGGCTGAACCTGATGATGCGACCGAAGCGGCGCCGCTGGGTGGTACTCGCGCGCAAACGACTCAGCGATTGCAGGTCGGGCTTTTCGGCTTCGCAGCGATGGTTTTGCTCGTGGGGCTAGCCAATATTATTCAGGACCGCGCCCGTGTCACTGAAGAATCTTCGGTTCCTGACGCCGCGCCAACCACTGCACCGGCAGAAGCACCGCCGCAACGCGATCCGCTGGCTGATGCTGGTGTTGTGCCGGATTTGCCGGTGGAACCTTCTGCGCCGCTCGGATCCGATCCATTGCTCGAAACGGAGCAAAACGATGCCGCAGCTACGCCAGATACCTAAAGCCGGATTGGTTGGCGTCGTTGCTGGCGTCATCGCGCTCGCCGTGGTTTTCTGGCCGGGCACTAGCGATCCAGAGCCAGAGGTCCCCGTCGAACGCCACAAGCTTGCGCTAATGACAAGCCTTCCGATCTATTGGCCTGAAGGTAGCGATATGGCTTCTCTGGTGGATAAGCACAGCGAGACTCCTTGGGTGCGTGAAACGCTTGAGCGCCGCTACGAAATCACACCGCTTGATAGTCTGACAGGCAATGAAGGCGAGCCTGCACCGATCAAGCAGTTTGAACGGCTTGTTATCGCGCAGCCGCGTGGGCTGAGCCCTGCGGACAATGAAGGTCTGGATGCCTGGGTGCGGGAAGGGGGCAAGCTTCTCTACGTCCTCGATCCGATGTTGACAGGTCATTATTCGGTTGCGCTGAGTGATCCCAGTCATCCCACGGCAGTGGGTCTTATCCCGCCAGTAATCTTGCGTTGGGGAATGACTTTGCGGTTCGACGATTTTCAGCCGCTTGAACTGCGTGAGGCTGACTATGGCAAGGGCACCATGCCGGTGCAGGTGGCGGGCGAAGTCATCCTTCTCGAAGAATTCGAAGGACTTAGCGACGACCAATCGGCTGCGCGGGGCAATTGTACGATCTTGGGTGATGGGATTGCCGCTCAATGTTTCGTTGGGGCCGGGCAGGTGTTTCTCTTGGCCGACGCTGCCATTCTTGAAATGCCTGACGCACAAGGGCCGGCCGAGGAGCAGTTGCTCTCTTTGCTCGAACACGCGTTCGAAGAATGAATTCAGTTCAATCGGGGAATTCACGGGACAGTCGCGGGAAAAGCGACTCGGAACATGTCTTTTGCGCGGAAAAACAGGGGATTGCCCCGCATTGCTCGAGAATTTTCATACCAAGGGCGCAAAATCAGCGACAAGAATAATATTGTAAATCAGATATTTACCAAATTATCCCGCAATTTCCCGCAAAAACCCCTTCCATCCCCACTGTGCCCGCGATATGACCGTCTTCCATCGGACATGACGTTTCGTGCTGCGCTTCTGTTTCTCGAAGCGCGCTGTTTGCGCTCGCGCGCTGGCGGCGACGGCGAATGTGTGTCCGTAGATGGTGAGGGAAGGGGCCTTCATCGCGCAGGGATTAGGGTGGAGAGGGGCAGTTGTCTTTCGGAGGATACAGTGGACAGGCTTTTTCACCCGCGGGTGATAAGAACCGCTTTGTCCTGCCTCCTTCCTTCCGCAAGGCGGTAAAGGAATCCTCCGGCGGTCGCATCTTGTGCCTCGACAAGCATGATCG
>Ga0181594_10001775_pt1 | contig 19959 bp, 18 predicted proteins | sample 071ome_18_FD_145603 | JGI IMG/M metagenome (GOLD analysis project Ga0181594, IMG submission 145603) | Coastal salt marsh microbial communities from the Groves Creek Marsh, Skidaway Island, Georgia - 071413BT metaG (spades assembly) | ecosystem: Environmental > Aquatic > Marine > Intertidal zone... | reverse complement strand
AGCCCAGGGTTGACCGAAACCGACACCACGCTCGATGTTTTGTCGGCCGCAGGGGTGGATTACGTGGCCGATTGGGTGTTGGACGACTTGCCCACGTGGTTGCACGCCACGCCGCGCCCGATGTTGTCGGTGCCCTACACGGTGGAGATCAACGACATCCCCTTAATGGCCATTCAGCACCATACAGGCGACGAGTTGTTGCATCGCGGGCGCAAGCAGTTGGAGCGGTTGGCCCAAGAGTCGCTGCAACAACCCCGAGTCATGGCCATCAGCGTGCATCCATACATTACTGGCGTGCCGCACCGCATCGGCGCGTTTGAGCAGTTACTCGACGCGGTGTTGCACACGCCGCAAGCCCGCTGCGTGCCCGGCGTGGCCATTGCCGACTGGTATGCAGCCCAGGTGCCCGCGCCGGCGGCTGCGGTTTAAGCCGCAGGTGCAACCTCCGCAGCCGGTTGGCTGCTGCCAATGGCGGCATTGACGCGTGGCATCACCTCTTCGGCCATCAACTCCATGGAGCGTCGGCCCAGTGCCGGGTCTTGCCAGTCGTGGCAGGCGTAGAGCAAGGTACCAAAGTCACCCACTTGCTCTCGAAACGCCAAAATCTGGTCCACCACGCTGTTGACTGAGCCAGCCAACACCAGCTTGGGCGTCACGGTATCGGCAGAGACCGATTCGTCGGGCTCGTTTTGATCCAGCTTAAACAGATTCGATCGCCCCGCAAAGCCCACCAGTTTGCGCGTCAGTTGTTTGAAGTAGAAGTGGTAAGGCCCACCCGCTTCGTGCGCGTAGCGCTTGGCGAGTTGGTCGTCGTCTTTGGTCACAAAAATGCTTTTGGCCACCCGCCACTCGCTCACCTGAGGTGGGCGCTGGGCTTGGGCACAGCCTTGCACGTAACTGTCCCAGTGCGTGCGCACCCATTGCGGCAACAAAAAGTTGGCCGAAATCGGCATCCAACCGCGTGCCGCCGCTGCCGTTACGCCCTTAGAAAACGGCGCCACCGCGGTGACCACAATCGGCGGCCGTGGGGACTGATACGGCTTGAGGATGATGCCTTGCCCAATTTCCGCAATCATGGTGCGCTCGGTGCTGACCTCGAAGTATTTGCCCTTGAGGTTGTAGGGCGCCTCGCCTGCCCATATGTCAAGCACCATATCTATGGCCTCGACAAACATCTCCAGTCGGTCTTTGCCAAAGTTGCCAAAAACCTCAGCGTCGGACATCAAGCCACCGGGGCTGATACCCATGATGAAGCGCCCTTGCAACATGTGATCCAGCATGGCCACGTTGGCGGCAATCGCTGCGGGGTGGTTGTTGGGCATGTTCAGCGTGCCCGAGCCCAGTTTGATTTGCTTGGTTTGTGCCGCCACGCTGGCCAAAAAAATCAGGCAAGAGGTCACGTTTTCGGCCAAATCGGTCACGTGTTCGCCAACGTAAGCCTCACGGTAGCCCAGTCGATCCGCGAGCAAAATGGCTTCGCGGTCCTCTTGTAAGGTCTCGCTTGGTACCCTGCCCGGCGGGTGCAAAGGCATCATGAAGGTTCCCAGTTCCATCGCGTCACGCTCCTGTGTGAGTGAAAATGGCGATTGAAGATTCGCCTTATTTATCTTATTATCAATAAAACACTGGTCGGACACAATCCGGCGTTGCCCCCATCCATGACCGCTCCATCCACCTCCACCCTAGAACGTCGCACGTTACGTGATGTTTTTGGCCATTTTGCAACCGGTGTAACGATAGTAACCGCTTACACCGATGACCAAGCCCCGGTTGGTTTAACGGTCAACAGCTTCACCTCGGTGTCGCTCGAACCCGCCCTGGTGCTGTGGTCGATTCAAGAACATTCGCCGCATAAGCCAATCTTTGGCGTTGGACGCAGGCACAGAATTCACGTGCTGGAGGCGGGCCAGGCGGCCATGGCCACGCGTTTTGCCACGGCCGGTGCCGATAAGTTTGAGGGCATCAACTTGGGTGCGCCCGAGACCGCCCCTGGGCTGGCGCATTGCCTGGCGCGGTTGGATTGTGAGGTGGTGCAAACGCAACGCGTGGGTGACCACGAGTTGATCATCGCGCAGGTAACCGACTATCGGGTTGCCGAGGGTGAGCCGTTGTTGTTTTGGCGGGGTCGATGGCTGGAGGCCAGCGCTGGCTCCACCAGCGTGGGATAGATTTCGCGCGCGCCATGCAAAAACAAATGAATGGCATCGTCGCTGCGTTGAGCAAACGACACCTGCGGGTTGAATTGAAAAATATTACGGCGCACCGCCCAATAAAACATGCTGCCGTGCAGCGTCCAGGCCAGCTCAATCTCGCGTGGGCCGGCCGGCTCGGTGCGCGGTATGCCAATGAACGCATGGTAAAACTCTTGGCACATGGGCTGCAGCAGCTGGTCCCGCACCAGCGCCAAATAGTCGCGGTTCAGTGGCATGTTGGCCAACCCGGCGTACATGTAAAGCCGTATCCATTCCGGGCGGTAGGTGGCCTCGGCGTAGCGCTGGTAGAAGGTTTGCAGGCGCTGCGCCAATGGCAGGTCGCGGTTGCCCAACTCGGCCGCCCAGTCGGTGCGCAAGGGGCCAAGAAACACGGCCTCAATCACCGCTTCAATCACTGCGTCTTTGGACGGGAAATAGCGATACAGCAAAGGCTGCGACACACCGATGCGCTTGGTCAGCTCGCGCGTGCGCACGCCAAAACCGTGCTCGGCAAAGCAGGCAATGGCGGAGTCCAAAATTTGTTGACGCCGCATCTCGGGGCTCAGCCGTTGACGCGCACGGGATGGGGTCTGATTCACAGGATGGCATTGTAGGCAGGGGGCGCGCGTGAGTCAGCCGCATGCTTTGATTGTTGGCGGTTCCATGGGGGGCTTGGCGGCGGCCTGCGCCCTGCGCCAAATCGGTTGGCGGGTCACGGTGTTGGAGCAGTCCAGTGAGCCGCTCAGTGGCCGAGGCGCGGGTATCGTGACGCACCATGGCCTGCGGGTGGCGCTGCAGCGGTTGGGCTTATCGGTGCAAGACGGTTTGGGCTTAAGCGTCCCCCAGCGAGTTTTCTTAGACCGCAGTGGCAGCGCCGTGGCCAGCAGCCAATGGCCGCAAGAGCAAACCTCGTGGCAGGGGCTTTGGCAGCGCCTGCGGCTGGCCATACCCGATGCCCACTACGTCATGGGAGCCAAGGTCCACGCGCTTGAGCCTGGCGACGCCGACACGCCGGCTCAATGCCGCTGGGGTGGCCAGCCGCAGGCGCCTGAGAGCAGCCTATCGGCGGATTTGGTGGTACTGGCCAATGGACTGCGCTCGCCGTGGCGGCAACGCTGGTTCGAAGCCCCCGCGCCGCGTTACGCGGGTTACGTGGCCTGGCGCGCCATGGTGCCTTTGCATCAGCTAAGTGCGCAGGCACAGGCCATGCTGGGTCAGCATTTTGTGTTCTCACAAGCCCCAGGGGAACAAATCTTGGCCTACCCGGTTTGGGGCGCGCAGCGCACCACCCACGTCAATGTGGTGTGGTATCGCGCCACCAGCAACGCCCAACGCGACGCCATGCTCACCGATGCCACCGGCACCTGCCACCCGCATGGCATTGCCCCGCATCAGCTGTTGCCCTCATGGGCACAGGCCGCGGTGGCCGACGCCGCCAGGTGCTGGCATCCGTGCTGGGCCGAGGTGCTGGAGCGTGCCCCGCAACTGCTGCTGCAGGTTATTGTTGACGCCACCACCCCGCGCATGAACCATGGGCGGGTGGCACTGCTGGGTGACGCCGCGTTTGTCGCGCGGCCGCATGTTGGCCAAGGGGTCACCAAAGCGGTGGGCGACGCCTTGGCACTGGCCGAGGCTTTGCAATGCCACGCCGAGATACCGGTGGCATTGGCCGAGTACAGCCAAGCCCGCGTGGCGGTTGGCCAGCGCGCGGTGGAGCAGGGCCAACGCCTGGGGGCAGTGGTGGCCCACCAAGGCCAGGACATGGCGCACTGGGCGCTGCACTACGCACAGCCGCGACACCTATTGGCTGACACAGCCGTTGAAATACCTGGCGTGGCCCATGTGCAAGGCACAGGGGTGCACCCGCATTGAGCACAGGAGGAACTTGCAATGGCAAAGTATCACGTAGGGGTTGACATTGGCGGGACTTTCACCGACTGCGTGGTGATCGACGAACGCGGTCAATTGACCGCGGCCAAGTCGCCCTCCACGCCACCGCATTTTGCCAACGGCATGTTGGGCGCCATGGAGGTGGCGGCGCAACGCCTGGGGTTGGACATGCCAAGCTTTTGTGCCAGCATCCGCATGCTCACGCACGGCACCACCGTAGGAACCAACGCCCTGATCCAGCGCCGCGGCGCCAAAGTGGGCTTGATTACCACCTTGGGCCATGAGGACGCGATCCACATCATGCGTGGTTCACGCGGCGTTACCTCACGTAACCTCAACCAAGTGGTGCACTTTCCGGAAAGTCAAAAGCCCGACCCCATCGTCCCCAAGCGGCTGATTCGGGGCGTGTCGGAACGGGTCGACTGCTTTGGCGAGGTGGTGGTGCCGTTGAACCAACAGCAGGTTGACCAAGCCATTGACGAGTTGTTGGCGCTGGGTGTTGAAGCCTTTGCCGTGTGCCTGTTGTGGTCATTCAAACACCCCGAGCACGAGCACCAGGTGGCGCAGCGCATCCGAGCCAAAGCGCCCGCGGCGTTCGTCAGTTGCTCGGTCGATTTGGCGCCCAAGTGGGGCGAGTACGAGCGCATGACCGCCACCGCCCTGAACGCCTATATTGGGCCGGTGACGTCACGCTACCTGCGCGCCCTGGACGAGCGACTGCGCGAGGCGGGTTACACCCGGCCACTGCAAATCACCCAGTGCGGGGGCGGCTCCATTTCCGTGCAGCGCGCCATTGAGGCGCCCTTGCTTACGCTCGACTCTGGCCCCGTCTCGGGCGTTACAGGGTCGGAATTTTTGGGTAAGCGCATGGGGTGCGAACACATCATCACCACCGACATGGGGGGCACCTCATTTGACGTGGGGGTGGTGCGCGACGGCGTGCCGGCGTACAGCTTCATGGCCAACGTGGCGCAGTACGAATACTTCATTCCCAAAGTCGATATTCAAGCGATTGGTTCGGGCGGCGGCTCAATGGCGGTGGTTGATGCCACCTTGCGCACGCTGCGTGTAGGGCCCGAGTCGGCCGGTGCCGACCCCGGGCCAGCCTGCTATGGCAAGGGCAACACCGTGCCCACTGTGACCGACGCCGACGTGGTGTTGGGTTACTTGGACCCAGATAATTTTTTGGGTGGACGCATGCGCCTGGACAAAGCCAAGTCGGTGGCCGCCGTTCAAGCGGTGGCCGACCAGCTCGGTATGGGTTTGTTGCCTACAGCCGCAGGCATTGCCAAGATTGCCGAGTTCAAGATGGCCGACATCATTCGTAAAACCACGGTTGAAAAAGGCTACGACCCGCGCGACTTCACGGTGTTTGCGTTCGGTGGAGCAGGGCCGGTGCACGCTGGCGTCTTTGCCCGCGAGTTGGAGGTTAAGCAAGTGGTGGTGCCGCTGAACCGCGTGGCCTCCACCTGGTGCGCTTTTGGCGCGGCCACCGCCGACGTGCTGCACATTCATGAGCAAGTCGATATCTTAAGTTCACCCTTTGACGGCGCGCGCATGCAGGCGCTCTGGGCCGAGCTGGCGCAACGGGCAGCCCAGCAGATGGATCACGACGGCATTGCCAAATCAGGGCGTTCGTACATGTTTTCGGTGGACATGCGGCATCGGGGGCAAATCAACGAGGTCGAGGTCGCTTTGGGCGCGGGCACCGCGCGTGGCCCGCGCGTGTCGGCAGCGCTGTTGCGTCAATTGCAGCAAGACTTTTACACCCGTTACGAGGCGTTGTATGGCAAGGGCTCGTCCTACGCCGCCGCCAAGCTGGAGGCGGTCACGTTTCGCGTCCGTGCCACCGCTCCTACGCAGCGCCTCACCTTGCCCAAAGCGCGCCTGACGCGCGCCGCACCGCCGGCTGCGGCGTTGCGTGGCCGGCGTGACGTGTACTGGAGTGACCTAGGCAAGACCCAGCGCAGCGCGGTGTATGACGGCGCCAAACTCCGCCCTGGGCATCAAGTCAAAGGGCCGTGCATTGTCGAAACCACCGAAACCACGATTGTGGTCCATCCCGGGCAGCGTTTGCGCGTTGACGCCTGGGGCAATTTTGAGCTGTTGTTTAACCGGAGTGCCCAAGCATGACCGTTGCCACCGTTGCCTTTGATGGCCGCCAAAGCGGCTACGTCCCTCCCGCCAAGCTCAGCATTTCGCCCAAGCTCAAGCTGCAGCAAAAAGCCGCCACCAAGCTCGACCCCATCACCTTTGAGGTGATCCGCCATAGCCTGTGGAACATCAATGAGGAGCACGGCGCAACCATTCAGCGGTTGTCGGGTTCGCCGGTGGCCATGTACGCGCTTGACCTGAACCCGTCCATCCTCACGGAGGACGGCGAGTTTGTTTTTTTTGGCCCTTACATGCAGTACATGTCGGGTGTGACGGACACCCAGGTCAAGTGGATACTCGAGAACCGCTCCGACAACCCCGGCATTCAAGACGGCGACATGTTTTTGGCCAACGACCCCTGGGTGGGTGCGGCGCACCAGCAAGACGTGATGCTGATATGTCCGGTGTTTCACGAGGGCGCGCTGTTTTGTTGGGTCACCAACTGCTTGCATCAATACGACATCGGAGGCATCACGCCATCGAGCTTTTGCATGGCAGCAGAGAATGCCTACGAGGAGGGGCTTTTGATCCCGCCGGTCAAAATTGTCGAGCGCGGTGAGATACGGCGCGACATCGAGGAGCTGTACCTGCGCGCCAGCCGCAAGCCCGACGCCGTGGCGCTCGATTTTCGTGCGCAATTGGCGGGTAACCTAACGGCCAAAGACCGCATGCACAAACTGCTTAAACGCTACGGTGCGGAGGTGGTGAAGGCGGTGATGCGCAAAATACTCGACGATGGCGAGCGTGCATTTTTAGAAAAAATGAAACGCCTGCCCGACGGCACCTGGCGCGACCGCACATATGTGGAATGCTGTCGGCCCGGCGACCGTCAAACCCACCGCGTGCAACTGACCTTGCACAAACGGGGCAACACACTGATTTTTGAAAATGAAGGCACCGCCTTACAAGACGGCGCCATGAATGCCACCTACTCCGGATGGCGCGGCTCCATCATGGTGGCGCTGAACCAACTGCTGTGCTGGGATCAGTACTTTGCCATCGGCGGCGCGTTACGGCACGTGCAATTTGACTCCACCCCAGGCACCATGAACAGCGCCAATTTTCCGGCTTCGGTTTCTACGGCACCGGTGCAGGCCATGGAGATCTCGCTTTACCCAACGTACAACGTGCTGGCCAAAATGATTTTTGGTGATCCCACCATGCGCGGTGACATCATGTGCATAGGCGGCACCAGCCAATGGCCGGCCACCATTTTCCGTGGCACCGACCAGTGGGGGGACCCCTTTGGTTATTTGTTGGTCGACCCGATTGGCGGCGCCATTGGCGCCTTTGCCACCGGGGACGGCATCTCCACCGGGGGGCAGTCACGCACGCCGATTTGCAAACTGCCCAACATTGAGCACACCGAACAGACCTTTCCGGTCTTGTTCTTGTACCGTAAAGAAGTCAGTGACTCCGGGGGTGCGGGTAAGCACCGTGGCGGACTTTCAGCCGAGTCGTGTTTTGTGCCGCATGGTACGCCCGCCATCACGCACGACACCCTTTCCTCGGGCAACGCCATGCCCACATCAACCGGCATGATGGGTGGCTACCCTGCCACGGTGAACGTGTACAAATTTTTGCGCAACAGCGACGTCGCGCAACGCCTGGCCAATCGCGACATGCCGTCCGATATCGCCGATTTACAAGGCACACCCGAGACGCTGGGCTTGCGCCAACAAAACTTTACCCAACACCCCAGCGACGTTTACGCCGTGATTTGGACCGGTGGTGGGGGTTTTGGTGATCCGCTGCAGCGCGATGCGCAGCGGGTGTGGCACGATGTGGTGGAGACCCGTTCGGTCTCGCGCCAAGCGGCCGCCGCGATATACGGCGTGGTGGTTAATGACGACGAAAGCCTTGATCAAGCCGCCACCGACGCCTACCGGCACGACCTAAGGCAGCGCCGCCGTGCCTATCGGCATGCCAGTCAAAAGGGTTGGCAACCCGGGGCGGTGTTGGACGGGCCGGTGCTACGTGAGGTAACCGAGCAGCTGGTGGTGCGCGCCCCGAAGGGCGCACGTGGCGCGCGCGCCAAGCAGCAAGCGCGCTGGAGTTGCCGCCACTGCGCCACCGACCTAGGCCCGATTCAAAGCAATTACAAAGACGGCTGCGCGCGCCACGATGCGCCGATTGAACACAGCAACCCCAACGTGGGCGATTGGCGCCGCTACATCGACCATGAGCCGGTGTTTCGCCAGTTCTTTTGCCCAGGCTGCGGCGCGTTGATCGAAAACGAGGTCGCCCGCATCGACGACCCCCCGCTGAACGATATTGCGTTAACGCTTTAAGCCGGCAGTTTGCCCAGCGCGGTCAGCACGCGCTGTGGCGTCATGGGCTGCGCCGTGATCAAATTGCCGCCCAGCAGGGGTGCCAAGGCATCGTTCACCGCGTTCATCAGCGCCCCCGGTGCGCCAGCCGTGCCGGCTTCCCCCGCGCCTTTGGCGCCAAGCTCTGAGGTTTGTGTGGGCGTTTGCACATGGCCAACTTCGATGTCGGGCATCTCCACCGCCATAGGCACCAAATAGTCGGCCATCGATCCATTAAGCAGTTGCCCGTTGCTGTCGTACTGGCACTCTTCGAGTAGCGCGCCACCCAGCCCCTGCACAATACCGCCGCGGATTTGCTCGTCAACCAGCATGGGGTTGATCACCGTCCCGCAGTCTTCCACACACCAATGCTTGAGCAGCTTAATAAAGCCGGTGTCTGGGTCAACTTCCACCAGCGCCGCCTGGATGCCATTGGTAAAGGTAAAGCCGTAGGCCCGAGGCGTGTAGTGGCGTGTTACGGTGAGCTCAGACTGAAAGTCCATGGGCAGTGTGTCGGGTCTAAAGTACGCCACCCGTCCCACCTCGCTCAATGGCGTGAGCTCGGCGCCAGTGAGCTTGTCAACCACCATACCGCCCACCACGTCCAAGGTCGCTTTGTCTTTTTCTAGTACGCAGGCGGCCACGTCCAGAATATGGCTGCGCAACACCTTGCCAGCCTGCAGCACCGCTTCGCCCCCAATGCCTGCGCCGCGTGAGGCCCAGGTGCCGCCGCCATAGGGTGTGACACCGGTGTCGCCGGTGGTCACGCGAACCTGCTCAACGCGCACGCCCACGGCAGAGGCCGCGATTTGGGCAAAAATTGCTTCGGTGCCCTGACCTTGCTCGGTCACGCTAACCAACACATTGACCATACCCGCTGGGTCGAGACGCACGGTGGCGCCATCTTGCGCCGAAATACGTGCGCCACCGACGCCATAAAACGCTGGGCTGGGGTTGGTGACTTCAATCATGGCCGCCAAGCCAATCCCGCGATAAACCCCTTGGGCTCGCAACTGCGCTTGCTCGGCGCGCAGGGTGTCGTAGTCCATCATGGCAAGTAACTTGTCCAGGCATTGATGGTGCGACAGCTGTTCAAATTTAATGCCCGAAGCAAATGTGTAAGGGTAGGCGTCATCTGGAATCAGGTTGCGACGCCGAAAGGCGGCCGGGTCCATGTTCAAAGCCTTGGCTGCCTCGTCCACAATACCTTCGGTTAACGCCACTGCAATTGGGTGTCCCACCGCGCGGTATTGGCAGGTGACGTTTTTGTTGGTAAACACCACATTGAGCTTGGCACGGTAGGCCTTGTGTTTGTATGGTCCGCCCACCAGGTTCACCACTTGGTTGCCCTCAATACCACTGGTGCGTGGGTACACCGAGTAGGGACCAATGGCGGTCAGATCGTCCAGATCAAAGGCCAAAATGTCGCCGTCTTTGGTGCAGCCCAAGCGCACCGTGGCTTCGTGTTCGCGGGCATGAATGTCGGTAAGAAACGATTCAATCCGATCGGCCACAAACTTCACCGGACGTTTGAGCATCACCGACAGCGCCGCGGTGGCCATTTCATCGGCGTACACGTGCACCTTGATACCGAACGAGCCGCCCACGTCTTTGCACACCACCCGAACCTGTGACTCCGGAATATCCAGATGGCGTGAAAAGATATCTTGCATCATGTGCGGCGCCTGGGTGGCGTGGTACACCGTCATGGCGTGCTCGGCCGGGTTGTAGTCGGCCAAAATGGCACGCGGCTCGTTGGTCACCCCGGTGTGGCGGGCAAAAGAAAACGTCTTTTCAACCACCACGTCGGCGCGCGCCATGGCCTCGTCAAAGTCGTCGGTTTTAAGCGATCGCGTAAAGCAAATGTTGTCGCCCAAGTCGGGGTGTATCACCATGTCACCACGCAGTGCGGCGTGCATATCGGTAACCGCCGGCAGCACCTCCCATTCAACCTGAACGTGCTCCAAGGCATCTTCGGCCTGACGGCGCGTTTGCGCCACAATCGCCGCCACCGCTTCGCCTTGCCAACACACTCGGTCAATGGCCACCGCGTGTTGAGCCGCCGACTTGATGCCCTTGAGATGCCCGAGCACGCCAACCCATGGCGTGCAAAAAGCGGCAATGTCCTTGCCATCAAACGCCGCGATCACGCCGGGTTGGCGTCGCGCCGCTTGCAAATTCAGTGACACCACCTTGGCGTGCGCGTGCGGGCTGCGCACAAACACCACATGCGCCAGTCGGGGCAAGCGCATGTCGTCTAGGTAGGTGCCACGCCCTTGCAGCAAACGCTTGGCACCGGCGCGCGGTGTGCTGGCACCGATGTACCCGGTTTGGGTTTCGGTGCTGGGTTTGGTGTTTGGAAATTCAAGTCGAGCGTTCATGTGCGGGCCTCCGAGGCAGGGGCAAACTTACCTTGCAGCACCGATTCAATGGCATCAACGATGGCCTGGTACCCGGTGCAGCGGCAGTAGTTGCCCGAGATATGCTCACGAATGGCTTCGCGTGTGGCCTGGGGTTGTTCACGCACCAACTCAAGCGCCGACAACAGCATACCGGCCGAGCAAAACCCGCATTGCAACGCGTTGTGCTGCAAAAATGCAGCTTGCAATTGCGCCAACACGCCTTGCTCGGACAAGCCTTCGATGGTGTCTACCCGCTTGCCGTCAGCTTGCACCGCCAACGTAAGGCAGCCACGCACCACCTCACCGTCTACCATCACTTGGCAGGCACCGCATACCCCGTGTTCGCAGCCTAGGTGGGAGCCGGTTAAATCGAGCGACTCGCGTAAAAAATCGGTCAAGTGCATGCGCACTGGAACCTCGCACTGCATGGCCTCACCGTTCACCACGGTGTCTATGGTTTGCGTGACCTCTTTCATGCTGTCTCCATCACTTGCTGCAAGGCCCGCCCCAGCAGCACCCGCGTCAGGTGCCGTTTGGTGGCGGCGTTGGCGTGGGTGTCACCTTGAGCCTCCACGGCCTCGTCAATTGCCGCTTGCGCCGCTTGTACGCGCGCGGCCGTGAGCGCTTGACCCTCAAGGCATGCCATCACCGGCGCCAGTAACTCAGGCTTGCTGCCCAATGCCAGCGGCACCACGCGGACCTCACTGGCGATGTTTGCCTTGACCTGCAGTGTCAGCGCCAAGCCCGCCATGGCATAGTCGCCATGGCGTTGCGCCAGTTCGGTAAACGCGCTGCGTTGGGTCGGCCGTGTTTTAGCAAACTCCACCGCTACCAACAACTCATGCGGTTGCCGTGCCGTTTGGTACAGGTCCACAAAAAAGTCTTTCGCCGCCACGCGCCGCTCGCCACTGGCACTGGCCAACACCATGGTGGCGCCCCAGGCCAGGGCCACCGCTGGATACTCAGCCGCTGGGTCGGCCAAGGCCAGGCTGCCACCCATGGTGCCACGGTTGCGAATGGCCGCGTGCGCCACATAGGGCACCGCTTGCGCCAGCAGCGGCACGTGCTTGGCCACCAGCGGATCGGTTTGTAAGGTTCGGTGCCGAGTCATGGCGCCAATGCGGATCGCATCGCCCGCATCGCTTATGTCCGCCAGGTCGGACAGGCCATTGATATCAATCAACCACTCGGGTGCGGCGAGCCTTAGGTTCATCATCGGCAGCAGGCTTTGCCCACCAGCAAGCACCTGAGCGGTGGGCCCATGCTCGGTTAATAACGCCAAGGCGTGGGCCAAATCGTTGGCCTTGGTGTATCCAAACGCAGATGCTTTCACCTATCGGTCTCCCACGTAATGGTGCGGCGCATGCAGCTCTAGGCGGCCACTCCAAGGTAGTAACTCTTCACCAAATCGTTTTCCTTTAGCGTCTCCACGTCGCCGTGGAACACAATTTCTCCGTGCACAATAATGTGACCATAGTCGGCAATGCGCATCGCTTGATTAAAGTTCTGCTCGGCCATGAGCACGGTTAATCCATACTTTTCTTTGAGCTCTTTGAGTTTGGTGATCGTTTGCGACACCAGCAAAGGCGACAAACCCACCGACGGCTCGTCCACAAGCAACAAGCGTGGCGCCGACATCAAGGCCCGGGCAATCGCCAGCATCTGCTGTTGTCCACCCGACATCGAGCCCGCCAGCTGACGCCGCCGTTCCGCCAGCAGCGGAAACGCCTCGAACGCAAACCCAATATTGGCTTGTATCTCATGGCGTGCGCCTGGGCGGAACGCGCCCAGCAACAGGTTTTCCTCAACGGTCAGTTTGGGAAACAAGCGGCGACCCTCGGGCACCAAGGCAACGCCCAGGTTCACAATATCTTCGGTTGACAAGCGGTGCAGCTCATGACGCTGACCATCCATCTCCAAAACAATGGCGCCATGGGTGGGTCGCACCATCCCCATGACGCATTTCATCAGCGTGCTTTTTCCGTTGCCATTGGTGCCCAGCAGCGCAACCGTTTGACCGTCGTCAATCGTCAAGCTCACGCCGTGCAGCGCTTGAACCGCGCCATAACTGGCGCTGATGTCGTCGACTGTTAATTTAATCGCCAAGATAAGCCCTTTGTACGTATTCGTTGGCCACCACCTCTTGCGGCGAGCCTTCACAAATGATTTGTCCTGCATCCAAACAAACCACGCGCTGAGAAAACTTCATCACCGCTTGCATGATGTGCTCAATCATGATGATGGTGATGCCCTTGGCGTTAAGTTTGAAAAGAATATCCAATACCTCTTCAACCTCAGCGCCTGACAACCCGGCCATGGCTTCATCCGAGATCAGCAGATCGGGGCCCGCCGCCATCGCCCGGGCCAGTTCCATTTTGCGCAGTTCCACTTGCGACAGTTGGTTTGACAACACATCGGCACGGTCGGCCAGGCCCATGTCATGCAGCAAGGCGTCGGCTTCGGCCACTGCCTTGGCGCCAAACAGGTTACGCACATACGACAGCGGCACCAGCAGGTTTTCTCGCACCGTCATGCTGCCAAACGGACGCGGGATTTGAAAGCTGCGTGCAATCCCGCGTTGCGTGCGGGCGTTGGCCGCCATTCGCGCCACGTTTTGGCCCTTAAATCGAACCTCACCGGCGTCGTTAAACAAGGCCCCCGAAATGCAATTGATGAGGGTGGTTTTACCAGATCCATTCGGCCCAATCAACCCCAGGCGCTCACCTTTGGCCACCGCCAGCGTGACGTCAGACAGCGCAGTGAAGCCCCCAAAGTGCTTCGACAGGCCTGTTACTTCGAGGATGTTTTCCATTTGCGAATCAGTCCAATGATGCCATCGGGTGCGGCAACCACAAAAACCACCAGCAGCACACCCACCACCAGCACGTTGAGTTCACTCGAGATGGTGACAGTCACCGCCTCCTGCAGCGTTCCTAAAACCAAGGCCCCGACCAGCGGACCACTCCAGTGCCACATGCCGCCAATGATGGGCATGGCCAGAGCCGACACCGCCCAGGTTAAGTTAAACGTTGACGCCGGTTCAATGTAGCTCAGGTACATTGGCATGGTGGTGCCAGCCGCACCCAGCAAGCCGCCCGAGGCCACACAAGCAATAAGCTTGATGCGCAGTGTGGGCACGCCCGAGCACTCGGCCGCTTCCTCTGAGTCACGCACCGCGCGCAGCCCGCGGCCGATATGAGAAATTTGAATGTACCGCGCCACCGATACGGCGAGCGCCGCCATAACCACCATCACCACAAACAGCATCCGGGTGTAGCTTTCAAAAGGCGCCATCACCTCGGGGCGGGTCAGCTGCAACCCAGTGGCACCGCCCACGTAGCGCCAGTTCATCACCACCGCTTCCAAAATAAAGATCACGGCGATCGTGGCAATACTAAAAAAGATGCCCCGCAAGCGCAGCGTGAGCAGGCCAACAAACAAGCCCAACAGGCCGGCGGTTACCATGCCGCCGGCAATTTGCACCAGCAGCGGGGCGTCAATGGCCAAATGCAACACCAAGGCGGTGTAAGCGCCCACGCCAACAAACGCAGGTACGCCAAAGTTCACGTAACCGGCGTAGCCGCCCAAGATATTCCATGCCGAGGCCAACACCACGCCCTGCAAAATCACAAAGCCGGCAAAAAACAAGTACTCGTTCATGTTTGACAGGCTCAGCCCTGCCAACGCGAGCACCACCAAGATACAACCAATCCAGTATTTCACGCGTTCACCTACCAAACAAGCCTTGGGGACGTACCCCCAACATGAACAACAACAGCGCGAACGCCACCGCCTGCGACCACGACACCCCAAAAAACATCATCACGATCGATTCGGTTACGCCCAGCAGCAACCCAGCAACCAAGGTTCCGCTCATGCTGCCCAGCCCCGCCAGTACCACCACACAAAACGTGCGGCCAATGTAAATGCGGTCAAGCGACGGCTCCACCGGGTTAACAACGATCAGCATGGCCCCAGCCAACGCGTTCACGCCGGTGGCAATACCAAACGCCCATTGTTTGATCCGAACCGGGTTGGCCCCCATCAAGCGCAACGCCAACTCATCTTGCCCCACCGCCTTGATGGCACGCCCGGTAAAGGTTTTGGAGAAATAAAAACTCAGCCCCGCTGTCATCACCAGCGCCACGCCAAACGCGGCAAGCAAGCGGTACGGCAGAAAAATACCACCCAACTCCAAGCTGCCGCCAACGTAGTCGGCTTCGGCCGAGTATTGGTCTACACCAAAGAAAATGATCAGCAGAATCTCAATAATGAATGCCGTACCAAAGAAAAACGCCAAGCCGCTGACGCCCGCTTGGCTGCCGCGCTTTTCAAAGGTTTCGTAGTAAAAACGGTACAGCAACACCCCAAAAACAAAAAACACCGGCATCAACACAATGCCAGCCAAGATTGGGTCAAATCCGTACGTGCCAAGCATGTAAGCACCGTAGGAGCCGACAATCAAAATCGCTGGGTGCGCCACGTGCGGCACATCGAGCAAGCCAAACGCCACCGATAAGCCCAAACTGACCGCGGCATAAAAACAGCCAAGCAACAGGCCAAATAACACCGCCTCAAAAAGCAACTCGATGGAAAAAAACATAGGGTCGTCTACTTCAACATAAAAACAAAGGTGGCCGACGCTTGCGCGTCGACCACCCGATGCCGCTTTTACTTGGCTGAGCGTGCCTTGGCGTAGGGGGTGACAACCGTACCGGTTTTGTCACCCTCAGGATGCAAGATCACCTGTTTCTTGCCCGAAGCCCGGAACTGCTCAAGATCCTTGTCGGCCACGTCACGGAACTGCATCGTCACCAAGCGCTGGTTGGCGCGTTCGCCGTTGCCGTCAAACTTGATCGGCCCAACAATCGTCTCCATGGTGTTGGCGCGCAAGTAGTCGGCAATCTTGCGGTCATCGATGCTCTTGGTGGCAGTGATCGCTTGCTCCAGCATCTGTCCAATGGCGTAGTTAAACGGCGGCAGATAGTAGCCCAGCGGATCAAGCTTTTCTTCAATCGCGCGTGGCGTGTATCGGCTCAAGAACGCCTCCGTGCCTGGCATGGCCATACCGGGCACGTAGGTGTGATAGTTCACGATGCCGTTGAGTTTGCTGCCCAAGTTCACGGCAATCGGCGTGAACTGCAGGCCCACCATGGCTCCACCAAACACCTGCACCTGCGAACCCAAGCCAATTTCGCTTGCGGCGTTAACAATGCCCACCGAGTCCCCTGGGTAAGAGGCCACAAAAACGATCTCAGCTTTGGAGGCCCGCACCGCACGCACGATAGAGGTGAAGTCTTTGGTGGTCGGGGGGTAGTTTTGGTTGTACACCAACTTCAGGCCCCTAGCCTTCACGATGGCGCGGGCGCCGTCGGCCAGGTTTTGTGCAAATTCTTGGTCCGACGCCAAAATTGCCACGGTCTTGCCCCCGGCTTTCACCCCGGCGTCAAAAAAGCCCTTGGACCAGCCGTCGGCGTCGTTCCACGGTGCGTTGTTAAACCACATGTCGTGCTTAACGTCTTTGTTGACTTGGAACGAAAAGTTACCCATCAGCAGTTTGCCGCGCTGCTTAACCAGCGGCATAAGCGGTGCGGTTGGCACCGTGGCATAGGGCGCAATCAGCAGGTCAACCTTGTCTACGTCCAGCAGCTTGGTGTAAATGCCTGGCGTTTTGCCCGGGTTGCCTTGGTCGTCGTAGTAGGTAAAGGTGACTTTTCGGCCAAGCAGTCCACCCTTGGCGTTAACGTCCTCAACCCACATGCGCAGCGCCAGCAGGGCCGCTTTACCACCCGCGCCCAGCGGGCCTGATTGCGGCATGCTCATGCCGATCTTAATGGCCCCGTGTCCGTCGGCCAAGGCCAGCCCGGGCGCAGCCCCGGCCACCAAAGCGCCGGCACCTGCGGCACCCAACAGTTTTCTACGATTTGTTTGCATGCTTGTCTCCTTCATCGTTGGTTAAGTGCCGTACACCAGGGTGCTACGACGTGGCGCTCGCCGGCGCCATCTCCGTGTATTCCTCGGTCTGCACCAGTGGGTGCCGGCTCAGGCCGGGGAAATTCAGTTCAATCATCAGCCCGTTCGGATCCTTCACAAACAGCTGGTACAGGTTCATGTCCTTCAGGGATCGGGCTCGAAAGTTCAACCCGCGCTGGGTGAAGCGATCAATAAATTCCTCTGGGTTGGCCGCCACAAACGCCACATGGTCAATCATGCCCGTTTGATCTTCTGCTGCGTCGTCTGCCGTGCCCAGGTAGTAACGGCTGCGATTTTCCAGTTGCGCCGGCCCAATGTGCACCTGCACCTCACCATTGGTGCCCAGCCAGTGGCCGGGAAATGGAAAAGGGGGTCGCGGCATTTCGGTCAACCCCAGCACGTCGACGTAAAATTGCTTGGTCTGCGTCAAATCTTTGGCGCGAACAAAATAGTGGTTGAGGCTGGTGATAGCCATGCGAGGCGTCAAGGTTATCTATCATTCAAACAACAACTTGCACTATGGCGGTTTACGGCACGCGGTAACAGTAGGGCAAACCACTAAGCCGTCGCCCAAGCAACACCCAAAGGACAATCATGAACACAACCCACGGCGTTACCCTAGAACAAGCCCAACGCATTGTGCAGGGCGCACTGGCCCATGCCAGAGAGAAGCAATTCAAACCCATGGGGGTGGTGGTACTTGATGCCAGCGGCGATTTGGTGGCCTTTGCCCGCGAAGACGGCGCCAGCATGTTTCGGTTTGATATCGCGCGCGGCAAAGCCTGGGGTGCGGTTGGGTTTGGCGCCTCAAGCCGAGCATTGGCCGAGCGCGCGCGCGACAACCCCAATTTTTTCGTCACACTGGCGGCCACGGCCCAGGGTAAGTTTTTGCCCCAAACCGGTGCGGTACTGATCCAAGATGAACAAGGCCGGGTGCTTGGCGCCGCTGGCGCCAGTGGCGGCACCGGGGACGAAGACGAAGCGATTTGCGCCGCAGGGGTGCAGGCCGCTGGGTTGCGCGCCGGTTAGCGCCAAGGGTGTAGCCTCCTGCTGGGGCTACACCATCAGCATGCCACCGTCGACCAGCATCGATTGACCCGTGATGCCGCTGCTGGCCGGCAGCGCCAAATACACCGCCAAGCTTGCCACCTCATCGGGCTGCAACACGCGTCCCATGGGCACACGGGTCAACAGCGCTTGCACCAAGGCCTCGGGGTCGGCCCCGGTGCTTTGCGCCGCCTCGCGCTTGAGGTTTTCCACCATGTCGGTTTGAATAAAACCGGGGCAAATGGCGTTAACAGTCACACCGCTGGCCGCCGCCTCAAGCGCAACGCAGCGCGTCAGTCCGACCACCGCATGCTTACTCACGTTGTAGGCGCTTTGGTTGCGCGAGCCCCATTTGCCGGCGGTCGAGCCGACGTTGATGATGCGCCCCCAGCCGCGTTCCATCATGCCAGGTAGCACCGCTTGCATACCGTGCAGCACCCCAAAAAAATTAACGTCCAGCAGCTGTTGAAAATCCCGCGGCGCGTACTGAAGAAACGGCTTGCCTAGGTAAACGCCGGCGTTGTTCACCAACACCGTGGGCGTACCCACGGTTTGCTCCATGTGGCGCAGCGTAGCCTGCCAAGCCTGGGCGTCGCGCACGTCCAGCGCTTGGATCGTGCAGCGTTGCGGCGGCAGGTCCAGCGCTTGTTGCAGCTGCTCGAGCAGCTCAAGGTTGGTCGCCGTTAGGCACAAAGACGCGCCTTGCGCGGCGTAGGCTTGGGCAATGGCGCGCCCTATGCCCCGGCTGGCGCCAGTAATCAAGGCCACTTGGCCGCTGAGACTAAAAGAAGTGTTTGACATAAGCGTTGGCGCAAAACAGCAAGCAATGGCATCATCATAATTTTTTTTCACCCCATCCCTATGACCGACCCAACCGACCGCCTGCCGCCTATCCCGCCCGACGCATGGACGCCCGCTCAACGTGAGGTAGCTCAAGCAGTCATCAATGGCCCACGTGGTGGCCTGCTCGGCCCATTTGTGCCGTTGCTGCGCAGCCCCGAGCTCATGACCCACGCTCAGGCTGTGGGGGCTTACCTGCGTTACCGCAGCGCCATTGGGCAGCGGCTAACGGAATTCGCCATACTGGTCATCGCACAACGTTGGCGTCAGCAGGTGGAGTGGGACTACCACGCACCACTGGCTTTGGATGCGGGGGTTGATGCACGCACCGTGGCCGCTTTGGGGCAAGGCCACAAGCCCACCACCATGACCCCCGATGAGGCGTTGGTCTACGACTTTTGCATGGCGCTGGAGCAGCAGCGCAGCATTGACGACGACTTGTGGCAGCGCGCCGTGGCGCGCTTAGGCGAACATGGGGTGGTGGATTTGTTGGGCATCAACGGCTATTACACGTTGCTGGCCATGGTGATGAACGCCGCGCGCACCACCCGCCCAGGGCTGCGTGAGGGCACGCCGCCGTTGTCCCCCAGCGCCAACGTATAAGCCTCGTTTGGTTGCCCAGCGTGGTCGCGGCTGTCTTGGCTACGACGCCAGTTGCTGGGCGTTTTGTTGCGCAAACTCGGCGCGCAACGCCCGCAGGCGCTCACGCGGGTCAAGGGTTGGTTGATTCTGTGCCAACGCCATTTCGCTCACAAACCGACTCGGCTTGCCCGTCACCCACTCGCGCGCGCGTTTGCGTCGGTTTTGCCAGCTCACCACCAAGGTTTGCTTGGCACGGGTGATCCCCACGTACATCAAGCGCCGTTCTTCCTCCAGGCGCGCCGTCAATTCGGCCGCTGGCAGGTCGACCTCGGCTTCACGCCGCATCGGCAGCACGTCTTCGTTGACGCCAGCCAGCCAGACGTGCGGCCACTCCAAGCCTTTGGCCGCGTGCAGCGTGGATAAAGTCACCACATCGGCGTCGTCGCCGCGCTCGTCCAGGGTTGAGGCCAACGCCACGCTTTGTGCCACGTCCAACAAGCTCACCGCCCGTAGCGAGGGGTCAGCGCCTTGGCAACGCTGCGCCATCCAGTCGCAAAACTCCATGACATG
>Ga0181594_10001773_pt1 | contig 19967 bp, 26 predicted proteins | sample 071ome_18_FD_145603 | JGI IMG/M metagenome (GOLD analysis project Ga0181594, IMG submission 145603) | Coastal salt marsh microbial communities from the Groves Creek Marsh, Skidaway Island, Georgia - 071413BT metaG (spades assembly) | ecosystem: Environmental > Aquatic > Marine > Intertidal zone... | reverse complement strand
GTTGAACCACTTAACGGTTCCAATCATGTGTCTTTCCAATTCTTTCGTAAGTTCATAGAACGCCGGGCTCCCGCCCGCCGGGTCTCAGGTCAACGATTTCCGTGGGGTATGACGTTAAGTCGGCGTGGACAGATCGAGATACGCCGGGTCGTCGCAGTCTGATGGCGAGACATATGGGCCCCGCGCCGCGCGAGTGCAAGCGGAATCGTGCGAAATCGCCCCGATGGTGCGGTAAGTACGTGCCTTTTTGGGCGGTTCGTGCGCATATGGCGCGCATGCCGCCGACCCCCATGGGGTACGTTGCGGCCACATCATCAAACCAAGGGCATGACGAGTGACGGAAGCGCAAGCCGCCAAGCATGGCGAAAAATGGACCTGCGAAGACTGCGGGACCAAGTATTACGACCTCAACAAAAAAGGCCCGGGCGGCGGGAGCATTTGCCCGGAATGCGGCAAAGAAAACATGAAGGTCGTGGTGTTGCCGCCCGGCACACCGCGTAAGCCCAAGTCGCGCAGCAGCTTCACCCGCGGCGGGCGACCCGAACCTGCCAAAGCCAAGCCCGAAGATGAGAACCCGGACGGCGCGCCAGACGACGACGATGAGGACGACGACGGCCTGCCGACGCTCGGCGACGACGACGATGACGACGCGGATACGGCCGGCCTGCCCGGCGACGACGCCAACAAGACCGAACCGACCGCCTAGGTCCGTGACCTATGGCGCCGCCGCGACGTGCGCGGCGGCAGGTTCGGGGTGCGCCTGGGCGGCTTCCCACCCCAGCATGGCGCGTTTGCGCCCGCTGCCCCAGCGATAGTGATTGATGACCCCGGTTTTGCGAATCACCCGGTGGCACGGCACCAGCCAAGAAATCGCGTTATGCGCCACCGCGTTGCCGACCGCCCGGCCATGCCGCGGCAGATCGAGCTGCGTCCCGATCGCCTCGTAGGTGGTGGTGTGCCCCGGCGGGATCACCAATAAAGCCTCCCACACCCGAATCTGAAAGTTGGTGCCTTTGAGCACCAAGGTGAGCGGTTTGTCGTCCGCGCGGGGGGCAAAGATCCGCCGCACGACGTCGGCCACCGCGGCATCGTCGCGCGCGAAAGTGGCCAGCGACCAATTGCGGGCGAGATCCTCGTGCGCGGCTTGGCGCGCGGCGGCACCGTCCCCCATCACGAACCCCAATCCGCAGATCCCCCGATCGGTCAGATAAAGTAGGCATTCGCCGAACGGCGAGGGCGCATAGCCATAGCGAATACGCAGCTGCGCGCCCTGCGCCTTGTAGTCGCCGGGGGTCATCGCCTCGCACGCCACGAAGAGATCATGCAGTCGCGAAGGCCCCGACAAGCCCGCTTCGAACGCCGCCTCCAAGACGCTGGCGGACCCCGCGAGCAGCGTCTTGGCGTGATCGACACTGAGATATTGCTGAAACCGTTTCGGGCTGAGCCCGGCCCAGCGTTTGAACAGTCGCTGAAAATGAAACGGGCTGAGCCCGATCTCTTCGGCGATGGCTTCCAGCGACAGCGCCTCGTCGCGCGGTTCGGCGAGCAGCGCAATCGCGGCTTCGATCCGGGCGTAATCGCGGTTCTTCAAGAACTCGGTCATGGCCCCAAGTGTGGGCCGCGTACGACCTCGAGACCACCCGGTTCTTGCGATCCGTCGCGCCGAGGGTTGGCCGACCTTGCCGCCTGTCGCGCTGCGCGCAATGGTACGCCGGTCATTTCCGATAGGAGCGCCTTATGTTGTCGTGGTTTTTGCTGTTCATGGTGGCCGTCGGCGGTTTCCTGACGCCGGTGCAGGCGTCGGTCAACGCCATGCTGGGACGCTCTCTCGGTCATCCGGTCTCGGCGGCGGTGGTCTCGACGATGGTGTCGTTTTCGCTGTTGGCGATCACCGCGCTCGTCATTCGCGTGCCCTGGCCCGGTGCCGCCGGGCTTGCCGCCCCGTGGTGGGTCTACGTCAGCGGCGGCACGATCGGCGCCGTTTTCGTTTTCTTCCTGTTGTTCTCCGCGCCGATCATCGGCGCAACCGCGATGATCGGCGCGGTCATCGCGGGCCAGCTCATCGGTTCGGTCGCGCTCGACCATTTCGGCGCACTGGGCTTGCCGCAACAGGCCATCTCGCCGGGCCGCGCGCTCGGGATCGCCTTTTTGATCGCGGGCGTGTTTCTGATTCGAAAGTTCTAGCGCCTAGGCGCTGCCTTTTAAGGGCGCCAAGGCGCCGCGCAGTTCTTTGGCCAACGCCACCCGTTCTTCGTGCAACAGGAAATCGCCCAACGCGACATGGCGGCCGTGGCTCGAGAGCACCAAGCGGCTGTCGCGGCCCGCGGCCTCGTCGATCGCCACCCGCACCCAGAACGGCTGGAAGGTCCAACTGTGCACCCGGCCGCGCGGGCTGACCCGCCGCACCACAAGCGTGTCCTCGGTCAACGCGATGGTCTCGACCATGCGGGCGGCGCGGTAGCTCAGCTTGAACGCGCCGTAAATCAGCAACACGTCGAGCCCGAAAAACCCGAGCACCGGCCACGCCCCCGCCAAAAAGAACAAAAGGCCCGCGCCGAAGCTCACCGCCGACACGCACGCCATCAAGATCCAAAACCCGGTCGGGCTTAGCGAGCGATGGGGATATAGCACCGCGTCGAACAGCGTCGGTCCGGACGGCTCGTTCGCGGGCGCGGGCGTGGGGTCGTCACTCATGGCGCGAAGTCTAGCGAGGCGCCAATCCAGGAGTCACATCAATTCGGCGCGTCACGCGCGGTCTTTTGTCGCGGGCCGGACCGGCGGCGTTGGTGCTTGCTGGCGCTGCGCGCTGCGCATTTTGTTGAGGTTCAGCATCGCCTTCCACGCCTGCGGATCATTCGCGGCCTTGGTCGCCAGCAACGTCTCGATCGACGGTGGCGGCGCGGCTTGTTTCGCGGGCGTTGGTTTCTTGCGGCGGGCCATATCCGGTGTTTAGCACGAAACGCGAGACCTGCTCGATACGGGCGGGTTTGCCGCCGCCTTCGCGGTCGCTAGTCTTTGCGCCATGAAAAAAGCCGACATCGACGAAGTCTTCCGCCGTCTAGCCAAGAACAACCCGGCGCCGCAAACCGAACTGACCTACGACAACCCCTTTACTTTGCTGGTCGCGGTCGTGCTATCGGCGCAGGCCACCGACGTCGGCGTCAACAAGGCCACCCCGGCGTTGTTCAAGGCGGCCAACACGCCCGAGAAGATGGCCCGCCTGGGCGAAGCCAAAATCCGAAATTTCATCAAGACCATCGGGCTATTCAACGCCAAGGCCAAGAACGTCGCGGCCCTCAGCCAGCTTCTGATCGAGCGTCACGGCGGCCAGGTGCCGGAAGACCGCGATGCCCTCGAAGCCTTGCCCGGCGTCGGGCGCAAGACCGCCAACGTGGTGATGAACGAAGCCTTCGGCCACCCGACCATCGCGGTCGACACCCACATCTTTCGGGTCAGCAACCGCACCGGCCTCGCGCCCGGCAAGACCCCGCTGGCGGTCGAGGCCGCGCTCGAAAAAGTCGTCCCCGAAACCTGGAAGCTCCACGCCCATCACTGGCTGTTGTTGCACGGCCGCTATATTTGCAAGGCGCGGGTGCCCGACTGCCCCGCCTGTCAGATCGCCGAATTCTGCGCCTTCAAAGGCAAGACGACGGCCGAGGGCGGCACCGCGAAACCACCTGCGAAGAAATCGACCGGTACCAAGACGCAAGCGGCGACCAAGTCCGCGAAAAAGAAGAAGCCCACGAAAAAGAAAACGGCCAAAAAGCTTGGGACGCGACCCAAAGCCGGCACCCCCAAACCGAAGCGCTAGAGGTCTAGTTCGCCGCGGTCGTGCTGGCCGACCCTGACGCGAGATGCGAGAGACATTCGGCGCGCGACACGCGTGCGCCTTTGTTCTGGGTCTCGACGTAGCTGACTTGATAGTCCTCAGGCCCGCTTTCCTCGTAGAGATAGATGTGCGCGACGCACGCATCGCTCTTGTACAGCCACACCTCGCCGGGCGGTTCGGTATGCAAGATGTCGGGCGTCCCCATCAGGTCGGCCAGCGCGCTGCGGCCCAACCCGATGAGGCGCAGCGGGTCGACCGTGGTCGCGGGCCGTGGCGGTTCGGGCGCCGTCGGTTCGGCAGCCGGCGTTGATGTAACCGGCGGGGTCGTACGCGCCACGCGGCGCGGCGTCGGTTCGGTCGGCCGCGGCGCCGGCGGGGTCAGCTTCACCTCGCCCGGCGGTGTCGCCAAGGGCGGGCGGCGCGTTTGTTCGCTGGCTTCGCGGACCACGACGCTCGAAGGCGGGGGCGACGCGTCCTCCTGCAAGACGCCCGCGACACGGGCACGCTCGTCGACCGGCGCCCCGCAGGCCGCCAGGGCCCCTAGGCAGCCCGCCAAGATCCATACGCGTCGCGAAAACCGGCGGCGCGCGCTATGCGGCACGGAGTCCCTTGAAAATGTGGATCATCGCAACCGGCGCAATGATGGGCGCGAAAAAGTTGGCAATCGGAATGGTGAACAAGACGGCGACGACGGCACCGGCGAAAAAGATGCGTCCGCGTTCTCGGCGACGCAGGGCCTTGGTCGATTTGATATCGGTGTAGCGATGCGCCACGGCCTCGAAGTATTCGCGCCCCATGAAATAGCCGTTCAACGCGAAGTAGACCAAGAACCCGATCCCAAAGACCAACGCCAAAAAAACGTAGGGCACCAGCATCACCAGATTCAGCACGATCATCACCGCGAGGAACCGCAAACCGACGTAGATCTCATGGCCGATCGGTAGGTCCTGCCCCGGCACATCGTTGGCGTAATGCTCTTTTTCCACCGCCTCGAGAATCTCGCCCATGAAGAACGTCGTGATCACCATGGTCGCGACCGCGGGCGAGAACAGCCAAAGCGCGAGCACGAAAATGACCGAGCCCGCGGCGCCTGAAATCCAGCCCGAGAACCACAGATCGTAAGTGACCCAAAGATATTCGACGGCCGCGCCCGCGAGGAAGCCGACCAGCACGATCACGATCAGGGTGACGAGGAAACTCTTCACGAAAACCTTGCGGAACGAGGGTTCCGGTAGCTGCGCGATGGCTCTGGCGAAGGCGCTGATCATGGCGGTCTTTTCCGTTGTCCCGTGCGGCATGTAGCCGACGCGCCTGTGTTGCCCAGGCGCGTCGGCTATCTATACTGCGGCCACCGCCGCGATGCCAGCGGCAGCGCGGAGTCGCGCGCCGATCCAAAGGAGAGTCCCCTGTCAGCCGATTTGCTTGATGCCGTCTGTATCGGCAACGCCATTGTCGACGTTATTAGCGCCGCCGAACCCGAATTTCTGAGCCGTCACGAATTGGTGCCGGGCTCGATGAACCTGATCGACGAGACCCAGGCGGAGACGCTGTACGGCCAAATGGGTCCGGGTCGAGAGATTTCCGGTGGCTCGGCCGGAAATACCGCGGCCGGCATTGCCTCCCTCGGCGGCGCTTGCGGGTTTATCGGCAAGGTGCACAACGACGAACTTGGCAACGTTTACACGCACGACATGCGCGCCGCCCGTGTGGAATTCACGACGGCCCATCTCGTCGCCGGCCCGGCCACCGCGCGCTCCTTGATCCTCGTGACGCCCGATGCCGAGCGCACCATGAACACCTTCCTCGGCGCCTGCGTCGAATTGGGCCCGGACGATATCGACGAAGACCAGATCGCCCGTGCCCAAGTGACCTACATGGAAGGCTATCTGTGGGATCCGCCACTCGCCAAAGACGCCTTTCGCCGGGCGATCCAGATTGCCCACGGCGCCGGACGAAAAACCGCGTTGACGCTTTCGGATTCGTTTTGCGTCGACCGCTATCGGCAAGAGTTCCTGCAGTTGCTCGAAGGCGACATCGACATCTTGTTCGCCAACGAAGACGAACTGAAATCGCTCTACCAAGTCGAGGACTTCGACGACGCGCTCCAGCGGGTGCAAGGCCATTGCGAGATCGCCGCCCTGACGCGCAGCGAAAAGGGTTCGGTCGTCGTGCGCGGCAACGAAGTCCACATCATCGATGCCGCGCCAGTGGACCGCGTGGTCGATACCACCGGCGCCGGCGATCTTTATGCGTCGGGCTTCCTCTACGGCCTCGCCCGTGACTACGACCTCAAGACGTGTGGGACGATCGCGGGCCTTGCCGCCGCGGAGATCATCTCCCACTACGGCGCACGGCCCGAAACGCAGCTCAAAAAGCTCGTTGATGAGCGGATTACGATCTAGCGTCTCCGCCACCCAGTTGGGCGCCCACTGATGGCCCGCGCGCGGATGACGGCGGGGATCATCCTCTACATCTACGTCGCGACGCATCTCATCAATCATGCGCTCGGGATCGCCTCGCTCGAGACGATGGAAATCGGCCGCGAGATCTTCCTCGCGGTATGGCGCAATGTCCTCGGCACGACGATTCTTTACGGTGCCGTCCTGGTGCACGTCGTGTTGGTGCTGTGGTCGCTGTACCAGCGACGCACGTTGCGCATGCCGGTGCGCGAAGCGCTGCAGATCATCTTCGGTCTGCTGCTCCCGATCGTGCTGCTCGAGCACATTGTCGGCACGCGAATCATGCACATCATTGCCGACACCAACGACACCTACGGCTATGTCCTCTCGACATTGTGGGTTTCAAACCCCGAGAAGGGTTGGATTCAAGCCATCGCCTTATTGTTGGCCTGGGCCCACGGCACCATGGGGCTCTACTTCTGGCTCCGCCTCAAACCGTGGTTCACGGCCTGGGCGCCCTGGTTGTTCACCTTCGTTCTTCTCTTGCCCGTCCTGGCCCTGGTCGGCTTCATCGACGGGGGCCGCGAATTCACCCGCCTGCTGGAAGACGAGGCCTACGTCGACCAGCTGATCGAAACCGCCAATCCGCCCGACGAAGCGGCCATCGCCCTCGCCATCATGATCTTCGACTGGGGCCGGATCTTCTATCTCTCGTTTCTGGGGCTGGTCATCGCAGGCCGCATCGGTCGCTGGATCGTGCAGTCGCGCGCGCACATGGTCACCATCTCCTATGCCGACGGCCGCAAGGTCGCGATGGAGCCCGGCTCCAGCGTCCTTGATGCAAGCCGGCGCATCGGCATGCCGCACGCCTCGGTGTGCGGTGGCCGGGGCCGGTGTTCGACGTGCCGCGTGCATATCAGCGAGGGTCGCGAAAACCTGCCCGAGCCCTCGGCGGAAGAAAGTCGGGTGTTGCAGCGCGTCGGCGCCTCGGATGCCACGCGGCTCGCGTGTCAGCTGCGCCCGACGCACGACGTCTCGGTCACGCCGCTGTTGGCGCCGGACGCGACCGCCAAAGACGGCCACCGCCGATCCGCCATCAGCCAAGGTGCCGAGCGCGAGGTCGCGATCTTGTTCGCCGACATCCGCGCCTTCACCGCCTTTTCGGAAAAGAAGCTGCCCTACGACGTGGTGTTCGTGCTCAACCAGTATTTTCGCACCATGGGCGAAGCGGTCGAGCGGGCCGGCGGCCAGCTCGACAAATTCATCGGCGACGGCGTGATGGCGCTGTTCGGGATCGAAACCGACACCCAGGCGGGATGCCGCGCCGCACTGGAAGCGGCTCGGCGTATGGCTGTGGGCCTCAAAGAGCTCAACGAAAACCTCAAGAACGATTTGCCCGAACCGTTGCGGATTGGAATCGGTATCCATGTCGGCAGCGTCATCGTGGGCGACATGGGTTATGCCGGGGCCCGGTCGGTGACCGCGATCGGCGATCCGGTCAACACCGCAAGCCGCCTGGAGGCGATGAACAAGGACTTCACCTCTCAGCTTATCGTCAGCAAGAAGGTCGCGCGGCGCGCGGGCCTCGACCTGTCGCACGAACGCCTCGAGGTCGTGCCCGTGCGCGGGCGAGCCGATCCGTTGCAGGTCTACATTCTCAACGACGCCGCCGACCTCAAAGCCTTGGCCGACGCTTAGGCGCTAGGCCTGCGCGCCGTATTTCTCGACCAAGCTGCGGCGGAACGCATCTCGTGTTTTGTCCATCTCGGCAAACGCGGCGGCAAAGACCGGCGCGGTCTGCACAAAATCCCAGTACGGCGTCAGCCGCGCATAGCCCACACGCAAATCGTCCTTGGCAAAATGGCGCAAGATGTTGGGCAAGTACCACAGCGCCGTGGCCAGCGCGCAATCGGCCAACGTCGGCGTGGTCCCCAAGCACCAGGGATCCGGCGACACCGTCTCGTCGAGGCGCGCCAACCCCGCCTTAATTGCCTTGAGATGGTGCGCCACCACCGCCGCATCGCGCGGCGTGTTGCGGATCTGCGGCACCAACGCATGCACCGGCGCCAGCAGGTAAAGATCGACCAAGCGCGACACCAACCGCGACCGCGCGCGGGCCGCAGGATCGCCCGGCAGCAACGAAGGCGTCGGATACTTGTCTTCCAGGTACTCGACGATGACTTCGGATTCGTACAGCAGAAGATCGCCGTCCTCGATGAACGGGATCTTGCCGGTCGGACTACGCGCCCGGTTGGGGTCGGACGCCACATCGGGCGGGCCGATCGCCAACTCGAGATCGAGCCCCTTGGCCACGGCGGCGAACCACACCCGGCAAAAATACGGCGACAGCGGCGTGCCGTAGAGCTTCACCGCCATGCCCGGTCAGCTTTGTTTGTTGATCAGGCCGGTACCCAGCGATTCGCCGCCCAAAATGTGCACGTGAAAATGCGGCACCAACTGGTGCGAATCGGGTCCGTGGTTGGCGATCAGGCGATAGCCCGTGGCATCGACCCCGAGGTCGCGCGCGATCTTGCCGACCGCGCGGGAGAAGCCAAGGGCTTCGGCGTCCGACGCATTGGCCGAGAAATCGTCCATCGACACATAGGCGCCCTTGGGAATGACCAACACATGCACCTCGGCCTGTGGGGCGATATCGTTGAACGCCAAGACATGGTCGTCTTCGTAGACCTTGGAACACGGCAATTCGCCGCGCAGGATTTTGGCGAACACGTTGTCGGTGTCGTAGCTCATCGGCGTTCTCCTAGTCGATCGTCTTGTCTTTGCGCGCCGCCATCTCGGCTAGGCCGGACGTGCCTTCGCGGCGGGCAAGCTCGGCAAACACTTGTTCGGGGCGCAAGTCCATCTGCGCCCACAGCACCATCAGCGCGAACAACAAATCGGCGCTTTCGTAGATAACCTGGCCGGGGTCTTTGTCGACCGCCGCGACGACGGTTTCCACCGCTTCCTCGCCGACCTTTTCGGCCACTTTCTTGCGGCCCTTGGAAAACATCTTGGCGACATAAGAATCTTTCGGGTCGGCCTCGCGGCGCTGTTCGATAACCGCGAAGACACGGTTGATGACCTCGGCGCTACTATCCAGTTCGTTCATGGAAGCGTTTTCCTCATAAAGACCGGGGCACCCCGGCACGTTCTTGGCGATCGTATTCGCGCCACCCCAGGCGCGTATAGAGGTCGACGTTTTCGGTCATCTTGGCGTGCGTGAAAAGACGTAATTCGTCAAACCCTTGCGCCCGGGTTTCTTGTTCGGCCTTTTCGATCAGCTTGCGGCCCAGCCCGCGCCCTTGTTGATCCGGCGACACCGCCACGTTGACCAGCAACATGTGATCCTCGGCGGCCTTGAGAAACAGCGCGCCGATGATGGCCCCGGCCTCGTCCATCACCCAGGCCTGATAGAGCGTGATCTCTTCGGCGTAGTCCGCCCCCAACGGCGGCGGCGGGGCGCCCAAGCGCGCCTCATAGGGGCTATAGGCCGCGACCATCAAATCCGAGATGCCCTCGGCATCGGCGGCCACCGCCTTGCGGATCGTGAGATCGTCGTTGTCCTGCGTCATGCGCCCCTCAGGTTGGTTGGTCGGCGCGACGGCGCAGCACGCCGCTCGCCAAGGCCACGCCGCAGCATACCGCAATCACTCCCAGCCAGGTCAGCGGGGCGGGAAACTCGGCCATCACGGGCACCGCGATCAACGTCGCGATCACCGGGGTCAACGCGCTGAACGCCGCCGCACTTGACGCGCCGAGATGCCGGATCGCGATGCCGTAGGCGACCATCGCCAACAGCCCCGACATGATCCCTTGCGCGCCGATTTGAATCGCGATATCGCGCAGCGGCGCATCGAACTGCAAGTCGCCGAAGACCAGCGCCAACGGCACCAGCAACAGCATCGAGCCGGTATTGACCACTGCCGCGGCCTGCCACGCATCCAATCCGGATTGCCGCAAGCCGATGGTGTAAATCGCCCACATCGACGCGCCGCATAAAAATAGGATATGCCCCCGCCACTCGCCGGGATCGCCGGTGAACAAACTCACCCCACCGACCGCGAGGCCGCCCGCGATGATCAGCACGAAGCCGACCGTGCGCCAGCGATCGAACCGTTCGCCCAACAACATGAACGCGAACAAGGCGACAAACAGCGGCATGGTGCCGGGCAACAACGCCCCGATATCGGCCGTCGGCGCGAATTGCATCCCGGTACTGACGACCAGCAGAAACGGCGCGCCCGCGCCGCCGATCAGCGCTGCGATATAGCGCCACCGCAGGGTGCGCCAGGGAATGCGAAAAAACACCGGCAGCAGAATCAGGCCCGGCGGCGCCGTGCGCAGGATGGCGATTTCGAGCGGTGCGAGGTTGCTGGTTACGCCAAAGCGCGTCGCCACGATCCAGCCGCCCCAGATCGTCACCGTGAACAACGCGGCGATCGTGCCCCACAGCACAGACGGGATCGCGGTTGATCCCGCCGTGCGCTCAATCACGAACCGGCACGCCCGCTTGTTTCAAGTGCGCTTTGGCCTCGCCGATGGTGAACTCGCCGAAGTGAAAGATCGATGCGGCCAAGACCGCCGTCGCATGACCCTCCGACACCCCCGCGGCAAGGTGATCGAGCGTGCCGACACCACCCGAGGCGATCACCGGAATCGTCACCGCATCGGCGATCGCGCGAGTCAATTCAAGGTCGAAGCCTTGCTTGGTACCGTCGCGGTCCATCGAGGTCAGCAGAATTTCGCCCGCGCCGTAGTCGGCCATGCGCTGCGCCCAGGCCACCGCATCGATGCCGGTCGGGTTGCGCCCGCCATGGGTGAACACTTCGAACTGCCAATTGCGACCGGCTTCGGCGCCCGGGTTCCGCTTGGCGTCGATCGCCACCACGATGCATTGGCTGCCGAATTTCTCGGCCGCCTGGCGCACGAACTCGGGGTCCTTCACCGCCGCGGTATTGATCGACACCTTGTCGGCCCCGGCCAGCAGCAGCTTGCGGACGTCTTCCAGGGTCCGCACCCCGCCGCCGACGGTCAGCGGCATGAAGCATTGTTCGGCCGTCCGCGCGACGACGTCGAAGATCGTGTCGCGGTTCTCATGGCTTGCGGTGATATCGAGAAAGCACAACTCGTCCGCGCCTTGCGCATCGTACAGCCGCGCCTGTTCGACCGGGTCGCCGGCATCGCGCAAGTCGACAAAGTTGACGCCCTTGACCACGCGCCCGTCCTTGACGTCGAGGCACGGAATGATGCGCGCCTTCAGCATGACCTAGGCGGCCGCCGCCAACGCGCCGGTCGGCTCCAACGTGCCTTCGTACAACGCACGGCCGATGATCGCGCCGGCAATGCCTTGGTCTTCGCACGCCTTGAGGGCGGTCACGTCGGCCACCGTGGCGACACCGCCCGAGGCGATCACCGGGATCGATACCGCCCGTGCGACTTCCAACGTGGCCGCGACATTGACCCCTTCAAGCACGCCATCGCGATCGATATCGGTGTGGATGATTGCCGCCACCCCGTCGTCTTCGAAACTTTTGGCAAGCTCGATCGCGGTCATTTCGGACACCTCGGCCCAGCCTTCGACCGCCACCCTGCCGCCCTTGGCATCGATGCCGACCGCGATCCGTCCGGGGAATTCCCGTGCCGCCGTGCGCACCAGGTCGGGATCGCGCAGCGCCACGGTGCCCAAAATGACCCGCGCCACACCGCGATCGATCCAACGCTGGATGGTTTGAAGATCGCGGATGCCGCCGCCCAGTTGCACCGGCAAGTCGGTCGCGCCGAGGATCGCCGACACCGCGTCGGCGTTGACCGGTTGCCCCGCGAAAGCACCGTTGAGGTCGACAATGTGCAACCACGAAAAGCCGAGCGTCTTGAACTGCGTCGCCTGCGCCGCGGGATCGTCGTTGTAGATCGTCGCATCGTCCATGATGCCGCGCTTGAGGCGCACGCAAACGCCGTCTTTGAGGTCGATCGCGGGGTACAGGATCACGCGCCCAGGTCCTTGGTATAGAAAAAGCCGCGAATGAACGTACCGCCGACCAAGGCGTAGTTGGGTTTGACGCCCCAGCGCACGAAGCCCGCGTTCTCGTACAGCGCGATCGCGCCTTCTTGGGTTTCCCGCACGTCGAGACTGATTTGGCGAAAGCCCAACTCACGGGCGTGCTTCTCGAATTCGTCGAGCATCTTGCGCGCCAGACCGTGGCCGCGCGCCCAAGGCGCGACGAAGAAACTGTTGAGCGTGACGTTATGCGCACCGGCCTCGTTGCTGGGCGCAGGGCGCACCATTTGCGCCGTGCCGGCGATGGTGCCGTTGTAGCGCCCGACCAAAAGATCGCGTTCGGGCACCAGCAACGTGCCGCGCCAATAGGCCTCGAGCCGTTCGCGCGGCGGCGGGTCGATCCAGTCGAAGCCGATGCCGACCTTGATCGCCTGTTCGGTGGCCGCGCAAATATCTTCGAGGTCGTCGTCCTCGAAGTCGCTCAGCCACTCGGTGAGGATGCTGTTCATTACGGCGTCCATGACAAGAAATTCGCAATCAACCGCAAGCCGGTCTCCTGACTCTTTTCCGGATGGAACTGCGTCCCGACCAGATTATCGCGCCCGATGACGGCCACGACGGGAAGACCGTAGTCGGTCTCCGCCAAAACATGGCTGGGGTCGGCGGCGCGAAACGCATAACTATGAACAAAGTACGCATGCGCGCCGGATTCAACCCCCGCGAGCAGCGGATGTTCGGCTTTGATGGTCAGATCGTTCCAACCCATGTGGGGCACCGGCCGACCGGGCGCGGGCGTTAGCGCCTCGACGGCGCCGGGGATCCAGCCGAACCCGTCATGGGCGCCGTGTTCCAAGCCTTGGGTCGCCATCAGCTGCATGCCGACACAAATGCCGAGGAACGGGCGACCGGCGTCGATCACCGTGGCGGTCAGCGCCTCGGCCATCCCGTCGATCGCAAAAAGCCCGGCGCGGCAATCGCCAAACGCGCCGACACCCGGCAGCACGACGCGATCCGCGGCACGCACGTCCTCGGGCGCGTTCGTTACGTTGATCGCGTCACCACCGTTTTCGCGCGCCGCCCGTTCGAACGCCTTGGCCGCCGAGCGCAAATTGCCCGAGCCGTAATCGATGATCACCGTCGTCATCCCTGTGCCGCCTCGCGCGGCAACAGCGCGCCGGTCGGGGTCACCTCAAAGGTGAGGAAGAAGGCTTGTTCGGCCTCGGCCAAGCGGCGGCCCGATACCATGCCGACCTCGCGCCAGCCGCGCCCCGATTTGGTCCAGCGCCGCAGGTTGTTGCCTTCGAAGCCCATCACCAAAGCAACCGCGATTTCGATGACGCCCCCGGTCAGGGGCGCAAGCCACCCGCTCTCGACCGCCGCGGAAACCACCACCAGGATCGCGAAGACGACGGCGGCCACCAACCACAACCCGCGCCATAACGGCCAGACGAGCGGCAGCACCAAAGCCGGCCAGCAAAAACCGTCCTTGATGAAAATGAGGTCCCGGTCGCCCCCGGCTTCGGGGCTCTGGTAGACGCTATAGAAGCGCATGGTCGTTAGAGCGAGCCGCCAAGCACACCCTTGGTCGAGGGCACCGATTGTGCTTGGCGTGGATCGACGACGAGCGCCTGGCGCAACGCGCGCGCCAGCCCCTTGAAACATGATTCCGCGATGTGGTGGCTATTGCGCCCGTACAGGTTTTCGACGTGCAGCGTCAGTCCCGCGCCTTGGGCAAAGGCCTGGAACCATTCGCGGAACAATTCGGTGTCCATCTCGCCCACCTTCGAGGTCGGGAAATCGACATGCCACACCGTGTAGGGCCGGTTCGAACAATCCAGCGTCACCCGCGTCAGCGTTTCGTCGAACGGGATATAGGCGGCGCCATAGCGCACGATCCCGGCGCGATCGCCCAGCGCTTGGCTAACCGCCTCGCCGATGACGATGCCGCTGTCTTCCACGGTGTGGTGAAAATCGATGTGGGTATCGCCCTGGCCGCGCACCTCGAGATCGATCAGCGAGTGCCGCGAGAGCTGCTCCAGCATATGGTCGAGAAACCCGATCCCGGTCGAGACGGTGTAGACCCCGCTGCCGTCGAGATTGACGGTGGCGGCGATGGCGGTTTCCTTGGTTTTTCGTTCGACAGTGGCCTGGCGCATGGGCCGCTCCTCTTGGGTTGGGGGCCTGAGGTCAGCGCGGCGCCCATATAGCAGGATTGACCGCATGTGACCACCGCTCGCCCTTGACCGCACCGCGCAAATCCTTACATCTCGGCGTTCCGGCACGGCGTGTCGGTACTTTTTCTCCCAGGGGAAACCGGAAAATGGCCCAGGAACCGACGCCCACATGGCATGGCACCACGATCCTCTCGGTGCGTAAGGACGGCAAGGCGGTCATCGCCGGCGACGGCCAGGTCTCGGTCGGCCAGACGGTGATGAAATCCCAAGCCCGCAAGGTCCGCCGCCTGGCCGACGGCAGCGTGGTCGTGGGCTTTGCCGGCGCCACCGCGGACGCCTTCACGCTGTTCGAGCGCCTCGAGGGCAAACTCGAAAAGCACGGCGGCCAGCTCGAACGCGCCTGCGTCGAACTGGCCAAGGATTGGCGCACCGATCGCTACTTGCGACGCCTCGAAGCGATGATGGCGGTCGCCAACGAAAACGTCAGTTTGGTGCTTACCGGCTCGGGCGACGTGCTGGAACCCGACGACGGCGTCATCGGCATCGGTTCGGGCGGCAACTACGCCCTGGCCGCGGCCCGTGCCTTGATCGATCGCGACGACATGGACGCCGAAGCGATCGCTCGCCGTGCCATGAAAATCGCCGCCGACATTTGCGTCTATACCAACGAAAACATCATCGTCGAGAACGTCTGAGATGGCCGAATTCAGTCCCCGCGAAATCGTCTCCGAGCTCGACCGGCATATCATCGGCCAACAGGACGCCAAGCGCGCGGTCGCCATCGCGCTGCGCAATCGCTGGCGGCGCCAGCAGCTCGAAGAAGACCTGCGCGAAGAGATCGTGCCCAAGAACATCCTGATGATCGGCCCGACCGGCGTCGGCAAGACCGAAATCTCGCGCCGGCTCGCCAAACTCGCCAACGCGCCGTTCCTCAAGGTCGAAGCCACCAAGTTCACCGAGGTCGGCTATGTCGGCCGCGATGTCGAACAAATCGTCCGCGACCTCGTCGAGATCGCGATCACCATGGTGCGCCATCAGCGCCGCGAAGAAGTTCAGGCCCGCGCCCACCTCGCCGCCGAAGAACGCGTGCTCGATGCGCTGGTTGGCGCCGACGCCAGCGAAACCACGCGGCAAGCCTTTCGCAAAAAGCTGCGCGAGGGCGAACTCGACGACAAAGAGATCGAGATCGACGTCCAGGAATCGGGCGGCGCGGGGATGCCAACCTTCGACGTGCCCGGCATGCCCGGCGCGCAGATGGGTATGATCAACCTCAACGACATGCTCGGCAAAGCCTTCGGTCAGCGCTCCAAACCCAAACGCCTCACGGTCGTCGAGTCCTACGATCTGCTGATGGAAGAAGAGAGCGACAAGCTGGTCGACCAAGACAAGCTCGTCAAAGAAGCGATCGAAAAGGTCGAACAGCACGGCATCGTGTTTCTCGACGAGATCGACAAGATCACGGCCCGGCAAGATCGCCAGGGTGCCGACGTCAGTCGCGAAGGCGTGCAACGCGATTTGCTGCCGCTGATCGAAGGCACCCAAGTCGCCACCAAGCACGGCACGGTGCGCACCGACTTCATCCTGTTCGTCGCCTCGGGCGCCTTCCAACTCGCCAAGCCCGCGGACTTGTTGCCCGAACTCCAGGGCCGTTTGCCGATCCGAGTAGAGCTCAAGGCGCTGACCCAAGAAGACTTCCGCCGCATCCTGACCGAGCCCGAGGCCAGCTTGATCCGGCAATACACCGCGCTGATCGGCACCGAGAACGTCACTTTGGATTTTGCCGACGAAGCGATCGACGAAATCGCCAGCGTCGCCGCCGAGGTCAATGCCACGGTCGAGAACATCGGCGCCCGCCGCCTCCACACGGTGATGGAACGCCTACTCGACGACATCAGCTACACCGCCACCGACCAACCCGGCGAAACTATCACCATCGATGCGGCCTACGTGCGCGAGCACGTCTCCGACCTCGCCAAAGACGCAGACCTCTCGAAGTTTATTTTGTAGGCTTCGACGCGCGACCGTTAGGCGGCCTTGATCGGGACGATCCTCTTGAGGCGCCCGGCAAGCGCGTCTTTCGCCACCTCCAAGTCGTAGTGCATCTGGAGGTTGAGCCAAAAAGCGGGCGTTGTTTCGAAGTACCGGCTTAGCCGAAGTGCCGTATCGGCGGTGATCGATCGATCGCCACGCACAATGCTGGAAATCCTGTTGGGCGGTACCTCAAGATGCCGGGCAAGACCATTCGCCGTCAGGCCCAGCGGCCTCATGAACTCTTCCAACAAAATTTCGCCGGGTCGGATTGGGTCAGTTCGCTTCGTCGCCACACGGCCTCCTAGTGGTAGTCGACGATTTCAACATCGTCGGCGCGTCCGTTCGACCAACGAAAGCAGATCCGCCATTGGTCGTTGATTCGAATACTGTGCTGGCCCGCCCGATCTCCTTTCAAACGTTCCAATCGGTTGCCGGGTGGCGACCGAAGATCGGCGAGCGCCTCGGCGGCATCCAACATCAGCAGCTTTCGTTGCGCGACACGCGCGATCGCCTTGAACCGGGGGACCGTTTCCCGAGCAAACAGGCGTGCCGTGCGCTGGTCCTTAAAGCCAATGATCATAGTATATAGTACGTACTACGTACTATTCAAGGTGGCGAGGAGGCGCTCAAGCTGCGCCTCGTCCAACTCGCCGATCTCTTCGGCCAACCGATTGGCCAGTTCCGTCGCTTTGGGCGACAGACCGGCGGTATCCACCACGACCCGGGGGTGCGAAATGCGCGCGAGGTTTTCCAGCGCCTCGGCCTCGTCCCAGATGATGTTGAAATAGCCGCAAATCTGGCGCACCAGGTTTTGGGTCGGGCGGCCGCGGCGCCCGTGTTCGAGCGCCGATAGATACGCCTCGGAAATCTGCAGGTCCGCCGCCATCTTTTTCAGCGTCACCCCGCGCGCCTTGCGCAACGCCCGAACCTGCGCCCCGAACGGCGTCATTTCTTGCGCCGCACCAAAACATACAGCGCGCCCGTGCCGCCGTGCTGGCGCGCCGCGGGCTGCCAGGTCACGACGTGTTGCGCGAGCGGCGGCAGGGCCAACCAACGCGGCACCTGTTCGCGCAGCACGCCCCGGTCGCGGTCGGGCATGAATCCCGCTTCGTCGTCGCGCCGCGACGCGCCTTTGCCGGTGATCACCAAGACGCAGCGATGCCCGCGCGCCGTACTGTTGCTCAAGAAAGCTTCCAGCGCCGCGCGGGCCTCGTGTTGGGTGCGGCCATGCAGATCGATGCGCGCGTCGATTTCGACCTGGCCGCGGCGCAACCGCACCTGGGTCCGCCGATCCGTGCCGACGCCGGGCGACGGCGGGGCGGGACGACCGCGCGGTGCGGGCGGGGCCGGTGTCGATTTGGCGTTGCGGGGTTTAGCGTCGGGGGGCGTCGCGGGCACGGTCGCCTCCGGTTCCGGCGCGGCAGTCGGGCGCACGACATCGGCGGCGCGGCGGCGTGCGGCGGGATCGAGCGCGCGCGCATCGCGCATCACCTCGGCCCACAAATCGGCATCTTCGTCGCTCAGCGACCCGTTGGGGGGAGGGGGCGGCTTGCGCGCCATCGGATTATTCCGTGCGCGCCTGGCGCTCGAGCAAGGCGCGCGGCAGCAGCCCGTAGTAGCGCCCGGCCTCGCGCATCCGGCCGGCGATCGCGCCGGCGGCGTCGCCGGTGCCCCAATACACATCGCCCCGCACGATGCCGGTAATCGCCCCACCGGTATCTTGCGCGATCATCAAACGACGAAAGTGTTGGGGATCGCCCACCTCGGCTTGCCGGTCGGTGGTCACCGTATCGACCCATAACGGCAACCCATAAGGCAGCCACGCATCGTCGACCGCGAGCGAACGGCCCGGGGTCAACGGCACGCCCTGCGCCCCGATCGGCGCGGCACCATCGAGCCGCCGGAAGAAAATGTACGACGCGTTCTCCTGCATCAGCGCGGTCGCTTGCGCCGGATTGTCGGCCAGCCACGTGCGGATCGACTGCATCGAGACTTCGTCCTGGGTCATCGTCCCGTTCGCCACCAAACTGCGGCCGATGGCGTGATAGCGATGGCCGTTGGCGCCGGCGTAGCCGACACGCACGACCGACCCGTCGGCCATGTTGACCACGCCCGACCCCTGGATATGCAAAAAGAACGCATCCACCGGATCGTCGACCCATAACAACACCTCGGCGCGCCCTTCCAGCGCGCCGGCGTCGATTTCGGCGCGCGTGTCGGCGGGCTTGAGGCGGCCGTTGATGATGCGCCCGACGATACGCTGCCCCTTGAGGTCGTCGCGAAACTCGCCCAGGTCGGCCCGCACGTAGTCGGTGGGCGGCGCGTAGATCGGGACTTGGAATGGGCCGGCTTTTTCGTGATGGCCGTTCAGCTCGGGCTCGAAATAGCCGGTGAACAAGCCGATATCGTCGCCGTTGTTGAGGATCGCCACGGGCCGGAACCAGGTTTGAAAGAACGCCCGGGCGCCCGCGGCATCGGTCGAGGTATCTTCGAGCGCCGCGGCGCACGCCGGTCGCCAATCGGCAACGGTCCCGAAGGTTGCATCGCCCATCGGGCGATCGTCGGGCAACGTCAGCAGCCGCGCGCAGGACACCCGAAGGGCGCGTAGCGCCGCGCTTTGGTCGTCGTCTTCCCAGCCGATCAGGGCATGTTCCACGCTGAGGCGTTCGACATAGACGAACGGCGCGGTGACGAGTTTTTCAGGCAAGGGTTTGGGGGGAAACAGCGCGAAGGCGATCAAGCCGGCCGCAAACAACCCGGCGACGCCCAGCAAGATCCATAGTCGGCCGGAGATCAATTCTCGCTACGGGTGGCGATCAGCTTCCAATTGGGATCGGACGACCGCACGTCGCGGGCAAAGGTCCAATAGTCGGTGATGTTCTGCACCACGCGGGGATCGCCGGAGATGACCTCGCCGTCCTTGTCCCGTGTCACGTTGATCAGTTCGGCCACGAATTTGACCGTAACCTCGGCCATGCGCCCGACGGCACGGGCTTCGACGATCTCGCCGGATTTGACCGCGACCAACGTGGTTTCGAGTGTTTCGCCGCGACTTTCGCGGTCGGCGATGGCGCGCTGGAAGTTGCTGTAGACATCGTCGTCGAGCAGCGCACGCAAGGTATCGACGTCGCCCGCCGCAAACGAACTCAGCACCATGTCGTAGGCGGTACGGGCACCTGCGGCGAATTCGTCGGGCCGGAAATTCGGGTCCATCGCGCGAATCTCGCGCACCCCGTCGGCCGCCGTGCCGAGCGCCTTGTCGGCCTCTTCGTCCGGTGCGTCCGCGCGCTGCCGGTCAGGCAAAGACACGACATTGTCGTCCTCGTCCTGCTGCGTGCGGCCGTGGACGTACGTATTAGGCTGCGTTGGCTCGTTGCCGGTGCGCCGGCCCAACACGCTGCGCAGACGCAGAATGATGAACACCGCCACCATGGCGAAAAAGATGATCTCGATGAATTGAATGCCTTCGCCCATGCTGCGTCCCTGACGCACTGTATTAGACGCCGCCAGTCGCCCGCGACCGATCGTTGCCTTAG
>Ga0181594_10001771_pt1 | contig 19972 bp, 18 predicted proteins | sample 071ome_18_FD_145603 | JGI IMG/M metagenome (GOLD analysis project Ga0181594, IMG submission 145603) | Coastal salt marsh microbial communities from the Groves Creek Marsh, Skidaway Island, Georgia - 071413BT metaG (spades assembly) | ecosystem: Environmental > Aquatic > Marine > Intertidal zone... | reverse complement strand
TCCTCACCTGCACCGTGCCCCACCGAGCACCCAGCCTGTTCGGCATCCAGCACGGGCCTCGGATATCGGACTGGGAGCAACGCCACGGATCGCTTCCCCAGCGGCTGATGTCTGACGACACCGATGCCGCCCTCCGGTTCTCCACAAGCGTCCGGGCGGGAGACTTCGAGATTGTGCCGATCGAAGTCGATGCACCCGTTCTCGACCTGATCGCCGTGCTGTGAGCGCTCGTCGGGTCGGACGCTTGGCGATCGTGCTCCACTCGCACCTGCCCTGGTTGCTCGGCCATGGTGCGTGGCCAGTGGGTGAGGAGTGGCTGAGGCAAGCGTGGGCGCACGCCTACCTCCCCGTGTTGTCGCTGCTGCGCGAACGTGCCGATCGCGGTCGCAGGAATCTCCTCACCCTTGGGGTGACTCCCGTCCTCGCAGCGCAGTGGGATGACCCGAACTCGATTACCGAGCAGGCACGGTGGATCGCGGACTGGCGGCTTCGGGCCACAGGCAAGGCGATCGAAGCTGTGCGATCCGGGGTGGTGGCCGACCGTGGAGACGCTCACCGTCACTTCCGCCGCGCCCGGTGGTCAGAAGCAGAAATGGCTCGCCACTGGTCCGCGGGAGGTTCGGCGGCACTTCGTCCACTGATCGATGCCGAGACAATCGAGGTCCTCGGTGGTCCCGCAACCCACACGTTCACCCCCCACTTGATCAACCCGATAGCCGACCTAGCCCTGCAGGCCGGCTTGGCCGACAGCACCGTTCGAACCGGGAGCCGCCCCGAGGGTGTATGGGCCCCGGAATGCGCGTATGCGCCTGGACTCGAAGACCTGTATCAGCGTCATCGGGTGTCTCACTTCGTGGTCGATGGCCCGACCCTGCAGCACGTCGCCGCCTCACTCCACCGCCCGCACCGAGTGGGCGGCACCGATGTCGTGGCCTTCGGTCGCGACCTATCGCTGACGTACCGCGTGTGGTCACCTCGCAAGGGGTATCCCGGAAACGCTTGGTACCTGGACTTCCACGCCTTCGACCACAACTGGGGACTGCGCGCGTCTCGAGTGACGAGCAAGACCGGTGAGGACAAACTGCCGTACGACGAGGGCGCCGCCCTTGACCGCGCCGATCGGGATGCCGCGGACTTCATCGAGCACGCGCGTCGGACCATGATCGACAGCCCCGAAACCGACCCTGTCATCGTTGTGGCGTACGACACCGAACTCTTCGGCCACTGGTGGCACGAGGGTCCTCACTTCCTCGCGCGGGTTCTGGATACGGCCGCCGACGCCGGCATCGAACTGACCACGCTCCGGCGGGAACGCGAACGCGCGTTCGATCAACCGAGCATCGACATCGACGCCGGTAGTTGGGGCAGCGGCAAAGACTTCCGTGTGTGGGAATCAGGCGAAGCCGGTGACCTGTACACCCGCGGGAGGGCAGCGCAATACGCCGTCGCTCAGTTCTTGTCGTCGCGCGACGATTCCGTCACGGTCGGCCGAGACACAGCAGGAGACGCGATCCTCGCTGAACTTCTCCTTGCGTTGTCCAGCGATTGGGCTTTCATGATCAGCAAGGACTCCGCCGCGGACTATGCACGGGGGCGGGCTCACGAGCACTTCACCACCGTCTCGACGATGCTTCGCGAGGACCACCACCGCGAGTCCATAGGTCAGCTCCACACTCGACTCGAAACTCGACTCCCCTACGTGGACTCGCGCCTACGGCCTTCGAGACGTTAGGGGACTTCCTCGCCAGCGATAAGTGCTTGTGTCGCTTCGCGTGCTTTACGAGCCATGTCGGCGACGTCTCGACGCACCTGTGCAGATTCCTCCTCGCGCTCGCGTCTATCCACCAAGACGCGAGCGGGTACCCCACCGGCAACGCAATACTCCGGAATTCTTCCGCGCACCACGGCATTCGCACCGATGGCACTGCCTTCGCCGATGACGCTGCCGCGTAGCACGGTCGACTTGACGCCCAGCCAGACGTCGGGCCCGATCGTGACCGGGCTCTTGACGAGTCCCTGCCGGCGAATGCGAATCGCGGTCGAGTCGATTCGATGGTCGAAGTCGCCGACGTACACCGAGTCGGCGATGATGCATTCGTCGCCAATTCGAACGTCCAGGTGGCAGTTGATGGTGTTGTTCTGCCCGAACACGCACTTGTCTCCCACCTGCAGGGTTCCCTCGTGGCATCGAAGGACCGTCCCTGCCCCAAGGTGGACCCAGCGACCCATCACGATCCGGCCATGGCCGCGACGCACTTCGAACCTCACACCCCGACCGAGGAATACCGGTCCGGTCATGATCACGCTTCGCGAGAAGGCCCACACACGAAGGAAGCGCAGGTAACGAATCAGGTACCAGGGACCGAACGCTCGGTGCTGCACTATCCAGCGGAACGTGGGCAGACCCCACCAGTTCCACCGTCGGGGATCACTGGACATCGAACAGCAGGTTTCCCTCGGTATTCGGAAGCGGATCCGCGTTCCCGTCCACGCGGCCGTTTCCCTTCGACGCTGCCGTCGTGTATTCCGCGATAACTCTCTGCGTGATGGACGGCCAACCGTGCTCGTCGAGCACGTGGCTACGCGCAGCCTTGGCACGACGAGCGGATTCCCGGGTATCTGCCAGGCTCGAGCACACGGCGTCGGCTAGCCCGCGCGAATCCCCAGCCTCGAACGACCAACCGTGGCGATCCTCGGCGAGGAATTCAGTCAAGCCGCCGGCCCGCGCAGCAACAACCGGTGTTCCCACGACCGCGGCTTCGAGGGCGACGATCCCGAAAGGCTCGTAGATGGAAGGCACGACCGCCACATCCGCGCCGGCAACCAAAGCCCGCAACTCGCTGTCCGGCAGCCAACCGGCGAACCGCACTCGACTAGCAACCCGCTTGCGTCGGGCGAGGTCACGAAGCGATTGCTCCTGAGATCCACGACCGGCGATCACGCATTCAGCGTCGGGGAAGGTACGACGTATCCGTGGCATCGCCTCGATCAAGGTGTGTGCGCCCTTTTCCCACTCGAGTCGACCCGTGTGCACGATGAGTGGGGTTCGAAAGGTCTGACTCATGGACTCGCGGAGCTCAGCGTCGACCAAGGCCGCTGCAGCGCTGATGCCGTTGGGAACGACCACCGCATCGGACACCGAGAACAGTCGATCGACCTCCCATTGCATGTGCTTGCTACACACCAGCACGCGGTCGGCACTTCGCGCCGACCATCCCTCGATGCTGTGAATCGAACGGGAGAGCGAACCCGGGAGCCATCCTTGGTGCCGTCCCGCCTCTGTTGCATGAATCGTGTGGATCCAGGGTGCACCGAAAACCTCACGGAGCTCGGATGCGGCGTGCGCGGTGAGCCAGTCATGAGCGTGGATGACGTCCGGCTTCCACCCGCGCGCGAGTTCGATTCCCCGACGTGCCATCGCCGACGCAAGTCCGGCAACCCAACCGAGAAGTGTTTCGGCATCGAAGGCGACGTAAGGAGCATCGCGTACCACGCGAATGACTCGTACACCGTCGACAACTTCATCGACCATTGATGCTGTTGCGTCATCGACGTCGATACCAACATGAGAGATGACGACGACATCGTGACCCGCACGCGCCTGCTCGGTCGCAACGGCAAAGACGTGTTGACCCAGGCCGCCGTAGACAACCGGTGGGTATTCCCAGGACAGGTGGCAGATCCGCACTAGGGACGCACTCCGGTCACACACACGTTGTAGTAGAAGTCGGCGGGTACTACACGCGACCAGATGTTCTTGTCGAGGAAGTTCAACCGTTGCCAGCTGCGGTAGGCGAAATTCGCCCAAGTCCAGCCCAGCACACCAGGACGCACCGCAGCCTCGAAGGTCCGCACCGGCCAACCAAACCACGCGGCCGTCAATTCCTCCGTGGTGGTGCGAACATCCACCGCACCCGCGCGCATGCACGCGGCCGCCAGACGTTCGGGGTCGAAGACGTGAAGATCGACGACGGCTTCCAAAGCCGCTTCCCGCGATGAATTCTCGAGTTCTCCTTCGGAGCGAATCCACTCGCCGGCGAGGGAAGGGATCGATGCCAACCGCCGAGTCGACCACCAGGTAAGCCGTGACAATCGACGAGCAATGTAATCACCCTTCTCGGTCGGCTCACCACAAATGACGAAACGGCCGCCGGGCTTGAGCACCCGCACCATCTCGCGGAGTGCTTGATCGACATCGGGAATGTGGTGCAAGAAGGCGTGACCGACCACGAGATCGAAGGAAGCGTCATCGAAAGGCAAGCTCTCAGCATCCGCGACGCGCCCGCTCACATCGAGGCCGAGATGCTCGCCGTTGCGGACGGCTTGGTCGACCATGCCCTGCGAGATATCGGTCACCGTGCCCGTTCGCGCAACGCCCGACTGCATCAGATTGAGGAGGAAAAATCCCGTTCCACCGCCGACTTCGAGGGCGCTTTCCACCGGCAGGTATGCCTGGCCGTCAACCACGTGGTCAAACAGATCACGCGCATAGTCGATGCATCGGTCGTCGTAGGAAATACTCCACTTGTCGTCGTAGGTCGAGGCTTCCCAGTCGTGATAAACAACATTCGCAAGTTTCGGGTCGTCCCACGCGGCGTCGATGAGATCGTCGGTCGAAGGCGAGGAGCCACTGTCGGAAGTCACGACGGCCTTCTCTGCTCAGCGTCCGGTGAATTCGGCTTGGCCCGGTCCGCTCTCAATGAAGGACTCCATGCCGATGCGTTGATCTTCCGTTGCGAAGAGCGCCGCGAAGTGCGCGCGCTCGATCTCCAACCCGGTCTCCAAGTCCACCTCGAGCCCGGAATCGATGGCCGCTTTGGCCGCCTGAAGAGCTATCCGAGGTCCGGCCGCAAGGGCCGTGGCCCAGGCCACGGCTTCGGTGTAGACGTCGTCCGGTGCAACCACCCGATCGACGAGGCCGATCCGCAAAGCCTCTTCGGCACCGACAAAGCGACCGCTGAACACAAGGTCCTTCGCGCGGGCTGGGCCGATCAACCGAGGGAGTCGTTGAGTCCCACCAGCGCCCGGGATGATGCCGAGGGCGATCTCCGGCTGCCCCACCTTGGCGTTGTCACCAACAACTCGGAAGTCACAGCACATAGCGAGTTCCAGCCCCCCACCGAGGGCGTATCCGGTGATCGCGGCGATGGTCGGCTGCGGAATCTTCGCAACGGTGGTGAAGGCCGTGCGCAGCCCTCGGGACAGTTCGACCATGTCCACGTACCCCTTCGTGGACATCTCGGCGATATCCGCACCGGCCGCGAAGACTTTGGGGCCGCCGTAGACAACAACCGCACCAACCGCGGAGTTTTCCGAGACTTCCTCGGCCGCTTGTCGAATCTCGCGCTGCACCTGCGCGTTGAGGGCGTTCATCGGAGGGCGGGCCAGGGTGATGGTCGCGACAGCGCCGTCGGTCGTGACGTTTACGAATTCACCCATGCAAAGCCACCTGCCATCCATCGTGCTCGGGTCTCTCACCCGGGCCCCGTCCTCGGGCGGACAGCCTCGTCCACCGACAAGCGAGCGTAGCCCTCACCGAATTCGGGCTCCCGGCAAATGAGTTCATCGTGACGAGATAGCGTCCGTTCGTGCCTGATCGAGCCGCCCCGGTCGAACTAGCGACGCCTGCTTGGCATCCATGGGGGTGGGATCCGCTGGGCGTGACCGTCGATTCATCGGGCGTGGCCAACGTCGCACTGTGGGCCGAGGGTGCCGATCGGGTCGAGTTCTGCGTCTTCGATGCCTCCGGTGAGACCCGAATCGAACTGCCCGACCGACTCAACCACGTTTTTCACGGTCGGGTTTCGGGGATACGGCCCGGCACCCGATACGGCTTTCGTGTGCACGGTCCGTGGGATCCACAGCGGGGCAAGAGATGGAACCCCAACAAACTTTTGCTCGATCCCTATGCCCGCGCTATCGACGGCGATTTCACCCTCGATCCGGCCGTCTTCGACTACGCCGACGACGACATCACAACGATGAGCACTCTTGATAGTGCGCCATTCGTGCCCAGGTCCGTCGTCGCGGACCCATCCTTCGACTGGGACGACGATCGCCGACCCCAGACCGCATGGCACGACACAGTGATCTACGAGACACACGTTCGCGGCCTGACCATGCAGCACCCAGATCTTCCGCACAACCTTCGTGGCACGTACGCGGGCGTCGCCCACCCGGCGATCATCGAGCACCTCATGTCGCTTGGTGTCACCACCATCGAGTTGCTGCCGATCCACCACTTCCTATCCGAAGTTCACCTACTCAAGACAGGACTAACGAACTACTGGGGCTACAACACCATCGGGTTCTTCGCACCGCACGCGAGGTACGCGGCAGCAGCTGGTCCCGGCGAGCAGGTTCGCGAATTCAAGGAAATGGTCAAGGCCCTGCACGCTGCTGGACTCGAAGTTGTGATCGACGTTGTCTATAACCACACCGCCGAAGGCGGAATCGATGGGCCGAGCCTGTCCTTCCGAGGCATCGGAAACGACGACTACTACTACCTCACCGATGACGGAAGCAACTACGTCGATTACACCGGTTGCGGTAACACCCTCGATGCCTCGCATCCGCATGTGCTGCAGATGATCCTCGACTCCCTGCGCTACTGGGCAGTCGAGATGCACGTCGATGGTTTTCGCTTCGATCTCACTTCTGCTCTCGCCCGTTCATTTCACGATGTCAACATGCTCGGCAGTTTCATGTCCGCCATCCAGCAAGACCCGATTCTCCGCCGCCTGAAGCTCATCGCCGAACCATGGGACGTCGGCCCCGGTGGCTACCAGGTCGGAGCATTTCCGGTGCTGTGGGCGGAATGGAACGATCGCTTCCGCGACGCCACCCGCGCCTTCTGGCGCGGCACCACCTCGGCGGCGGATCTCGGGTGGCGGCTTACCGGCTCGGCGGATCTGTTCGAGCGCGAAGGACGGCGACCCTTCTCCAGCATCAACTTCGTCACAGCTCACGACGGTTTCACTGCCCGTGATCTCGTCTCCTACGACCACAAACACAACGAGGCCAACCTCGAGGACAACAGAGATGGCACGGATAACAACATCTCGTACAACTACGGCCACGAGGGTGAGACCGACGATCCGGCCATCAATGAGATCCGCCACCGGCAGATCAAGAACCTGCTAACCACCTGCATCCTGTCCTCCGGCGTACCAATGATCTCCGGAGGCGATGAGTTCGGTCGCACCCAGCACGGCAACAACAACGCCTATTGCCAGGACAACGAGATCAGTTGGTACGACTGGAAATGGAAGGAGTGGCAGTCCGACCTCCTTCACTTCACCAGGACGCTCATCCGACTTCGACAGGAAAATCCCGCTTTCCGACGCCGCCACTTCTTCGACGACTCCCGCGAAGCGGAGCGTTCCACGGACGTGCTCTGGTGGCACGCAGATGGCCGGGAATTCACCGAACACGATTGGAACGACCCCGATCAGCGGTGCCTAGGGATGATCGTGAGCAACAACGCGCCTGCGCAGGTCACAACATCGACCAAAGGTGGGGAATTCCTATGGGCGATGAACGCACGTGACGCAGCGGTCGACTTCCGACTACCCGAAGCGTTCGGCGAAGCAGACATCGTCCTGTACTCGTGCTCCACTCCTCCGCTGATGCAGCACGGAGTGATCCACCTACCGACCCGAAGCTCCGTCGTCCTAGCCCTTTCCCACACGCGACACTGAGGCCCAGCCGACGCAATAGGCTTCTGAAGTATGGAGTTCCGCCATCTCGGCCGCAGCGGCCTCAAAATCAGCGCTCTCACCTACGGCAACTGGATCACGCACGGTTCGCAGGTGGACGACGCGACAGCACACGCCACGATCCATGCGGCACTAGACGCCGGCATCACCACTTTCGACACCGCAGACGTCTACGCCGGCACACGCGCCGAGGAAGTCATGGGTGCTGCGCTGCGCGGGCAACGGCGCGAGGGATTGGAGATCTTCACCAAGGTCTACTGGCCGACCGGCCCCGGGGTGAACGATCGAGGCCTGTCCCGCAAGCACATCATGGAATCGTGCGAGAACTCGCTGCGCCGTCTGCAGACCGATTACGTGGATCTCTACCAAGCCCACCGATTCGACTATGACACCCCGCTCGAGGAGACGCTTCGGGCATTCGATGACCTGGTCCGACAGGGCAAAGTCCTCTACGTGGGCGTCTCGGAGTGGACCGCCGCTGAGATCCGCGAGGCCATGCGCATCGCGGAAGACATGGGCTTCGACCGAATCATCAGCAACCAACCGCAGTATTCGATGCTCTATCGGGTCATCGAGGCCGAGGTGGTTCCCACGTGTGAGGACCTCGGTGTGAGCCAGATCGTGTGGTCGCCGATGGCCCAGGGGGTGTTGTCCGGCAAGTACCTGCCGGGGCAGCAACCACCCGCGGGCTCGCGCGCGTCCGGCGGAGAAGGCGCTCAGATGATCGAGCGATGGATGCGCGACGACGTCCTGCAGGCCGTTCAGCGACTCGTTCCTATCGCCTCGGACATGGATCTGACGTTGTCCCAACTCGCCATCGCCTGGGTGCTGACCAATCCGAATGTCTCGGCCGCAATCATCGGTGCATCGCGCCCCGAGCAGATCGACGAGAACGTCAAGGCTGCCGGTGTGACGCTTCCCGACGATGTCATGAGCGCCATCGACTACGCCCTCGGCGACCTCGTCCTCACCGACCCTGCTCTCACCAAATCACCGAACCCCCGCCCCTAACGAATCCCCCAGAGAATCGAACTCCCCAAAGAAAGGCACCGTCATGGGCTGGACCTGGAAGTACTCCTCGCAAACCGACGCCGACGTATCCCCGAAATCCGGGACCCGCGAGGAATTCGCGAGCCAGGCCGATGCCGAATCCTGGCTCGGCGAGAACTTTCGGGCGCTTCTGGACGATGGCGTCGACAACGTCACGCTGCTCGACGACGGCTCGATCGCTTACACCATGAGCCTGCACCCCGCTGAGTAGTAGACCTTTCAACTAGCAACCAATTCGCGCGGTGCTTTGACACCGATGCCACCAGCGTGGTCGGATTCGCCTACAACTGAATGCACGCGCTCGACGTCCAGGGGAAGCCGGTGCAAGTCCGGCGCTGTCCCGCAACCGTGAGTTCGACGAGGCACCGCCTCGAATCGAATAAGTCGGAGCACCTGGCGGGCGCGAGCGGCTCCATCCGTCGAGGTAACGGGACGAGTCCACGGGAATTCCCCTGACGCGTCCCTCATGCCGAGAGCATGAGGGATTTTCGTTGGGCGGTGCGCCTGGACGAAGCTCCGGACCGCTCATCTGAAAGGGGACGACCATGGTCACCCGTGTAGTTCGAGCCGGCAAGTCCGGCCTGGCAGCCCTCGGGGCTGCCGCCCTATCCATCTCGCTTCTTGCGGCACCGGCACATGCCGCCGACACCGGTCTATTCGGAAGTCAGGACGCCACCTACGACGGTGTCTTCCGACAATCATTGGCCATCAGCGGACTCGCTGCTGCAGATGCGTCGATCCCCACCGCCGCTGTCGACTGGCTCAAGGATCAACAGTGCGCAGACGGCTCATTCGAGGCCTATCGAGCGAACACCTCCACCCCGTGCGGTGAATCGGATGCGGCAAATTTCTCCGGCCCCGACACCAACAGCACCGCGATGGCAGCCGTCGCGCTCTATCTGGCCGGGGAGCAAACTGAAGCACGCAAGGCGATCGTGTGGCTGAACGCAGCGCAAAACGACGACTTCGGTTTTCCCTACTACGCCGGCGGTCAATCCGATGCGAACTCCACAGGCCTAGCTCTCGTAGCTCTGCAAACTGTGCAACCGCAAGATCGCAGTGCGCGAGTTCCCAACGCCAAGAAGTTTCTCGGCACCCTCAAACTGAAGTGCTCCAGTGGCGGTGGACTCGCGTATCAGCAGGGCAGCAAAGCCAACGGCCTGGCATCGGCGCAGGGCTTTATGGGCTTGGGCGGCGCACTGCCCGTCAAGCCGAACGATTCCCTCGCCGCCGACCCCACGTGCAAGAAGCGCAACACCGCGGCGAACGTCGCGGGCTTCCTCGCTGGCGCAATCGATGACACCGGCGCGATCGGCAATGACTTCGGACCCGGATCCGACTACACGTCCACCGGGTGGGCCGTCCTCGGCTTCCTCGCCAACGGCGTCGGTGACTCCGCGGTCGGGACCGCGACCGACACACTCACCGATCAAGCACGCTCGTATGTGTACTCCGACGGCGAGGCGGTTCCGGGTGCAGTCGGACTTCTCCTCCTGGTCGCCGAGGCGACGGACAGCAACCCTCGCGCTTTCGGTGGCGTCAACCTTGTCAACGCCCTGACGGGCAGCATGCAGTGAGCCCCGTGTCGGCGGCCCCACGAGCACGAGTCCTCATCGCACTCGCGGTGGGTGGCTTCCTGCTCCTGGGCGCCGTCGGCACTCCGGCAAGTGCGGCCACCACCTACCGTTACTGGTCTTACTGGATCGGCACTGACACGACTGGGTCATCGCCGACGTGGGGTTACGCCATTGAAGGAGCAGGAACGCGAATACCGCGCGATGGCGACGTCGAAGGGTGGCGATTTGGCCTGGCGGGCCAAACCTCGGACATCTACCCCGAACCACTCCCCAACTTTGCGGAGGTCTGCGCGGATGTAGAGGCGTCCAGAGACGGCAAGCGAGTGGCTTTGGTGATCGACCCCGGCGACGCTGCCGAAGCGCCAGCCGGCGAGACCCCGGGAGAACCCATCAGCACCTGCGTCGAGATCGAGGACTCCGCGACCGGACTCGACGTACTGGCGTCGATCGCTGAGATCCGACTCGACGCTGGATTCGTGTGCGGAATCGACGGCTACCCCGTCAACGAATGTGCGCCACTCGTCGACGACTCCGAAACAGTGCAAACAGCACCGATGCAGGTAGCTAGCGAAACTCCAGAAGTAACGCAGATCGCCGCACCCGCATCAGAAGAACCGAACACTTCCGGCACACCCCTCATCACCGCCATCGCCATTTCTGTTCTCGCTCTCATCGGGTTCTGGCTCTGGCGACGTTCTCGGAGGCCGGCGTGACAACCACAACAATCGGGCATCGAGCCCCCAAGCAGCGGCTCGCGGGCTCGGCCCTGCGCAACGTCGACGATCGTCGCTGGCTGCACCCCGTGGCCTGGTGGTCGTGGGCCATCGGGCTCGCGGCCGCCGCGAGCACCACCACCAATCCCCTGTTGCTCGTGGGCTTGATCGTCGTGGCCGCCGTGGTTGTCGACCGACGCAAACCCGATGCACCGTGGGCTCGTTCCTTCACGTTCTTCTTGCGACTAGCGGTCATCGTCGTCGTGTTCCGGGTTCTCATGCAGGTGATATTCGTCGCGCCGATCGGAACGACGCTGTTGATCGACCTCCCGGGAATAACGCTGCCTTCCTGGCTGGCCGGCATCCGGCTCGGTGGTTCGATCATGCTGGAGCCACTTCTGAACGCCCTCTACGAAGGCTTGCGTTTGGCCGCGATCCTCGTCGCAGTGGGCGCAGCGAGTTCGCTCGCTTCCCCGAGCCGCCTGCTGAAGTCCGTGCCCGCAGCCATCTATGAGATCGGTGTCAGTGTTGTGGTCGCCACGACGTTTCTGCCGCAGTTGGCGAGCGATGTCGCGCGGATCCGCGGTAATCGCCGGCTGCGGGGGCGTAGGGATTCGGGCCTACGAGGAGTCGGGGGAACGGTCATGCCGGTTCTCCACGGCGCGATGGATCGATCCATCACGTTGGCCGCCGCTATGGACTCGCGTGGTTATGGTCGAACCGACACCGTGAGTCCAACCGCACGGCGACTGACGGCGGCCACATTGGTGGCGGCTGTCGTCCTTGCCACTATCGGCACCTACGGACTCCTCGGAACCGGTTCGGCCACCGTCTGGGGCCCGGGCCTGCTGCTCGCCGGTCTGGCCTGCGCCTTCGTCAGCGTTGCGCTCGCAGGGCGGCGCAGTGTGCGCACGCGCTACCGACCGAACGCATGGAAGGCACCCGACGTCGCGACAGCGTGCGCCGGCGCGGCGACCGCCATCGTGTTCCTCGTCGCCGGACGTTTTGACGCGTCCGGCATGAATCCGAGTACCGCTCCTGCGCAATGGCCTTCGGTGCCGCTGCTCGCGCTCCTGGGTCTGCTCGTTGCGGTGCTGCCGGCATTCGTGTCCCCCCAACCACCCCGAGACGCAGGTGACCACGCATGATCGAATTCGACGACGTCTCGATTCGCTACACGTACGACGCCTCCCCCATCATCGCCGGTCTCACCTTGACCATCACCGAGGGTGAGTTCGTCTTGGTGCTCGGGCCCACCGGCTCCGGCAAGAGCACCCTGCTCGGCGCAATCAACGGTCTCGTTCCACACTTCACCGGGGGCGTCGTCAACGGAGACATTCGGGTCGACGGCCGAAGCACGTCGAACAATCGACCCCGAGATCTCGCGGACGTGGTGGGCGTCGTTCCACAAGATCCGCTTGCCAGCTTCGTTACGGACACTGTCGAGGAGGAACTCGCCTACACGATGGAGTGCCTAGGCATCGCTCCGACCGTTATGCGCCGACGAGTAGAGGAAACACTCGATCTGCTAGGTCTGGAAGAACTCCGCCACCGTCCCCTGCGCAGCCTCAGCGGCGGCCAGCGGCAGCGTGTTGCGATCGGCGCCGTGCTCACTGCCCACCCGCGCGTGCTCGTGCTGGACGAACCGACGTCGGCGCTCGACCCGGGAGCAGCCGAAGAAGTCCTCGCGGCCCTGCACCGACTCGTGCACGATCTTGGCGTGACGGTGGTGTTGGCCGAGCACCGGCTGGAAAGGGTGATTCAGTACGCCGATCGAGTGATCGCCCTCGGTGCACCGGGCACGCCAACCACGATCGGGGATCCGGCGACCATCATGACCACCGCCGCCATCGCCCCACCCGTGGTGCACCTGGGCCGAGTGGCCGGCTGGGACCCCACGCCGGTGACGGTCCGCGATGCTCGGCGCCAGGCATCAACTCTGCGACACCTACTGCTTGGCCACGTCCCACCTGTACGACCGGTGCCGGACTCCGATGAGGTTGCACACCTGCGCGACGTCAGCGTTCGCTACGGATCAACCACCGCCCTTCGGTCGGTTTCGCTTTCCCTGCGCGCCGGGGAAGTCGTGGCACTCATGGGTCGTAACGGCGCCGGAAAATCGACACTCCTGCACTCTCTCGTAGGCCGCTCACCCGTGTCGGGTGGCACCATCGACGTTTCCGGAACCGACCCGGCAACCCTCGACGGACCGGCCCTCGTGCACCGAGTCGGACTGGTACCGCAAGAGCCCGGGGACCTGCTTGAGACGAGCACGGTCGCCGAGGAGTGCGCCGCTTCCGACCGTGACGCAGGGTGCGATGCGGGCACCACCCGCGCGCTGCTGGCACTTCTCGCACCGGAGATCACCGACAGCACCCACCCGCGCGACCTCAGTGAAGGACAACGGCTGCTGCTGGCACTGTGCATCGTGTTGGCTTCGCGACCAACCGTTATCTGCCTGGACGAGCCCACGCGCGGACTGGACTACGCAACGAAAGACCGGCTCGCGGGAATCGTGACCGACCTCGCCGACGCCGGTCACGCCATCGTCCTGGCAACTCACGACGTAGAACTCGCCGCGGTTCTATCGTCGCGGGTGGTGATCGTCGCCGACGGTGAAGTGGTGGCCGACGGACCGACCTCCGAGGTCATCACATCCTCACCGATGTTCGCCCCGCAGGTCGCCAAGGTGCTCGCGCCCCAAACGTGGTTGTCGGTCGAACAGGTACGTCGAGCACTCGATACGCAGCCGCCGCATAAGGACTCGGCGTGACAACCACGACACCACCCACGACGTACCGAACCGCCGGCGCGGTACCGATCGGAGCTCGCTCCGCGGTGGCCATCGGACTCGCGTCGGTGGTCGGGCTCGTGGCGTTCCTTTGGCCGTTCCTCGCCGCACCGGAGTCCGCGCTGGTGGCCCACGCCGACGACGCCCCGTTCATCTTCGCCCTGCTGATCCCCATCATCCTCGTCGTCGTTCTCGCCCAATTCGCCGATGGCGCCATGGACGCGAAGTCGGTTGCGCTGCTCGGCGTGCTGTCGGCCGTCATCGCAGCACTGCGCCCACTGGGCGCCGGGGTGGCCGGCATCGAACCCATATGGGCGGTACTGATCCTCGGTGGCTTTGCACTCGGTCCAGGTTTCGGCTTCGTGCTCGGTTCGGTGTCGCTGTTCGCATCGGCGCTGGTCACGGGAGGTATCGGACCCTGGCTGCCATTCCAGATGATCGCGGCGGCCTGGATCGGTATGGGTGCTGGACTCTTGGCGAGGGTTCCCGCGGTCCGACGACTCCACCCGGATCACCCGTGGCGGGAAGTGGTGCTCCTCGCGGGCTACGCCGCGGTTGCCGCCGTTGCTTTCGGATTCGCGCTCAACTTGTGGTTTTGGCCATTCACCATGGACCTCGCACCGCAGATCGCCTTCACACCCGGTGCAAGCCCGATCGACAATCTCACCTCATGGTTGCGGTTCAGCGTGGTGACGTCACTCGGCTTCGACATTCCACGGGCACTACTGGCGGCGGGACTCATCCTGATCGCAGGTCGAGGCACGTTGATAGCCCTGCGCCGAGCTAGTCGGCGCGCCGCGTTCGATGCACCCGTCGAATTCGAGCGGTCTGCTTCGACAACCGCGAGCTAGTTCGAATCGACGATCGCGCGCGTCACGGGTGGGAGCAGCGAGACGGCGATACCGATCAGTGCAACGCCAACAAGAGCGACGCCGATCGCGCGCGTGCCGGAGTCCGGTGCTTGCGCCAGCGGGAAACCAACAACCAAACCCAGCAATTGGGCCAGGATGAAGGGCGCCCTTGCCCCGTACTTCGACAGCCACCATCCACGGGCAATGGCGAGCAGACCTACGCCCAGCGCAGCGAAGATGACGATCTGCAGCACCAGGGCTGGGAGATTCGACACTTCCGCCGGTCCGGTGAGTCCGACGGTCAAGCCTTGGAAGATGTCGTACCCGGCGTAGCCCACGAGCACCGCGCCCTCGATCGCAGCGATAGTGGCCAGCACCATGAGTAAGGGCTGTGTCGGGCGGCGCACATAATTCAGCCTAGGCTCCGCACCATGCGGGCGCTCCTGGTGGTCAACCCCCGGGCGACCACAACTTCGACACGCACCGCCGATGTGATCGTGCAGGCGCTGTCGCATGAATTGGACCTGGAAATAACGTTCACTACCCATCGCGGACACGGCGTGGATCTCGGCGAGTGGGCTTTGGACAACGGGCTCGACGCGGTTATCGCGCTCGGTGGCGACGGCGTTGTCAACGAGGTTTTGAACGGGATTCTTCGTGACGGCCCTGGACGCTCCGTACCGGCCCTCGGCCTGATTCCCGGCGGCAGCGCCAACGTGTTCTCCCGGGCTTTGGACATCCCGACCGACCCGGTCGAGGCCACCGGTGTGATCCTGCGAGCTACCCGAGACGGCGTCTTCAGACGCATCGGCCTCGGTCGCGTGGAGACCGGCGAATTCGAGCGATGGTTCGCGGTGAACGCCGGACTCGGCATCGATGCCAGGATCATCGCCTCGATGGAGGAGCAGCGGCGCAGTGGACGCCGCGCGACCCCGATGCGCTACTTCGTGACCACGGTGCGCGAATACTTCAAAGACCGTCGGTCACCGACAATGACACTCACCCGCCCAGGCTCACCGCCGCAGTCCGGGGTGGTCCTGGGCATCGTGCAGAACGCCGCGCCATGGACCTACTTCGGCGCGGTGCCGGTGGATCCGTGTCCGCACGCGTCCTTCGAGACCGGCCTAGACCTCTTCGCACTCCGCGGTCTTGGACCGCTTACCACCATGCGAGCAGCTGCCCGGATGCTCTCCCGGGCAGATCGTGGATCGTCGGGGACGAGCATCATCCGATGGCACGACCAGGCCACGTTCACCCTCGACGCAGAGCAGGCGGTGCCTATCCAGATCGATGGGGAAGGTATGGGAATCACCGCGCGGGCTGTCTTTTCCGCCCACCCCGGTGCTCTGCTGGTGATGGGTCCGTGACGCAGAATAAAAGGGATATTTAGCCCACTTGTGATCAAAATGACAGGTCCCAGCCCCGAAACGTCGTGCTTTGGGGTTGTGCGCATCGGCCCGCTCTGCAACCCTAGAGGCGCCCTAAGCAGGAACGCTCGGGTCGCCTTCCTCCGAGGGTTGCCGGGGAGACCCCCCGAAACCCCTCCCAGTTGGGCCCGATCGTGACTGCTTTCACGAGCGCTGGTAACCCCGGTGCCCACCTTTTTGGAGTGATGACGCATGGACTGGCGCCATGAGGCAGCCTGCCGTGACGAGGATCCGGAGCTGTTCTTCCCGATCGGCAACACCGGGCCGGCACTCATCCAGATCGAAGAAGCCAAGGCCGTCTGCCGACGCTGCCCCGTTGTCGACGAATGCTTGCGCTGGGCGCTCGAGAGCGGTCAAGACGCCGGCGTCTGGGGCGGGCTCAGCGAGGACGAACGACGCGCATTAAAGCGCCGCAACGCCCGCCTTCGGGCTCGCACGAACGCCTAGATCGGCACCGTCACGACAGCCGTCGTCCCGTAGTCCTGCTCGGTGAATTCGAAACTTCCACCGAGTTCCGTGGCGGCCAGCGACTGCACTATCTGCAGGCCAAGGCCGACATCGGCCGTCTGGGTTGCCTCGAATCCCGTCCCGTCGTCGCTCACCTCGATGCGCAGCATCCCCGGTTCGCGGGAGGCACTCACCCGAACGTAGGTCCCCCGGGAATGCTGCACCGCGTTGTGGACGAGTTCGGAGACGCACATGGCCAGCGGCGTGGCAGTCTCCGCCGGAAGCCGTCCGGCATCCCCGACCGTCTCCAGCGTTGGCCCCGCACTTGGATCATCGACCACCACCGCGAACAGCGCCCGCACGATGCGGTCGAAGTCCACCGACTCTCCGAGGTCCGCATCGGGCCCAGGGTCGGCCGAGAGCGCCTCGTGCACGACCGCGATCGCCGCGACCCGAACCTGCGCATCGGCGAGGGCAGCTGACACCGCCGGATCATCCGACCGCCGTCCCTGAAGACGCAAAAGCGCCGCCACCGTCTGCAGATTGTTCTTCACCCGATGGTGGATCTCACGGATCGTGGCGTCCTTGGACAACAGCGCACGTTCACGCCGCCGGATATCCGTGGTGTCGCGCAACAGCAGCAGCGAACCGTCGCCGCCTGGAGCGCCTGTCAACGGAATGGATCGAAGCAGCACCGTGGCGTTCGATCCTTCGATGTCCGCACGGCCAGCGACCTTGCCGCGGGCTAGATCCGCGAGTGAGGCGTCCATCGTTCCGTGCCGGTGCACGAGTCGGACAACGACGTTCGCAAAATCCGCGCCAACGAGATCGATAGCCAGACCAAGCCGTCGAAGTGCGCTCACCGCGTTGGGGCTTGCGTAGGCAACCGCGCCCGTGGGGTCCAACCGCACCACACCGTCACCAACCCGAGGCCGACCACTGGCTCCGGTGACCGTTTCGGTAACCGGGAACGCACCCGAGACCAACATGCCCAACAGGGTGTCTGCCGTGGACAGGTAGAAGTCTTCCAACTGTCCAGCAACCCGCGGAGCCGACGATGCATGGCGAACAACCACCCCGATCACGTCCCGGTCCCTGCCCGCCTCCCCTTCGCTGTCGGCCGAGCGGGCGGCCCGTACCGGGCGGTGGATCGGATACGCCTCGAGCGCGGTGGGAACAAGCGGGTTCGAGACATCACGCGCCCGCACGGTTCGGCCGAACGTCGCGGCCTGGTCGAGCACACCCACTCGACCCCGAGGCACGAACTTGCCGATCACATCTTCTGGCACGCTGGTTGGAGCCGTCGTTGGGCGAACATGCGCAACAGCCACGGCTCCGGCGTCGTTCCAGGTCGGTAACCACAGGATCAGGTCCGACAACGACAAATCAGCAAGCAACGACCATTCCTCGACGATCGACGTCAGGTGCTCGAGGTCAGCGGCCGACAGATCCGTTCGCTCGTTGACCAATCGCGCGGGTATCGGCACGGAATACAAAGTAGCGTGGTCCGATGACCGATTCAGGTTCGCCCGCGCAGCACGGCGGTCACCACGCGATCGAAGCCGCGCTAGGCCAAGGCGCACAGGCGCTCTTCACCCTCTCCGGTGCCCACATATTCCCGCTCTACGACGCAGCAGTCGGGGGTGTCGACGCCGTGAAGTCCGCCCCAGACACCCGCGCCGCTGAAATGCACGGACGACTTCCATTGATCGACGTCCGACACGAGCAGACGGCCGTCTTCGCCGCCGAGGCGGTCGGCAAGCTCAGCCGGGTACCGGGCTTCGCCGCGGTAACGGCCGGTCCCGGCGTCACAAATGCAATCAGCGCCATCACCGGAGCGTGGATGAATGGCAGTCCGCTGGTGGTGATCGGTGGACGCGCCCCCAACTACCGGTGGGGCTCAGGAGCGTTACAAGAACTCGACCACGTTCCACTTCTCGCCCCGGTGACCAAATCGTCAACCACCATCCACGACCCATCGCTCGTCGAATCAGGTGTCCGGTCGGCCTTCGAACTCGCACGTTCCGCGCATCGAGGCCCGGTGTTCGTCGATATCCCCATGGACGTGCTGTTCACACCGTCGGTAGCCACGGCCGGTGATACCCCACATGAGACCACCGTGAACCGCGCGATTTCAGGTGACCTCGACCGCGCCGCCGAACTCCTGGCTGCGGCATCGCGGCCGGTACTAGTCATCGGATCCGACGTATGGGCCGGGGACGCCGTCGATGCTGCTCGGCGCTTCGTCGAAGCAACCGGCATTCCCACGATCGCGAACGGGATGGGTCGCGGAATCCTCTCGCCCGACGATCCCCTTCTCGTCACCCGAGCTCGCTCGACCGCCTTCTCCGACGCGGACCTCGTCATCGTCGCCGGCGCTCCTTTGGATTTTCGCCTCGGGTACGGAACGTTCGGCTCCAAGGACGGCGACGGCCAACCGACCACTGTGTTACATCTGATCGATGCTCCATCCCATGTCGCGCATCATGCGGCGCACGCAGTTCCGATCATCGGCGATATCGGGGCGGCCCTCGATGAACTCCGCACCGTTGTAAACGCCGAACGAGCCGACGTGGATGCGTGGGCCCGCAAACTGTCGGAGATTGCCCGAGAGGCATGGGCAGCCGATGAAGAAATTCTCACCAGCGATGCTTCCCCTATTCACCCGGCTCGCATTTACGGTGAACTGCGCACCCGCATCGCCGAGGACGACGTCGTGATCGGCGATGGTGGCGACTTCGTGTCGTTCGCCGGTCGCTTCATCGAGCCGGGCTCTCCCGGGTGCTGGCTGGACCCCGGTCCCTTCGGGTGTTTGGGGACCGGACCCGGATACGCACTCGGCACCCACATCGCGCGACCGGGATCACGCCCCTGGCTGTTGATGGGTGATGGTGCCGCGGGCTTCTCGCTGATGGATGTGGATTCGCTGGTCCGACATCGCGTTCCCGTCACCATGGTCGTCGGCAACAACTCCGGCTGGGGTCTGGAACGACACCCGATGCGGTTCCTCTACGGGTACGACGTCATCGCCGACCTACCGCCGGTTGCCTACGACGACGTTGTCCGGGCGCTCGGTGGGGCCGGGGAGACGGTTAGCGAGGCCGGCGAGATCGGCCCGGCATTGGATCGTGCCCGCGAGCACGACGGTCCGTACCTGGTCAACGTGCTCACCGATCCGGAGATCGCCTATCCGCGATCGACGACCGGGATCTAGCTCGCGAAATCGTCCCGCGAGACCACCGCGCGGGTCACCGTGCCGCGTCCGATGCCTTCCACCCGCTCCCCGGATGGGAGCACGTGATCTGCCGACACTTCGAAGGTGACCTTCCTGCCATCGACGGAGACCACACGGGATGACGCCACGACCTCCGCGCCAACCGGCGTCGGGCGTCGGTGCG
>Ga0181594_10001762_pt1 | contig 20015 bp, 20 predicted proteins | sample 071ome_18_FD_145603 | JGI IMG/M metagenome (GOLD analysis project Ga0181594, IMG submission 145603) | Coastal salt marsh microbial communities from the Groves Creek Marsh, Skidaway Island, Georgia - 071413BT metaG (spades assembly) | ecosystem: Environmental > Aquatic > Marine > Intertidal zone... | reverse complement strand
GGACGTTGCTGATCTTGGCCGACACGAAAAGGATGTAGGGGTTGTCGAGCACGGCTTCCATGCGCTCGGCATCGGTGACCGAGTAGGGCGAGATGTAGCCCTTGTCGAAGCGCATGCCCTCGACGAAGTCGAGTTCGAGACCGAAGGTCTGGCCTTCCTCGACGGTGATCACGCCGTCCTTGCCGACCTTGTCGATCGCCTCGGCGATCGTGGCACCGATCTCGGCATCGGCAGCCGAAATGGCGGCGACATTCGAGATCTGATCCTTGTTCTCGGAGACGTCCTGCGAATTGTCGCGGATCGAGGCAACGGCGGCCTCGACGGCGGCCTCGATGCCCTTCTTGAGTGACATCGGGTTGGCGCCGGCGGCCACATTGCGCAGACCCTCGCGAACCATCGACCACGCAAGGACAGTGGCGGTGGTGGTGCCGTCGCCTGCGACGTCGTCGGTCTTCTTCGCGACTTCCTTGACCAGCTCGGCGCCGATGCGCTCGAACGGATCCTCGAGCTCGATTTCCTTGGCGATCGAGACGCCGTCGTTGGTGATTGTGGGGGCACCCCACTTCTTGTCGAGCACGACGTTGCGGCCCTTCGGGCCGAGGGTGACACGAACGGCGTCGGCGAGCTGGTTCATGCCCGCTTCGAGGCCACGGCGGGCCTGCTCGTCGAATTGAATGGTCTTGGCCATCATTCCTCCGGAGGACTGGGTTGAGGGCGCTGGCACTCTCGTGCCGCGACTGCTAAGTCAACCCCGCGAACCCCCGGATCGCAACCAGGAACAGCGCAATCAGCCGCCGGCAACGGCGGGGACGATCGACACGACCGTGCCAGCGTCGACCGGCGCCGCAAGACCAGCGAGTCGACGGCACTCCATGTCATCGATGAAGACGTTCACGAAGCCCTGCAGACGACCGTTCTCCGTCAGCAGCCGTTCCTCGAAACCGGGATGTCGAGCTTCCAGCGCAGCCAGCACCGCGGCGAGATCGGCACCGTCGACCGTGAGTTCACCCGCCCCGTCCGTGAGGGAACGCAAGGTGTTGGGAATCCGAACGAGCGCCACGGGCGACGACCCTAGGCCAGCGAACCTGCGTCGGGGAGGTGGCCTCGGAGCACCGGCAGAACCCCCGGCCTCTACCATCGAGGCATGAACGCCGATCGTCCGGACGCGCAGCCGTCATCGCCCCGACTGCCTCTCGCAGCGAAGATCGCCGTCGGCGCGCTCGCCCTCTGGGGAACCTTCACCGTCCTCGACTGGTTCATCTCCAGCGCACTGCGGCTGATCCGCTTCGGGCTGTTCGTGGTGATCGTGATCGCCCTGTTCGGGTGGGCGGTCAGCGCGAAAGGACGTCGCTGATCGACGCAGTGACCGCATCGGCGGTCGCCATCATCGCTGTCGTCTCGCCGTGAGCATCGACCAGATCCACCCAAGCAACACCGAGATCACCGAGCCGGCGTCGGGCCTCGTCGTCGATGCGGCCACCGATCACGAGCACGTCACGCCCAGCTGCTGCAGCGAGCTCGATCACCGCACCGACCACCTTGCCGTCGAAGGAGGTCGCGTCAACCCGGCCCTCCCCCGTAACGACCAGATCAGCCTTCTCGATCTCGTCGTAGAGCTCAACGGCATCAGCGATCAAGGCCGCACCCGACTCGAGCCGGGCCCCAGCTGCGACAAGCCCGCCAGCGAGGCCTCCCGCCGCTCCCCCGCCGACGACACCCGCAACATCGACACCGTGCTCGGACCGGTAGACGTCAACGAGTCGCTCGAGCCGAGCGGTGAGCAAGCGAACCTGGGCCGCGCTTGCGCCTTTCTGCGGCCCGAACACCCGAGCGGCATCGGTGAAACGGGTCTCGACATCACACGCGACGATCAAGTCCACCCCACGCAGCCGCGACGGCGCCGGCAGGGCCCGAAGCGCGCCAAGACCGCCGTCGGTCGTCGCTGAGCCACCCAACCCGACAATGATCTCGTCGGCGCCTGCCTCGACGGCCTTGGCGATCAGCTCGCCGGTTCCGGCGGTCGTCGCCTCGAGCGGGTCGTTACCGTCAGCGCCACCGACGAGCAAGAGACCCGACGCCCTCGCCATCTCGATCACCGCACGCCCCCCCGACAGCCGCCAGGCGGCGTCGACCGGATCGCCGAGTGGTCCGGTGACGGTGGCGCGTCGGTTGGGCCCACCGAAGGCATCAAGCGTGCCCTCCCCGCCGTCAGCGAGTGGCTGGACCACGACCTCGTGCCCGTCCGCGCCCGCGACCACCGCCGCCCCGAACTCGGGGGCGGTGAGGGTTCCGCGGAACTTGTCAGCACAGGCGATGAGTTGCATCTCCCCCATGGTGCCCCGAGGAGCACCGCAGGTGTCACTCAGCCCGGTGCCGACGCGACGAGCTCCCTGACCTCTTCGAGCAGCGCCTGCGCCCCCGCCGGCCCCTCGACGACATGGTCGGCCCGGCTCAGCAGGATCGGTGGAACCTCATCAGACGCAACCGCGACCCGGACCGTCGCCACGCCACGCTCGGCAAGAACGTCAAGGCCGTCGAAGGCGGGCAGATCGCCGAGGTCGTCGCCGATGTAGGCCACGAGATCAAGATCCGATGCACGTTCGACGACAGCGGTGCCCTTGTCGCAACGTATCGGCGGGTGAATCTCGAAGGAGTGCTTGGCTGGGCGACCCTCAGCGCCGGTTCGCTCCGCAACGTCCGCGATCCAGGCCTGCATCGGTGCCGTCAGCTCGGTGTCGCTGCGATAGTGGATCGTGAGCGACAGACCCTTGGGTTCAACGACCGCCTCACCGAAGCGGGCCACTGCCTCGTCGGTGAGCTCGCGGAACAGTGGACGCCACTCCTCGGCTTCGTCCAGGGTGCGATGCCGGCCTCCGGATCGCCACTCGAGACCGTAGAGCCCCACGATGTCGACCGAGATAGGGATGTGCGGGGCCAGATAGGCGACGGGCCGACCGGACACGATCACAACACGCCCCAGGACTCGTTGAAGCTCGCCCAGCAATTCCGGCACACCCGGGCGCGGCACCGCGCCGTCGGGAGTGGAAGCGATCTCGGACAGCGTGCCGTCGAAATCGAGAAAGAGACCGCCTCGGCGAGGGGCCAGCGAGAACGCGGCGAGCGGATGCGCACTCATCGAATCCGCTGCGCAGCGGTCGGATCAGCCGAGCACCCGGTCGGTGCCGAGAATCACGAACACGTGGAAGCCCTCAACCGCAGTTGCACTCGTGACGAGCGCGCCCGGATCGCTCGGGGCTGGGCGCAGCACCGCGGCATCGCCACCGAGTTCAAGGGCGATGGCCTGGGCATCTTCGCCATAGCCGTCGACGTAGTACACCTGCGACTGCGCAGTCTCGGCCGCGGCATTCACGGCGACGGTGACGTAGCCGGAAGTCGACAGCACCGACGCCCGGGCCCCAGCAAGGCCTGCCTCACCGACACCGTTCGCCACGGCGACCTTCACGTCACCGGGTGGGCGGGTTACCGGCGTTGGGGGGATGGTCTCTTCGGGCTCGGTGTCGATCGTGTCATCGACCGTGGCGAGATCGTCGCCGCCACCTGCGCCATCGTCAGCCGACGACCCCGCATCGCTCGTGGCGTCCTCGCCCGCTGCGTCGCTGGCAACCGAGTCGTCCGTGTCGCCGCTGTCAGCAACGATCCCGGCATCGCCCGAGCCGCCGACGCCGCCCTGCCACAACAGCAGGAAACCGATCACGACGGCGACCGCAACCAGTACACCGCCTCGGGCAGCTGCGTTCCCGGCCGAACGGCCGAACGACGAATCAGGGGCGGTATAGCGTCCTTGTGTAGTCATCGATCAGAAACTCCCTCGTGGGCAACACCCGCTCGAGTGTGCGCAACAGCCCAAGCATCGCAGATTCCGGGCCGGAGGTGGCGCCGGAGCGGCCTACGCTACGTCAGCCGGTCGGATTCCCGACCCTTGCCCGTGTAGCTCAGTTGGTAGAGCAGCTGTCTTGTAAACAGCAGGTCGCAGGTTCGATCCCTGTCGCGGGCTCAGTTCTCACCCGATGCCGCCGCGCGACGGCGGGTGATTTCGTAGACCGAAATCGCGGCGGCGTTCGAGACATTGAGACTGTCGAGCACGCCGGCCATCGGGATACTGGCGATCGTGTCGCAGCGCTCGCGCACAAGACGAGAAAGACCGGGCCCCTCAGCGCCAAGCACGAGCGCAACGGGCTCATCGGCGACGGGCAGATCGAAGATGCTGCGTTCGCCGCCAGCGTCGAGGCCGACGGTCCACATGCCGCGCTGCGACAACGTCTTCATCGCTGCGGGCAGACCGCCCACGACCGCCATGCGCAGATGTTCGACGGCCCCGGCGGCGGTCTTCGCAACCGTCGGCGTGATGTGCGCCGCACGATGGCGGGGCAACACGACCCCGGTGACGCCAGCACACTCCGCCGTGCGGAGGATGGCGCCGAGATTGCCCGGATCGGTAATGCCATCGAGGAGCAGCAGGAACGGCGGCGTGCCATCGCGATCGGGCTCGAGGAGATCCTCGAGCGGTGCCGGTCGCAGCGGCTGCGCCATCGCGAGCACACCCTGAGCACCGTCGGTGCGGGTCATCGACTCGAACTTCGACCGGGCGATCTCGCGGATCGTCACCTTCTGCTCGTCGGCGAGGTCGATGATGTCATCGAGGATCGGAGCCGGATCAAGATCGCCCGCGAAGACCACCTCGCGGGTTCGGCGGGTGCCGGCCATGAGGAGCTCACGCACGGCATGACGACCCTCGACATGATCACCGCCCAGATGCCCGCCGCCACGACCCTCGTCGGGCGTACGGATCGGGGTGGTGCCCCGCTGGCCATCACCACGGCGAGGTCGGTTTGGCTGACCCTTCCCCTGGCCCTTCCCGCGTCCTCTCGCCGTGTTCTTGACCGGCCGGCCACGCCCACCCTTGGGCTGCGGCTTGCCGTTACGACCTCGGGCGCTCATCGGTGGATCAGGGCGACCGCCCACGCGGCGACGCCTTCGCCTCGTCCGAATGCGCCCACACCTTCGGTGCGGCGGCCCGTAATCGTCACGGGACAGCCGGCAGCGTCGGAAAGGTTGCGTTGCATGTCGTCCTTCACGGAAACGAGTTTCGGTCGGTCAAGCACGACCGACAGGTCGATGTTGCCAGGATGCCAGCCGGCGGCCCGTACGGCATCCGCCGCCCGCCGCAACAAGTCGATCGAATCGGCCCCCTCCAGCGCCGGGTCGGTGTCGGGGAACATCTGGCCGATATCGCCAAGACCAGCAGCTCCCAGGATCGCATCGCAACAAACGTGAGCGACGATGTCGGCATCGCTGTTCCCGGCCAGGCCGCGCTCGCCTTCGAACCGGATCCCGCCAAGGATCAACCCCCGGTCGGGGTCGTCGCTGTGGGCGTGGACGTCGAACGCCTGGCCGACACGAAACGGCGGCGATGCGGGTGTGTCAGTCATGAGCTTCCCCCAACAGGAGTTCGGCGATCTGGAGATCGAGCGGATTGGTGATCTTCAGGTTGGCGGCATCGCCGTCGACCACCACCACCGAACCGCCATCGGCTTCGACGAGTGTGGCGTCGTCGCTCGCGTCGGCACCCGACACATGGGCAGCCCGGAGCCGATCAGCGGCGAATCCCTGCGGCGTTTGCACCGCCACCAGCGGCGACCGATCGATCGCACCCTGGGCACGGTGGCGGATCGAATCGACGACCGGTACGGCCGGCACGGCAGCGTCGGCGCCGTCGACGACGGCGGCGATCACGCCCTGGAACACGGCATCCGAAGCAAGCGGGCGAGCACCGTCATGCACCAACACGATGGCAACATCGTCGGGTACAACCGCAAGGCCCTTGCGCACCGACTCCGAGCGGGTTTCGCCACCGGCCACGATGTGGACCGGTGTTGCGGCCGCCTCGCGATAGCCGAGATCGACACCGGCGGGCAGCACGACAACGATCCCGCTGCTGTGGGCCGCCGCCGTGGCGACCGAACGGTCGATCACCCGCTGGCCACCGAGCGAGACAAACTGCTTCGGTGCCCCGAACCTCGACGCGCTCCCGGCCGCGACAACCACAGTCCAGACCTCGGGCTTGTCGGCAACGACGTCGTTCACATCACTAGTCTGGGCCGCGCACATGTCTGACACCACCATGCTCCAGTCGCTTCTCAAAGCCACCCTGCTGTTCGCCGACCTCGACGATGCATCACTCGATCGGGTCGCCGCCACCGCTGACGAACGAACACTTCGCCGCGGCGACGTGCTCTTCACCGAAGGCGAAGCGTCGAACACCCTCTACGTCGTCACCGAGGGCCGCATCGCCATCGCCAACAAATCGATCGACGGGCGCGAGAGCGTCGTCGCGCTGATGGAGCCGGGTGACCTGTTCGGCGAGATGCCGCTCTTCGATGGTCTTGGCCGTTCGGCGGAGGGTCGAGCACTCGAGCCCTCGACCGTCATCGAAATCCCGTATGCGCCGGTCATGGCGCTCTACGAGGAGAACCCAGCCGAGCTGTGGGCCGTCGTGAGACTGCTTGCGAGCCGGCTGCGGTCGATGGACGAGAGCCTCGCCGACTCCGTCTTCCTCGACGTCACGGGCCGCACCGCCAAGCGCCTCCTCGAACTCGCCGAAGACAGCGACGAGTTCACGCTGCCCATCACGCAAGAGGAACTCGCCGGCATGGTCGGTGCCAGCCGTGAGCGAGTCAACAAGGCGATTGCCTCGTTCGTGCGGCTCGGCTGGCTTGAGCAGAACGAGCGGCGTTACGTCATCACCAACCGCGAGCAGCTCTCGATCCGCAGCCGCTAACGCGGCCCGACGGCCGCGATCGCAATCGCCGCAGCAAGCGTGGGGGCTCGCAAGAGCTCGAGCCCATCGACCTCAACATCGGCACCCCGCGGCACGATCGCTCGCCGGAATCCCATTCGAGCCGCTTCATGGAGACGTCGATCGAGGTGGCTGACGTGGCGCAACTCGCCCCCCAGCCCGATCTCACCGACCGCCACAACATCGTCGCCAAGAGGCTCGCCGGTAAGCGATGACGTGACCGCCAACGCAAGCGGCAGATCAGCACCAGGGTCGGTGACCCGTGCGCCGCCGACGGCGAGGGCGTAGACATCGCTGCTTCCGGTGGGAAAGCCGCAGCGGCGCTCAAGTACCGCAAGCAGCATCGACAGGCGCCCCGAATCAACCCCCTGCGCCGACCGCCGGGGGTTGGACAGATGCGACTCGGAGACCAACGCCTGGACCTCGAGCAAGAGCGGGCGATTGCCATCGACGGTGGCGACGATCGCCGAACCCGACACGCCGGTGACTCGATCAGCCAAGAACAACCCGCTCGGATCCTCGACGGTGACAAGGCCCGACTGATCCATCTGCAAGAGACCGACCTCGGTGGTGGCGCCAAAGCGGTGCTTCGCCGCACGCAGAAGCCGCAGGCCATGGTGGCGATCGCCGTCGAACTCGAGGACCGTGTCGACGACATGCTCGAGTACCCGGGGACCGGCAAGGGTGCCCTCCTTGGTGACATGACCGACCAGCAGAACTGTCGTGCCGTGAGCCTTCGCATGGGTGACGAGTCGATTCGCACACTCACGAACCTGCGCAACCGAGCCAGGGGCAGAACCGAGGTTGGGATCGTGCAGGGTCTGGATCGAGTCGATCACGACGATCTCGGGCTGCACCTTCTCGATGTGGGTCATGATGTGGGGAAGCGCCGTCTCCGACACCAGCCAGAGCGCGTCTTGCACCGCACCGAGGCGGTCGGCGCGGCTTCGGACCTGCCCCGCAGACTCCTCACCCGAAACGTAGAGACTCGTGACACCGGCAGCGGCGGTCGCGCCGACCAACTGCAAAAGCAGCGTGGACTTGCCAATACCGGGCTCCCCACCCACAAGAGTGACCGAACCAGGGACAAACCCACCGCCAAGGACCCGGTCGACCTCGGGCAGGCCCGTGGGACGAGCCGCAGCGGAGAGATCGGCCACGTCGGCGATGCGCGCCGGACTCGACGACGGCGGCCCGACCGCAGGCGGCTCGCCACGGGCGTCGAGTTCTTCGACCAGCGTGTTCCACTCGCCGCAGCCACCACAACGGCCGACCCACTTGGGGCTGGACCATCCGCACTCGGTGCAACGGTGAACGGTCTTGGTACGGGCCATGGCCGAACCCTACGCGGTGCGTGAGACGGTCCGGAGGCTCAGGAGCCGCGGCTGCGGAGCAGATCCTCGAAGCCGCGCACGATCGTGTGCTCGGTCTCGGGGGCGACCTCGTTGCCCGTAACGAACAGGCCAGTCGCCATGCCACGTTCCTGCGCGGTGTCGAGGTGCGCGGGATTGTTCGACAGATAGAAGCAGTCGTAGAGATCGACCGACATCGTGCGACGCGTCGCTTCAAACAAGGCCGGCTCGGGCAGGCCAGAACCGACGTCGCCACTGACCATCCACGAGGCGATCGCGCCATCGAGCGACGCCATACGCCGCAGGCGGTCACCCCAGACACGAGGCTGGTTGCCGACCGCTGCGACGGGCAGTCGGCTGGTCGCCATCCGGTCAAGGAACGGATGCAAGCCCGGCACGAGACGGAACGAGGACAGATAACGAGTCTCGATCTCTTCAGCCATCGGCCCGAGACCACACTCGCCCCAGAACTCCTCAGGCGACAAACGGCCCAGGATGAGCTGACGATGATGCTCGCGGATGCGCTCCGGATCAGCGTCAGGCCGCTCGGCCGTGATCAACGGAATCAGGAGCCCCTCGACCGGGTCGGTTGGACGCACGAGCACGCCATGGACATCGACGACGAGCAAACGCAACAACCGACGACGCGGGCGGTTGGCCTCGGCAGCTCGGGTAGCGGCCCGTTTCTCACGCTGACGCTGATCGCGGCGCCGTCGGCCCTTGGGTGTCCGGAGCTTCACGATGACGAACGTCAACACGCGGGACAACACCACGAGGACAAACAGCAGTGCCGCAAGCATGGCCACCAAGGACCACACCCGGGGCAGAATCTCGTCAACCGACGCTCGAGCATCGATCGTGGTCGGCGCGTCACCGTAGGAAAACGTCCACGTGACGACGTCGTCGACCGTCTTACCGAGCTCGCTGTCGGTCGCAACATTGGCGGGGAGCTGGACGTTGACAACAAGACCAAGCGAGCTCGCAAACGAGCCGCCGGTGTCTTCCTCAACTCGGGTGAGCGACCGGCCGAGCGCCGAACCGAGCAGGCCCTCGATCATCTCGTCGCCGAGAACCTCAAGATCAGGCGCCGGGTCGACGTCGGCCGAAAAGCCATAGGACGTGTCGGCCGAGTGCAGCCCGAACATCGAGAAGTCGTGCGCTTGCTCAAGGGCGACGTTCGAGAAGACGACACCGTCCCCAAGCAACTCGTCGAGCAGGCCCGGCAGTTCCTCAGGCGAGAGGAACGGCTTCGAGACAGCGATCGTCACACCACCGTCCTCGACGATGGGGCCATCGAGTTCCCAGCCGGCGGCGGCGAGATCGTCGAAGCGCAACGCAGTCGGGTCATCAACCAGCAGGCTCACCGCGTCGGCGTTCGCGGCCACGGTGTAGGCAACACGGCCCGAGCCGTCCTCATCGACCTTGATATCGACGGTCGTATCGACGCGACACGCGGACGCGACGAGGAGCACGATCAACCCCAACACGACGATCCTCGCCCGTTTCACGGCCTCGAACCTAGACGCTTCAGGCCGAGATGAGGCTCCACGTCCGCGAACCCGAGCCGCAGTGACCCAGTTCGGTACCCAGGCGCGGCGCTCGGCCCGGCAGAACGAAAAACGGCCCACCGGAAACCGGCGGGCCGTTCGTCGAGCGTTGATCGCCGGCGGCGATTAGAAGGTGTCGCCACCCTCCAGCGCATCTTCGAGCTCGGGGGCCGACGGGGGCTCGAAGCCCTCGATCGCCCGGAACACGATCTGCAGCTCACCGGGCTGATCCTCATGCGGCTCGACGTCGACGATGATGATCTCGCCGGCGCGGAACTCCTTGTGGAGGAGCTTCTCCGACAGCGGATCCTCGACCATGCGCTGGATCGCACGACGCAACGGTCGGGCGCCGAGCGTGGGGTCGTAGCCCTTGTCGGCGAGATGATCCTTGGCCGCGTCGGTGAGCTCGAGGCCCATTCCCTGGCCACCCAGTTGCTTGGCGGTGCGGGCAATCATCAGGTCAACGATCTTGCGCACCTCGTGCTGAGCAAGCTCGTGGAACACGATCGTGTCATCGATGCGGTTCAGGAACTCCGGGCGGAAGTGGGCCTTCAGAGCGTCGTTGACCTTCTCCTTCATCTTTTCGTAGTTGACCGCCTCGTCGCCGGTGCCGAAACCGATGGTGGCCTTCCGCAGATCAGCCGTGCCGAGGTTCGAGGTCATGATCAGCACGGTGTTGCGGAAGTCGACCGAGCGACCCTGAGAGTCGGTCAGACGACCCTCTTCGAGAATCTGCAGCAGCGTGTTGAAGACATCGGGATGGGCCTTCTCGACCTCATCAAACAGCACGACCGAGAACGGCTTCCGGCGCACCTTCTCGGTGAGCTGGCCGCCTTCGTCGTAGCCGACATAGCCGGGAGGCGAGCCGACGAGTCGGCTGACCGTGTGCTTTTCCTGGTACTCCGACATGTCGAGCGACAGCAGCGCCGTCTCGTCGCCGAAGAGGAACTCGGCGAGCGTCTTGGCGAGCTCGGTCTTTCCGACGCCGGACGGGCCGAGGAAGATGAACGAGCCGGACGGACGCTTCGGATCCTTCAGGCCGGCACGGGTCCGGCGGATCGCCTGCGAGACGGCCTTGATGGCATCTTCCTGGCCGATGACCCGCTTGTGCAGTTCGTCTTCCATGCGGAGGAGCTTCTCGGTCTCCTCCTCGGTGAGCTTGTAGACCGGAATGCCGGTCCACAGCGAAAGCACCTCGGCGATGGCTTCCTCGTCGACCTCGTCGAAGAGGTCGAGCCCGGAGGCCTTGGCCTCGGACTCCATGGCCTCACGACGGTTCAGGAGTTCCTTCTCCTTGTCGCGGAGACGGCCGGCCTCCTCAAACTGTTGACCTTCGACCGCTTCCTTCTTGAGACGGACCACATCAGCAATTTCCGCTTCGAGCTCCTTGTACTCCGGCGGGGTCTCCATCCGCTTGATTCGCAGACGCGAGCCCGACTCGTCGATCAGGTCGATCGCCTTATCGGGAAGGTGCCGGTCGGAGATGTAGCGATCGGCCAGGTTCGCCGCCGCAACGATCGCCTGATCGGTGATGGTGACCCGGTGATAGGTCTCGTAGCGATCACGCAGCCCCTTGAGGATCTCGATCGTGTGCGCAACCGACGGCTCCTCGACGACGACCTTCTGGAAGCGACGCTCAAGTGCGGCGTCCTTCTCGAGATGCTTGCGGAACTCGTCGAGCGTGGTCGCGCCGATGGTCTGCAGTTCGCCACGGGCAAGCATCGGCTTCAGGATCGACGCCGCGTCGATCGCACCTTCGGCAGCACCCGCCCCGACCAGGGTGTGGATCTCGTCGATGAAGAGGATGATGTCGCCGCGGGTCTTGATCTCCTTGAGGACCTTCTTGAGGCGCTCCTCAAAATCACCGCGGTAACGCGACCCAGCGACCAGGGCGCCGAGGTCGAGCGTGTAGAGCTGCTTGTTGTGGAGCGTCTCAGGCACCGAGTCGTTGGCGATCGCCTGGGCGAGGCCCTCGACGATCGCCGTCTTGCCAACACCAGGCTCACCGACGAGGACCGGGTTGTTCTTGGTGCGCCGGCTGAGGATCTGCATGACCCGCTCGGTCTCTCGGCTGCGGCCGATGACCGGGTCGAGGCTCTTTTCGCGGGCCGCCTGGGTGAGGTTGCGGCCGAACTGGTCGAGCACGAGCGAGCCGGACTGACTGTCGCCGCCAGACCCACCAGCAGTCGCACCCGCCTTCTCGCCGGAACCGCCAGAAGCGCCGCCGCTTTCGCCGCCCGAGCCTGAGCCCGAGTAACCCGACAGCAACTGGATGACCTGCTGACGGACCCGGCTGAGGTCGGCTCCGAGCTTGACGAGAACCTGGGCGGCGACGCCCTCGCCCTCGCGGATCAGTCCGAGCAGGATGTGTTCCGTGCCGATGTAGTTATGGCCGAGCTGCAGCGCCTCACGCAGGCTGAGCTCGAGCACCTTCTTGGCACGGGGGGTGAAAGGAATGTGGCCGCTGGGCGATGAGCCGCCCTGACCAATGATTTCCTCAACCTGATTGCGCACCGCCTCGAGGCTGATACCGAGCGACTCCAAGGCCTTGGCGGCAACCCCCTCGCCCTCGTGAATGAGGCCGAGCAAGATGTGCTCCGTGCCGATGTAGTTGTGGTTGAGCAGGCGCGCCTCTTCCTGCGCCAGCACGACCACTCGCCGAGCCCTGTCGGTAAACCGCTCAAACATCGGGATCTCCCTTCCAGGGATGGAGAACGTCGGGGGACACGGGCCTGAGCCCGTTCATCAAGTGTACCGGGGGGCCTCGGGCTCTCGCCCTCGGTTCCGGTGCGGTACCCAAGCTCAGGAACACACGGTTCCGTCGACGGGTACAACCGCCAACGTAGGGAAGATCTTCCCGTTGTGACGAACCCAACCACCGATTGTCACAACGGATGTTCTCAACCCACGTCAGGGGTCACACCGGTGCCGCCTTGGCCGATCGATCCGCACAGGGCGTAGCGTTAGGGGCATGGCACATCCGCTCGCCATCCTTCCTCCGATGGTCGATGACCTCGGCCGCACCGAAGACGAACTCCTTCGCGTCGTCCAGGCTGAAGGCGAGTTCCTCACCGAAATCGCAAGTCATCTGATCAAGGCAGGCGGCAAGCGGGTGCGTCCCGGCTTCGCGATGGCGTCCGCCGCTGTCCTCGACCCCGCCGGATCGCCAGCCACGATCGACGTGATCCGCGGCGGCTGTGCCGTGGAACTCGTCCACATTGGCTCGCTCTATCACGACGACGTCATGGACGATGCCACCACTCGACGGAGCGTCAAGAGCGTCAACGCCGAGTGGGGCAACCTGCGGGCCATCCTGGCGGGCGACTACCTGCTGGGCCGAGCGTCGGAACTCGCGTCCGACCTTGGCACCGAGGTTGCCGGCCTGCTTGCCACCACGATCACCCAGCTCTGCGAGGGCCAAATCCTTGAGCTGGAATCGGCCTACGACCCGACCCGCACCATCGAACGCTACGAACGCTCGATCACCGGCAAGACGGCATCGCTGCTTGCCACGGCCTGCCGAATCGGGGCCATCGTCGGCGAGTTGCCTCGCCCGGTCGTCGAGTCGCTCACCGAGTTCGGCCTCGCCTACGGCATGGCCTTCCAGGTCGTCGACGACATCTTGGACATCGTCGCCACCGACGAAGAGCTCGGCAAGCCCGCTGGCAACGACCTTCTTGAGGGCATCTACACGATCCCGGTGATCCACGCCCTCGCCGAAGACGACATCGCCGCCGAGCTCCGACCGCTTCTCACCCGCAGCATCACCTCCGACGAACGCGACCGGGCCCGGGAGCTGATCCGATCGAGCAACGGCGTCCGCACCGCGCTCGATGTCGCCCAGGGCTGGGCCGACAAGGCCGCCGGCACCCTCACGGATCTCCCCGATACGCCCGGCGCCCAGGCGCTCCGAGCGGCAAGTGCCGATCTCATCGAACGGGCGAGCGCACCGCTGAGCTGAGCCAACGGCCGTCTGCCGACGGCACCGCAGGTTTACGCCTCGTCGTCGCCCTCGGGCGGTTCGCCTTCAACGGTGTCGCTCTGACCGCGGGCCGGTTCGGGCTTGAGGGTTGGGAACAGCACCACGTCGCGGATGGTGGTGGTGCCGGTGAGCAACATGATGAGCCGGTCGACACCGATACCGAGCCCCGCCGTGCCAGGCAGGCCATAGTCGAGCGCCCGGAGATAATCCTCGTCGACCACCATCGCCTCGTCGTCGCCGGCGTCGCCCTCAGCCTCCTGGGCCTCGAAGCGCTCGCGCTGAATCACCGGGTCGGTCAGCTCGGAGAAGCCATTACAGAGCTCTCGTCCAGCGACAATCGCCTCGAAGCGCTCGGTGTACCCGGGCCGCTCCCGATGTTCACGGGACAACGGGGAGACCTCGACCGGATAGTCAGTGACGAAGACCGGACCCCACAGCTCGGACTCACAGGTCTTTTCGTAAATCTCGAGGATGAGCTTGCCGGGGCCGTAGTGGTCCTTCACCTCGACTCCGAACCGCTCGCACAGGGCCCGCAGCTCGTCCATCGGCGTTTCGAGACTGATCTCCACACCGGCGTGCTCGGCGATGAGTTCTTCCATCGTGGCGCGGCGCCACGGGGTGGAAAGATCGACCTCGCGACCGTCGTATTCGACGGTCGTGGTGCCCAGGACCTGCTCGGCGACACCGGCGACGAGGTTCTCGGTGAGTTCCATCATGTCGGCGTGGTCGGCGTAGGCCCAGTAGAGCTCCAGCATCGTGAACTCGGGATTGTGCCGAGTGGACATGCCCTCGTTGCGGAACACGCGGCCAATCTCGAACACCTTCTCCATACCGCCGACGACCAGCCGCTTCAGGTAGAGCTCGGGCGCGATGCGCAGGTAGAGGTCCTCCCCGAGTGCGTTGTGGTGGGTGATGAACGGACGGGCGAGCGCTCCGCCGGGGATCGGGTGCAGCATCGGTGTCTCGACCTCGATGAACCCCTGACCGCCCAGGATCGATCGCATCGACGCGACGATCTGACTGCGCTTCGCAAACGCATCGCGCGCCTCGTCGGTGACCCACATGTCGACATAGCGCTGGCGATAGCGCGTGTCGGGATCGGAGATGCCGTGCCACTTGTCGGGAAACGGCCGCTGGGCCGCGGCGAGCACATCCCAGGCGTCGACTCGGACGCTGAGTTCACCACGGCGGGTCATCATCACCACACCGGTGACGGCGATCCAGTCACCGATCGAGAGGCCGGTGAAGTCCTCGAAGTCGGGGGTGGACTTCGCCATGGCGAACAGTTGGATACGACCAGTCGAGTCCTGGAGTGAGCCGAAGGCCAGCTTGCCCTGATCGCGGCGAAGCATGAGCCGCCCGGCGATCGTCACGACGACCTCCGTCTCGGCGCCGGCCTCGAGGGCGCTGTGGGCCTCGACGATTTCGGCGGTGCTGTGGGTGACGTCGTAGCGATACGGAAAGTCGGTCATCAGTTGTTCCGGTCGTGCACGATCCGGAGACCGTGGAGGGTGAGGAAGGGTTCGACGTGTTCGATGGTCTCCGACACCGGTGCGATCAGGTGGGCAAGACCGCCGGTGGCCACGACATTGATCTCGCCGAGGGCATCACCGAAGCGCCCAACCATGCCGTCGATCATCGCTGCGAAGCCGTAGACCGTGCCGCTCTGGATCGATTCGACGGTCGACTTGCCGACGACGCTTCGGGGTTCGACGAGCTCGATCGCCCACAACTGGGCGGCGCGGCCGAAGAGGGCGTCGAGGCTGATCTCGATGCCCGGCGCGATCGCGCCACCGAGGAACTCGCCGTTCTCGGAGATCACGTCGAAGTTGTTGCCGGTGCCGAAGTCGACGACCACCGTCGGCCCGCCATAGAGGTCGTAGGCCGCGATCGCGTTGGCGATGCGGTCGGCACCGACCTCTTTGGGGTTGTCGTACAGGATCGGCATGCCGGTCTTCACGCCAGGTTCGATCACGATCGGCTCGTTCGGCAGATACCGATTGACCATCTGGCGCAGGTTGGCGAGGATCCGCGGCACACCGGAGCAGATCGCCGTGCCAGTGATCTCGGTATCGAAGTCGACGTCGATCGTGTCGAGCATCGACCGGACCATCACCGAGTACTCATCGCTCGTGCGTTCGTGCACGGTCGAGATGCGCCAGTGGTCGACGAGACCGACCGCCGCCCCGTCACCGGTCTCGGTGTCGGGGTCGTAGAGGCCCAGCACGGTCTGGGTGTTGCCGACGTCGATCGTGAGAAGCACGCCCGACAAGCTACCGGACGCCGGATCAGGCCGATGGTGTGGCGACGAAGACCGGGATGACGCGACCGTGACCGGTCGCCGCTTCTTGATAGGCGGTGTAATCGGGGTAGACCGCCTCGCCGCGGGCGTACCAGGTGTCGCGCTCCTCGCCCTCGAGTTCGCGAATCGTGTAGTCCTTCGGCTCGGGACCGTCCTGGATCGTCACGTGATCGCGAGCGAGCAGGTTGTAGTACCAGCCCGGATGGGTCGGGTTCCCGCCCTTGCTTGCGATGATGCCGTACTCGCCCTCGTGCTCGACTCGCATGAGCGGCACCTTGCGGACCTTGCCGCTCTTGTGACCCACGGTGGTCATCACGATGATCGGGATGCCCGTGTCCATCAAGGTGTTGGCCTCGGTGCCGCCGGATGCCTCGTAGCGTTCGACCTGATCGGCCACCCAACCCCACGTGCTCGGCTCGTACTCGCCTTCGATCGGCATTGCTGTCGGTTCGCTTTCACTCAGACCGGCCGACGCCGGTGCTCGCTCAGACTCGTTCGATGATGATGGCCGGGGCCATGCCGCCACCGGCACACATGGTGATCAGGCCAACCTGCTTGTCCTGGCGCTCGAGCTCATCGAGCGCCGTGTTGATCAGGATGGCTCCCGTGGCACCGATCGGATGACCCAGCGCCATCGCCCCGCCGTTGACGTTGACCTTCTCCCGGTCGAGATCGAGATCCCGTTGGAACTTCTCCGACACGACGGCGAACGCCTCGTTGATCTCGAAGATGTCGATGTCGTCGACGGTCATCCCGGCCTTCTCCAGCACCTTCCTCGCCGCAGGAACCGGTGCGTTGAGCATGAGGGTCGGGTCGTCACCCATGTTGGCCATCGCCACGATGCGGGCCCGCGGCGTCAGCCCGTGCGCCTTCGTGTAGTCCTCGCTCGCCCAGAGAATGGCAGCCGATCCATCGACCACACCTGAACTGTTGCCGGCGTGATGGACATGCTGGATGTCGAGATCGGGGAACTTCTGATTGATCAATTCCCGGAAGGTCTTGGCATCGTCGCTGTGGCGGTAATCGGCCACCATCGGGAACGACGGTGCAAGCGTGGCGAGCGACTCCATCGTGGTGCCGGGCCGCGGGAACTCTTCCCGATCGAGGGCGAGCGTGCCGTCGAGGTTGAACACCGGGACGAGGCTCTTGTCGAAGCGCCCTTCCCGGATCGCGACTTCGGCGCGGTTCTGCGTCTCGACGGCAAGGGCGTCGAGCGTCTCTCGGTCGATGCCCTCGAGCGTGGCGATCGCGTCGGCGCAGACGCCCTGATGCGACTGCGGGTGGAGCTCCTGCAGATGCGCATTGCCCGCACCCATCGGAAGCATGCCCTTCTTCGGCAACGACATCATCTCGGTGCCGCCGGACACGACGAGATCCTCGAGCCCGGCCTTCACCGAGGCAGCCGCGATGTTCGCGGAGGTGATGCCCGAGCCGCAGAAGCGATCGAGAGTGACGCCGCTGGCCTTCATGTCGTAGCCGGCGTCGAGCGCCGACATCCGGCCGATGTCGCCGGACTGTTCCATGACCTGCGAACTCGTTCCCCACACGACATCGTCGACGTCGGCGGTGTCGAATCCGTTTCGCTCTTGCAGCGCCTTGAGCACGGTCGAACCGAGATGCTGGGGGTGGAGGTGGGCAAGCGAACCCTTGCCCTGCTTCCCGATCCCTCGGGGGGTTCGGCAGGCGTCGATGATGTAGGCCTCAGACATCTCGTCAGGCTGTCACGCCGGCGTGCCGGGCACCATTCCGCCGTCGTTGTCGATGAGCCGGGCCGTGCCGAAACGAACGGCGACGAGCAGTCGCACCTGGCCGTGGAGTGGGCCGTCGGCGACCAGCGTGTCGGCCTGCACGGCGGCGACATAGTCAAGGGTGGCGAGTGATGCGGTGGCGACCGTGTCGGCCATGACAGCTTCAACCACGCCAGGGTCGGTCTCGCCCTCGGCGATCACGGCGAGCCCCGCATCGAGGGCCCGGCGCAGGACCGGCGCCTCGGCTCGCTCGTCAGGGGTGAGGTACACGTTGCGACTCGACATGGCGAGCCCGTCGGACTCGCGCATCGTCGGGCACGGCACGACCTCGACTGGCATCGAGAGATCAGCAGCCATCCGAGAGACGACGGCAACCTGCTGCCAATCCTTCTCCCCGAAGTACGCCCGGCACGCCCCCATGATCGAAAAGAGCTTGGCCACCACCGTTGCGACTCCGGCGAAGTGCTCGGGCCGGCACGCCCCTTCGAGTGGCGCCGCAACCGACGGGACCTCGACGATCGTGGCCATCGGGCCGGGGTACATCTCCTCGACCGGCGGGACGAAGATCAGGTCGACCCCGGCGTCAGCGCAACGATCGGTGTCGCGGGCGAGGTCGCGGGGGTAGCTCCCGAGATCCTCCCCTGCCGCAAACTGCAGCGGGTTGACGAAGATCGAGACGATCGTGATGTCGTTGGCCGCAACCGACGCCCGCATCAAGGACTGATGGCCCGCGTGGAGGTAGCCCATCGTCGGGACGAAGCCGACCGAGCGGCCAGCGGACCGGTGGGCATCGAGCATTCGCCGAACCTCGGCAATCGAGCCCAGAACCACCGGTTCGGTCACCCTTCCTTCTCCATCGCCGCCAATCGGCGTGCCTCCGCGAGCATTGCCTCGTAGGCCGCCAGTTCGCGCGGGGCGCGACGGCCAATCGCGTCCCTGTGGGCGGCCAGCGTCGCTTCGTCGCCGCGAGCGGCTGGCCCGGTCAGCGCTGCACCAGGGCCGAGCGCTCCTGCGTTCTCGGCACTCCCGAGAGCAAGCGCAAGGAGTGCCTCGGCCGGCACACCTGCCGCCGCACCAAGACGTTGGGCGTGCCCGAGAAGGGCGACCAGATGGTTCGATGCGACCGCAGCAGCGGCGTGATAGAGGGCCCGGTCATCCTCAGCGATCTCGAACGTGCGGCCCCCGAGTGCAGCCACAAGATCGGCGACCATCGGATCGCCAGCGACGGCAAACCAGCCCCCCTTCAGCCGGTCGGCGCCGATCTCGGCATCGGGTAGCGACATCAATGGGTGCAACGCCGCCCGGCGTTCGTGTGGGGCGAGGACGTCGAGCCCGAGCGAACCGGCGACGTGGGCCACAACGGCGCGGCCAGGCCGTATTGCTGCGGCAACGTCAGCGACCACGGAGTCGGGCGTCGCGATCAACACCAGGTCGACATCAGCGGCAGCGTCGTCGATCACCACCCCTCGCCCGCGCATGTCGATCACATCCCATCCGGCGAGGTCGTCGATCGCCTTGGCGAACGAACGACCAGCCCGACCGGCGCCAACCACCCGAACCGCCACGGGCACGGTGCTCACTGCTCCTCCAGCCGCCCGACGTTGCGAACGCCCTCGGCCGTCGCAGCAGCGGCAACGTCGAAGCCCTCGGGCAAAAGATCGGACGCAAGGTCAGCCAAGGGCACGAGCACGAAGGCTCGCTCGAACATTCGCGGATGCGGGACGAAAAGTTCTGGCGGATCGTCGACGGTCTCGCCGTCGACCCACAGCACGTCGACATCGAGGGTGCGTGGGCCCCAGCGGACCGTTCGAACCCGCTCGGCGTCACGCTCTCGTTCGCGACACACCTCGAGAAGCTCGTAGGGAGTGCGGGCGGTGTCGAGCTCGACCACCACATTGAGGAAGGGGTCCTGCTCCACCCCACCGACCGGATCGGTCTCGTAAGCGTCGGAGACGGCAACGACGTCGGGGATCGCAGCCACGGCAGCCCGCAAGTACTCGACCCGGTCACCCATGTTCGACCCGAGCCCGAGCAGCGCGCGTCGGGTGGTGGTCATCGGGTGACGGTGAGCCGCATCCCACTCGAGGCGAGATCTTGGGTGACGGGCGGCCGCAGCTTGCGGACTTCGACCACCACCGATTCGATGCGCTCGTCTTCGAGGATCGCCTCGCCGACACGCTGCGACATCCGCTCGAACAACTGGAACGTCTCCCGCTCCGTGACCGCCTCGATGCGAGCGAGCACGGCGCCGTAATCGATCGTGTGAT
>Ga0181594_10001758_pt1 | contig 20036 bp, 18 predicted proteins | sample 071ome_18_FD_145603 | JGI IMG/M metagenome (GOLD analysis project Ga0181594, IMG submission 145603) | Coastal salt marsh microbial communities from the Groves Creek Marsh, Skidaway Island, Georgia - 071413BT metaG (spades assembly) | ecosystem: Environmental > Aquatic > Marine > Intertidal zone... | reverse complement strand
CTCGCCGCCCCCGGGTCGAAGGAGGCCGAGTTCGTGCCCGAGGTCGCTCCACAGGGGGACGAGATCGTCATCGACAAGACCGCGAGCGGCGTGTTCTCATCCACCAACCTCAACTACGTGCTGACCAACCTCGATATCCGCACGCTCTACGTATGTGGCGTCTACACGAATGAGTGCGTGGATACCACGGTGCGGCAGGCCTGCGACCTGGGCTACCTCGTGACCGTGGTCGAGGATGCCTGCACCACCGTGACGCCGAACCTGCATGACGCGTCCATCGTCACCCTTCGTGATCGCTATGCGCGCGTTATCACCACCGATCAGGCGGTCGCCGAGATCTGGCAGAGGGTGGGCACGGACGGCTAGGCGCCCAGCACCGCGCCCAGCCAGTCGAAGATGAACTCCTGGGATGCCTGCGGGCCCAGGGGCTGGTCGTGGAACTGCGTGCCGGTGGCCAGCGTGAGGCTGCGCAGGAACTTCTGGTCCGACGTGAGGCCGGTGAGCATCGAGGGCACCTTTCGGGCCTGGGGGCCGAAGAACTCATCCAGTTGGTTGTTGCACACGTACGTGGGGATGCCGACCTTCGGCAGGGTGTCCTGGTACTGGAATGCAAGGACGGCCGTGAGGAGGCCGTAATAGTCGCTGGGCGGGCGGCCCTGGCGCGCGCGCACCAGCGCATCGCGGGTGTACAGCTCGCTGCGCTTCGACAGTGTGAACCGCTCGAGCGGGGTCATGTACCGCCGCCATGCCATCGCCAGCCCGGCGTTCACCTCTGCCGCCACCTTCCGTTGCACGGCGGGGGGCGCATCCTGCGTCTCCACCACGGCAGCAAGCGATCGCTTGTCCCCCCAGATTGCCGGCAGCGAGTACGCCCCCGGCTCCATCACCATGGCCGATAGCCCGGGCGATCCCGCACCCGCGCTTGCGATCACCATTCCCAGCAGGCTGATGCCCACGGCGGCGACTCGCCGTGAGTCCACATCCGGTCGCGCGGCCAGCCAGCCGGTAACCGCATTGATGATGGGTGCCCAGTCGGCCTGCATGGGCTGCTGTTGCTCGAACAGCAGTGTCATCTGCCCGGGTGCCTCGAAGGTCAGCACGTTGTACCCGCGGTCGAGCCCCGCGGTGATGCCTGCGCACAGCACGTCCACGTTTTGGCCATCGCTGCCGTTGCACACGATGACCGTGGGGCGCCGCCGGCCGTCATCGGCGGGGCGAAACAGGTACGCCGGCAGCGAGAGCCCCTGATAGGGAATGCCCGCCTGGACGACGGGCACATCCCACAGCGCGATGGCGTTCAGCCAGTCCTGTTCGCACGCCCTGAAGGCCGCCTGCTCGCGCGCCGGGCGCGAGGTGGCCAGGATGAAGAACAGCGCCCGGGCCCGGTACGACGATGCCCGCATGTACTGCTGCCGGGCGCTTGTGGTATTGCCCGCGGACTTCGATTCGGCCGCCCGGCGCTCCAGCCGTGCAGCCAGCCGCTGCCACTCGCCCACCAGCACGTCGAAGTCGGAGGTGGTGGGGTCCACCGGGTCGCCAGTGCGCTCCTTCACGACCCGCACCAGTTCCATCACCTCACCCACCTCGGCCGCACCGGATGAGGCCGCACCGAAGGCGAAGAGGGTCTCGTCGTTCCACGCGGGGCACCGGAACACGGTCCAGGGCAGGGGAGAGGACGATGCCGGGCGCGGGGATGGCGCTGCAGCGCCCGTACCCGTCCCGGCCAGGCCGATCGCGGTGGCTCCCCCCGCGGCGACGGCGGCGCGTCCGAGGAGCTGGCGGCGTGTAAGAGCTTTCATACGTGGACACTAACCCGATCGCGGCGCCTGTCCGGCGCGCACACCGCGCAGGTGGTACGAAATAGGCATGACGCTCACCGCCCTCTCCGACAAGCTTGCCCGCGACTACATGTCGCCACTCACCGCCGTGGTCGGGCCCATGCACCACCTGGTGGACGCTGCCCGTGTGATGGTGGCCGAGCGCGCCGGCTCGGTGATCGTGCTCGACCCCTCCATGCCCGGGCCGGGCCTGCTGTCCGAGCGTGACTTGGCCGTAGCCATCGCGTCGGGCGCCGACCCCGCGCACGACACCGTGGAGTCGTGGATGCGCCACGACGTCGCGAGCATCAGCCCCGACACCACCCTGGACTCAGCGGCGCGCACCATGCTGCGGCTGGGGGTCCGCCACTGCGTGGTGATCGATGGCTCTGAGGTGGTCGGGTTCATCTCGCTTCGCTACGTCATCGGCCTGGTGCTTGGCGAGGACTCGCAGTTGCCCGAGGCCCCCGGCTTCGGGCTCTAGGCCGCATCCGCATCTCGGGTCCATCCACCATCCCCGCAGACGATGACGGAGTTGGTGCTCCCAGCCCTACTCGTCGGGTCCGGCCGGGTTGCAGGGTGTCCCGTTCCCCGGCCCGCACGGTTGCCGCCATCGCATTGGCATGCGCGGCCATGCTCGGCACAGGATGCGGCGCGACTGAGCCCGACGGGACGTCGGTGGTGTCCGACGTGCTGGAGCGCTCGGTCAGTGAGCTACGTGAGTCACTTGGTCGCCCATGGGGCCTGCCCATCCCGGGGCTTGCCGCTGCAGCGACCGTGGGGCCGGACGGTCGCCCCGGCGTTGCCGCATCCGGATCCTCCGACCCGCCCGGCGCGCGGCCACTTGACGTGCGCGATCGCTTCCACATCGGCAGCATCACCAAGACCTTCACAGCTGCCCTCATCCTGCAACTCGATCAGGAACGCCGACTTTCCCTCGACGATCCCATCAGCACCTGGTTCGACTTTCCGGGGGGTAATCGGATCACGGTTCGCATGCTGCTGGGCCATACGAGCGGCATCGCCGACTTCACCGATGACCCCGGGTACCGCGCGAAGCAGGAGCCGGCAGACCTCATCTCCATCGCGGCGCGCCTCCCACCCGTTTTCGCGCCAGGAGAGAGTTGGGCCTACAGCAATACGAACTACACGATGCTCGGTGTGGTCTCCGAGCAGGTGACCGGGCGTTCCTGGGGAGAGGAGGTCGAGGCGCGGTTCCTCACGCCACTCGGGCTCACGGATACGTATCTCTGGCAGGGCCGCGCACGGCCCCGAACAGTCGACGGTTCCCGCGTGGCGTGCGGGGCCGCGGGAGAACCAGATTGCGACCCCGCGCGCAGTGGCCTCGCGCTGATCCCGATCCCCGATGGGCCTGACTGGACCATTGCGTGGTCGGCCGGCGGCCTGGTGTCCACTCCTGCGGACGTGGCCCGCTGGATGCGCGCGCTCGTGGCGGGAAACGTCCTCGACTCGCGCCGTCGGGCCCTCATGACGACGGCGACTCCTCAGTCGATCGCGGCGCTTCGTACCCTTCCCGCCTTCGGCAACCTTCGCTGGACGGGCGCCGGCCTCGGGCTCTTCCGCTACGAGGTCGAACGACGGGGCACCGGGTGGGGCCACGAGGGGCTGATCGACGGCTTCACGGCGAATGCCGCGCACATGATCGACGCGGGCATGACCGTGGCCGTGACATCCAACTTCCAGATGACCGACAGCTTCACCGCCCTCGGGGAAATCGTGGCGGCCTTGCCGACGGGGTAAAAGGGGCCGACGTGCCCTTGTGCTGTCGGCCCGCGACGTTCCGTCGCGCGTCACCCGGATGGATGGGCCGTCTGGGATTCGAACCCAGGACCTTGGGATTAAAAGTCCCCTGCTCTGACCAACTGAGCTAACGGCCCGGATGCAGCGTAGCGGCCGCCTGTTACGCCTCATCGCTGGAAACGGTGCGCCGCGACCCCGCCGCCCCGGTGGCGCACTGGCGCATCTCGCCTGCTGATCGAATCCCCGCAGGGCATGCATTTCCCGACTCGCAGTGGTGCAGGAGTCATCACGAACTTGCTGCAGCCATTCTGCGCCAGCGCGCATGTCGCGTGGTCGGACGTGGCGCTGCCCACCGTCCAGCTTCGTCGGCGATGCGCGTGATCGACGTTGCGATGGTGTCGAGCATGTCGATCGTCCCTGCGAGGCCCATCGGGACTCTGCCCGTGGTCTCGTCGTGGGTGAGGGCGTCGTGCGCGGTGTTCAGGCATGTGGTGAGGTCGCCGGGGTCGGGCGGTACCGTGCCGGCCTCGAGTGCCGCCGCCACGGTGTCCAGGGCGCTCGTGAGTGTGGTGCGCACGTGCCCGGCGCCCGGAATCGTCACCCCCTCGGTAGGAATGCGGCCCGCCAGGGTGCCGATGTCGCGTACCAACTGCATGGTGGATGCCTCGAGGGCCGCGAGCGGATCGGGCCGGGAGAACGCCTCGATCGACTCCGCCATGCGTGCCTGGGTGATGCGCGCGGCGTCGTCGATGGCCAGCAGGGCCGCCCGGTTGCGCTCGGTCATCTGGCTGCGCGGGACCCGGCCCTCGGCCACGCCCAGCGCCCCGTCCAGGTCATGGGCCGCGGCCTGCAGGGCGCGGGCCAGCGCGCGCGGAAGCTGCGCCCCGCCGCGGCTGGGCCAGAGAACGGTGGCGATCGCGAGACCTGCCCCGCAGGCGATGCCCGTAGCGATCAGCCTCTCCAGTGCGATGGACGCGTCCAGAGGGGACCCCAGCACCGCAAGCATCAGCGAAAGCGGCGTGAACAGAACTACGAACCACAGGTAGTTGACGGGCTGCAGCCAGGCGGCCAGAGCGCCGATCACCACGATCGCCCCCGCGAGTGCCCACGCATTCCCGGTCAGCGCCACCAACAGCACCAGCGCCAGCACCGCCCCCAGGGCCGTCCCCGCGGCGCGCTGGGCGGTCACCTGAATGGAGTCGCCCAGCGTGGGGCGGAGCACACCCACCAGGGCGATAGACACCCACTGGCCGTGAGTGATGCCGAACACCGGCGTGCCCGCGAGCGCCGTGAAGGCACCCACCGACAGCCCGGCGGCCACTCCCAGGCGGAGTCCGTGGCGCAGCGCGGTGGAGCGCGGATCGAGCGCCGCAGCCAGCGCGGGGCGTGCCACGGGCCGACGTGGCCGGTCCGGCTTCGCATCGGGGGGATCGGGGAGCAACAGGGCATCCATGGCGTCGTGCAGCCGTCGCCGCAGGCGGCGTGTGGACCGCACACGGCTGCGTGCCAGCAGCGCGTCGTGCAGGGCGGGGCCGGTGAGCCCGTCCGGGTCGGGCGCGAGGGCACGCAGGTGGTCCACGGCCTGGTCGAGTGCCCGCGAGTCCGGTGCATGGCGGGCGTCCACCACACCTGCGGCGATGCCGCGCGCAAGGTGCCCCACCTCATGCAGCACATCGTCCATCGCGGCGCGCACCGCGGGGTCGGAGGTCTCGCGCCGGCGTTCGTCTTCCACGGCGCTGACCAGGGATGTCACCCGTGACCCCGCCACGATCACCGCCCACAAGCGCGCCGACCTGCCCGACCACCCGGGGCGCCTGCTGCGGATGGACGACAGCGTGTCGCGTGCCTGCTCCAGAGCGGCGAGCGCAGACACACGCATGCGGTCCACGTCGGGGTGCGCGGCCAGGTCGGCCACGGCCAGCCACGCCGTGGCCACCGCCAGGTCGGCCGGTGCGAAGGGCGCCACGGGCCATGGGATGACGGCCAACAGCACCACCCAGGCGCTCCCGAGTGCCACCGCCGCCACGGACGGCCCCAGCGCCGGTGCGGGTGAGAAGGCCTGGGCGATGATGAACAGGATGAGCACGGCCGGGCCGACGGATGCGGGCACCGATCCCCAGGCCGTCGCCACGCCCGCGGCGATTCCCAGCACCAGCATCGTCAGGCCCGCTGCAACCGCATGGCCCGCACATGCCAGCGCCAGCATCAGCACCATCACGTTCAGCGCGGTCATTACCGCGTACACACGCAGGTGGCGTCCGTACCCCCCGCCCGGCTCCATTAGGGAGGTGAAGAAAGCGGCCAGCGTCGCCAGCACTGCCAGGTCGCGCCGCCCCATGGCGATGCCGACCGCGAGAGGTGCCGACAGCGCCAGGGCCATTCGGAGGGCGCCCAGGGGCGCAGGCCGGCCCACGCCCGGACCCAGCAGGCGCCGGGCCAGCCACCGCGCGCGCCGACCCTCCAGACGTAGTGCGTGTGCCGGGTCGCTCCGTGGGGTGCGGCTCGCGTTCATTCCCGTAAGTGTCGTCGGTAGGGTTAAGTAATGACCGTTCTTAGCGACGATGACCTCGCCACCGCACTCGCGCTGCTGCCCGGTTGGGGGCTTGAAGACGGGATGCTGGCCAAGCGATACGTGTTCCCTGTGGGGTTCATGGCGGCCATCGGGTTCGTGGATCGCGTAGCCGTCGCGGCCGAGGCAGCCGATCATCATCCGGATATCGACATCCGATGGAACGCGGTCACGCTGCGGTTGGCCACGCATGACGAGGGCGGCATCACCGAGAAGGACACCGCGCTGGCCTCCGAGTGCGATCGACTGGCCCTGGCTTGACCATCGACGCCGCGGGGCTGTTGCGTCGCGCGGCCTTCCGCATGGATCCCGAGCGCGCGCACGAGGCCGCGCTGCGCGCGCTGCAAGTGGGCAGCCCCGGCCTCGCGGCTGCATCGTCGTGGACCTCGCGGCGCGATGCCACGGTGGGGCAGCACCTGATGGGCCTGCCATTCGAGGGCCCCGTGGGCCTGGCGGCCGGATACGACAAGTACGGCCGGGCCGTGCGGGCCTGGGGCAGGCTGGGTTTTGGATTCGCCGAGATCGGCACCGTCACCGCGCGTCCCCAGCCCGGTAACCCGAAGCCCCGCCTGTTCCGGCTGCCCGACGACCAGGCCATCGTCAACCGCATGGGGTTCAACAACGACGGAGCCGCGGTCACCGCCCGGCGCATCGCCGATGCCCGCCGTGGTGCCGGGGCCGACATCCCCATTGGCGTGAACATCGGCAAGTCGAAGGTGACGCCGCTGGAGCGTGCGGCCGACGATCACCTGGCGTCGTTCCGGCTGCTGCGCGGCGTGGCGGACTTCGTGGTGGTGAACGTGTCGTCGCCCAACACGCCGGGGCTGCGCGAACTGCAGGACCGCGCACACCTCACGTCCATCCTGGGCGCCCTGCGCGACGAGGACGCCGCCATGCGCCGCTACGACGGCCGGCCCCCCATCCCCATGCTGGTGAAGTTGGCCCCCGACCTGCCGGACGCGCAGGTGGAGGACGCCGTGGACCTGGCGGGCGAACTGGGCCTGGCCGGCCTGGTGCTGACCAACACCACCATCGCGCGGGATGGTCTGGCCGATCCGTCGGCCCCCGCAGCCGCTGAGCAGGGTGGGCTCTCGGGCCCGCCGGTGCGCGCGCGTGCCGATGAGCTGATGCGCGTGGCCGCGCGGCGCGCGGCAGGGGCGCTCGTGCTGGTGGGCGTGGGGGGGATCATGGACGCCGACGACGCATGGCAGCGCATCGCCAGCGGGGCGTCGCTGGTGGAGGTGTGGACGGGCCTGGTGTACCGCGGCCCGCTGATCGCCCGCGACATCACCCTGGGCCTGATGCAGCGCATGCGCGACGAGGGCGCATCGCACATCTCGGAGGTCACCGGCAGCGCGTTGGGGGCCTGATGGGCCTCATCCCGCAACTCGCCATCGTCCTGGTGGCGGTGGCCGTGATGTCGGTGCTGGGCGTGCGCCTGAGCATCTCCGCCATTCCGCTGTTCATCCTGGCCGGCGTGGCCCTGGGGCCCTCCGAGCCCTTTCCCGGCTGGATCGAGATGAGCGACCCGCTCTTCCTGCTGGGGGAGATCGGGGTGATCCTGCTGCTGTTCTACCTCGGGCTGGAGTTCTCGCTGGAGCGCATCCTGCAGGCGCGCCGGCTGGTGCTGACCGGAGGCATCGTGGACCTCATCATCAACGGCGGACTGGGCCTCGGCCTGGGGTTCCTGCTGCTCGGCCCGGGGCCCGAGGCGGTCCTGATGGCGGGGCTCATCTACATCTCCAGCAGCGGCGTGATCACGCGGGCGCTGTTCGACTTCCGCCGCCTGGCGGATGACGAGACCGACCTGGTGCTGGGCACGCTGGTATTCGAGGACATCGCCATCGCGCTGTTCCTGGGCGTGGCGTCGGGCCTCGCGGTGGGCACGGCCGTCAGCGGCACGGCGGTCACCTGGCGGGTGCTGGTGGTGGTCGTGTTCGTGGGTGCCTTCCTCTACGCCAGCCACAAGCTGCCGAAGGTGATCGATCGCATCGCCACCAAGATCGAGCGCGAGCGGCTGGTGCTGGCGGCGCTGGCGCTGGTGATCGGCTCGGCGGCCCTCGCCGAGGAGGCCGGGCTCTCCGCGCCGGTTGGTGCCCTGCTTGCCGGCATCCTGCTGTCGGAGACCGAGGTGCGCGACCGCATCGAGCGCCACCTGTTCGGCCTGCGCGATTTCACCGCGGCCATCTTCTTCTTCACGTTCGGCCTGCAGATCAACCTGGGCTCGCTGGGCGACGTGTGGGACTGGCTGCTGCTGGGGGTGGTGGTCGCCGTCACCGGCAAGCTGGCCGCGGGCTGGATCGCCGGCCGGATGACCGGATTCAGCAAGCGGCAGTCGTTCACCGTGGGCACCAGCCTTGTGGCACGCGGCGAGTTCACGCTCATCCTGGCGCAGCTGGCGGCGCTCGGAACCGCACTGTCGCCGGAGTTCCGCGAGCGCATCCTGTCGTTCGCCGGCCTGCTCGTATTGGTAACCGCAGCGGTCGGAGTGATACTTATGAGGGAGTCCAGGACCGTGGGGCGCGCGCTCTTCGGCTCTTCCCGACGCACGCCGGCATCCCCCGGTAATTCCTAGGAGGCTTTGGTCGTGATCGAGGTCCGCGAGACGCGTCTTCCCGGCGTGGGCAAGAAGTTCACCATGCGCACGCATCTGGGCGAGGACGTCTGCGCCGTGGTGCACATCGACGGCCGCCGCGAGTTGTACTACCGGCCCGACCCGGATGAGGACGCCGAGGCCGTCATCGTGCTGTCGGACGATGAGGCGCATGAGCTCGGGTCCATCCTGGGTGGGGTGGTGTACCGGCCGGAACTGCTGGACAAGCTCGAGGTCGCGCTGAAGGACCTGGCGATCGACTGGATCGACATCCCGCCCGACAGCCCGCTGGTGGGGCTGACCGTGGCCACCTGCCGCATCCGCACCACCACCGGCGGCACCATCGTGGCCATCATCCGCAAGGAGAACTCGGTGGCCATGCCGCACCCGGACGAGGTCATCCAGGCCAACGACACCCTTGTGGTCATCACCACCCCCGAGACCTTCGAGGCGCTGCAGCGCCTGGTGGCCGAGGGGCCGTCGCCGGACGTATCCTGAGCCCCGCGGGGCTCCCCGGGGAATGAGGGATCCCGACCGCCGCAGCCTGGGGCAGGTGCTTCGTGGCAAGGGCACGCCCTCGCTGCGCGGGCTGCTGACGCGCGCGGTGGTGGGCGTGGGCCTGGTGCTGGGCGTGCTCACCGCCGTGGCCATCTTCGCGGTGTTCTGGTCCACCACCTCGTACCGCGACGACCAGCAGGTGGCGGTGGACCGCGCCCGGGCGTCGGAGGTCATCCTGGCCGACCTGCTGAACGCCGAGACCGGCGTGAGCGGGTACACGCTCACCGGCGGCAGCAGCTACCTGGTGCCGTACGTGCGCGCCGAGGGCACCTATCCGCGCAGCATCGGTCGCCTGCGCGACCTGGTGGAGGGCAATGAGGACCTGGAGGCCGCCGTGGGCTCCATCGACCGCGCGGCCCGCGAGTGGTTCCGCGAGGCGCGGACGCTGGTGAACCTGCGGCGCGACGGGCGGGTATCCGAGGCGGTCGCGCGGATCGGCGAGGGCATCGACAAGGCGCGGCTGGATGCCCTGCGCGCGGAGCATGCCGACCTGCGCGAACTGGTGGAGGCCGAGCGCCAGCTGGCGCTCGAGCGCGCCGATCAGGGGCGGTGGCTGGCCGTGCTCGCCGTGGTGGGCGGCGCGCTGCTGGCGGTGCTCACCGTGGCGGCCGCCACACGCGCGCTGTGGCGCCGTGTGGGCGCCCCGCTCGGCGCGCTGTCGCAGGGCGTGCGGCGCGTGGGGGCAGGCGACCTGGAGCAATCGGTGCCCCGGCCCGAGCACGGCGCGCGTGAGGTCGTGCAACTGGTGGATGCCTTCAACGTGATGCAGGGGCGCGTGGTGGACCAGCGCACGGAGGCCGAGGCCAGCGCCCGCAGGTCGGAGGCCGCGCGCGCCGAGCGCCGCCTGTGGCAGACCGTGGAGCAGGGCCTGCTGCCGGAGTCGCTGCCGGCGGTGCCGGGCCTGCGCCTGGCCGCCCGCTATCAGCCGTCCAGCCCCGGGCTGGCGGTGGGCGGCGACTTCTACGACGCCCGCGTGCTGCCCGATGGCCGCCTTGCGGTGATGGTGGGGGATGTGGCGGGCCACGGCGCGGAATCCGCGGCGCGGGCGGCGCGCATGCGCTTCGGCTGGGGCGCTCTGGTGGAGGTGGACCCCGACCCGCAGCGGGTGCTCGAGATCATGAACACCCACATCGCCGAGCCGCACGAGCGTGATCAGGGCGTGTACGCCACTATGTGCCACTGCATCATCGCGCCCGATGGATCGGCCGAGTTCGCCCTGGCCGGGCACCCCCGGCCGCTGCTGGTGACCGGCACGGATGCCGGCCTGGTGGAGGTGGACGCCCGCGGGCCCATCCTGGGGCTGCTGGACGAAGTCGAGTGGCCCGTCACGCGGGTGCAGGTGCCCCCGGAGGCTGCCTTCGTCATCTACACCGATGGCCTGGTGGAGGCGCGCCGGGGCGATGAGATCTTCGGCTGGCGCCGGGCCGCGCAGGTGCTGGCCGCAAGCCGCGGCACCAGCCTGGAGCAACGCATCGCCAACCTCACCGACGCCGCCCAGCGGTATGACGAGGCCGACCTGCGCGACGACGTCGCGGTGCTCGCCGTGCAGCCCGTGGGGCCGCCCGGCGCGTAGCGCCTAGCCGACGCGGCCGGTGATGTACGCCTCGGTGCGGGGGTCCTTCGGGGCCGAGAAGATCTGCCGCGCGGTGCCCACCTCGGCCAGCACGCCGGTGCGGTCGCCCTCGGCGGTGCCCTCCACGGTCATGAAGGCCACCTGGTCGGAGATGCGCGCCGCCTGCTGCATGTTGTGGGTGACCACCACCAGGGTGTACTGCTCGGCCAGATTCTTCATGAGGTCCTCGATCGCCAGTGTGGCGATGGGGTCCAGCGCCGAGCAGGGCTCGTCCATCAGGATGACCTCGGGCTCCACGGCGATCGCGCGGGCGATGCACAGGCGCTGCTGCTGACCGCCCGACAGCGAGAATGCCTCGGCCTTCAGGCGGTCCTTCACCTCATCCCACAGGGCGGCATCCACCAGCGCCTGCTCCACGCGCTCGGCGGTGGGCTTGATGCCATTCACCTTCATGCCGAATTCGAGGTTGTCCTTGATGGACTTGGGGAAGGGATTGGGCTTCTGGAAGACCATTCCGATCCGGCCGCGCAGGTCCACCGGGTCCACGTCGCTCGACAGCAGGTCCTCATCGCCGAACAGCACGCGGCCCTCCACCCGGGCACCGGGGATCAGGTCGTTCATGCGGTTGAGGCACCGGAGGGCGGTGGACTTGCCGCAGCCGGACGGGCCGATGAGCGCCGTGATGGCATTCCTGGGCACGTCCATCGTCACGCCCTTCACGGCGTGGTGCTTGCCGTACCACACGCCCATGTCCTGCAGGCGGAAGATGGGCGGCCCGAGCGAGGGCTCCGAGGAGGTCGCGCCGGGCTGGGCTCCGGATGCCTGCTGTGACGCCCCCCTGTCCGCTGCGCCCGCGGCGAGGTGGATCTCGATCGGTGAATCCTTGGCGGTCTTCTCGGGGTCCACGTTGGTGGTCATCTCTCCTACCAGCGCTTGCTGTATCGGTTGCGAAGAATAATGGCGACGAGGTTCATCACGAGCAGCGTGGCCAGCAGCACGATGATCCCCGCGGCCGCGATGGCCTGGAACGATGCCTGCGGCTGGTCGGTCCAGAAGTAGATCTGGAGCGGCATGGCCAGCAGGGCTTCGTTGCCGGCCTCCAGAGGGTTCAGGCTCGGCACCGCAGTGCTGTAGACGACGCCACCCACCACGATCAGCGGCGCGGTCTCGCCGATGGCGCGCGACATGGCAAGGATCGTCCCGGTGAGGATGCCGGGCAGGGCGGCGGGGAACACCTGGCTGCGCACGGCCTGCCAGCGCGTGGCGCCGAGTGCCATGGCGCCCTGCTCGATGGACATGGGCACCGCCCGGAGGGCCTCGCGCGCCGCGATGATGATGATGGGCAGGATCAGCACCGCCAGGGTGAGCCCACCGGCCAGCAGCGACTTCGAGATGCCCATCACGCCCACGAATATCGCGAGGCCCAGCAGCCCGTAGATGATCGAGGGCACCGCGGCCAGGTTCGAGATGTTCACGTCGACCAGGTGCACCACGCGCGGACGGATTCGCAGCCACCACAGGCGTATGCGTGTCCATGCCGCGCCAGGGCCCGTGACGCGACCGGTCGCCAGCCGCTCGCGCAGGCGCCGCTCCGTGAGGGTGGCGGACTGGGCCGCGAACTTCTCCAGGTACAGCGCCGCCGACACGCCGATGGGCCAGGCGAAGAAGATGGTGACCATCATCAGCACGATCGAACCGCGCAGCGCCGAGTTGAAGCCGGCCTTCGCGGGGTTGGACGATGGCTTGTCGGTGAGGAACGCCCAACTGACCGACCCGGCGCCGCGGATGAGCACCGACGTCAGCAACCAGATGAGCATGGCCATGGTGATCGCTGTGAGGCCCACCACCAGCCACTTGAAGAGCTGCTCCGACGGCCGGGCACGCTTCTTCGCCAGCGGGCGCACCGTGCTGGCTACCGGCGGCTGCGGCGGGGGGGCCGGGGTCTCGAGGGTGCTCACTGGTAGACCGTCCGGTACTTGCGCACGATGCGCACCGCGATGATGTTGATGACCAGGGTCACCACGAACAGCAGCAGGCCCACCGCGAAGATGCTGTCGTACTGCAGGCTGCCGCGAGTGGCCTCGCCCTTGGACACCTGCACGATGTAGGCCGTGATGGTCTGCATGCCCTCGAGCGGGTTCCAGCTGAGGTTGGGGATGGTGCCCGCGGCCAGCGTGACGGCCATGGTCTCACCGATGGCGCGCGAGATGGCCAGCACGATGGAGGCCACGATGCCCGAGAGGGCGGCGGGAACCACCACCCGCAGCGACACCACGCGGCGCGTGGCTCCCAGCCCGAACGCGCCCTCGCGCATCGAGTTGGGCACCGCGCGCATGGCGTCCTCCGACAGGGAACTGATGAGCGGGGTGATCAGCAGGCCCACCACGATGCCGGCGGCCAGGGCGTTGTACAGGCCGAGCCCGGGGAAGACCATCTGAAGGGCGGGGGTGACCGCGTCGAGCGCGAAGAAGCCGAGCACGATGGTGGGCATGCCAGCGAGGATCTCCAGGACCGGCTTCACCACCCGGCGTAGGCGCTCGGGCGCGTACTCGCTGAGGTAGATGGCCGATCCCAGCCCCAGGGGAACGGCCACGACGGCCGCGATCAGGGCGATGACGATGGATGCGTTGAGGAGGGGGAGCACCCCGAACTTGCCCTCCAGCGGGAACCACTGCGTCCCGGTGAAGAACTCCGTGATCGGCACATCGGTGAAGAAGAGCGCGCCCTCCTCCACCAGCACCACCACGATCCCCACGGTGACCAGCACCGAGATGGTCGCAGCGGCGGCGAGGGCCAGGAGCACGGCCTTCTCGCCGAACCGCCCGCGGGCGCTGCGGCGCGCCCGCGGGCGGTCGGGAGGTGTCACCTGAGTGCTCAGGAGGAGGCCGCCTCGACCTTCTGGGCCGACTCATCCAGCGCCGACTGCGGCGCGGGCACGAAGGCGTTGGCCTCGGCGAGCGCCGTGGCGTTCGCGACGTAGTCCTTCACGAAGGCCTGCACCTCGGGGCGCGCGAGCGACTTCTTCGATACGTAGATGAAGAGCGGGCGCGACAGCTTGTAGTCACCGGAGGTGATGCTCTCCGTGGTGGGCTCCACGCAGCCCTCGCCGCCGTCCAGGGCGAACGACTGCAGCGTGTCGGTGTTCTCCTCGAAGTAGGTGAACCCGAAGTAGCCCAGGCCGGCCTCGGCGTCCTGCACCGAGCGCACGATCACGTTGTCGTCGGCCGACGCGGTGTAGTCCTGGCGCGGCTGGATGACGTCGCCGTTCTTGTCCTCGCCCAGGACCTCCTCGTTGAAGAAGTCGTAGGTGCCCGACTGCGAGTCGGGGCCCGACAGGGCGAGCGGCAGGTCCTTGAAGCCGCTGCCCACCTGGCTCCAGTTGTTTACCTTTGATCCCGGCGACCAGATCTTCTTGAGCTCGGGGAAGGTGAGGCAGGCCTTGCCCACGTCCACGCCAGACTTGGTGACCAGGGTGATGCCGTCGGAGGCCACGCGGATCTCCTCGTACTCCACGCCGGCCTTCGTGCAGGCCTCGGCCTCGTCGTCCTTGATGCCACGCGAGGCGTCGCTGATGTCGGTCTCGCCCTTGCAGAAGACCTCGAAGCCGCCACCCGTGCCGGACGTGCCGACGGTGATGTTCACGTCGGGGTTGTTCTCGTTGAACTGCTCGGCGGCGGCGGTGCTGAGCGGGGCGACGGTCGACGAGCCGTCGATGGCGATCGTCCCGGACAGGTTCGACGCGCCGGAGCCGCCGGTGGTGTCGGCCGTGTCGCTGCTGCCACAGGCAGCCAGGGTGAGCGAGCCGCCCGCGACCGCGAGGGCGGCGAGCGACGCGTACATGCGTCGTGACTTCATTGTCGTCTCCTTGGGATTCATCGGGATGGCCCCTCAGGGCATGGGGCCAACCTAAGTTCCCCGGTGTGAAACAGGTGTGAACGCGATGGCGCCGGGAAGCCTGCCGGGGGGTGCGAACCGCCCGTCGTGGCGCGGAGCGAGCCTACGCGGGGGCATGTGAACGACCTGTGAAAACCGCTCCGCATCAGCGATCACCGGCGCCGGCTCGGGAGGGGGAACGCCTTGGGCACTGCCTCCAGGCGGTACCCGCGCTTGTGTTCTGTCTGGATGTACGTGTACTGGCCCCCGGCCTCGTCCACCTTGCGGCGCAGGCGGCGCACCAGCACGTCCACCGACCGGTCGCCCGGTTCGCGCGGGCCCCCCCAGACACGATCGAAGATCTCGTCCCTGCTGAGGGTGCGGCCCTTCTCCTCCAGCAGGATCCACAGCAACTTGGTCTCCAGGGGGGTCAGCGGTGCCGTGGCCCCCGCCACCCGTACCTCCAGCCGGCCCTGGTCCACCTCAAGGTCGCCCATCGAGACCTCACCCACCACCTGCGCGTCGTGGGGTCCCACCTCGGCGCGCCGGAAGATGGCCTCGAGGCGCGCCACCAGTTCGCGGGCGGAAAACGGCTTGCGCAGCAGGTCGTCGGCACCGCGCCGCAGCGCCTCCAACCGGTCGCGCTCCTCCTGGCGCGCCGTCATCACGACGATCGGCAGGTCCGGGGCCCACCGGCGCACGTCCTCGATGATGCTGAGGCCATCCACGTGCGGCAGCATCAGGTCGAGTACCAGCGCATCGGGCCTCCAGGCCTTGAGCGCGGTGATCGCGGCAAGGCCGTCCCTGCTGATGCTGGTCGCGTACCCCGCCCTGGCCAGGTGGTAGGCGGTCGCGCGCGCCGTGCTGTCGTCGTCCTCCACGATGAGCACCGTGGGTCGGGCGTCGGCGCGGCTGCTGGCGGGGTGCGCGCGTGGCTCCATCGGCCCGGACGGTAGGCCCGGGCGCCCATCGAATCGTGGCGATCCTGTGAACCGCCTGTGAACGCGTGGGGCCGGGCCCCTAGGCCTCGAGGGCCTCTTCCTCCTGCTCGGCCTCACGCCGCAGCTGCTTGAAGCTGACGCCCTCGAAGAGCAGGAAGATGAAGCCCACCACCACGCCCACGGCCATCTCGGTGGCCTGCAGCACGATGGAGAACGCGAGGGCATCAGCGGCGCTCACGCCGTAGGAGGCCGTGAGCGGCACCACCGCCGCGGCCTGGAACACCACGAGGTTCCCCGGGAGGATGGGGAACGACTGCGCGAGGGTGATGGTGACCAGCAGCAGGCCCGCCCCGCCCCAGCCCACGTACCCCAGGCCGAAGGCCCCGAGCGTGGCGTAGATGCCCGCCCACTGGGCGATCCAGGTGCCGAGGCTGGGGATGGCCACGCGGCTCACCTGGCGCGGGTCGCGCAGGCTCGCGTGGCTCTCGTGCACCGCGCCCCACAGGCGCTGGAATGCGCGGGTCACTCGCCGCCAGATGGATCCGGTCGACAGCCACGGGGGCACCTGGCGGTTGGGGCTCTGCAGCAGTGCCACTGCCACCACCACCAGGCAGATCACGCCCAGCACGGCGGTGATGATCCACGCGTAGGACGGCAGGGGCAGGAACAGCCCGATGATGATGACCAGGGCCACCCAGGCGATCGTGGTGACGATGTTCTCCACCACCACCGTGCCCAGCAGCACCGTGGTGGAGAGGTCCTCGCCACGGCGGGCCAGGCGGCGCTTCGCCAGGAGGACCTTGGCGATCTCGCCCACCCGCGCAGCCAGGATGGTGTTGAACAGGAAGCCCACCATGAGGGGGCTCAGCAGGTCCATGTAGCGCGTGCGGTGCTTCAGGCCGGGGAGGCCGTCCACCACGGCCTTCCAGGCGGCGCCCTTCAGAAGCACCGAGAGGAAGTTGGCCAGCACCGCCACCAGCAGCAGCCACAGGTTGTCCACGCGGAAGGCGGCGATCACGGCGCCCCAGTCCACGCGCCACACCACCAGCGCCACTACCACGGCCACCAGCACCAGCCGCAGCACATTCCACGCCCATCGGGCGACGACGCGGCGCTTTCCCGCCGCGTCGTCGCTCATGCGACCAGCTGGTCCAACGTGACCAGTTCGAGGCCTTTTTCCTGCGCTGCCGTGCAGATATCGGGGATTGCCGCGGCGGTGTGCGCGCGCAGGCGGTCGGGGTCCCAGCCGTCGGCGTCGTGCAGCAGCAGGATGCAGCCGGGGGCCAGCGCCCGGGCGGACCGCTCGGCCACCACATCGGGGCCCGGGTCGGCGGAGTCGAACACGCCCCGGGTCCAGCCCGCCATGCGGTAGCCGGATGCCCGCACGGCCGGCCATGTGCCCGGGCCGCGGAAGCCGTGCGGCGCACGGAACACCCGGGTGAGCACTCCGGGCCCCGCGGCGTCGCGAACGGCCTCTTCGGTACGCACCAGCTGGTCCCGCACGTGGGCGGGGCCGCGCAGCACCAGGATGCCGTGGTCGTAGCCGTGGCTCGCCACCTGATGGCCCTCCTCGTGCATGCGTCGCACCAGGTCGGGGTGCCGGCGCGCCTGGCGGCCCAGCACGAAGAAGGTGGCGCGCACGCCGGCGTCGGCCAGCGCATCGAGGATCGCCGGCGTGGACGGGCCGGGTCCGTCGTCGAAGGTGAGGGCCGCGCGCGGGCGGTCGCGCGGCCCGTGCCGCAGTACCGGCCCAAGCACCGGTGATCCCGGGCGGAACGCCGCCCATGCGCCCAGGGCGCTTGCCGCCACCATGCCCGCTGCGAGCACCGGGTACCTGCGCCGGGCTGCGAGGGCCCCTGCAAGTACGGCCGATTCCGCGGCGACCACGCGGCGGATGGTGGTGCTCTTGGTCATCGGCTGGGTCATCGCGTTCGGTCGCCGAGGCTATCAGGGGGGGGTGCGCCCGGGGCGTGGCACCCCACCGGTGGGAGTGCCAGCGCGACGACGACGGGTCTATACTCGACGTGTTTCCCGTCCCAGGAGTGCATGTGCCGGTCTACGACTACCGCTGTGAGAAGGGCCACCGTTTCGAGGCCATCCAGAGCATGTCCGACACGGCGCTCACCGCGTGCGAGGAGTGCGGGGCCCCGGCCCAGCGCGTGCTTCACGCCCCGGCCATCCACTTCAAGGGCAGCGGGTTCCACAACACCGACTACGGCACCAAGACGCGGCCGAAGGAGCAGCCGGCCCCGGCATCCAGCGGTGCATCGGGCGGGGGCTCCGCGGGCTCCGGGAACTCATCCGGTGGGTCCGATAGCGGTGGCGGCGGGAAGTCCGTGGGGCTCGACAAGGTCTGATCAGCGACGCACGAACTCGGCGAGTTGCTGCTCGTCGAGGTCGGGCTCGCCCACCACGTAGGAGACCCCGCCCACCGTGCGGAGCATGCCCGCGAGCACGATCCGGTCGTCGGATGACGACTGCAGGCGCCACTGCAGCCAGCCCAGCTTCACCAGGTCGGAAACCCCCATGTCGGTGCCGATCGCGCGGATGGCCGCCGCGCCGTTCCACGGCGAGAACGGGACGCCCGTCACCGATGCCATCTTCGCCTTCAGGCCGGTCACGAAGGCCTGCTGGCGCGCCGCGCGGTGGAAGTCGTCGTCGCACTTGCGCACGCGGACGAACTGCAGGGCCCGCTCGCCGTCCAGTTGCACCTGCCCCTGCGGGAACGAGACCGTTGTGCCGCCCGAGTACGGGCAGTTCTTCAGCGCCGTCGGGTTGTTCACGGTGATGCCGCCCAGGTCGTCCACCATGCGCTTCACGCCGTTGAAGCGCACCACGATGACGTGATGGATGGGCAGGCCGGTCAGGTCGCGCACCGCGTTGATGGTGCCCTTCTGCCCGGCGAACCAGTACGCGGAGTTGATCTTCTCGGTGCCCACGCCGGGCAGGTCCACGCGGAAGTCGCGGGGGATCGACAGCCACTTCACCTTGCCGGCGCCGGGGTCGGTGCGCATCACCATGATGGAGTCCGCGCGCGAGCGCGTCTCGCCGGGGCGGGCGTCGATGCCGATCACCAGCGTGTTCTGGGGTGCCGACAGCAGGGGGCCAGCAGGCGACAGCGCGGCCTTGGCCGCGGGCGTAACGCGCGCGTTGGCCTCGGACACGGCGCCGCGCACGCTGAGGAACCCGAACACGCCCCAGGCCACCAGGCCGAGGACCAGCACCGATGCCACGCGCCACGTCCACGCCCAGGCGCCAATGCCGCGCAGTGACCACCACCGGCGCTCGGGCGGCGGCGTCCACGGGTCGGGATCGGGGGCAGGGGACGCGCGTTCGGCCCGGCCCACTCCCTCGGTGAGTTGGCGCAGGCCGTCGATCCCCTCAGCGGACTTCCCGGACCCGCGGGCCTTGAAGCGCCGATATGGCTTGGCGGAGGGCGGCATCGGCGGCCGATGGTACCGTCGCCAACGGGTGTTCCGGTCCACGGGGGGTACATGAGCGTCATCGGCGTCGACGTGGGCGGGACCAAGATCGCGGCCGCCCGCCTGGGGCCCGGCGACGGCATCGAGGAGTCGCTGGTCATCCCCACGCCCGAGGGGGGCGAGGCCGTGGTGCGCGCGATCGCCGACGCGACGGCCCGTCTGGTCGCGGGCGCCACCGACGACGTGGCCGCAGTGGGGGTGGGCGTGCCCGCCACCATCGACCCGGCCACCGGGATCGTGGGGGCGTCCAACCACACCGGCCTCGATGGCCTGCATGCGCGCGACCTGCTGCAGCAGCACATCGGCCTTCCCGTGCACGTGGACAACGACGGCAACCTGGCCGCTCTCGCCGAGTACCGGCTGGGCGCGGCCCGCGGGCACGACGACGTGGTGCTGATGACGGTGGGCACGGGCATCGGCGGCGGGCTCATCATCGGCGGCCGGGTGTTCCGGGGCGGTGGCGGCCAGGGGGCCGAATTGGGGCACGTCGTGGTGGAGGGCGACGGACCGCCATGCCAGGGCAATTGCCCCAATCACGGGTGCATCGAGACCATGTGCAGCGGCACGTCGCTGGGGCGCGACCTGCGTGCCGCGGCGGCGGCCGACCCCGGCGGTGCGCTCGGGGTGCTGCTCGCGGAGGGACGCCTGGACAGTCGGACGGGCCTCGACCTGGCGCGCGCCGGCGATGCGGACGCGCTCGAGGTCTTCACCACGGCTGGTCGCTGGCTGGGGGTGGCCGTGGCATCGCTCACCAACATCTTCGACCCGGGCATCGTGGTGATCGGCGGCGGCCTGTCCGCGGCGGAGGAGATCCTGCTCGCGCCCGCGCGCGAGGAGTACCAGCGCCGCGCTCTTCCGCCCACGCGCCA
>Ga0181594_10001756_pt1 | contig 20038 bp, 17 predicted proteins | sample 071ome_18_FD_145603 | JGI IMG/M metagenome (GOLD analysis project Ga0181594, IMG submission 145603) | Coastal salt marsh microbial communities from the Groves Creek Marsh, Skidaway Island, Georgia - 071413BT metaG (spades assembly) | ecosystem: Environmental > Aquatic > Marine > Intertidal zone... | reverse complement strand
TCGGTACCTCGACCAATTCGAGAGCCCGGACGGCATCGCTGTTCGACATCGTGCCGAGCGTAGGTGCTGCCGGTAGCGTTGCCAGCATGGATACCCGCACCCGCTACCCGTTGCCTCCCGTCGCACCGGAGGATTCGCCCGTCTGGCAGGACCCCGGCCACAGTTCGATGCGACCGGCGTGCACATGGGAATCGTTGGGTGACTACCGCGATATCCGGTACGAGGTGTCAACGGGCGAGCATGCGGGCATCGCCAAGATCACCATCGATCGTCCGCAAAAGCGCAATGCTTTCCGACCGCAGACGCTCTTCGAACTGTCCGACGCGATGAATCGTGCGCGCGACGACGATCGAATCGGCGTGATCATCTTGACCGGTCAGGGTGATTTGGCCTTCTGCTCCGGTGGAGACCAGGTCATCCGTGGAGACGATGGGTATATCGGCGATGACGATGTCGCCAACAAGGGCATTGGTCGACTCAACGTTCTCGACCTTCAAATCCAGATCAGGCGTATTCCCAAGCCTGTGATCGCGATGATCGCCGGCTACGCGATAGGTGGCGGCCACGTTCTGCATGTGGTGTGCGATCTGAGTATCGCCGCGGACAATGCCCGATTCGGGCAGACCGGCCCGAAGGTCGGGTCCTTCGATGGTGGCTACGGATCCGGGCTGCTGGCTCGCACGATCGGCCAGAAGAGGTCGCGCGAGATCTGGTACACCTGTCGTCAATACGGAGCTGAGCAGGCCTACGACTGGGGCTTGGTCAATGCCGTCGTCCCGATCGAGGACCTCGAGATCGAGACCGTGCGCTGGTCGCAGGAGATGCTGGCGCTCTCTCCGCTGGCTCTGCGCATGCTCAAGGCCTCGCACAATGCCGCCGATGACGGCCTGGCCGGTGTCCAGCAACTTGCGGGTGATGCGACCTTGCTGTTCTACATGACCGAAGAGGCGCAAGAGGGTCGTGATGCCTACAAGGAAAAGCGGCGCCCGGATTTCGATCAGTTCCCGCGTCGTCCGTGAACTACCTCAACACTTTGGAGATCCCCGCCCGGGTTGCTGTCGAGGAACTTCTTGCCGCATCGGTGCCGTTCTCGTTGCCGCTGCGTGTTCCTTTCCGAGGGCTCACCTCCCGCGAGGGCATGTTGCTGAAGGGACCTTCGGGGTGGGGCGAATTCGCGCCCTTCGATGACTACGACGTTCCGCGTGCAGCGCGGTGGTTGGCCGCCGCCCTTGAAGCGGCCTGGGGGCAGTGGCCGCCGACCACCCGGGACTTCGTCGAGGTGAACGCGATCATCCCCGCTGTCGATTCCACTCAAGCCGGCGTGCTTGCCCGCGAGGCGATCTTGGACAACGGCTGTCGGACGATCAAGGTGAAAGTCGGATCTACCTTGGCCGAGGATGAAGCCCGCGTCGTCGCGATCCGCGACGCTCTCGACACCGCTGATGTCGACGGCAGGATTCGCCTCGACGTCAACGGCATGTGGAGCCTTGATCAGGCGCAGACTGCTTTGCGTCGGCTCGTGAAGTATGGAATCGAGTATGTGGAGCAACCTTGCGAGTCCCTTGATGACGTCACGCGTCTTCGTTCCGCGGTGGACGTCCCGATCGCTGTCGACGAGGCCTTGCGAACCTCGGATGATCCGACCTCGGTTCGGCTGGATGGCATCGCCGACTACGCGATCTGCAAACCGATGACGCTCGGTGGCGTGCGTGCTACGTCGCGCATTGCCCAAAGTGTCGGCGTACCGGTCGTGATCAGCGGCTCCTTGGACACAGCCGTTGGTTTGTCCAGTTGCGTCGCGGCCGCTGCTGCTTTGCCGGAACTCCCGCTGGCAAGTGGGCTGGGAACCGGGACCCTTTTCCTTCGAGACGTCGTCGATCCTCCATTGCGCCCGAGTGCCGGTTGCTTGCCGGTCCACCGGATAGCCCCTGATCTCGATTCGCTGATGCAGGCGACGGAAGGTGTGTCGGATGAGCGCGCAGAACGGTGGCGCCTTCGGATGGCCGAGGCTTTCGATTTCCTGTCTCGATCGTCGCCGGTGGTCAGCAGCTCAGGCGACCAGGTGGAAGGCTAGGCGCGTGGACCCCCAGATGAACCCCTCCGTCGCGCAGGCGCTGGTAATGGTGGATGAGCTCATGCGATGTGGGGTGAGTGATGTCGTTCTCGGCGTCGGATCGCGTTCGGCGCCACTCGCCTTGGCTTTGGCAGCGGCGGAAGAAAGGGGTGAGATTCGGCTCCACGTCAGGGTGGATGAACGGGTGGCGGGTTTTGTCGCACTCGGGATCGGGAAAGCCACGGGAGTGCCCGCAGCGGTGGTGACTACCTCTGGAACCGCTGTGGCCAATCTCCTTCCCGCGGTCGTGGAAGCGCACGAGTCTCGGGTTCCACTGCTTGTGGTTACGGCGGATCGGCCGGACCGGCTCAGAAACGTCGGTGCGAATCAAGTGATCGAGCAGCAGGGGATCTTCGGTTCGTTTACCAGGATCGCCGTCGAGATGGAGACCGCGCACGGATACCGCAACCAGTACTGGCGCTCGACCATCGCCCGATGTGTGGCTGTGGCTACTGACTCGATCGATCCGGGTCCGGTGCACGTGAACGTCGCGTTCGATGAGCCGCTAGTCGGGGAGGGGATTGCGGGATCGCTGCCACCGGAATTGCTCGGGCGACCCGACGGCCGGCCGTGGACAGCTGACGCACGGCTCGTTGCCGGGATGAGTATTCAGCTCGACGAAGCCCTGGCTTTGTTGGACGAGGGTGCGACCGTCCCGTCGCGCGGGTTGATCGTGGTGGGCGATCACAACGACGACGACGCCGTGGACCTGGTCGATGAACTCGCCGATGCGCTGGGTTGGCCGGTCATCTCTGAGCCTTCCGGTCGCGCGAGCGGTGCCGAACTCGGACTGGCTCACGGTCCGCTCGTGTGTGAGGACCCGATGTTCGTGGACGAGCACATTCCCGAACTCGTCATAACCGTCGGCCGCGTCGGCCTCTACCGATCACTCGCTGCCGTGATCGCTCGATCGGGGATGCATGTCGCTATCGATTCGCGGGCATCGTGGAGTGATCCAACGCGAACCGCCGATCTTGTGCTCGCTGCGGTTCCGCTACCACCGGCGGAGACGAACATCGATCCCGAATGGTGGTCGGCGTGGGAGCGAGCCGATCTCATGGCCGCCGCCGCTGTGGAGACAGTGTTGGGTGCATCGCACTCACCACCGTCTGGAATGCACGTTGCACGGATGGTGGCCAGCGCGATACCCGAAGACGCACAGTTCTTTCTTGGATCTTCATCCATCGTGCGACACGTCGGAAGCTTCGCGGGGCGATCACTGAATGAAGTCGATGTTCTGGGTAATCGCGGTACTTCCGGTATCGACGGCTGCGTCTCCACCGCGTGGGGTGCAGCGATCGGTTTTCAGGCACTGGGCGGCGGCCCGACCGTTGCATTGATCGGTGATGAAGCGTTCTGGTACGACTCCAATGCGCTGGCAGTCCCGGAGAACGAGGGTCGACCCGACCTCGTGATCGTGGTTGTGGACAACGACGGTGCTGGAATCTTCTCGACTCTCGAACAGGGTTCGCCGCCGTATGCGCAGCACTTCGAGCGCGTGTTCGGGGTTCCGATGGGGGTGCAACTCGCCGAACTGGCGTCGAGTTTCGGCGCCGTGGTCGTCGACATCGAAGATCCCGACTCCATCACGTCGGCCATTCAGGAGCGATTGTCCGACGGTGTCCATGTCTTGATCGTGCGAACGTGCGAACGGTCACGCGAGGCAGAAATACTGTCGAGTGTGCGAGATGCGGTGCGTCAGGCAATCGACAGCGGCTGACGGGTCGAACTCAGGTCGGTGCGCTCAGGAATGGTCGAGGGCCGACATCATCGGAATGAACTTCGCTCGGGATTCCGCTAGTTCGCGCTCGGGATCCGAACCCGCGACGATTCCGCAGCCCGCGAAGGCGCGAACAGTTTGTGCCGCGGGGTCCACGAGTCCGCAGCGCAGCGCGATACCGAACTCCCCGTCACCGCGGCTGTCGAACCAACCCACCGGACCGGCGTATCGATCACGGGAGATGCCCTCGAGTTCATCGATGACGATCAGCGCCCGCTCGGTCGGGGTGCCACAGACGGCAGCGGTCGGGTGGAGCGATGCCGCAAGTGACAACAGTGAGGCGTCGTCGGCGAGGCGGCCGGTGACGTCAGTTGCGAGATGCTGGACGTTGGCGAGTTCGAGGACACCGGGGCTTTCGGGTATGTCCATGTCGGTGCAGTGCGTGGCGAGGGCCTTGGCGACCGACCGCACCGCGTAGGCGTGCTCGGCGAGATCCTTATCGCTTGCGAGCAACGCTCGTGCCAGCCCTTGGTCCTGCTCGCTGTCGCCGCGTCGACGAACCGTTCCGGCCAGGACTCGACTGGTCACCAGATCACCTGTTCGGCGCACCAGCAATTCCGGTGTGGCGCCGACCAGGTTGGCGATGTTGAACGTCCAGCAGGTCGGGTAATCCTGCGCGAGCCGGTCGAGGATCCAACGCGGGTCCAAAGTTCCCGTCACGCGCGCGACGACGTCGCGGGCGAGCACGACCTTGTCTAGTTCTCCGCCGTTGATGCGTTCCACTGCCCGCCCCACGGCCTTCTCCCATTCCGGACCCGTGAGTGACCCGTCATGCCAGGTAACGGACGCAGGCGCGCTCGCGGACTCGGCATTCGAAAGGTCGCCGACATCCACGGCGGGCTCTTCTCCTGGTGCATGGATGCTGGTGATCCATGCCTGATCGCCGCGCTGGCCGATCAGAATGGACGGGACGATGATCTCGGAGGCGTCGTGCGGATCGAACGAGTAGGACGCAAAAGCGATGGGTCCGGTACCCGGGATGCTTACGGAATCGTCGACGGCCATCGTGTCGCACAGTTCGGACCACCAGCGCTGGGTGCGCGAGAAGCGTTCGACCCCGCGGACCTGCAAACGCGCTGCGGTGCCCCAACCGATGAGACCGTCGCCGCGGCGAACCCAACACACGTTGTCCTGCGCAGGCAGCAATGCAAGGAGATCGTTGTGAGCAGCGATCGGACGCGTCGTCGCGATCAGTTGCGTGGGGGAATCCGACTGCGGGTGCCAAGACACCTCGTCAGGGTAGGGGCAGAGTCGACTCTTGTCCTCTGGGAGCATTGGACTATGTCTCGAGCCGGGCTGGATAAGCAACCGCACGACGTCGCTGCGATGTTCGACGACGTCGCCGAGCGCTACGACATCACCAACGATGTCCTGGCTATGGGGCAGACGCGACGTTGGCGCAGGGCGGTTGTCAATGCCGTGGGTGCGCTGCCGGGCGATCGGGTTCTGGATCTTGCGGCGGGTACGGGCACGTCCAGCGAACCCATAGCTCGTGCTGGAGCTTTCGTCGTTGCGTGTGATTTCTCTCTTGGAATGCTGGCGGTCGGTCGCAAACGCAACCCCAGACTTTCCTTCGTCGCAGGGGATGCGCTGGCGTTGCCGTTCGCCGACGATTCATTCGATGCGGTCACGATTTCCTTCGGCCTTCGCAACGTCAACGATCGAGATGCAGGCCTGCGCGAAATGCTCCGGGTCACCCGGCCCGGTGGACGCTTGGTCGTGTGTGAGTTCTCGCATCCCACGTGGGCGCCGTTCCGCCAGGTTTACTCGCGGTACTTGATGGGGGCCCTGCCCACCGTGGCTCGTCGGGCTTCGTCCAACCCCGATGCCTACGTCTATCTGGCTGAGTCGATTCGGGCCTGGCCGGACCAGCGCGAGTTGGCTTCGGACATCATGGCCGCGGGCTGGGAGAGGGCGGCCTATCGCAATCTCTCCGGTGGCATTGTCGCCCTGCACCGGGCGCTTAAGCCGGGAGGCTAAGGAAGCCGACGGGGCCTATCGCCGTTAGGGGTAGGCCCACTATGCTTCGAGTGGTCGTGAAGATTTTCACGAGCGCGCAAGCGGCGCTCGTTTTTCACGTCCGGACATCATCCACGTTCGCGTTCGCGCAACCTGCGGATGCGACGACCAAGCGAGGGGCAGCCGGCGCAGTGAACGTCTACACGCCGATATTCGTGCTGGGGGCTTTAGCCTTCGGATTCGCCGCTTTCTCCGTCGTTATCGCGACCTTCACTGGACCCAAGCGCTACAACCGGGCCAAGTACGACGCCTATGAGTGCGGAATCGAACCGACTCCACAGCCGATCGGCGGTGGACGCTTCCCGGTGAAGTACTACCTCACCGCGATGATGTTCATCATCTTCGACATCGAGCTCGTGTTCCTCTACCCGTGGGCTGTCTCCTTCGATGCTCTTGGGGCCTTCGGCCTCGTCGCGATGATGTTGTTCCTTTTGAATCTGGCCGTTCCCTATGTTTACGAGTGGCGTCGTGGCGGATTGGAGTGGGACTGACATGGGTCTGGAAGAGAAGCTTCCTTCGGGGATCTTGCTGACGAGTGTGGAAAAAGTCGCGGGGTACGCCCGTAAGGGATCGCTTTGGCCCGCCACCTTCGGTCTCGCCTGCTGCGCGATCGAGATGATGGCAACCGGTGGTCCCCGTTACGACATCGCGCGCTTTGGCATGGAGGTCTTCCGTGCATCGCCGCGGCAGGCCGATCTGATGATCGTCGCCGGTCGGGTCAGCCAGAAGATGGCGCCGGTGCTGCGTCAGATCTACGACCAAATGCCCAACCCCAAGTGGGTGCTCGCCATGGGTGTCTGTGCATCCAGCGGCGGCATGTTCAACAACTACGCCGTCGTCCAGGGCGTCGACCACGTGGTCCCGGTGGACATGTACCTCCCCGGATGCCCGCCGCGTCCGGAGATGCTGATCGATGCGATCTTGAAGATCCACGACGACATCCAGGACATGAAGCTCGGCGCGAATGCCAAGGCCGAGATGGTGGAAAACGAGCAGCTCGCACTCGCGGCTCCGAGCACTCTGGAGATGAAGGGACTGCTTCGGTGAGCGAGGACCTAACACCGGTCGTTCCCGAAGGCGTGAGCGAGATCGACATCGTCGGAGTTCGTAAGGGCGCGTTCAACGTCTCCGGATCCGGTGACACCAGTGGTTTCGGTGGGCTAGTGACGCCGATCGTCATGCCCGGTGCATCTCCTAAGCCTTACGGCGGCTGGTTCGACGAAGTTGCCGACGAGATCGAACTCTCCCTTGCCGATCGCAACCTCCCCGCCGCTTCGGTTATCGACAAGGTCGTCGTTGATCGCGGCGAGATCACGTTCTTCGTCCACCGCCAACACCTTGCGGAATTTGCCAGGGTGCTGCGCGACGAGCCAGGTCTTCGCTTTGAGATGTGCATGGGCGTCAACGGTGTTCACTACCCCGAAGATTCCGGCCGCGAACTTCACGCCGTGTACCCCTTCCTTTCGATTACCCACAACCGACGGATTCGAGTTGAGGTCACGGCTCCGGACTCCGATCCGCACATTCCTTCGATCACGGGTATCTACCCCTCCAATGACTGGCATGAGCGAGAGACCTGGGACTTCTTCGGGATCGTCTTCGACGGTCACCCGGCCCTGACGCGCATCGAGATGCCAGACGATTGGCCTGGCCACCCACAGCGCAAGGACTACCCACTCGGCGGGATCCCCGTCGAGTACAAAGGCGCCACCATCCCCGCTCCTGACAACCGGAGGGCGTACAACTGATGAGCGACGTCACCTACACCACGGCAGCAACGCCGGGCGAGGACATCTTCGCCGGAAGTTACGAGACCACCGAGGGCACCATCTACAACCTCTCCGGTGGTGACTGGGACTCCATTTCGGCCGCCCCCGAGGGGGAGAAGGAACGCATCGTCGTCAACATGGGTCCCCAGCATCCGTCCACGCACGGTGTTCTTCGGCTGGTGCTGGAACTCGATGGTGAGACCGTCACTGACGCACGATGCGGAATCGGGTACCTGCACACGGGCATCGAGAAGAACATGGAGTTCCGCACGTGGGTGCAGGGCGTCACGTTCGTTACCCGGATGGACTACCTGACCCCGTTCTTCAACGAGGCGGCCTATGTCCTCGCGGTCGAGAAGCTGCTTGGTATCACCGATCAGATACCCGAGCGCGCGAACGTCATTCGGGTCTTGATGATGGAGCTGAACCGCGTCTCCTCGCACCTTGTTGCGCTGGCAACCGGTGGCATGGAGCTTGGCGCGCTGACCGCGATGACCTTTGGTTTCCGCGAGCGCGAACTGGTGCTCGATCTCTTCGAGATGGTCACGGGCCTGCGAATGAACAGCGCGTTCTTCCGGCCGGGTGGAGTTGCACAGGATCTTCCGGCAGATGGCGAGAAGGCCATTCGCGACACCCTGCCGTTGCTGCGCAAGCGCATGAAGGACACCGCCGACCTCCTCATCGATAACGCGATCTGGATGGGTCGCACCGTGGATGTCGGCTATCTCGACCTGCAAGGGTGCATGGCGCTGGGCATCACGGGTCCGGTGCTGCGCTCGGCGGGGCTGCCGCACGACCTTCGCAAGTCGCAGCCCTACTGCGGATACGAAACCTACGAATTTGACGTCCCGACCCAGACTTCCTGCGATGCCTACGGTCGATTCCTCATCAGGATCGCGGAGATGCACGAATCACTGAAGATCGTGGAGCAGTGCCTTGATCGCTTGGCCCCGGGACCGGTGATGGTCGAAGATAAGAAGATCGCCTGGCCAGCGCAATTGTCGATCGGTGCGGACGGTCAAGGGAACTCGACTGAGCACATCAAGCACATCATGTCCGAATCGATGGAATCCCTTATCCACCACTTCAAGTTGGTGACCGAAGGTTTCACGGTGCCCCCGGGCCAGGTGTACGCCGCGGTCGAATCACCGCGCGGTGAACTCGGCGCTCACGTTGTCAGCTCAGGCGGAACTCGCCCCTACCGCGTGCATTTCCGGGATCCATCCTTCAACAATCTGCAGGCGACTGCCGCCATGTCGGAGGGGAGCATGGTCGCCGACGTCATCGCCGCCGTCGCGAGCATCGACCCCGTCATGGGTGGCGTGGACCGATAGCGAAAACTGGAGAGAAGCCCCTAATGCCGATCAGCGACACCACCCGCGAGCAGATGCGAGAGATCGCCGCCCGCTATCCGAGCGCACGCAGCGCACTGCTGCCCATGCTCCATCTCGCGCAGAGCGAAGAAGACGAGATCACCACCGACGGCATCAACGTGTGCGCCGAGGTCCTGGAGATCACCCCGGCCGAGGTAACGGCGGTTGCGACCTTCTACACGATGTACAAGCGCGAGAAGGTTGGCAAGCATCACATTGGCGTGTGCATCAACACGATGTGCGGTCTCCTGGGTGGAGATGCCGTGTGGGATGCCGTCGTCGAAGCCACAGGTGGCTCGCACAATTCGCCCACATCCGATGGCGAGTTCTTCCTCGAGCGCATCGAATGCCAGGCTGCCTGCACCCACGCACCGGTGATGACGGTCGATTGGGAATTCATGGACGACGTCACGCCGAGCAGTGCCGTCGAAGTCCTCGAAAAACTCCGCCGCGGTGAGCAGATCCAGTCCACGCGCGGTCCCGTGATTCGGGACTTCGAAGCCACCGAGCGCACTCTGGCCTTTCCCGACGATGGCCTCGCCGATGCGCCGAGCGTTGACGAGAAAATGCTCGCGGGGCTGAAGATCGCGAAGGAACAGGGCATGCAGGGAGGTAACGCCTGATGACGACGCCGCTCACCCCGGTTATCACCGAGCACTGGGACCGCCCCGATCTGTACACGCTCGACGGCTATCGCGCCGTCGGTGGTTACCGGGCCCTCGAGAAGGCCCTGCGCACCGATCCCGATGACATCATCGCCCAGGTCAAGGACTCAGGGCTTCGCGGACGCGGCGGAGCGGGCTTCCCCACCGGTATGAAGTGGAGCTTCGTCCCTCAGGGCGACGGCAAGCCGCACTACCTCGTCGTCAATGCCGACGAGTCCGAGCCGGGCGCCTGCAAGGACATTCCGATCATGATGGCCAACCCGCACGCTTTGGTCGAAGGTGTGATCATCACGTCCTTTGCCATTCGCGCGAATCACGCCTTCATCTACATCCGCGGTGAGGTTCCGAACGCCATCCGCAAGGTTGAGTTCGCGGTCAAGCAGGCCAAGGAAGCCGGACTTATCGGTAGCAACATCATGGGCACGGGCTTCGACCTCGACGTCGTCGTCCATTCGGGTGCGGGCGCCTATATCTGCGGTGAGGAAACGGCCTTGCTCGATTCGCTCGAGGGCTACCGCGGACAACCGCGATTGAAGCCACCGTTCCCGGCCGTCGCTGGACTGTACGCCTCCCCGACAGTGATCAACAATGTTGAGACGATCGCAAACATCCCGTACATCGTCGATCGTGGAGTCGACTGGTTCCGCGGCTTCGGAACCGAAAAGTCTCCCGGTTTCAAGGTTTTTGCGGTTTCCGGCCACGTCAAGCGCCCGGGCATCTATGAGGCTCCGCTGGGGATCACCATGCGTGAACTCTTGGACTACGCCGGCGGCATGCGTGATGGCAGCGAGGTCAAGTTCTGGCTGCCCGGTGGCTCATCGGTTCCTCTCCTGACGGCCGAGCATCTCGATCTCCCGCTTACCTACGAGGCGATGGCCGAGGCGGGGACGATGCTGGGCACTGGAACCCCCATGGTCTTCGACCAAACCGTCAGCGTCGTGAAGGCGGTGACGCGCTGGCTGGAGTTCTACAAGCACGAATCGTGCGGCAAGTGCACTCCGTGCCGAGAGGGCACGTACTGGATCACCGGGGTCTTGGAGAAGTTCGAGCACGGTCACGGCCAGCAGTCTGAGATGGAGACTCTCGTGGATCTGTGCTCTCAGATCTCCGGCCGATCCTTCTGCGCGCTCGGAGATGCCGCGGCAACTCCGTACCCGTCGGCGTTGAAGTACTTCCGCGAGGAGTTCGAAGCCGCGACGCACACCTCAGCCGACGAGCAGTTCGACCCCGTTGCTTCCTATGTGTTCGCGGGAGTGGGTGCTCGATGACCATCACGAACGAACCCGGAGCAGACCTCGAGGTCCCCTCCGAACTCGTCACCGTCATCATCGATGGAGTTGCCATCGGCGTTCCGAAGGGAACCCTGGTTATCCGTGCTGCGGAGATGCTCGGAATCGAGATCCCGCGCTTTTGCGATCACCCGCTGCTCGATCCGGTCGCCGCGTGCCGTGCCTGCCTGATCGAGATCGACGGCGTGCCCAAGCCGCAGCCGGCCTGCGCCCAGGTCGTCAGCGACGGCATGCAGGTGCGCACCCAGTACTCCTCGGATGTTGCCCGCCTCGCGCAAGAAGGCGTCATGGAGTTCCTCCTGCTGAACCATCCGTTGGACTGTCCGGTCTGCGACAAGGGTGGTGAATGCCCGCTGCAAAACCAGGCGATGAGCGTTGGTCGTCCCGACTCGCGTTTCACCGAAGAAAAGCGCACCTTCGATAAGCCCATCAACGTCAGTGCGCAGGTGCTTCTCGATCGTGAGCGCTGTGTGTCGTGTGCGCGGTGCACCCGCTTCGCTGATCAGATCGCCGGTGACCCAATGCTCGAGTTGCTCGAGCGCGGGGCGCGTCAGCAGGTCGGCACAGCTGACGACCAGCCGTTCGACTCATACTTTTCGGGTAACACCATCCAGATCTGTCCGGTGGGTGCTCTGACCAGTGCCACGTACCGCTTTCGGGCGCGGCCGTTCGACCTCGTTTCGGTGCCGACCTCGTGTGAGCACTGTGCGTCGGGTTGTTCGCTGCGTACCGACTATCGACGCTCGACCATCACCCGCCGTTTGGCGTGGGACGACCCCCAGGTCAACGAGGAGTGGAACTGCGACAAGGGTCGCTTTGCTTTCACCTACATGCAGCAGGGCCGCCTCGAGTGGCCGATGGTGCGCGAGAACGGGGAGCTGCGCACGGCATCGTGGCCGGAGGCTCTCGCCGTTGCTGCCAGGGGACTGCAGGCCGCTGGCTCGGATGCGGCTGTGCTCGTGGGTGGCCGCGCCACCATGGAAGACGCGTACGCGTACTCGCGCTTTGCGCGTGTGGCTCTCGGCACGGACAACATCGATTTCCGAGCACGCGCTGATTCGGTCGAGGAGCGCGACTTCCTGGCCTCGCACGTAGCGGGGGCACCGATGCGTGTCGAGTACGCCGATCTCGAGCAGGCGCCCGCGGTCTTGCTGGTCGCCTTCGAACCCGAAGACGAGTCCCCGATCGTCTTCCTGCGGCTGCGCAAAGGTTCGGCATCAGGGACGCGCGTGTTCTCCGTTGCTGCTGGGGTGAGCCGCGGGCTGGCCAAGATGAACGGCGCGCTGGTTGCGTCAGCGCCGGGCGACGAAGCGCAAGCCCTCGACAGCCTTCCGGCGGATGTTCGCGACGCCCTTGCTCAACCCGGTGCCGTGATCATGGTGGGCGAGCGCGCGGCAAGCGCCCCGGGAGCGTTGTCTGCTGCCAGCCGTCTTGCCGAGCAAACGGGCGCGGCATTGGCGTGGGTTCCGCGTCGCGCGGGGGAGCGCGGAGCTCTCGACGCTGGCGCTCTCGCCGGTCTCTTGCCCGGCGGTCGCCCGATTGATGACGCACAGGCGCGTGAGCAGGTAGCGGCGGCGTGGGGCGTAGATGCGCGTTCGCTTCCGACCACGGGTCTTTCCGGCGCGGCGCTTCGCGAGGCGATGCTCGCAGGTTCGATCCGCGCAGCACTCGTCGCGGGTGTGGAAGCCTCCGACTACCCACAGGACCTCGCGGCTGCCCTGGAGGGGGTCGAGTTCGTCGTGTCCCTGGAGAACCATCACTCGGCCGTGACCGCGATAGCCGATGTCGTTCTGCCGGTCTCGGTCGTGAGTGAAAAGTCCGGGACGTTCGTTGACTGGGAGGGTCGTCCGCGTCCCTTCGGCCAGGTTTTCCGCGACGCCATGATGGATTCGGACGCATCGGTCGTGGCCATGATCGCTGACGAGCTCGACATAGTTTCGCCGCGGACAGTGTCCGAGCTGCGCGGTGAACTCGGTCGACTGGGCCCATGGTCGGGCTCACGAGCACCTTTCTCTCCTCACGACGGAGCAGGGCGCGACCGCGACGGTGTGCGACTTGCAACCTGGCGCTTGCTGCTGGACCTCGGCGTGATGCAAGAAGGTGAGGCGCACCTAGCAGCGACGGCGCGACCCACCGTCGCGCGTATGGCGCCCTCGACAGCCGACGCACATGGCCTCGAGGACGATGGAGTCGTCACAGTGCACGGTTCGGCAGGGTCGGTCACAGTGCCCGTCGAAATCGATGAATCGATGGTCGACTCGGTGGTCTGGCTACCGATGAATTCCGACGGCAGCCGTATCTACCGCGACCTTGGTGCTGGGTACGGGGACGTCGTTCGACTCAGCAAGGGAGGCCTGGCATGACCGGGGGTCAATTCGGTCTCTTCGGAGCCGATCCGTGGTGGTTGGTGCTCGGTAAAACCGTCGCCATTTTCGGGCTGCTCGTCTTGCTGACGCTGTTCACCATCTGGTGGGAGCGTCGCGTGGTGTCGCGTATGCAGAACCGAATCGGACCCAATCGCGTGGGTCCGCAGGGGCTCTTGCAGTCCTTGATGGACGGATTCAAGTTGGCCTTCAAGGAAGAGGTCATCCCCAAGGCGGCACACGTCGGCGTCTATTGGATCGCGCCGGTGATCTCGGCGACCGCAGCTTTCGTTGCGTTCGCCGTGATTCCCTTCGGTCCGACGGTGTCGGTGTTCGGGGTAGAGACTCCGCTGCAATTGACCGACTTCCCGGTTTCGGTTTTGTACGTCCTCGCGATCGCGTCGATCGGCGTTTACGGACTAGTGCTCGCCGGCTGGTCCTCGGGCTCCACGTACCCGCTGTTGGGTGGGCTGCGCTCCACGGCGCAGGTGATCTCCTACGAGATCGCGATGGGTCTGTCCTTCGTGGCTGTGTTCATCTACGCGGGTTCGATGTCCACCTCGGAGATCGTCCTTGCGCAGGAACCGATCTGGTTCGCGGTCATCTTGCTTCCGAGTTTCCTTATTTATGTGACCTCGATGGTGGGTGAGACCAACCGGGCGCCGTTCGACCTCCCCGAAGCCGAAGGCGAATTGGTCGGTGGTTTCCACACCGAGTACTCGTCGTTGAAGTTCGCGATGTTCTTCCTTGCCGAGTACATCAATATGGTCACCGTCTCGGCGCTGGCTACCACGCTTTTCCTCGGCGGCTACCTCGCCCCGTGGCCACTGTCCCTGTGGGAGGGCGCCAACTCCGGTTGGTTGCCGGTCCTGTGGTGGCTGATCAAGGTGCAGTTGTTCATCTTCGTCTTCATCTGGCTCCGCGGCACTCTCCCGCGCCTGCGGTACGACCAGTTCATGAAGTTCGGTTGGAAGGTGCTGATTCCGGTCGCACTCGTGTGGGTCGTGATCGTCTCCGTCGCCCGGTTGTTCCGCAACGACGTCTCCTTGTCCAACACCGAACTTCTTCTTGCCGGGGCAGTCTTGATCGCCGTTCTCCTGGGTGGGTCCTGGTTGCTCCAGATCCGCGCCAACCGTAAGGAAGAGCGTCGAGCCCAGGCCGAAGAGGACAACGCTCGCCGAGTGAACGAGGTTCTGACCGGAGCTGCGACGGGGCACCCGGTGCCGCCGCTTCCGGGTCAACGATTCGAATACACCCCGCGTCGAGCCACTGTCACCACAGCTGAGGTGGGAGCGGGAAGCGCCACCGCACCGTCGAGCGAGGAGGACTCGAATGGCTGAGTTGCCCCAAGCCGTACGCGGCTTCGGTGTCACCTTCGGGACGATGTTCAAGAAGGTCGTTACCGAGCAGTACCCCGAGGACAAGCAGCCAACCAAGCCGCGCTTCCACGGGCGGCACCAGTTGAATCGTTGGGCCGACGGACTCGAGAAGTGCGTGGGCTGCGAATTGTGCGCATGGGCGTGTCCCGCGGACGCGATCTACGTCGAGGGAGCGGACAACACCGACGAAGAGCGCTTCTCGCCCGGAGAGCGCTATGGCCGCGTCTACCAGATCAACTACCTACGATGCATTTTCTGTGGACTCTGCATCGAAGCCTGTCCCACTCGAGCGCTGACCATGACCAACGAGTACGAGCTCGCGGATAGCAGTCGAGCCGATCTCATTTACGAGAAGGACCAACTGCTCGCACCGCTGCTGCCGGGAATGCTTCAACCACCGCACCCCATGGTCCCGGACACCACGGAGCAGGACTACTACGCCAACAAGGTCACCGGCTCCGTTCCCGAGCAGGAGCAAGCCTCATGAACGGTGGTGCAGTCGGAACGGGTGAAGCAATCGTCTTTTGGGTAAGCGGCACACTCGCGGTCATCGGTGCGCTCGGGATGGTCATCTCCCGCAAGGCGGTGCACAGTGCACTGTTCATTGCGCTCACGATGGTCAATCTGGCGGTTCTCTACGTTGCGAATTCCGCTCCATTCCTGGGGATGGTGCAGATCATCGTCTACACCGGCGCCGTGATGATGCTGTTCTTGTTCGTCCTCATGGTGGTCGGTGTTGATTCCTCGGATTCGCTGATCGAGACCATCAAGGGTCAACGGGTGGCCGCGTTCCTGCTGGGGATTGGCTTTTCCATTCTTCTCGTTGCGGGAATTGGTAGCGGTCTGATGGAAACAACCTCGACGGGCCTCGATGCCGCTAATGCAGCGCAAGGTGGCAACGTGGAGGGCCTTGCCGCGTTGATGTTCGGTCCTTATCTGATCGCTTTCGAGGTGACCGCCGCTTTGCTCATCACCGCCGCGATGGGGGCGATGATCCTGACGCACCGCGAGCGCTGGATGCCCAAGCGCACGCAGCGAGAACTCTCACAAGTTCGCTTTGCTTCCGGTGAGCACCCCGGACAACTTCCCCCACCGGGTGTCTACGCACGACACAACGCCGTCGACACCCCGGCCCTGCTTCCCGATGGAAGCACAAGCGATCTCAGCGTTCCCGAGCCGCTGCGCGTCCGAGAGGACGTTCGCGATATCGATCAGGCGGAAATCGACGAAGTGCGCCAACTTTCCGGGGGATCGGCCTCGACTGAAGGTGAGGACCGATGAACCCAGCGAATTACGTCATGCTGTCGGCGTTGCTGTTCAGCATCGGCGCTATCGGAGTCCTGGTTCGTCGCAACGCGATCATCGTGTTCATGTCGGTAGAGCTCATGCTCAACGCGGCGAACCTCGCTTTCGTTGCCTTTGCGCGGATGAACGGAAACCTCGACGGCCAGGTCGTTGCCTTCTTCGTGATGGTCGTCGCGGCGGCCGAGGTGGTGGTTGGGCTAGCGATCATCGTGACCATCTTCCGAACCCGTAGATCTGCGTCGATCGACGAACCCAACTTGCTGAAGTATTAAGGAATAGGACGGATACGTGACTGAGATCATCCCCGCCGAGGGGATCTTCGGACTGCTGTGGGTGCTTATCGCGCTGCCCGCAGTCGGTGCGCTGATCCTGCTCTTCGGTGGACGTCGAACCAACTCCTGGGGTCCGTACCTGGGTGTCCTCACAGTCGTCGGCTCGGCCATCCTCGGCGTCCTGATGCTGCTAGCCATGATGGAGCAGCCGGCAGAGCAGCGGACCGTGGTCCAAAACGTCTACGACTGGGTCTTCGTCGGCTCCTTCCAGGCCTCTTTCGCCCTGCAGTTGGACCAACTATCAATGGTCTTCGTGCTGCTCATCACCATCGTCGGTGCGCTGATCCACATTTACTCGCTCGGCTACATGTCGCACGATCCGGATCGCCGGAAGTTCTTCGGCTACTTGAACCTGTTCGTCGCGGCGATGCTGATCCTCGTCCTGGCGAATAACTACCTCCTGCTGTACGTGGGCTGGGAGGGCGTGGGTCTGGCTAGCTACCTGCTCATCGGCTTCTGGCAGCAAAAGCCCACGGCCGCCGCCGCGGCGAAGAAGGCCTTCATCATCAACCGTGTTGGTGACGTCGGGCTCTCACTCGCGATCATGCTGATCTTCGTCACTTTTGGCTCCATCACGTTCCAGGACGTATTCGGTCAGGCCAGCGAGGCCAGCGAGGGCACCCTCACAGCAATTGGTCTGCTGCTGCTGCTCGCGGCTGCCGGTAAGTCCGCCCAGTTCCCGCTTCAGGCCTGGTTGCTCGACGCGATGGAAGGCCCCACCCCCGTGTCGGCACTCATCCACGCAGCGACGATGGTCACCGCTGGCGTGTACCTGATCGCTCGAAGCAACGCGATCTACGACGCTGCAGCCTGGGCGGCAACCGCCGTCGTCGTGGTCGGTCTCATCACGATTTTCATGGGTGCGATCATCGGTTCGGCGAAGGACGACATCAAGAAGTCACTCGCTGGCTCGACGATGAGCCAGATCGGCTACATGGTCTTCGCCGCTGGTCTCGGCCCGATCGGCTACGTCTTCGCGATCTTCCACCTGCTCACCCACGGCGTCTTCAAGGCTGGATTGTTCCTTGGCGCGGGATCGGTCATGCACGGCATGAACGACAACGTGAACATGCGCAGGTACGGAGCACTCAAGGGCGTCATGGTGATCACGTTCATCACCTTCATGGCCGGTTACCTAGCAATCATCGGCATTCCACCCTTCTCCGGATTCTGGTCCAAGGACGAGATCATCCACGCGGCATTCGAGCGCAATTGGGTCATTGGAGCCGCGGCGATTCTCGCCGCAGGCATCACTGGCTTCTACATGACTCGGATGATCGCCATGACGTTTTTCGGTAAGAAGCGTTGGGAGGACGACGCCCACCCGCACGAGTCCCCGGCCGTCATGACGATCCCGCTGATCATCTTGGCCATCGGCTCCACATTCTTGGGAATGGCTTTGCTGTTCTGGGGCAACATCGAGGAATGGCTTGAACCGGTGGTCGGGTACGAATCCGTCCCGACTCCGTTGCCGACGTCGTTCTATATCGGTGTCACGCTGGTAGTCGTCATCATCGGCGCGATCATCGGCTGGGTTATGTACGCCCGCAAGGAAGTGCCCGTGGAGGCTCCCCGTGGCAACGTGCTCACGCGGGCAGCGCGTCAGGATCTCTACGGCGATGCCGTGAACGACGTCCTGATCGTCCAGCCGACGTATCGCACGGCCGATGTGCTCACAACTTTCGACACCAAGGCGGTCGACGGTTTCGTTAACTGGACGGGGACCTTCGTCGGAGATCTAGCTCGTCGCTTGCGGCGCAGCCAAAGCGGGTTCGCCCGTTCGTACGCGTTGTCCATGGTCGGGGGCGCCCTCATCGTCGCCCTCGCTCTGATCCTGGTGAGGCTGTAGTGAGTGCGTTTCCCTGGTTGACCACCCTCGGGGTGCTGCCGTTGCTCGGCAGCATCGTGGTCGCCCTGCTACCCAAGTCGAAGCCGACGCTGGCCAAGCAGGTTGCGCTCGCTGTTTCCTTCATCGTCCTTGGCGGCACCGTCGCCATGGCGCTGCAGTTCGACGGTTCCTCCACTGCGCCGTTCCAGTTCGTCGAGTCCTACCCCTGGATCCCTGCGTTCGGCATCTCCTACTCCGTCGGCCTGGACGGCATTGGCCTGGTGCTCGTCGCTCTCGCTGCGACTTTGGTCCCCATAGTGATCCTCGCGGGCTGGCGGGATATCGAAGGTGACCAGGAATCCGAAGGCTCGGTCAAGGGATACTTCGCGCTGATCCTTGCGCTCGAGGCGCTGATGATCGGTGTTTTCTCAGCGACCGACGTCTTCTTGTTCTACGTGTTCTTCGAAGTGATGCTCGTACCGGTCTATTTCATGATCGGGCGGTACGGCGGTCCGCAGCGCTCCTACGCTGCGATCAAGTTCCTCCTGTACAGCCTCCTCGGTGGCTTGTTCATGCTGGCATCGCTGATCGGTCTGTACGTCGTGTCCGCTCGGGAGCTCGGCACCGGCACTTTCGACTTCCTGTCCCTCGTTGGGCTGGACATGGATCCGAACACCCAAAAGATGCTGTTCCTCGGCTTCTTCTTCGCCTTCGCCATCAAGGCCCCGCTGTGGCCATTCCACACCTGGCTGCCCGATGCCGCGGCGCAGTCCAAGCCCGGTACCTCCGTGCTGCTGATCGGTGTCTTGGACAAGGTCGGCACGTTCGGAATGATCCGCTACTGCCTACCGATATTCCCGGCGGCGAGCGAGTTCTACGCCCCCGTTGTTATCGGCATGGCACTCATCGGCCTCTTCTACGGCGCCTACGTCGCGCTCACCGCCTCGGACATGAAGCGGCTGTTTGCCTATTCGTCGATGTCCCACTTCGGATTCATAGCTCTCGGCATCTTCGTGTTCACCAGCGCTGGGCAGTCGGGCTCGGTTGTTTACATGGTCGCCCACGGCCTTTCCACTGCGGCGCTCTTCCTCACGGCTGGCTTCCTGATGTCACGACGTCGGGATTCGGCGCTCATCTCGGACTACGGCGGCGTGAACAAGGTCGCACCGGTCTTGGCCGGGTTTTTCCTCGTCGCGGCGCTGTCGTCGCTCGCCCTCCCGGGCCTGGTCTCGTTCGTTGGTGAGTTCCTGGTTCTGCTGGGTGCCTTCGAGCGCTTCTTGTGGGTCGGAGCCGTCGCCACGCTCGGCATCGTCATTACCGCGGCCTACGTCCTACGGCTCTACCAGAAGTCCATGACCGGACCGGTGAATCCGAGCGTTGAAGGCATCACGGACCTGAAGGGTCGGGAGATCACGGCCCTGGTGCCGATCGCCGCGCTGACCATCACCCTCGGTTTCTACCCGGCTCCACTTTTGAACGTGATCAACCCGGCGGTCGACTGGACCATGAACACCATCTCGGCGGTCGACCCGGACCCCGTGCTTTCGAGTGAAGGGGGTCAGCAGTGAACTACACGCCTCCTGCCATCGATTACGTAGCGATCGCTCCGATGATCGTGGTCTTCACCGCGGCCATCATCTCGGTCCTCGTTGAGGCTTTCACTCCGCGTAGCGTCCGGCGGTACCTGCAGTTGCTTATCGTCTTCGGCGCACTGATCACGTCGGGTGTGCTCATCGTGCTCAACGCGGGCACCCGGGTTGTCACCGCTGGTCAAGCCGTGGTCATCGATGGTCCCGCTTTGGTTCTGCAGGGCGCCATCGTGA
>Ga0181594_10001754_pt1 | contig 20042 bp, 14 predicted proteins | sample 071ome_18_FD_145603 | JGI IMG/M metagenome (GOLD analysis project Ga0181594, IMG submission 145603) | Coastal salt marsh microbial communities from the Groves Creek Marsh, Skidaway Island, Georgia - 071413BT metaG (spades assembly) | ecosystem: Environmental > Aquatic > Marine > Intertidal zone... | reverse complement strand
AGCGCCTGGTCGACCGGCTCTACCTGCGTCTGCTGACGCGGGAGCCCTCGGCCGCCGAGAAGCAGCGCTTCGTTGATCTTCTTTCCGCAGGCTACGACTCGCGCATCATTCCCGAGGCCGAGCGCGCCGAACGTCCCGCGGGAAAACGCGAACCCATCCGCTATGTGAGCTGGTCCAATCATCTGGACGGACCGGCCAACACGCTGGCCCAGCAGAAGGAAGCCGAAGCCCGCCGGGGCGACCCGCCCACCAACGCGCTGAAACAAGACTGGCGCCTCCGCCTTGAAGACGCCCTTTGGGCGGTTCTCAATTCTCCCGAATGGATCTACACTCCGTGAACTCAAGCACACCGATCATGAACAGACGCGACTTCCTCAAACTCTCGGGCGCCGGCCTGGCCGGCGCCAGTCTTGGCGCTCCCTCGTTGTTGGCCTCGCCGACTCCCAAGGGCGCCTTCCCCAAGGGCAAGGCCGAGCATGTCATCTTCATCTGGCTGGGCGGAGGCATGGCGCAGATCGACACCTTCGATCCCAAGCGACGCGGCAACTCCAAGGCCTCGCCCAAGGTCGCCGGATCCGAATACGCCGCCATCGAAACCGCCGTGCCGGGCGTGAAGTTCTGCGAGCACCTCCCGCGCACCGCCAGGCTCGCCGATCGGCTGACCGCGATGCGCACGATCAATCATCACCTGATCGACGAACACGCCTTCGGCACCAACTTTGTGCACACCGGTCGTCTGATCAGCGGCAGCATCACCTATCCCTCGATCGGCTCGATCATTGGCCACGTTCGCGGCGCGGTGGATCCCAGCGTCCCGCCCTACATGCTCATCGGGTATCCGAACGTCAGCCGCGGTTCCGGCTACCTCGGAGCCAAGGATGGCTATGTCTACCTGGTCGACACCGAGAGCGGACCCGCGGGTTTCTCGCGGCCCGTCGATGTCACCCCCACGCGCGTGGAGCGCCGGAAGCGCCTGTTGGAGCCCTTGACCGATCGCATTCCCGAGGGTTCCGTCATCGCCCAGTATCGTGAAGCGCAGGATGAAGCGTTGCGGCTCGCAGGTCCCGATTTCATGCGTCATTTCCGTTTGCAGGACGAATCGGACGACCTGCGCAACCGCTACGGCGGCGAGTTCGGCCAACGGTGTCTGCTCTCCCGTCGGCTGGTGCAGGCGGGCGTCCGGTTCATCGAGGTCTCGCACAACCTGAACTTCATCAACGGCACGGGCTGGGACACGCACAATGAAGGCCAGCGCAACCAGCATCTCTTGATCAAGGAACTCGATATCGCCTTGTCGGCCCTGATCTCCGACCTGGAGAATCAGGGCATGCTCGACAGGACGCTCGTCGCCATCGGCACCGAGTTTGGGCGGCCGGCCTCGTACGACGGCCGCGGCGGCCGCGGGCACCAGGGCACCGCCTTCAGCCTTTTGCTCGCCGGCGGCGGCTTGAAACACTGCGGCGCCTACGGCGTGACCGACGAACTCAGCAAAAAGATTCTGGAGAACCCGGTTTCCATTCCGGATTTTCACGCCACCATCCACGCCGCCCTCGGCATTGACCCTTCCATGGAACTCTTCGATGGCGCCCGCCCAGTCCCGATCACCGATGGCGGGAAGCCCGTGAAAGCCTTGTTCTCCTGAATCCCGGAAGCCCTCGCCTCGGCAGTCTTCTCATGAAATCACTCGCCTGTCTTACTGCCCTGACGCTAGCGGCCCTCACCAGCCTCGCCGCCGCAACCGAGCCAATCCTGGAATGGCGCTTCGACGGAGCCCAGTCACCGGGAGAATGGTGGGGCAAACCCGGCTCTCCCGCCCCCGGTCCAAGACCCCCGAAGTATCCCGACTTCTCCGCCAACAATACGGCGCTGTCCATCGCCGGCCACGAAGGCGCGATCCTGGTCAAGGATCACGAGCGAGGCGGATTCACCAATATTCGCTTCGGCAAGGGCGACACCTTCGGATTCGAAGCCTGGATCCGCATCCGGTCCATCGGCTCCGGCTGGGTCTACCTCATGGGCAAGGGACGACACATCGAGCACGGGGAGAAGTTTGCCGAGGCCAATCAGAACTACTCCATCCGCTTGCAGGGCAGCGGCGGCGGCGGCCAGTTGAACTTCCTGTTCACCAGCCGGAATCCCAAGACCGGCGAAATCGCGTGGCATCGCTGGAACAGCGACCGGGCCGTTCCCGCCGGCGGTTGGCATCACATCGCCTTTCAGTTCACCTTCGGCGAGGCCGACAGCGCGCGCGGCTATATCGACGGCAAGCCCACCCAAGGCAAATGGGGCGTCGACGGCCCAACGGATCAACCGCCGGTGCAGGACGCTGACGACCTGGTCATCGGAACCGGCTATGGCCGGGCTCCCGGTTCCTCCTTCGACGGCTGGCTTGACACTGTGTCCCTGCGACGAGGCGGATTTGATCCACAGGAGATCGCCCAACGTTATCGTTACGTCCCGCCTCCACCCCCGGTCACTCCCGACATGATCCCGCCGGGCAAGGTCCTGGTGCAGATCAGCGAGAAAGGCGTCCCGTCATCCAATGGCTGGCCCGACGAACCGGTTGTCACGGAAACCTACGAGGAAGAGGCGTTCGGCTTTTTCGAAGCGCCGCACAAATACATTTCCACCGGCGTCCGCGCCGACCGCGCCAACCCATCCCATGTTCGCGCCGCGGCCATGGTGAACCTGCCAGCCGGAAAACATCGTCTGCTGCTTCGCGGCCGCGGCCTGACCCGGCTTTACATCGACGGCAAGGAACTGCTGGAAACGCCCCCCAGGGTCACGGACTCCGGCGGCCATACCCCCTTGGCCGAGCAGGATGACTACCTCAACCTCGGGCCCGATTTCCGCTTCGCGCCACCCGGCAACCGGGAAGTGTGGCGCGAGTTCAAGACGGCGGGCGGCGAGCATTTCATCATCCTCGAAACCATGTTGGGCAACCTCAAAGGCAAGCTCAAGCAACGCCCCGAGTTCGGCGAGACGGTCGCGGCGATCTCCTTGGAGGGCAGCGAATCCTGGTCGTTGCTCTCGCCCGGCAAGCGCCGCGTGCCCTACACCGACGCCGGTTGGGCGGCCTACGAGGCCGAACGCCGCGAATGGCTGGCCGGGGTGAACGCCAAGGCCCGCGCCGAGCGCCGCGCCGCCAACGCCGACTACTGGAACCGGCGCCGCGCCGCCGCTAAGGAATGGCTGGCTAGGACGGACAAGGTCTCGCCGCCAAAGCTGCCCGCCGGCTATCCGGCCCACAACCAGATCGACCATTTCATCGGCGCCCGCATCGCGGCGGTGGCCCGGGAGTCCCATCAAGCCGGCGACTCCGGCGCGGACTACTTCAGGGACGTCCAACCGCTGCTCAAGCAGCGTTGCTACGATTGTCACCAGGGCGGCAAGGCCAAGGGCGGGCTGCGGGTGGACGATCGTTCTTCCATGCTCCGGGGCGGCAAGTCCGACGGTCCCGCCATCGTGGCCGGCAAGCCGGCCGAGAGTTCATTGATCCATCGCATCACCACCGAAGACGAGGACGACATCATGCCCCCCAAGGGCGACCCGCTCAGCCCCGCGCAGGTCGATCTGCTCCAACGCTGGATCAAGAACGGCGCCCCCTGGCCGCAGTTCGACGTCGCCAACTTCACGCCCAATCCCCTGGCCGGGGACCTCGCCTTTCTTCGGCGCGTCACCCTGGACACCGTCGGGGTCACGCCCACCGAAGCGGAGATCGCCGCCTTCCGTCGCGATGATCCGAAGACGCGTCGGGCGCGGGCGATCGACCGGCTCCTGGCCGATCGTCGCTGGGCCGACCACTGGATGGGCTATTGGCTGGACGTGTTGGCGGAGAACCCCAACATGATCAACCCCACGCTCAACAACACCGGCCCCTTTCGCTGGTGGATCCACGAGTCGTTGCTCGACAACAAGCCGGCGGATCTCTTCGTCACCGAACTGATCCGCATGGAGGGCAGCGAACGCTTCGGCGGACCGGCCGGCTTTGCCACCGCCTCCCAGAACGACCTGCCAATGGCGGCCAAGGGCATCATCGTCACTTCGGCCTTCCTCGGGGTGGAAATGAAGTGCGCCCGCTGCCATGACGCGCCCTCCCACGTCTCCAAGCAGCGGGACCTCCTGCAACTGGCAGCCCTGCTCAAACGGGATGCGATCAAGCTGCCCAAGACGAGCAGCGTGCCCGACGACCGGCTGCACCAGACCGGGCGCAAACCCTTGATCGAGGTCAGCATGAAACCCGGGGAAACCGTGAAGCCGGCCTGGCCGTTCGCGCGCTTCTGCGACGAAAAGATCGCCGACCAACTGGCCGAACATCCGGACAACACGCGCGACCGGCTGGCCGCGCTCATCACCGCGCCGCAGAACGAACGCTTCGCGCAGGTGATGGTCAACCGCATCTGGCAGCGCCTGATGGGCCGGGGACTGGTGGCCCAGGTCTCGGACTGGGAGAAGGGCGGCCCCTCGCATCCGGAGCTCCTGCGTTGGCTGGGACATGAGTTCGTCCGCAGCGGCTACGACGTCAAGGCGATCAGCCGGTTGATCCTCAACTCCCACGCCTACCAGCGGGCCGCCGATCCGTCCCTGGCGGAGACGAGTCCCCTGTTCGTGTCCCCGGCGCCGCGGCGCCTGCAGGCCGAACAGATCGTGGACTCCGTGTTCCACGCCACCGGCGCTCCCTTCGACCTCGAGGAGGTGAGCCTGGACATCGACAGCGTCCGCGAGATCCGGAACGGCCTCAATCTCGGCAAACCCCGCCGCGCCTGGATGCTGGCCTCCACCTCCAACGAGCGGGACCGCCCGAGCCTCTCGCTGCCGCGCATCACCGCGGTCGCGAGCGTCCTGGAGACCTTCGGCTGGCGCGGGGCCCGGCAGGATCCGCGGAGCCTGCGCGAGACCGAACCCAACATCCTCCAACCGGCGATCTACGCCAACGGGACCATGGGCGTCTGGCTGACACGCCTGAGCGATCGCCATGACATCACGAAGCTGGCCCTGGAGGCGCAGCCCGTGGAGCGCCTGGTCGACCGGCTCTACCTGCGTCTGCTGACGCGGGAGCCCTCGGCCGCCGAGAAGCAGCGCTTCGTTGATCTTCTTTCCGCAGGCTACGACTCGCGCATCATTCCCGAGGCCGAGCGTACGCGCCCCGCTTCGAAGCCGCGCAAGCGCGAGTATTACCTGAGCTGGTCCAACCACGTGGACGGTCCCGCGAACAGCCTTGCCGTGGAACGCGAAGCCGAGGCCCGCCGGGGCGATCCGCCCACCAACGCGTTGGACCCCGACTGGCGTCTGCGCATGGAAGACGCGCTCTGGGCGGTTCTCAACACGCCAGAGTGGATCTACACGCCGTGATGTCCGCCGCCAATTAGAACAATTCAATTGCGCAAAACGCGCTGCCTCGAGTAGCTAGACCCATGAGATTGCAAGGCAAAACCGCGATCATCACGGGCGCCGGTTCTGGAATCGGCGCCGCCGCAGTTCGGAAGTTCCTGTCGGAGGGCGCCGAGGTGTTCGCGACGGATGTCGACAAGTCTGCCTTGGAGTCCCTGGCCCGGGAGTTTCCGTCCGTCGCCACGCTGGCCGCCGATGTCAGCCAGCCCGACGAGGTCGCGGCGGTGTTCTCCGCCGCGCTGGAGCGGTGGGATCGCCTGGATATCCTGGTGAACTCGGCCGGCATCACCGCCCGCAATGTCGCAAGCGAAGCAAGCCTTGCGGAGCGTTGGGACAAGGTGATGGAGGTGAATGTCAAGGGCTCCATGCTCATGGCGCATGCGGCCGTCTCAGCGATGAGGCAATCGGGCGGCGGCGCGATCATCAACCTGAGCTCGGTGATCGGGTTCACCGGGTATCCGACAGCCCTTGAGTTTTCGGATGGATTCAATCCCTACCCCAGCAGCAAGGGCGCGGTCAGTCAATTCACCCGGGACTTGGGCGTGCGCCTGGCCAAGGAAGGCATCCGTGTCAACGCCGTGGCTCCCGGTTTCGTCCACACGTCGCTCACCGCCAACGTCACCCGGGATCCCGACACGCTGCGAACCCTCAACCACCTCCATCCTGTCGGACGCATGGGATCCGCGGAAGAGATCGCCAATGTGGTCGCCTTCCTGGCGTCGGACGAAGCCTCCTTCGTGAACGGCGCGGTCTGGACGGTGGACGGCGGTTATTCCGCCCAATAACGCCAATGAATCCCGGCCCCGCGATATGCGAGTTCTTCCCCGAATGTTCGACTCAATGAACGCCAAAATGAACCGGTCACGATTCCACGCGCTATCCGGTCTGCTCGCGGCCGTTGCGACATCGACCGCGGCGGCAAATGAGGTCGAACGCGCGGCGATGACCTTCTTCGAACAGAAGGTTCGGCCCATCCTGGTGAATCGCTGTCAGAAGTGCCACGGGGAAACGAAGCGAAAGGGCGGGTTGCGGGTCGATCATATCAGCCACCTGAAAGCGGGCGGCGACTCGGGCCCGGCCTTGATTCCCGGCGACCCCGACGGCTCGGCGCTCGTCGAAGCCATCCGCTATGCCAATTCCGAACTCCAGATGCCCCCCACGAGGCAATTGCCAGGTTCGGAGATTGCCGCCCTCGAGAAATGGATCGAAATGGGCGCGCCCTGGCCGGAGGCCGCCGCCGACACGATCGTCGCCGACGGGGCAGGTTTCACGGAGGCCCAGCGGAATTATTGGTTCTTCCAGCCCGTCGCGAATGTCTCGCCGCCCCAGGCAGGCGGCGATTGGGCGCGGAACAACGTCGACCGCTTCATTGCCCGGAAACACCGGGAGTTGGGTTTGACGCCCGCTCCGGAGGCGGACCGCCGCGAGTTGGCGCGTCGCGCTTACTTCGATCTGCACGGATTGCCGCCGACCGCGTCCCAGATCAACGCCTTTGTGACCGATGGCGATCCCCTGGCTTACGAGAAGCTCGTGGACCAACTCCTGGCGAGCCCGCGCTACGGCGAACGCTGGGCGCAACATTGGCTGGATCTCGTGCGCTACGCGGAAAGCGACGGCTACAACCAGGACGCCTATCGTCCGACCGTCTGGCGCTATCGCGACTACGTGATCCAGTCGCTCAATGAGGACAAGCCCTACGACCAGTTTGTGCGCGAGCAACTCGCGGGCGATGAACTGGCTCCCGACGATCCGGAGACCCTGATCGCCACGGCCTACCTGCGGCACCCGGTCTACGAATACAACCTGCGGGATGTGCGCGGCCAATGGGAGGTGATCCTCACCGACATGACGGACACCACCAGCGAGGTCTTCCTCGGCCTGAGCATGGGTTGCGCGCGCTGTCACGACCACAAGTTCGACCCCATCCCGCAGAAAGACTACTACCGCCTGCGGGCCTTCTTCACGCCCGTGCACTGGCGCGAGGACCTGCCCTTGGCAACGCCCGCGCAGAAGGCGGCCTACCAGGAACAACTGGCGGTCTGGGAGGCCGCCACCGCGGACGTCCGGGCCCGGATCGAGAAGCTGACCAGACCGGGGATCGCCAAGCACGTCGAGACCTGGCGCAAGAGTTTTCCCGCCGACCTGCAGGCCATGACGCTCAAACCCGCCGATCAGCGCGAGGCGCTGGAGAAGCAGCTCGCCGGACTATGCGAGCGCCAACTGAAGTTCGCGCGGGGTCAGTTCAAGGCGGCCAAGGACCTGAAGACCGAGGAGGCACGGAAGGAATACGCGTCCCTCCAGGCAACATTGCGAAGCTTCGATCACCTGAAGCCCAAGCCGCTGATGGCGGCGTTCGTCGCGACCGACGCCGGCCCCATCGCCCCGCCCAATATCCTGAAGACCCGTGAGGGCTCGGAGGAAATCCTTCCCGGTTTTCCCTCCGTGATCACGTCGGACCTGCCGGCGATCACGCCCACCGAAACATCCACCGGACGCCGGAAAGCCCTGGCTGAATGGATGACGCGGCCGGACAACCAACTCGCTACCCGGGTCATCGTGAACCGCGTCTGGCAGTATCATTTCGGGCGCGGCATCGTCGCCTCGACCAGCGAGTTCGGCGTCCTGGGCGAACGTCCCACGCACCCCGAACTTCTGGATTTCCTCACCACGAAGTTCGTCAACAACGGCTGGCGGCTGAAGGCCCTGCATCGCGAGATCATGCTTTCCGCAGCCTATCGTCAGACCGCGCGCCGCGAACCGGACGCCGCCCTGGCCAAGGTCGATCCGGACAACCGCTACCTGTGGCGCTTCAATCCTCGACGCCTCGACGCGGAGCAGATTCGCGACGCCATGCTGGCGGCCAGCGGCGAGCTGGACCTGAAGGTCGGCGGTCCCGCGGCCGACGGCAAAGCCCCGCGCCGCGCGATCTACACGCGGATGAAACGCAACAAGCCCGACGACTTGTTGTCCGCCCTCGACAAGCCGGCCGGCTTCGCCAGCGCCTCCCGGCGCCAAAGCACCACCACCCCAACCCAGGCCCTGCAGTTGCTCAACGGCGACTGGGCGCTCGCCCGCGCCCGCCGCTCGGCCTCCAGCGCAGGGAACGTCGACGCGGCCTGGTTGGCGATTCTGGGCCGTTCGCCCAGCGCCCGGGAAAAGGCGACCGCCGAGGCCTTCATCAAACGCCGCATCGACGCGGCCAGAAGCCAACGCAACGACGCCAGGCAGACGGCGGCGGCGCGCGGGCTGTTCAAGATCAACAGCGACCGGGAGCGTCTGGTGGCGAAATCGAGCGGGCGGGAAGGCGACAACTTCACCATCGAAGCCGTCGCAACGCTCCACAGCATTGACGTGAACGCCGAAACGCGAACGCTCGTCACGCGTTGGAACGGCGACAAGAAGAGCCTCGGCTGGAGCATCGATGTCACCGGGGTGAAGTCGCGCTATCAACCCCGCAACATCCTCATGCAACTGGTCGGCGAGGATGGCAATGGCAACCGCGGCTACCAGATCGTCGCGTCCAATCTCCGCTTCCCCCTGAACCGCCGGCAACACCTGGTCGTGCGCGTCCTCGGATCGCGTCGGGAGGTCCGCTTCACCCTGCGCGATCTCGACGCGCCGGAGGCCGCTCCACAAACAGCGACCGTCGCCATGAACGATCTCTCCCGGCTCAGCCAGACCGACTCGCCGATCGTTCTGGGCGGACAGAGCGTGCGTCGAACGTCGCGTCAATGGGACGGCGAGATCGCCGCGCTCCGCGTGGTCCGCGGCGACCTGGCCGACGCCCCGCCGAGCCCCGATCCGAATCGATGGCGCGACGGTCTGGTTGTCTGGCGCGCGGGGGACAAGCCGGGGCCGCGCTTCAGCTGGAGCGGCGTCAAGGGAGACGCGGCCACGAGCGACCCGCGACTTCAGGCGCTGACCGACCTCTGTCAGGCGTTGCTGAATTCCAACGAGTTCTTTTACCTTCACTGAAGCCCAGTCATGTCCTGCCAACGTTTCGATCTTCCCACCACTCGCAGGGAATTCCTGCAAACGGCCGGCTGCGGTTTTGGGGCGCTCGCGCTCGCCTCGCTTGAAAGCCAGGCGGCTCAAGCTCGTCCGCTGCCCCATCATGCCGCCAAGGCCAAGAACGTCATCTTCCTGTTCATGGAGGGCGGCCCGAGTCACCTGGATACGTTCGACCGCAAGCCGCTGCTCAACCAGCTGGCGGGACAGTCGCTGCCCGCCAGCTTCAAGACGCCGCTCACCGCCGCCGGCGAGGGACGGTCGCCGCTGCTCGAAAGTCCCCGCTCCTGGCGTCAATACGGCCAGGGCGGCCTCTGGATTTCCGACTGGTTTCCCCGCGTGGCCGAGTTCGCCGATGATCTTGCCGTCATTCATTCCTGCGCCTCCAGCGGGATCAATCACGCCGGCGGCGTCTGCTCCATGAACACCGGCTCCATTTTTGGCGGACGACCCTCGCTGGGCGCCTGGGCCTCCTACGGACTGGGCACAGAGAACCGGAACCTGCCCGCGTTCGTGGTCATCAAGGACAGCGGTTCGACGGTCGTGAACGGCGTCCGCAACTGGGGCAGCGGTTTCATGCCCGCCGTCTACCAGGGAACGGAGTTCAAGTCCGACGGCGCGCCGGTCAAGCACCTGAACAACCCGAAGGGCGTGGACCGGCGCCGTCAGCGCGACAAGCTGGACCTGCTGGCCCAGATCAACCGGGAGTTCAACTCGGGCCGGGAAAGCAATACCGAGCTGGAGGCGCGCATCCGGACTTACGAACTCGCCTACCAGATGCAGGCCGAGGCGCCCGAGGCCGTCGACCTCAGCCGGGAAACCCCGCTCACCCGCCAACGCTATGGCATGGAGGACAAGCGCACGGCGATCTTCGGCAGGAATTGCCTCCTCGCCCGCAGGCTCGTCGAGAACGGTGTCCGCTTCGTGCAACTCTACAGCGGCGCCGGCAGCAAATGGGACAGCCACACCGACATCGAGAAGAAGCACCCCGCGCTCTGCCACGCGGTGGACCAACCCATCGCCGGACTGCTCGCCGACCTCAAGGCGCGCGGCTTGCTGGACGAAACCCTGGTCATCTGGGGCGGGGAATTCGGCCGCACTCCCATGAGTGAGAAGGGCGACGGGCGCGACCACAACCCCACGGGCTTCACCATGTGGATGGCCGGCGGCGGCGTTCAGGGAGGAACCGCCTACGGGGCCACCGACGACCTGGGACTCTACGCCGTGCAGGACCGCCTGCATGTCCACGATCTTCACGCGACCATCCTGCACCTTCTCGGCATTGACCACACCCGCCTCGTCTACCAGCACAAGGGACGCCCCGAACGCATCGACCAGAACGAGGGGCATCCCTACCGCAAGTTGCTGGGCGCCTGATTGACGGATCGGGGCGGGTCCGATCAAACCAGGGGAACGCGACCGCCCGCTCGATCCTGCGACTCCGGCCTTGCGGGGCGGGTTGGATTCTTGGATCTTGGACGGCGTGTTGAAGCCCGATGAGTTGTTCGATTTCTCGCAGACGGATCATGCCGATGTCTTTGACGGCTGCGAGCATGCCTGGGATGCGTTGCGCCGCATCCGGGATTACCTGTCCCTCCGCCTGAAGCCCGAGCTTCGCAACACGGCCATCGGGTCCGTGTTCGTGGGGGAGGATGTCTTCATCGACGAGGGCACGGTGGTGGAGGAAGGCGCCATGATCAAGGGACCGGCCTACATCGGCCGCAACTGCCAGATCCGTCACAACGCCTACATCCGGGAGAATGTCATCATCGGCGACGACTGCGTGGTCGGCAATTCCTGCGAGTTCAAGAATGCGTTGTTGTTCAACGGCTGCCAGGTCCCGCATTTCAATTACGTGGGCGACTCCATCCTGGGATTCCGGGCCCACCTCGGCGCCGGGGTGAAAATCTCGAACGTCAAGGTGATGCCCGGCAACGTGCTGGTGGCGCTCGACGGCCAACGCGTCGATACCGGATTGCGGAAATTCGGCGCCCTGCTGGGCGACCGGGCGGAGGTCGGCTGCAACGCCGTCCTGAATCCCGGCAGCGTGATCGGACGGGACGCCATCGTGTATCCCTGCGTGAATTGGCGCGGCGTTCTCCCCGCCAACGGCATTGCCAAGAACCGCTCGATGGTGGAACTGGAGACACGGAAGGCGTGATGGCGCGTTGTGTGCGGGCGCGAGCGAATGCGCGTGTGACCTTGAACGGAAGATTCCCGATTCCCGCGCCGCCCCTTCCGGCCGCGACCAAGCAACCCCAATGATCAGCGACATCGACCATCAGCCCGCCGGCGCGGAGCTCGTCGCCCAGGTGGAAGCGTTCTTCTCGCCGACAGGCGTGCTTTCGCAGGCGAGCAATTTCGAGTATCGCCCGGAGCAGCAGGCGATGGCCGTGGCCGTGGCGCGTCAACTGCAGAACGGGGAGCACCTGATCGCGGAGGCGGGAACGGGCGTCGGGAAGAGCCTCGCCTATCTCGTGCCCGCCATTCTCTTTGCGGTCGCGAACGAGAAGAAGGCCATCATCTCGACGCATACGATCAATCTCCAGGAGCAGCTTGTGGAGAAGGATCTGCCGATGTTGACGCAGGTCCTGCCGGTCGACTTCAGCTTCACCATGTTGAAAGGGCGGCAGAACTATTTTTGCTCAAAGCGGCTGCACCGGGCCATGGCGCAGGCGGGCAGTCTGTTCACGTCGCCCGAGCAGCAGGAACTCGAGCGGATCTACGAATGGTCGAAATCGACCGAGGACGGCACGTTGTCGGACTTCGACCTGGAGCCGGACCCCAAGGTATGGAGCCAGGTGTGCTCGGAGCGGGGCATCTGCACCCCCAAGACCTGCGGCAAGCAGTCCGATTTTGCGCGCGACAACGGACTCTGCTTCTTCCAGCGCGCGCGCAACAAGATTCTCTCCGCGGATGTCGTTGTCCTGAACCACACCCTGTTCTTCATGTACCTCGGCGGCATGCCGGAGGAACCGGGCGAAGGCGTGCTGTTCAAGAATGACTTCGTCATCTTCGACGAGGCCCACACCGTGGAGAAGGTCGCGGCGAGACACATCGGCCTGAGCGTCTCCAACGGCCAGGTGCGCTACTCGTTGCAACGGCTCTGGAATCCGCGCACGGAGAAGGGGCTGCTTTCCATCCTGCGACGCGGCGAGGCGGTGAAGCATGTCTCCGATCTGTTGAGCCAGTCCGACAAGTTCTTCGAGGCCGTCGATGGCGCCTGTCGTGAACTGGCCGAAGACAGGGAGCGGAACCCGGGAGGCAACCGGGGCGGCGACGGCAAGGCCCGGGCCTGGTCCGAGTTGCGAATCCGCCAACCGGACCTGGTGGAAGACAACATGACCCTGCCCATTCAACGGCTGCGCGAACTGGTCAGCGAGTTGATCAAATCCAGCGAGGACGCGGAAACCGGCCAGGAGTTGATGGAGTGCAATCGCCGACTCTTGGAGCTTCGCGAAAGTGTGGCGGCCTTTCTCAGCCAGAGCGCCGAGGGCTATGTCTACTGGGTGGAGCGCGGCGGTCGGACGCGGCAGAATCTCACGCTCAGCGCCGCGCCGATCGACATCTCCGCCTACCTTCGCGAACGGCTGTTTGGCAGCGAAACCTCCATCATCATGACCAGCGCCACGCTGGCGGTGAAAAGCGGCGACGACACCAGGACGGACGGGCAGGCAGAGCCGACCACGCGCTTCCGGCGTCCCGGCGAAGGTTCCCAACGGAATCCAAGGCACGCCGGTCTGGCCTACTTCGCGGGCCGGGTCGGCGGGCAGGCGGCCCTGCAGCTGCAGGTCGGTTCGCCATTCGATTTCGAGAATCAGATGAAGCTTTACGTCGTGAACCGCATGCCGGATCCGCGCGACGACGCCTACCGCGACAGTTTGATCCACTGGATCGAGCATTTCATTCGCGAAACCCATGGCAAGGCCTTCGTCCTCTTCACCAACTCGCGCCTGATGTTGGAGGTGGCCGAAGCCATGGAGGACTTTTTCGCCGACGTCGGTTTGGAGTGTCTGGTGCAGAATACGGGAACGCCGCGGTCGGTGATGCTGGAGCAGTTCAAGGAGGACCGGGACTCTGTCTTGTTCGGAACGGACAGCTTCTGGCAGGGTGTCGATGTGCCCGGCGAGGCCTTGTCCAACGTGATCATCACCCGCCTTCCTTTTGCCGTGCCGGACCACCCCTTGATCGAGGCGCGCATCGAGGACATCGAGGCGCGCGGCGGCAATTCCTTCATGGAGTTCTCCCTGCCCGAGGCCATTCTGAAATACCGTCAGGGCGTCGGGCGACTGATCCGAACGAAGTCCGACAAGGGCATCGTCGTGCTGCTGGACAATCGCGCGTTGACCAAGCGCTATGGGCAACAATTCCTCGACGCGACGCCCAAGTGTCCGCAGGAGATTGTGTAAGCATGACGATCAATGGAGAGACCAACGTTCTCGTCACCGGGGCCTCGGGCGGATTGGGCGTTCCGATAGCACGCGAACTGGCGAAGCGCGGCGCGAACCTGGGCCTGGTCGCCTTTCCGGGTGTCGAGCTTCCGCCGCTTAAAAAGGAACTGGAGACCTCCGGTATCCGCGCGTTTTACCTGGTTGCCGATCTTCGCCAACCCAATGAACGCGCGCGCGTCGTCGAGACGGTCGCGCGTGAGTTGGGTGAAGTCGACATCCTGATCAACAATGCCGGCGTGGAATTCACGCGCCCATACCATCGCTTGTCGGAAGAGGAGATCGCCTCGGTGTTGGGAGTCAACCTTGAGGCGCCGATGGCGCTGACGCGATTGCTGCTGCCGAGCATGTTGGAACGCAGACGGGGACACATCGTCAACATGTCCTCGCTGGCAGGCAAGTCCGGCCCCGCCTACCAGGAGCCCTACGCGGCGACCAAGGCCGGATTGGTCGCGTTCACCACCTCGCTTCGCGCGACCTACCGGGGAACGGGCGTCAGCGCCTCGGTCATCTGCCCCGGTTTCGTCGAGGCCGGCATCTATGCCCGCAGCAAGGAAGAGTCGGGTTGCGCGGCGCCGGCGATCCTCGGAACGTCGCCTCCTGAAGCGGTCGCCCGCGCTGTGGTTCGCTCCATCCTGCGCGACCTGCCGCAGGTGATCGTGAATCGATGGCCCGTCCGCCCGCTTTTCGCGCTCACCGAGTTGTTCCCCGCCTTTGGCGCCTGGTTGACCCGGCTGACCGGCGCGCACAGTTACTTCCAACGCGTCTACGAGGCCCAGGAATCAAAACTTCAATCCGACTGAGAAGTTCAGGGAGAAGTTCTCGAACTTGTAGTTGCCATTGGGCGATTGAAGCGTCAGCGGATTCACCGCCGGGGTGTTCACGTTCCGGGCCGGGCCGGTGATGAACTGCGCCGCCAACGCCCAGGTCCATTTCTCCCCGTCGCGACCAAATCCGACCGAACCGGTGTGCAGGTTGGTATCCGGCACGATGGGATTGAAGCTGAGTTCGGTGGTGGAGTTCTCGCTGTAAAAATAGCCGCAACTGGCATACCAGCCCTTCTCGAAATAGCGGGTGACCCCGAAGTGATAGAGCAGGCTTGGCTCCCAGTTGAACGCCAGGGGCAGATCGGCCGAGACGGCCCGGTCAACCACCAGGGTCTCCAGCGAATCCCAATCCGTCCAATCCACGTTGAACTCGATGTTCCACTTCGGCGTCGGCCGATAAGAGACCCCGGCCACGACGAATTGCGCCAGGGGGGCCGTGAGGCTGGTGGGCTCCCGGCCGGAGATCGGCCGGTGATAGGAATCACCCTCCAGATTCATGGTCGTGGCGCTGCGATACTTCACGCCGAAAGCCAGCTGCTCCAGCGGTTGCCAGCGGACGCCCGCGATGTAGCCCACATCCATGTCTTCTCCTTGAAAGCGGAGTTCGTCAAAGAGCGCGCCAGACACCAGTCCCTGACGGAGAACGGCCCGCGCATAGTTGATGGTCGCGCCGGCCGCGAGCGAAAGCTGGTCATTGACCTTCCAGGCAACCGTGGGATTGACCGAGGTGTAGAGCAGCTTGCCATCGACCGCCAACGAGCGAAACGGATTCGCTTCAGGCCACCGAATGGCCAGTCCGTAGGGCGCATAGACGCCGATGCCGTACGCCAACGGGTGGTTTTTCGGATTGTAGGTGTAATAGAGCTGCGGAACCGGTTGAAACGTCCCCTTGGTTTTCGACCGGGCGCCGGCCGGAGATCGGTAGGTCGAGTTCACCGAAAGGGCATGCATGCCAAACTGGACCTGATGCCCCTCCAACTGGGTGATGCCCGCCGGATTGTAGTAGAGCGCGGACGGATTGTCGGCGGTCGCGACGAAGGCATTCGCCCGGGCGATCGCGGCGGCGTCCTGATTCGGGATTCGAAAGCCAAGGGCCAACAACGCGTTCGGAACGCAAAGGACCGCCACGGCGGCGCAAACGGACCCGGCACGTTGCAGAGCGCGGGAAAACAGGGAGTGGAACGTTTGAATCACGCCGGTCTTTTGGCAGGAACCGTGCCAACCATGCAAGTGGGTTTTCAACGCGTCGAGATTCCTTTCGATTCGCAGCCGCAGAGGGAAGGTGAACAGCGCGTTCCCACGCTGGAGAAGGTTTCGTTGCCCTGGCTGGCGAACTGTTCCGGCTTTTATCCCGGATGGCCCCGGTTTAACCTCCCCGGCCCATGATCCGCATGATCCTGTTCGACATCGACGGCACCTTGATCGAATCCGACGGCGCGGGCGCCGAGGCCTTCGAGCAGGTGTTTCGCTCCATGTTCGGGATCCAGGGGGCGGCGGCGGAACTGGATTTTCGCGGGAACACAGACCGGGGCATCCTGCGGGCCTTCTTTGAAAAGTGCGGCATCCCGGCAACAGAGGACAATCTCGAACGCTTCTGCCTCGCCTACGTGCATTGGTTGGAACAGCTGCTGCTCGAGCGCGGCGGTCGCACGCTTCCCGGCATTCGTCGATTGCTCACCGAGCTGTCCAACGCGGATCACGTCTCCCTGGTCGGTCTGTTGACCGGCAACATCCGCCTCGGCGCCGAGATCAAGTTGCGTCGGTTCGGCATCTGGGAGCATTTTGAAACCGGCGCCTTTGGTTGCGAAAGCGAGGCGCGAAACGACCTCGCGGCCATCGCCCACGCCCGGGGGTCCCGCATCCTGGGACAGCAGCTGCGAGGCGAGGAGATTCTCATCATCGGCGACACACCGCGCGACATCGCCTGCGCCCGGTCGATCGGCGCCCGCTCCATCGCGGTGGCCACGGGAGCCTATGAGACGGAGGCGCTGGCGGGATTGGGAGCGGACTGGGTCTTGAATGACCTCGCCGCGATCTCGGCCGCCCACCTGTTGACCGGATCGATACCGGCTTGAACGCAACGCGCGCCGCCTCACCGACGTTTCAGATCCGGAGCGGGCGGCGCGGAATCTTTCGGCAGCCATTGCCGCAAGCGCGCCTTGATCGCCGTTCGCCCCGGATCCGAGGCCAGGTTGCTCCACTCGTTCGGATCGGCGGCATGATCGTACAATTCCTCCGACCCGTCAGCATAGCGTATGTAGCGCCACCGCGTTGTGCGCACGGCGTGGTTGTCGCGTAGATAGGTCATCAATGCAGGATGAGGCCAGTTCATGTCCGGCTTCCGCAGCAGGGGAACGAGACTGACGCCGTCGAGTTCCGGCTTGGACGTCAGGCCGCATAGCTCGATCAATGTCGGATAAACCGCCATCAGATCCACCGGAGACTCGCACACGGAGCCCGGCGCGGCGACGCCCGGAGCCGCGATCAGGAACGGCACATGGGTCGCCTTCTCCCATAGGGCAAATTTTTCCCAATGCGTCTTTTCCCCGAGGTGATAGCCATGGTCGGACCAGAGCACGATCACCGTGGACGCCGCGCGTCCTGAGTCGTCCAAGGCATCGAGCAGTCGGCCCACCTGCGCATCCGCAAATCCCGCGCAGGCTTGGTAGGCGCGCACAGCCTCGCGCCAGGCTCCCGGCGTTTCCTCCTCAGCCCGCAACATTCCGCGCCAGAACCAGGCCTTCCGCTTCAGCAGGGCTTGTCCGCCCGAGGGAATGTCGTCCGTGTCGCCCTCCTTCAGTTCCGGCAGCGTGAGACCCTCCAGCGGGTAGGCGTCAAACCACGCCTCCGGGGCGAAGAAGGGCATGTGAGGGCGGAAGATCCCGCAGGCCAGGAACAAGGGGCGGTCGCGCTCGGCCTTCAGGCGCTCCACACAAAAATTCACCGTCCTGACGTCCACGTGCTCCGTCTCCCGACGCGGCCAGGGGCCCCAATCCGTGTTCGGGCTTCCATACCATTTGAGGCGATTCAACTTCACCGCCGGCATCGGGGCGTCCGGCGGATCCGGCATCGACTGGAACTGATGAAACGAGTCCGCATCATGAAACGCGCCCGCGTCGTGGTGATGAAACAGCTTTCCCGCCCCTTCCACGCGATAGCCATGATTCATGAAATGCCGCGGCAAGGTCACCGCGTCAGGCAGCGCGCGGCGCCAATCGGTCTTGTTGCCGTAGACGCCCGTGGTGGATGGCCGCAATCCCGTCAACACCGCAACCCGGGACGGATTGCAGGCCGGCGATGCCGAATAAGCCCGCTTGAACAAAACCCCGCGCGCGGCCAACCGTTCCAGATTCGGCGTGCGAATCGGCGCATCCTCATCCAGCAAACGTATCCAGTCGTTGAGGTCGTCGATGACGATGAAGAGAACATCCGGACGGGCCGCCGATCCGATCCCCGGAAATCCGGACAGGACAACCATCAGCACGGCCAACGACCGAATGAAATGCGTCGCGAAGCTCATGAGGCTCCGAGTCTAGCCGCCGAACCCTCAATGCCAACCCGGTTCTGATCCAAGCCAACCCGCGCCATTCGCCCCCGCACCGCTTTCGTTGTCCAAACAAACCGGCAGATTGTTAATAGGGTCAATCCACAATCAACAAAGAGTTCGAGTGTGAAAGTGGGAAACGGCAGAAATGAGCGCGGGGTTCGATCACCTTCACCACTCCCAGAGCCGCGACAACGGGACGGCCAGGAATCCTGATTTCCCGAGCGGGAGGACCGCATCCCCGTCGTAGAGGATGATTCCGGTCTGGAAATCGCCCTTCGCCTGTTCCGCCAGGCGATGAAGACCACGACCGTCAGACGTGTTGACCGTTGCCGCCGCCTTTGTCTCAATGCCCCAAACCTTGCTGCCGCGGGTGATCACACAGTCCACCTCGACCTGGTCCTTGTCCCGGTCGCGCCAGAAGCGCAGATCGGGATCGGTCCATCCTGCCTGGACGATGAGCTGCTGCAACACGAAGGATTCGAGAAGATGGCCAAAACGGTCGCGCTTCCTATTCCAGTCATCGGCACGAAGGCCGGCCAGGGTGGCGGCCAATCCGGTTAATAGGGTCACGTCTCCACAATCGACAAAGAGAAAATAGCGATTGTTGAAAGTGGAGACGTGCCCCCGTGAAGAAATGGGCGCGGCCCGCCGTTGGACTGACAACGCAATGAAACAAGAATCCGCCAAGCAAGACATCGCCAGGGCGTCGGGCTCGAAACGGGAACCACGGCCCCAAGGGAAGTCCCTGCGCGCATGGCGGGGGAAGGTTGGGCGCGCGTTGCAAGTCCGGGCGGACCCACCCCGATTCACCGCTCAACGCTGCGCGTTCGCGGTGAATATCCTTTCCGGTGGAGGGGACCTGGCGCGTTGTCATGTCCGGCGGGGGGGGATTTGGTCAAAGGCCAGGCTGGCGGGGAAACCCGGCAGGAAAGCGAAACGCAAGGGGGCATGGAAAAAGCCCGTCACGGCTGACGGGCCAGTTCACCAAGGCATGGAATCGATGTGACCCCCCCTTTCCCCGATCAATCGATGCCATGCTTCATTCGTTCGGGCCGTTGGTTCGCTACGAGGTGGCCCGCTAGAGTAGACTGTAGCCTCTCCAAAATATCGATCGGGAGTTCGGCAAGCCGCCTTCTCATCCGGTTAATTGGAATCGAAGCCAGAAAGTTCAGACGGAGCACCGATGAGCTTCTCAGTCCAGTGGCATCAAAGTATGGAGCTCTCTCTTCAACAATAATATCGAAGTTTGCCTCGGCTTGTCGTAACTGGGTACTAACACCACACGAAAGAAAGTCTCCAAACCCTGGGAGCTTCCGAAGGAGTAGGACTGGGCGTAGTTTCACTGAGCCGTCTGACTGCGGGAGTTCGGCAACAACAATGTCTCCTTCCGAGATCATCAGGAAACCCTAATCGGCTCTCCAGCCTTGGAATAGTCAGGCTCATCATCGCCGTAGGCGCGCTCAAGCAGCACTGCGGCACCCACCGAAAAAACATCGGGTTCAGAAGGCTCAACAATCTCCAAGACGATGACGCTACCCACCTTGGCATCAATCGCTTTCTTCAGCCTGAGGTGGGTTGGATCTTCGATTTCGGCTTCAATTGTCATGCGGAAACTTTACTGGAGCGCCAAAGGCCAGCAAGGCTGATTTTCTTGCCCGAAACGTTAAGCGGTGTATCCGCCGGGCGCTGGCGGGGTTTGGGTTTGAGAGCGCGTGGCGGATGTGCCGATGTTGAGCGAAACCGCAGAGCCCGCGGCCGGGTCACTGCCCGACAGGGGAAAGCATGGCAATTTCCCGGCGGCGACAGCAGCGACTGCCTGCG
>Ga0181594_10001749_pt1 | contig 20076 bp, 4 predicted proteins | sample 071ome_18_FD_145603 | JGI IMG/M metagenome (GOLD analysis project Ga0181594, IMG submission 145603) | Coastal salt marsh microbial communities from the Groves Creek Marsh, Skidaway Island, Georgia - 071413BT metaG (spades assembly) | ecosystem: Environmental > Aquatic > Marine > Intertidal zone... | reverse complement strand
ATGATCAACACCCACCCGCACGCCGACCATATCGGGAACGCCTCACGTGTGCTCGAGACCTTTCAGGTGGGCGTAGTGCTCGACTCGGGCTGGGTGCACCCCATCAGGGCCTATCGAGATATGCTCGACGCGGTGGAGGCTCGTAAGGTCCCCCTTAAGATCGCGAGGAAGGGTAGGAAGGTTGACATCGGAGGGGGGGCTTCGCTTCACATCTTGGCGCCTGAGGACCCCTTAATCCGTAACTCACGCTCTGACCCGAACTCCAACTCCATTGTCTTTAGGCTCACCTACAAGGGTGAGCAGGCGCTCTTTACAGGGGACGCGGAGGAGGAGACAGAGGCGAGGCTCTTAAGGAGCCCTGAGTCGCTCCCAGCCTCTCTGCTCAAGGTCGCTCACCATGGGAGCGCTCACGCCTCAAGCGACCGTTTTTTAGGCGTCGTTCGCCCTCTGATCGCGGTGATCTCATGTAGCGAGCGGAACAGATATGGTCACCCTGCTCCGGAGACGCTCAGCCGTCTAAAGCGGAGGCGGACACAGCCTTGGGTCACCGCGACGCAGGGGACCTTGATCGCTGAGACATCAGGTCAGGGTTGGTCGCTCAACGGTGGCCCGGTGATCAAGGCGAGCGACCTGGTTACTCAGGTGAGCCCTAGCCCAAAGAAAGAAGCGCCCGCTCAAGCCGTCGCTGTGGGGTCCGCTCAGCTCGTGGACGTGAACACCGCTACCGCGAGTGAGCTACAGGCCTTGCCGGGGATCGGCCCAGCGCTCTCAAAGCGCATCATCGAGGCACGTAAAGAGGGTGGGGCGTTCTCTTCGGCTGATGACCTCGGTAGGGTGCGCGGGATTGGACCGAAGACGATCGAGAAGCTGAGGCCTCTCGTTCGATTCTAAGCGCTCAGCTCCCGAAGCTGATCACAGATCACCTCCGCAAAGCGAGCGGGCGCCTCAGGGTCATGGCGGAAGAACAGTGAGGGCTCAATCACCTCAAGCTCAATGAGCTGTGGAGCGTCATCGGGGCCCTTCAGGGAGTCGACCCGCGCATAGACGCTCCGATGTGGTAAGCCCTTCAGGAGGCGCTCACCTGCCTCGACCCACTCCGCGGGCGGGGTCCATGGGCGATCTGAGGCGCCGTGATCATCTTGCACACGATAGTCTCCCGACCGAGGTAGCTTTTGAACTCCGTGACTAAAGCGCTCACCAAAGAAGATCATCGAGTACTCACCATCCGTCTCTACCCGATGATTATAGGCCTGCAGGATGAAGCTCCTCTGCGTGAGGAGCGCGCTCAGGTGCGCAGTGGCGAGCTCAAGTGAGTCAGGGTCTTGCGAATCAAAGCGTAGGGTACCCCACGCGTTCGCGGCGATCGTGGGCTTAAGGAAGGCGTGACGCCAGCCTCGCCTCTCGCACATCGTCTTGAGCGCCTCTGCGCTGGGCGCGTCCGCTGTGGATCGAACCTGCTCAATCCAGCAGGTGGGTGGAGTCGCGACCCCTCGCGCCTCTAAGTCTTTTAAATATATCTTGTTTAGGTTCCACTCTATGAGCGATACGGGGTGCGCGAGCGCGCTCACTTGATCGACGAGCGACAGCCAGTCACGGAAGGCCTGTGGGCGCTCCTGATAATCCCAGGTCGTCCTCGGGATCACGAGGTCGTAGCTCCCCCACTCGACGAGCGGGTCGTCCCAGTGAGGACAGCTCACCTCTACACCCCTCCGCTGAAGCTCTGCGAGCAGAGGCGCGTCATCACGCTCCCATGGAGGGAGCGCTCGACAGGACGCGAGCGCGACCTGTGGGGGCGCTCCAGGCCAGCTCACACGAACCGGCGCGCTTGACCCGCTGACCTCGCTGAGCGGGGCGCCATGAAAGCCCCACAGGTTCACCTCAGGACTTAACCACACCCCAAAGGCCTCCTTGACCTTCTGTTGTACGTCACGAGCGAGCTCGATGAGCGCTTGAGCGCTCGCCTCCCCTCGGTTGATCAACGCGAGGCAGTGCTCGCTGGAGAGGCCCGCTTGGCCCTCACCATAGCCCTTTGGACAGCCCGCTCGCTCGATGAGCCACGCCGCGGGGACCTTGAAGCCAGCCCCGTCAGCCCAGCGTGGTGGCGCGGGGAGGGAGCTCGCCTCAGCGCGGGCCTCAAGTGACGCGAGCTCTTGGGGTGAGAGGACTGGGTTGAGGAAGAATGAGCCTGCGCTCCTGTGGTTTGGGTCTTGGGGGTCATAGACCATCGACTTGCTTCGACGGAGCGCTAAGACCTCCGACCTGACCTCCTCGAGGCTGACAGCCCCTTGTGGGAGCCGATCTTTTAGCTGTGGATAACGTAGGGTTGGCGCCCCCTTCGAGCGGAGCGCGAAGCGCACCTTGAGGATCACAAATCGCCTCGGGTGTCTCTTAAACACGCTGCTCCGGTAGCCGAAATCACAGCGCTCTGGGCTCCACCAGTCGAGCTCATCTCGGAGCGTGTCATAGACCTTAACCCCGACACAGGTGTCGCTGAGCGATTGCCCATACGCGCCTATGTTTTGAATCGGCGCTGCGCCCACCTGCCCAGGGATCCCAGAGAGGCACTCGAGGCCCGCGAGCCCGCGTTGGACGCTCTCCTCCACGAGCGCGTCCCAAGAGAGCCCTGCGCTGGCGGTGAGGATGGTGAGCCCGTTTTTAGCGACGGGCTTATCCAAGGTCAGCTCTCGAGACCCGAAGCGAACGATGACCGCGTGCAGAGGCTCATCTGCACACAGGACGTTGCTCCCTCCCCCGAGCGGGTAGAGGGGGAGCCCCTGTGTACGCGCCCAGCGTACGACCGACCTCAGCTCGCTGTCGGTGAAGACCTCAACCTCATAGCGAGGCGCGCCCCCCACCCCGAGCGTCGTCAAGGCCTTGAGTGGTGTTGGTCGGTCATGCACCCGCCCTGCGGGGAGCTCTAGACGCTCACGCTCTCCTGCTGTCATCCTGCTCTTGCCCCTTTTTAATAGTGGGCGACGACCCTGAGGAATGGCCCTCCATAGCGCTCATCAAGGCGCGCAAACTCGTCGTCGCTGAAGCTGGTGAAGTTATACCCTAACCCAACGCGAACCGCGTCTTGGATGATGTAGTTCACCTCAAAGAGCGCACCATGCGCGAGGCTCTGAGAGAGGTCATTTTGCATGAAGCGATACTCACCTCCAATGTCCCATGTGCCCGTGAGGTGATAGTTGAGTCGATTAATCCACAAGAGCGTGTGGCTGATCGACACTGGGAGCGTAGGTGTCTTGAGCGCATAGCGCTTAAATGCGAGCTTCTCCACGAGCTGGAAACCAAAGGGGAGCTCGACGATCGGGGTGAGGGACACTACGTCGCTCTCCTCTGAGGTAGGGTCCTCGACCGCGAGGTCCACAGGGCGAAGCTCGAAGCGCTTGGCGACCTTAAAGAGCACCGCGAGCCACTTGCTGTCGAGCGGTCGGTACGCAGCCCCAAAGCTCGCGTCGAGGAAGCTCGCGCTCGTCGCCTTAAAGATGAGGTCCTCTGTCTCAGAGAAATTAACCCTCAGTTGAAGGGTCAGGTCAGGGTGCGCGAGGTAGCTGACGGCTCCCATCGCGAGATACTGCTGTTGGTCACGGCGCCCAGTCCAGTCATCATGGTCATCAAAGCGGAGCTCTACGCGCCCCGTCGCCTTCAGATCGGAGCGCAGGAGCCACTCAAAGCCTGCCATGAGCGCGTCTTGGCTCAGGTCGCTCCCTACATTGAGCCCGCCTGCGCCCGAGCTACTTAGGATCTGACTGCGTTGATAGCCCGCGTCAATCGTGAGCCCTCGTGAGAGCTGGGTGCGCTTCCCGACGCCCAAGATCGCTCGGTTCCTGAGCCCTAGCTGACCGCTCTCGAGCTGGTATTCACTGTAGGCCCTCGCCCCCTGGCCAAAGCGCTCCTCAGCGCCCACCACAGAGGCGTAACTCTCCTGACCAAACTGGTCGATGAAGCGTTGCTGTGCGTAGACGGTTCGGCCCTCTGACAGCTCGCTTCGCACCCCCACTTGGGTCGCGTTGTCTCCTGACCAACGGAGGCTCTCAATCGCCTCGATCTGGAGCGAGTTAGAGAGCTTATATCGAGCGCCAATGCTGGTGACGAGCAGGTCTGATGTCTCTTGATAGAGCCGGCTGTCTCCACGGACGACCACCTCTTGCTCGGCGAGCAAGGTCAGGCGCGCGCTCAAGGGGCGCTCAACGCTCACGCTGAGCGCGTCGGTGGTGTAGCTCGGGCTCTGCTCGGCGCCCAAGGTGAGCGCGCCTGGTTGGCTACCGAGCATCAAGCCTTGCCCGGCCTCATCGCTGACGGTGTGCGTCCACGCAGACTCGATCTTTAGTCGCTCAAGCGTATAGACATGGCTGATCCGCGTGACGGTGCGCTCAAACTCTCTTAAGAAGGGGTTCTGTTCAAAGGTCGGTTGCTCCGCAGCGACGCGGTCATACTTCATGACGAAGCTGTGTCGCTCATTGAGCCAATATTGGCCCATCAGACCTACGTTCTCCATCCCCTGTTGCTGGAGGTTCCCCCCTGCGTAGAACCCTGGCGCTGCATACCGCCAGTAGCCCTCGATGTAGAGCGTGTCCTGATCTGCGTCACCCATCAGGTCATTCAGCTCAACGCCGGCGCGCGCGAGGAAGGCCTCACCTTGGGCGTCACGGCCGTCACGCAGGCTGAAGGGGGTAAAGGTGAGCCCTCCGTCTTGGCTAAAGAGGTTCTCGCCGTTGACGTTGTTGCTCTTGGCATACTCGAGGGCGAGGTGGGTCTTTCGACCGTGCTTCGCTTGGAGGTTCGCGCCCCAGAGTCGATAGTGGTCTTGCCCGACGTCCCCTTGGCGCTCCTGGATCAAGCCCGCGCCGACTGAGAGTCGATCCTTCCAGCTCTCTTTAGCGAACACGCCCCACGCCTGCTCCCCACGGTCTGTCGCGTCTCGATGGTCATACTCAACGCTGAGGAATATCGGGTGCCCGTCAAGGGTCGACTGGCTCCCTGTGGGCTGTGGGAGGGCGCCAATCGTGTCAAAGTTTGAGGAGGTGACGGGGCGTGACATTAAGATACGACCCTCTTGATATCGGACGCTGTAGTCGATGTTCCGCGCTAACGCGACGCGCCTACGCTCGATGTTCGAGATCTTGTCTCGCTCGACGAGATACAGGCGCTCTGAGCCCTCTACAAGCTCGCGGTGTGGGAGATAGTAGAGCGAGCCCCCTGTCCCTCGAAGCTCAACGTAGGCGTGTCGCTCAGGCTGGTCTTGGTCTGCGCCAAAGGCCTTCAGCTCATGCTTAAGGTCGCCTTGATCAAGCTTGAGGTCGACCTGAGCGCCATAGAGCGTCCGGTCATAGTTGAGGAGCTCGACGCCTCTGATCTGCGTCCGGAAGTTACCCGCGACAAGCGCGCTTCGGTCAGCCTTGACCAAGACGTAGACAGGGCCACGGCTATTCACGTCGTTGACCTCTTGTGCGCTGTCTCCATAGACAGGATAGAAACGCTCAGGGTCGATCATCTGACGGAAGTAAGAGGTGAGCTCTTGTCTTCGCGCGCTGTCCAGGTGCGCGGTGACCTCATAGCGCTTGAAGAGCCCCCCGAGGAGCTCATCTCCCTTGACTCGACCTTTGAGGTAGACCGCTGCTCGACCGTGGACATATAAGACATCACCCATGCGGGTGCTGGTGTGCGCCTGAACCCCATCAAGCTCAGCGCCAAGGGTGCCGGTGACGCTCTCTCCCATCGCTAAGAGGAACCAGGCTTGGTCTGAGACTGTGTAGCGCTTTTGAAGACGGCCCTGGTTGCCATCCGGGTCGAGGCTCCTGAGCTCGATGAGCCCCTCTTCTGTAACCTGAGCGAGGCCGGTAAAGGCGCCTGACTCGTCTACACGGACCTCTCTCCCGTTGAGCCAGACGCGGTTGGCAGGGTTCGTTTTACCACGGATCGCGACCTCGAGTGAGGTGAGGCTGTCCCCCTGTGGGAGCTCCGCTTCAAGCTCTTGTGCGATGACCTTAGGGGCGTTTTGGGTGAGGGTTGGGGTGAGCGCCTTTAAGAGCTCTGTCGCCCCAAACCTTGGGATCGATTGAGGGCGAGGCGCGACCGCTTCCTTTTTGCTCATAGGTTGAGGGCCGAGCTGTGGAGCCCCACGCTGATCTCCCGCAGGTCGCCCGCTGAAGGTCCCCCAGCGAGGCGCAGGGCTCAAGAGGTCATAAGGTCGGGCTACGGGGTCGGTTTGAGCTTGAGTGGGCCCACCTCGCTCCTCTGGCGCAGGCGCGCTCGGCTGAGTCGACACATAGGGGTCGATCAAGTCAGAGGGCAGGTTGAGCGCTACGCTGACGGGTGAGGCACCAGCACGTCTCGCGCTCCAAGCCTCACCACCCCCGACCCACAGGGGCCCTCTGCTGAGCGGGCCCTTTCGCGCGTCGCTCCGCTCCCCTGAGCGCCTCGATTGAGGCGCTGTTTTCTGCGCGCTGAGTGGCTCACTCAGAGGGCGGGGAGCCTCCTCATTGACGAGCATAGGGAGGGTTAAGCTCACCTGAGCCCCATCTGGGCTCGTGATGCTCAGGGTAGAGGTCGTGTCGCCAGAGAGCTTCAAGACCTCTGAGATCTTCAGGTCTTCGCTGACCTTCAGCGCCTGCTTATTAAAGCGCGCGCTCCAAGACCCCTTGAGCGGGCGAAGGAGCCCAGCCTTCGCCTTACGCATCCGTAGCCTCAAGGGCGCGCTGGTCATCTCCAAGCCCACCCCGTCGATGAGGGCGCTCACCTTAAGCGTAGCGCTCACGACGCCCGTCATGTCTGGGCTTGGGCTCCAGCGATAGCGCGCCTCAGGTTGGCCTCGCCCTGACTCGCTTAAGAGGACCTCTCCTGCTTCACTCTGGACGGTCAGCGCCCATGCGCTGAGCCCATCAGGGAGTGAGGAGGGCTTAAACACGATGTCTGTCCCGATCATCCCTGCCTTCACCTGAGGAGGAGGGGTGTTGAGCTTAACAGAGCGCCCCCCAACAGACAGCGACTCACCCAGGCTACCTGCGACAGACAGCTCGGTGGCGCGAGCGTTGAGCTGAGCGGTCCTTGAGGCGAGCTGGAGCGGGACTGAGAAGGTGACCTTACGGCCTCTTTGATCACGCATGAAGACCTCAATCAACCCGCTCTGTGGGAGCCTTGAGGTGATCACAAAGCGACCCTGTTCGTTGGGCCGGCGCTCATCGGCCCCCGCCCGAGCGATGGGCGTGAAGCGGAGCGGTTCACGGAAGCGCTTCAGTGCCTCTGGATCCGCCTCAAGTCGCTCAAGGCGCACCTCCACACGCCGGTTTCGTCGCTGATTGGCGTAGGTGAGGTTCGGGACAAGGGGAGACTCATCTCCACTGCCTAAGGCCCTGACCTCCGTCGCCTTCAGCGAGAGCCGCTCACGGATCAGCTCAGCGATCAGCTCAGCGCGCTGTGCGGTGAGCGAGCCACTGTCCCGCTCCCCTGCGCTGTGGGCTTCGATCAACAGACGGCCCGTGTAGCCCGCCTTTAACCTCGTGAGGACCTCCTCGACCCTCTGCTTGTCTTGCTCTGAGAGGAGCTGGAGCGTCCGTGTCTTCACGCGTCGCCCATAGCCTCCGCTCCCATCAAAGGCTGAGGCCTGGAAGGTCTGTAAGAGCTCAGGCTCAGGGGGGAGCGTGACCCCGACCCCAAAGTGACGCACTTGAGAGCCGACGATTAAGTCAGGGAAGGCGAGCTCAAGGTGGTACATCAGGAGCTGACCTCGCTTAGACAGAGGTTGACCCATCGCGTCGTATCCACTCCAGTCAAGCTGAGCAGGTGGGAGCCCTGCTCCTTGGAGGACCGGCTGGCTCTCGGCGCCTACAGGCCCCACCCACAAGCTCCAACGGAGCGGGGCGTCCTTGAGCTTGTCTAAGCCTGACGGGATAAAGCTCAAGGGGAGCACACCCCCGTCTGTGGGAGGGAGCAAGTCTGGCGTGTCCTCGGCGCCATTGATGATTAAGTCTGTAGGGGCGATGAGCTTAACGTCGATGTCTGGCGCCTTAAAGCTCAGCTCCTCGATCTGTACGCTGAGCGTGGAGCTGTCTCCTTCGATGATCACCGCCTCTTTACCGAGGGCGCTCAGCGCAGCCTTGAGCGCGCGCTCACCGAGGCTCACCTCAGGTTGAGCTAGGGTCTCAGCGGGGCAGGTCGCCCCAAAGTCTACCTTCGCAGGGAGGCCTCTCGTGAAGTAGATGACCCGAGTGAGGTCTGTGGTGAGGGCCCCGCCTGGCGGGAGCGAGTTCGTGTCGAGCTTGACCGCGTGGACGCCCGGTTCGATCTGTTTGAAGTGGAATTTACCTGCGCTGTCTGTGACCACGTAGGTCCCGTTATCCAGATATAGGCGAGCGCCGGGGAGCCCACGCTCCCCATCATTGAGCGCCCCATTCTCGTCTTGGTCACACCACACGCGACCGATCAGAAGACCTTGGTCGAAGTCAGGGTCAGAGAGCACCCTGATCTGAGCCTTAGCGGTCAGGCTGAGCGGGACATTCCCGTCTGTGATGAGGGTCGCGCGGTTGGTGTAGCTACGCTGGGGCTTGACGTTGACCCCAAGGGCCACTTGATAGCGGAGCCTGAGGTGGGCGCCCGCTTTAAGGTCAATCGAGCGCTGGATCAGCCCTCCGCCTGCGCCTGATGAGCGCGGGACTTGTCGACCAAAGCTCAGGAGCCGAACGCCAACGGGCTCTGAAGAGAAGAGCGGGCGCTCCCGTCCATTGAAGACCTCAAGCCAGAGCGCTGACCCTGGGATATACTTAAGCCCCTTTGGTAAGGCGTCTTGTACTAAGACCCCACCGAGCCCTGAGCGTGGATCATAGATAAAGCTACGTGAGCTTCTGTTGATGACGTCAACCTCATAGGTGACCACCTCACCGATGAGGTGGTCGGTTTTTAAGCTCCGCTTGTCGACCTGGATCAAGGCGGATGAGGGGTCGAGCGGGATGTGGTTGCCCTTGAGCTGTTCAGCGCGCTCAAGGTCACCCCTGACCTCAAAGGCCATGAAGTAGCGTCGATCCGCGTCTTGATCGACGCTCGGCAGAGGGTCAGCGCTCGCGACTAACGCCCCCCCCTCAGGGGTCAGCACGTTAGGCATTGGCGGGACAAGGGAGGAGGGCGCGATCAGCTGGACGCTCGGTGGGATCACCTCAATGAGGTAGCGACCTGGGCGCTTGACACCAAGGCGGTAGAGGCCACCCTGCGCGGTCCGTTGCCCCTGTTGGGTCGCCGACTCTAGATCTTCGGGGGAGACGAGCTCACGTTGAGCGAGGCTCTCCTCGTCGAATGGGTCATCATCCACGTCCCTGTCATGATAGATAAAGACCTCTGCGCCATCGATCAGCGCGCCATCGGTGCTCTGATAGACACGCCCTGAGGGCTCAATTGTGAGCGCGAGGCTGGCCTCAGAGAGGGCGACGACCTCAACCGTGGACTTCGCGCGCATCGAGACCCCTTGGGCGCTCTTTAAGCGGACCTCATATTGGCCTGGGCGGAGGTTGTTGAGCCTGTAGCTCCCGTCCTCTGAGCTGAAGTCTGTGGCGAGCGGTGGGCCCTCCCCTTGACCGAGTGGCCACGCGGAGATGATCATGCCCTCAAAGGAGAGGTCCCCCTCCCCAAGCAGGCCATCGGCGTCGAGGTCTTGGAAGACTCGACCGCTCACAGCGCCAAAGACGACCTCCCCCTCTACACAGACCTGCTCGCTCTGGGTAGAGCCCTCCCCTTCATCCTCACCGGCTTGATGGGTGAGGTCGATCAGGAGCGCCTGTGCGCAGAGGGCTTGAGACTGCTCAAGTTGAGGGTCGACCTTGAGTCGCATCACAAAGCTGAGCCGCTCACCCGCCTTGAGGCTAAAGTCTTCAAGGAAAGCCTCTCCGGTGAGCGCTGAAGGTGGCGCGCCAGGAGAGGGCGCCTGCGCGGGCACAAAGCGAGCGGGGTTGATGGCGCCAGCGCTGTCACCCTCAACGCTCACCCCACCCCACAGCAAACCACGTGGGATCGGGACCCTCAAGGTGAGCTGTTGAAGGTCTAAGGTCCCCGTGTTTTCAACGATCACCCTACCGATGAGGTCATCCCCGAGCTGAGCGGGGGGCTCGTTGAGGTCCTCCATCGAGAGGGTCGCCTTATACCCCTTAACTGGACGCTCACGGATCGTCACCGCGGTGGGCATGACCCCATCGCTCAGCTGGTCATTATTGTCACTCAGGTAGACGACACCTGAAGGGGTGCTGATCGTCGCTTGGTTGACCGCCTGTGGAGGAGCGACCGCGGTTGTCTGGAAGACGATGGTGTGGCGCTGACCAGGCTCAAGGTTGATCAACCGTAGCTCAAAGGCCTCTTGGCTTGGGGCAGGAGGGGTGACGAGCCGGAGCTCAGGAGGAGCGACGAGGCGACCATTGACGGTCACGCTGTCGGTGAGGAGGGTCGTGGTGACAGGGAGCACGTCGCTCAGCTTGAGGAGCGGTTGAGGGGTTGACCCGAGGTTAATGACCTCAATCGTCCAGGTGATCAGCTCACCTACGGACACGCCCCCGTCTGGGGTCGTGACCTCTGCTCGTTTAATCACCTGAAGATCAGAGGCCCCGCCCACCACGAAGCTCGTTGGGTCTCCTAGCGTGGTGGTGGTCGGGTCGTCGCTGTTAAGCTCTACGCCCCCTGCCTCAAACAAGACGGTCGCCTGGTTTGGGATGAGGGTGCCCGGCTCCGTGTCGAGCAAGACCACTGTGAGCTGTGCTACGACACGCTCTCTCGGGGCGAGGCTACGCAGAGACACCCCAAGCAAGTCCAGCTCACTGGGGTCACGTGACACCCCATCTACAGTGAGCGTTCGCGCGCGTAACCGCGGGTCGAGGACATCAAAGAGCCTGAGTGGTCCGCTCATCTCAAGGCCGTTGTTCTGAATCACTAGCTCATATTCAAGCTCATCCATAGGTTGGATGTCTTCTCGATTGACTGGGCGCGTGATGTCCTTGGTAAAGATGAGGGTCGCGACCGACTCAACAAGGAGGCGGGTGGGGTCATCAAGCTCCTCTGTGCTTGGGTCATCACTGAGGCGCCGGAAGCTCGAGAGGCTGTCGCTCACGACGGCCTGATTCAAGAGCTCAGCTCCAAGCGGTACCTCCTCTGAGATGCGCGCCGTGACACGGAGCGTGATGAGCTCGCCTGGGGCTACTGAGGCGAGCGCAGGGAGACTCGCGCTGTCCCACTGGATCGTAGACCCCTGGATGCGCGCTCCCTCCGCTTGAAGGTCGCGTAGCTGAGCAGGAGCAGGGTCTTCGATGATCAGGTCAAGCGCGGGTGAGGCTCCTGTGTTAAGGAGGGTGATCGTATATTCGAGGTTCCCGCCAGGGGTGAAGGCGACGCTGCCCACAGGCGTGACTGTCTTGAGCACGCGGAGCTGGGTCGTCGTGACCTCCTCTACGATCTCATTGCTGAGGCTAGTCTCCCCGCTGGGGGGACGGGCGGCGAACTGATTCGTGACGAGCGCGCCATCCTGAGCTTGCTCGCTGACCCGCGCGCGGAGCACAAAGGTGCGCTCTTGGCTCGGCTCGAGGCGGAGGATTCGCCACCGCGCCACGCCACCGCTCACGTCTCCACCGATCGCCTCGGGGCTTGTGAGGAGCGGGGAGAGCGGATCAAAGAGCTCTATGTCATCGAGCGCGTCAGTGGAGTTGTTGCGCGTCGTGAGCGAGAACTCAACGAGGTCACCGGGTTTAAGAGGGGGGCCATTGACGTCTACAATCTCCTTGGTGAGGCTCAGCGTTTGTGGTGGCGCGACCTCGAAGCGGGTTGGGTCATTAGGGGTCGACGTGCTTGGGTCATCACTTAGGCTCGGTGAGCTGCTGAGCGCGGAGACGGTCGCTTGGTTCGAGATCACCTCCCCTGTCGTGAGCCCCTCATTGATGCTCGCGGTGAGGCTGAGCTCTTGGGACTCGCCAGGGCTCAGCGCGTCGAGCGACCAGGTGATGAGGCGGGTGTTTGGATCAAAGCTCCCCGAGGGGCGCGCGCTCGTGAAGGTGAGCCCAGCGGGCAGAGGATCTGAGATCAGGAGTTCTCGCGCGGGCTGGGCGCCCACGTTGCTGAGGGTCAGCGCGTAGGTGACCTGTGTCCCGGCGCTGAAGCTCCCACTTGAGGCGCTCGCGCGCTTGAGGAGCTGAAGCTCGGCTCGGGCGCTCACGGTGAGTGAGGTGGGGTCTCCGGACGTAGGCGTCACAGGGTCATCGCTGAGGACGCTCACCCCCTCTGCCCCAAGGAGCTCGGCCTGATTTAAGATCTGCTCACCGCTCGTTGCGCTTGGGTCGAGCGTCGCTGTGAGGCGGAGGCTGATCAGCTGACCAGGCGCCATCGATGGGATGAGCCACCGCGCGACCTGACCTGTCACCGTAGCGCTCACCCCTACCCCTGTCTCCACAGAGGCGACGGCGTTCAGGAGCCGAGGGGACAGGGCGTCCTCAAGGGTGAGGGCCTCGGTGGGGCGCGCGCCCTCGTTGATCAAGTTAATCAGATAGCTGACCTGCTCACCGACCTGAGCGGGGTTCTCGCTCGTGAGGAGCTTCGTGACCGACACCTCGAGCCCCCCGTTGACGATGAAGCGGGTCGCGTCGCGCTCAGGGGTCGCAGGGTCGTCGCTGAGCTGAGCTTGGCTGAGCTCGGCGACGCTCAGCGAGGCGCGGTTGCTGACCTCATCCCCTGCGCTCGCGCTGGGGCGTAGGCGCGCGGTTAAGGTGTACGTCGCGGTCGCTTGTGGGGCGAGGCTTGGGAGGCTGACGATCCAGGTCTGCGCGCCAGGAGCACCAGAGAGGGTTCCTGCTGAGACCCCAACAGCCTCAAGGTGACTCGGGAGTGGGTCGGTGATGACGAGGTCGCTCGCGGGGGCGCTCCCTGCGTGGGTCAAGGTGAGCTGATATTCAATCAGGCCACCCACTTGATAGGCGGGTGTGTCTAGCGCGCGCACGCTCTTAGAGAGGTCGACTCGCACCTCCCCGATGATCGTGACCAAGGTCGCGTCACTGGGCTCAGCGGTGCTTGGGTCATCGCTGAGCGTCAAGGGCATGTTGGGCGCGAGCGCGCTCGCTTGGTTTGCGACCACGTCCCCTGGGCTGAGCTCCTCTGGGACCCTGAGCTCAAGCTCAAAGGAGATGAGCTGACTTGGGTTAAGGCTTGGGATGGTCCACACGACGCTCTGAGCGTTCACCTCACCCCCCCCAGCGTCTGTGACGGTCGCGCCTGTTGGTAAGATGTCCGTTAAGATAATGTTCGATCGGAGCGCTGTGCTCGTGTTCTCTAGCTCGAGACGGTAACGAACGAGCCCCCCCGCTTGGGCGAAGGGCTCGCCGATCACAGATTTCCGTAGCGCAACAGGGGGAGGGTCAATGATGTTCAGCGCGGTTGGGTCACCCTCTTCAGGCGTCCGTGGGTCATCGCTGAGCGCGCTGAAGGGGGTGTCATTTTCTCCCTCTGCGCTCGCGGTGACGGTCGCCTGGTTGAAGACCTGGAGGTCTGAGGAGGCCTCAGGAGACAGCTGGGTCTCAAGAGTGAAGCGCCGACGCTCTTGGGGAGCGAGCGCAGGGAGGCGCCACGAGGCGACGCCACCAGAGACCTGGCCACCGATCGCCTCTGCGTCGAGCAAGAGCTGTGAGAGTGGGTCGCTGATTGAGACCCCAACCGCGCGCCCTCGGCCGACGTTCTCGACCTCTATCGTCCATCTGACACGCTCTCCTGGCGAGGCCTCTGGAGGCTCAATGAGCTTTGTGACCCGCAGGTCAGGCAGGCTAGAGACCCGGACAGAGGTCGGGTCTGCCGTCGCGGGCGTGTCTGGGTCATCGCTGAGGAGGGCCTCAGCGAGCTCTGTCGCCGTGAGGCGCGCTTGATTAGAGATGAGCGACTGATGAGGGAGGCCTGTTGACACCTGAGCTTCAAAGCGGACGGTGATCGAGGGCTGACCCGCGAGCGAGAGGCTCCCCACCTCCCAAGTGAGCTGATCACCGATGAGCTGTCCGCCGTCGAGCGGGGCGATGTTTGTGAGGCCCTCTGGGATCGGATCGAACACGCGCACGCTGTTCACGCCGCGCTGACCTTCAAGGCGAGCGGTGACGCTGTACCGCAAGACGTCACCCGGCTCTACGAGGCCACCGTTGAGGTCCTCAACGCGCTTGGTCAAGAGCAGCGTGGGAGGCGAGGCGATCGTCAGGGTGGTCGGGTCACCGGTGGCGGGGGTTGAAGGGTCATCACTTTCTGCTTCAAGTGACTGCCCGCTAGGGCTCGTCGCGGTGACAAAGAGCTGGTTACTCACGGTCGCGCCAACAGGGAGCGACTGGAGGCGACCGCTGATCGTGAAGCTGACCGTTTGACCAGGCTCCACACGAGCGAGGGCGGGTAATGAGCTCGGGCTGATGGTGACGGAGGTCCCGTTGACCATCCCTTGTGGGGCGCTCACCTCAGCGAAGGAGGTCGGGTCAAAGAGGTCAGTCACCCGTACAGAGAGCGCCGGCTGGTCTCCAATGTTTAGGACATCTACCGTGTAGCTGACCTCCTCACCGGAGAGCGGAGCGCGTGTCGATGGGCGCTTGGTTACGCTGAGGATGGGGCCCTCGGAGGTGACCAAGACCACGGTTGGGTCTCGCTCGGTCGCGGTGGTCGGGTCGTCGCTCAAAATCGAGCGTTCGACCCCGAGCCCTGACAGGCTCGCTTGGTTGCTGAGCCTAGAGCCGGGCTCGGCTTCATCGGAGAGCGCGAGCGTCAAGGTCACGCGCTTGGTCTCACCGACCGCTAGGTCACCGATCACCCAGGTCACGGTTCGGCTGCTTGGGTCCCAAGACGCGCCAGGACCTGTGGTAACATCATCTACCGGGATCAAGATCGGGTCGGTGACCGCGAGCTGCTCTGCGGGTAGGTTCCCCGCGTTTGTGACGCTCAGGTCATAGGTGAGCTCTCCCGCAAAGGAGACCTGTGGTCCCGTGAGCGAGCGCTTAAGGAAGGTGAGGATCGGCGCCGAGACGACCCTGAGCTGAGGGCTTCGTACGACGACGACCTGCTCTGGGTCACCCACGACGCTGAGGGTCGCGACGTTCTGGATGAGCTGTCCATCTGTCGCGCTGTCTGCGACCGCTACGGTAAACGAGAGGTTGACGATGTCATCCGCCTCGATGTCAACGGTCCCCACGACCCTCGGCGCGCCGTTTGCGCCTACTTCACAGCGGAGCGCCTCGCTCCCAGCGTCGATCGCGCAGCTCGTGAGGCTGGGTGGTAAGGGGTCATCAACCTGAACTTGGCCCGGGCTGACGCCGGTGTTACGGACGCGGATCGTGTAGCGTAGTGGGTCACCCGGCTCGAGGAGTCCGCCGTTGAGATCAGACACGAGCTTGCGGGTGCCTGAGCCACGAATATCCACCCCTGCGTCGAGGATCAGCCGAGTCGCGTCAGGGCCGTTTGGGCTACTTGGGTCATCGGTGAGCTGGCGATCAGCGCCGAGGGTCACGGAGGCCTGGTTATCGATTACCCAGCCGTCGATCTCACCTGCTGGCACCCCATCAGCGATGAGCTGTTCAGCGTCATGAATCACGGCGATGATGGTGATGGTTAAGTCGCTCTGAGCAGGGATGTTGAGCCCGTCGATCTGAACTCGGTTGCGTGAGAGGTCACTCAGGTCTTGTCCACCGCCCGCGACCACCTGAAGCACGTCGAGGTAGGGTGGGAGGTCATCAATGAGCTGGACACCGCTCGCAGGTCGGGCGTTCGGGTTTCTGATGGTCACGCGATACTGAATCAGCTCACCGGGCTCATAGCTACCGTCTCCGTTCCCATCGCTCACCTCCTTGAGGGGTTGCGCTAAGGGGAGCGTCCCTAAGACGGTGACGATCGCCTCTTTGGTGACCACCTCTGGGATGTTTGTCGCGCTGATCTCGGCGAGGGTACGGAGCCGGGTGCCGGCAGGGGTACCCTCATCAATGCTCGCGCGGAGCGTGATCACGCGGTCTGTGTCCCCTTGGAAGGGGATCACACCAAGCTGGAGCCCGGCGCGCAATGGGTTGACGGCCTCCTCACCGGGGATTGGGTCGGCTCCATCGATCCGCAAGCTCCCCGGAAAGTAGCTCAGCCCAGCAGGGAGCTGGCTTTGGACCCGCACCCCTTGCGCGGCGAGGCTCCCCTCATTATCGAGCCTTAGGGTGAGCACGACGCGCTCAAGGGGGGCCGCCTCATCTGGCACCGCGTCAAAGGTTGTCCCGGAGCGGCTGAAGTTAGGCGCGTTTCGGTCTACGTTGAGCAGGACATAGCTGAGCAAGAACAGCTCACCCCCACCGCCTGGGTCGGGGTTGTTTGGGTTCACGACCCCGTCACCCGACCCAACGCGCAGGTTGATCCGCGAGTCACCAGGGCTCAGCAGGGCGCTGATGTCGAAGGTGTCGAGGTCGACCCCAAGGGTGTAGCCGATGCTTGAGGAGCTGTTAAAGACGTTGTTAGGGGGGTTGTTGGCGTCATTGAGCTTTGTGCCGTTCACCTCAAAGAAGTCAAAGCAGGTAGCGCAACGGAGCTGTGGGAGCGGGTCGGAGTCTTGAGGCGGGACGCCCAACAGCGCGTCCCCCTCCATCGCGAAGTAGCTCAGCGACGCGGTGCCGTTGGTGGGGAAGTCAAAGCCTTCGATCGAGAAGGACTCTATGCCTGGTGAGAAGGCGTTCTCATCGAGTGAGAGGAAGCCGTCATACAAGGAGATGTCACGGAGCGTCGTGCTGTTGGGGGACTCATAGACCAGCACGAGGCTCCACGCCGCGTACTTCGCTTGACAGGTCTGTGGGTTTACACAGCTCCCATCGCCGTTCAGCTGACCCGGTTGCGCACGCACATCACCGACCGTGTACCGCCCATTGTAGCTTCGGGCGCCTGGGTGAGGCTGGAGCGCAGAGGTGACGTCAGCTCTGCAGGCATAGAACCCCCCAAAAGACTGAAGGGTAAAGCACTGCTCAGGCGCGACTACGTTGAGGGTTGTCCCGTCCGGTAAGCTGAGCGTAGCGGTAGCGTCAGGCCCGTTGAGGGTGCTCCCTGACCAAAACAGGTAGGCGCCTACGAGGCTAGAGTCGGAGGGGATGTTGTTAATGTCTCCGGGGGAGCTCGGGAGCAGCTGGCTGTTGACGAGCGGATCCGCGAGGGAGGCGCGCATCAGGGTGTTCCCTGTGACCACCGCGCCTCCAAAGACCTGATGTTGCCGATAGAGCGTCTGTCGGGTTCCACCGACCTCTGCGCGCGCTACGCTCAGCCCAAGCAGGGCACAGCAGACAAGCGAGGTCACCTTAAGCAGGTGAGCGTAAGCCCACGCTCGACGTGCTGAGGCGAAGGAGAGCGTGGGACGCCCTAGATGCAGGTCCGTGGAGGTGATGCGCATAGGTTCCTCATGAGACAGTATTCATGCGCGTTCGCGTAGCGAGCGCACGCGAGATACTATGCTCAACTCGAGGTGAGTTCAAGCTTTGCGCGCTATAGTAGGGTCAAGCGCTTTGCGCTAGAACCTCACCAAAGCGAGCCCACAGAGCTCGGTTTTCATCTAAGTTGAGCGGAGCGCTAAACGCTCGAAGCCTAGAACGCTGTACAGTGGGTGCAGTGGGTGTATAAGCGCATCGAGCGTCTTAAATATAGCTCTAGCTTATAAAGGGGCTTGGGTTAATTACAGTCTTTAGCGCAGACCCCACCCACACAGATCATGTCAGTATGCCCGTTACACTGCTCATCAAGATCACAGGGCTCCCCCTCAAAGCGAGTAGGATAACACAGCTCGTTGTAACACTCTGAGCCGATCACACAGCTCTGCTCATCAAAGTCACCTGTCGCCACACCGGTACAGGCCTCTCCAGCCTCATCACGCTGACGACATACACCTGGCATGTCACGGTTCGTGTATTCACAGTACAACGAGAGATCACATACCTGGATGCGACTACACTCATCATTGAGTTGACCAAGCGCTTTACAGATATACCCAGCGTCCTCTTCATCGCTGCTAGGTAGACACCATGAGCTAGAGCGACAATAGTCTAAGGAGTTGTTACATGGCTGGCCATCCTCAACCTCCCTTTTCGGCGCGCAAACAGGTTGGTCGCGCTCCTCATCACAGCCTAACGTAGGTGAGTTACATACATAGTAAGTGTTCTCTACCTGTCCACATCGCTCACCCTCCATGACATAGACGTCTTGAATCTCCTCTTCAGATTCAGGCTCATAAGCGGTGCACGTCCCTAACGTACACAAATACTGGCTGTCATCCTCGTTGCTACAATAGCCATCGATACATTCATCGTCTAGTAAGCAGTCTCCACCAATCTCAACAAGAGGTGAGAAGAGGCGATCCTCAACGTTGGTCTCACATTGTCCACGCTGAAAACATTGGGTTGGATCGCTTAAAGCACTCTCAAGGCACTGATAGTTTTCGAGGTTAAACTGTAACCGCCCATTCTGTATACCGTCCAAGATATCAGCGCGATCATCAGAGAACTCTAGCAGGATGACATCCTCACATTTGTCACCCAAGTAGCTAAAATAAATGGGCAAGCTGTCAATTTCGCAGGCGCAGTAAAGCTCGGCAAAACGCGAATAGAGCGCGTTATACTGCGCTTTGTTCGTCACGCTCGTGATCGGAGCATTCGACTCGTCCTCCGTGTCTTTTTTACAGGCTGGCATGAGGCAAAGAGCAGCGCACACCATTGAGATGGACGTAGTGAGCTTGAATGACATCATTTTCTCCAAATAGGCGAGAGGTTGAAAGTAAACCTTGATCGCATATCCACTATGCTAAAAAAAGAAGATTTGAACTGCTGATGCGACATTAACTATGTGTGGCATTTTAAATAGTCTATTTGACAGATGTATCTGCAGAGAAGCGATAGGGGTAGTGCACAGTGATTTTAGATTGCACCGCCTCAAACTGGAGCCCCTGTGCGCTGTTTAAGAGGCAAGCGCTCATCATGGGATGCGCTAGGTTGTCCACTAGGAGCTGAGCGCCCTCTATGATCGAGCGCTCATCGCTTGGGTCCTCAGGGGGGCTGATCGTGAAGGCTAAGACGACGCGCCCCTTCAGCTCGGGGTTTGATTGACGCCAGCCGTGGTAACACTCGCGGATCTGCTCGTTCATCTCTGCGACCGCGCTCTTCACCCCCTCACGGTCGGTTGAGAAGACCATCTCATCTGACTCCCCATCTCCCTCCTTCGAGGTGTCATCAAGGTCGGTAGCGTTGTCAGCGTTCAGCTCAGCGCCCACCCCGAGCACCTCCTTGAGCGCCTCACCCTCTTTGCTTGTGATCTCAGGTTGAGAGGGAGCCTTGAGCACAGAGGGGACGGTATGAGCTGTGCCCTGCTCTTCGGGGTCATGTGTGGGTGTTAATGGGCCTTGAAGAGAGGTTGATGGGCCTGAATTAACGACCTCCTGTTCGTTATGGGATGTTGGAGTGGCCACCCCTGTATCCGCTTTTTCACTCGCATCTTGAGGAGCGCGCAGGGCGTAGAAAAGACCCGTAATGAACACGAATATAGCCAATAACTTGAGCTTCATGAGAGCACCTCCAAATGCATAGCGTTCCTCACTCAGGGCAAGCCTCAAAGAGCTCCACGGGCTCAGGGCTCCCTGGGACCCAGGGGTGGGCATACAGGGTGGAGCCTGCGAGGTCTAAGTTGAAGGGGGGGCCTACCATCCCTGCCCCTGCGCCACACCATCCAACGGGTCGCGCCTCTCCCTCAGCAGGAGGTAAGATCGCCGCGGTGATTAAGAGGTCAGCGCTTAGGGTGAGCACTTGCAGTCCGGGGAGCCAAATTTCAAAGCGACCCTCTGCGTCAACGCTCGCGCTGATCGTCGCGAGCGGTGGGGCGTCAAATGCGTCGGTGTCACGACGTAGGCTCCCCTCAATGTAGCCTCCAGTAGCCTCGGGGGCGGGGGTGTAGATCAGGGAGGCCCACAGCTTGAGGGGGAGGATCGAGGTCTTGACGTTCACGAGCCAGTGGCCTGTGATGTCTCCGAGCTGAGTCGTGACCGCTGAGAGGTCGGGTGACTCAGGGCGGGTCACCTCAGCGCCCCCCGTTCCGCCCTCTACTCCTCCA
>Ga0181594_10001745_pt1 | contig 20088 bp, 9 predicted proteins | sample 071ome_18_FD_145603 | JGI IMG/M metagenome (GOLD analysis project Ga0181594, IMG submission 145603) | Coastal salt marsh microbial communities from the Groves Creek Marsh, Skidaway Island, Georgia - 071413BT metaG (spades assembly) | ecosystem: Environmental > Aquatic > Marine > Intertidal zone... | reverse complement strand
TGGTGAGGGCCCCACCGAGAGCTTCACGATCACGGTGACAGACATCAACCCGATCCCTCATGGCGGTGGACCTTATGTCGCGAATCAGGACGTTGAGCTCTTGTTTGACGCGAGCGCGAGCCGCTCGATCAGCCCTGCAGACCCGATCACCTCGGTCGACTGGGACTGGGGTGACGGCTCAAGCACGCTCGGGGCCCCCGTCAACGTACCTCAACCTCACAGCTACAGCGCGCAGGGCGCCTATAACGTGACCCTCACCGTCCATGACGAGGACAGCAGCGCTGAGGTCACAGTTGGCGTGATCATCGCGGACGTTGACCCTGAGATTAATGACATCTATGTCGATCAGGTGATGGGTGAGCTCAATGAGGATCGACCCAACCCTGTGGTCGCTTATGAGTCGATCCCGATCACCTTTGGGGTAGACGCGACCCCGGGCGCTGAGAATGACCCGATCACCCTCTATCAATGGGACTTTGATGGAGACAACATCTTCGACCTCACCACCGATGTCCCGTATGCGACCTGGCAGTTTATGGAGCCAGAGGTTAATGAGGTCGGTGTCCTTGTCCGTGACCGTGACTCCTTCACCTTCCGTAGCCAAGTGGTAGACGTGAAGCCTGTTGACTTCGAGACGGTCTTGAGCTTCGTCCGCAACAGCGTCCAAGAGAGGATCGACAGCGGAGCGCTCAACCCTATCAACCGCCTAAGGCTCTCCAAAACCGTGGCCTCGGCAGACGCTGGGATCTGGGGTCAACAGCGTGACGAGCTTACGACAGACGCAGAGCAGGAGCTCGAGGTGGGCCCAGACGCCAACCGCGCCGCCCGAGTCCACCTACAGATGCAAGGCATCTCCTTCTCCGCGGCGCAGCGCGTCTTGAGCGACCTTGTGCAGGCGCAGACGGCTGGGGAAGACTTTGGGACGGAGATTTGGTCTCTGTCTCGACAGCTCCGCCGTGAGACGAGCTACGACCTGAGCGCGCTTAAGGCCGACACGGGAGAGCTCTATCGAGATCGGCTCGGGACCCCAGACTATATGCATCACCTCGCTAACGCAGAGGGGTACGAGGAGAGCACCGTCGCGCTCTATAGTTCAGAGGAGTTTGAGCCTGACGCTCGACGGGTCCCGAACACAGAGGGCCTCTCGCTGACCTTACAAAATGACGCGCGTCGCTCCCTAGATTGGATGAACGTCGCGGTAGACCAGTGCGCCGATCCACGCTTCCGCTTCTTTAGAGTACAGGCGCCCGAGTCCCCTGTCTCCGCGTACCTCACCGAGGCTGAGGAGGTGCGTATCCTCGCTCATGAGGCGCTCACAGATATGCTGATCGAGATGGACACCTACATCGACATGGGCGTCCAAAACCCAGGGCCCGCTCGCGCTGAGATCATTGAGGCGAAGGCCTCACTCCAGCAGATCGTAGACCGCGCCGCGCTCAGCATTGACTATGAGTGCTTCGTACCCGGGAGCACCCGCCAAGACTGCTCTGACAACCTCAACGCGCTTGAGATTGAGCTCGAGGCGATGGACTTAATCGAGGCGCTCCGTAACGCGAACTCCAAGGGCGCCTATGTCATGCACTGGCAGAGCTGTCTCGTTCAGTACCTGCGCTTCCGTATCGAGACGAGCATCTCCGCGGTCCGCGCGCAGTGTGGTCTCTTGAGCCCCTACTACATCAAGTCTAAGAAGACCTTTGATGAGGGGAACGCGCTCCTCACCGAGCAGGATGACATCATCGGCGCGCTTAACTTCTACACCGACACCGCCCAGCGTTGCTTTATCCTCGACGTCTATAATGAGTGCCTCGCTCGGGTCGACAACGTCTCACCCTATGAGTATCCAGAGGTCTGCTTAGAGTAGACTACGGCTCCTCGTCTTTAAGGAGCGCGAGCATACGGTCGATCGCGGCGTCACGCGCCTCAATCTCGGCCTGAAGCTCCTCCTCACTCGGTGCCTCATCCTTCGTTGGGCCACCGAGCTTCCCTCTCCCCTCACCCCCCTCAAAGAGCTCCTCTGAGATCTCTGCGAGGAAACGAGAGGGGCGCCTTACCCTGAGCTTACCAAAGCTCAGACGTCGCTTTGCGCCCGTCAAGGTGAGGTGGCGTTGCGCGCGTGTAATCCCAACATACGCGAGCCGGCGCTCCTCATCCACCACCCCCATGCTCTCCTCTAAGACGCGCTCATGCGGGAGCCAGCCCTCCTCAAACCCTACGAGGTAAACGGTGTCAAACTCGAGCCCTTTCGAGCTGTGTAAGCTCATTAGGGACACCTCATCCTTCGTCTCCTCCTCCTCCCCCTTAGGGTAGTCAAGTGAGATCCGATTAAGGTAGGCGCTGAGGTCTTCATCTTGTCCCCTCTGTTGCGCCCAGTCGAGCCCATTAGAGACCTCCTCAATGTTCGCCCAGCGCTTCAAGACCTGCGAGGCGTCTTTATATTGACGCACGAGCCCATCTTTAAAGCGAATCGCCTCCATGAGCTCCATAAACACCTCCCCCCAAGGCCGAACCTCAGGGTCATACAGCGGGCGATTAAGTGGCTCGATAAAGGGGTGCAAGGTCTCGTAGAAGCCACGTAAAGCGGCCTGAGCTTGAGGGCTTAAGCCCTCTACACGGTAGGTCTCATCACACAGACGCCACATGCTGATCCCCGTGACAAGCGCGCTGTGAGCGAGGCGCTCGATCGTCCCGTCCCCAATGCCACGCTGTGGGGTGTTGATGATCCGCCTGAGCGCGTTCTCATCGCTTGGGTTAACGAGGATGCGGAGATACGCGAGGGCGTCCTTAATCTCCTTTCGGTCGTAAAACTTCGTCCCCCCAACGACTCGATATGGGATGTTGTGATGGCGGACCGCCTCCTCAAAGACCCTCGCCTGTTGGTTCGTTCTATACAGGATCGCGATGTCTGACCAGCTCAGCTGTCGCTTATGTTTCACGCGGAGGATGTCTTGCGCGACCCACTCCGCCTCTTGATCACCATGATCCAAGAGCCGATACCGAAGTGGAGCCCCGTCGCCATGAGCGCTCCATAAGGTCTTGGCGTGGCGCTCAGGGTTATTCGCGATCACCTCATTCGCGGCCCGGAGGATCAGGTTCGTAGAGCGGTAGTTTTGAGTGAGCGCGATCATCCTCGCGCCCTCAAAGTGCTCTCCAAACCTCAAGATGTTGGAGGCGACCGCCCCCCTCCAGCCATAGATCGATTGGTCATCGTCACCGACGACACAGAGGTTTCGATAGCCTGCGAGCGCCTTGAGCATCCGGAGCTGAGCGCCGTTTGTGTCTTGGTACTCGTCGACCATGATGTAGTGGTATCGGCGCCCCCATTTCTCGCCGATCAGCTTGTTCCCCTCCATCAGCACCACCGGAGAGCGGATCAGGTCATCAAAGTCGACCGCGTTCATCAACCTCAAGCGTCGCTGATACGCCTCAAAGCACATCGCCGCGACGCGCGCGCCTCTCACTGAGGCGGGGTTGAGGAGCTGAGACTTGAAGGTTGAGATCTGCGCGAGGAGCCCCTCGGGAGGGTAACGCTCAGGATCGAGGTGGAGCTGGGCAAGCGACTGCTTCACCGCGTCGAGCTGATCCGCTTCGTCGAGGATCGTGAACTTCGGGCGGAGGCCCGCGGCCTCATACTCTAGCTTAATAAAGCGCACGCCTAAGGCGTGGAAGGTGCTCGCATGACAACGCCGACCCGGCTCGCCCACAAGGGCGTGCAGGCGCTCCTTCATCTCGGTGGCGGCCTTGTTCGTAAAGGAGAGCGCGAGGATCCGCTCAGGGGTCACCCCTCTCTCAAGTAGGTGGGCGATCCTAAAGGTGATCACGCGGGTCTTACCGGAGCCCGCGCCCGCGAGCACTAACAGCGGGCCCTCTGTGTGCTCTACCGCGGCGCGTTGCTCTGGGTTGAGCCCCTCAAGGTCAACCGCCATCAGCCCTCCTCATGAGCCCCCGATTCGCCCTCATGGGTAGCGTCGCTCAGCAGCTGAGCGCGTCGCGCTCGCTCATGTGCGTCGTAGTCAGGCTCGAGTTGCATATACGCGCATCGCTTACAGAAGAACTCCTCATTGATCAGGTGGTCACAGCCCTTGCGGAGCTCTGCGAGCTGCTCGTTGAGCGCGAGGAAGGTCTCGAGGTTATAGAGTGGCTCTAGCCCTCTCTGCTTACCTGTCATCTTCCAATGTAATGAGAAAACAGGCTGAACCCCTCGTGAGAGCAGGTGCTGAGCCCCCTCGATGTTTGAGGCTAAGGCGTCAGCGGGGTCTTGGAAGCCTCCCTCACCATCAAGCTCTGCTCCCCCGACAAAGGCGCTCATGACGTTCCCTTTTCCAAAGACCTCAACCGCGTCCTCAAGCGCGCCAAGCCACCGATCACGGCCCACGTAGTGAGCCTTGCCAGGGCAGACCCGCTCGAACTGCTTAGGGTCCCAGACCTCTAGGTTAAAGCTCGCGCCTCGGACCCCCAACGCCTTCATCTCACGCATCGCCTCCTTTGGGATAGCCCCTGACCCGCACGCCACATAATAACGCTCGTGAAGCCCTCGCGCGTTGAGCGCACGGGCGAGCTGTACGAAGCGCTCACCCTCTTGCCTCATGTCGACCATGCTCCCTGAGACGAGATAGAGGTGACGGGCGTGGGTCTCGGTGTGCGCGCACGCCTCACAGATCCTAGCGAGCTGAGCGTCGGGGAGGCCCGCCTTAAACAGCTCTTGTCCTAGCGGTCTCATACGCTGATCAGGGAGGCCGTAGAGGCAAAATTGACAGCTGAGGTTCTTCTTCTCATGCCCAAAGGGCGCCACGAAGTACTCACAGCCAGGCGCAGGGTTCAAGACGAGCATATCCCCATGTTGACTCAGTCCGATGGCCTTAAAGGGGGTGCCGTCTGCGGTGAGCGCTTCGCTCCACGGGAGCCGTGGCTCAAAGGTGAGCCGACAGAGCTCATCTTCTCCCTCATAGAGGATATAGGGGTAGCCTGTGGGCGGGACTTTAAGGCCTGCATCTACCTGCTCACCAGCCTCTGTAACCCACCCCTCTCCTTCCCGATACGGCGCAGCAGGGCGGATCGAGAAAGGGCTGTCTTCCTTAATCCTCAGCCTGACCTGTGTCTCATCGTCTAGCTTCAGCAGGTACGGGAAGGCGACCTGTCGAGCGCCTCGATATGGGCGCGCGTTGAGCGGTAAATGAAAGGGCATGAAGTTAGGGAACGCCCACTCACCTGCCTCAACGAGCGAAGGGTGGTAGCGAACGCCTGCGAACAGGAGCGCCGCCTTAAGCCTCACCCGCGCTGGGGTCAGCGAGAAGCGCTCGCGGAGCTGCTCACTTAGGTCTTGTCTGAGCTCTATCGGCTCTAGCGATGTTATGGAGCGCACGTCGTCCTCCTCTGCACACTTATCTTCTGAGGTCTCACCTATCTCATCCAATCCGTCAACACCCAAGCTCAACCCGCTCGCTTCAATGGACATCCATAGGCTTAGCGCTCTACACTCTCTTTGCTCATTCTTGAGGTGAGCGCCCCACATTTCAAGCTAGATCTACGACTTGAGCTGTCTGACACCTGTGAGTTGACCATGACAAGAAGCCACCTGCACGCGCTCCACTCGAGCTCCTGTTCAGCCCTGATCGTGTTGTTGATCTCAACAGGTTGCCTGCCCTCCGCGACACAGACCTCTATAGAGGGGGGAGTAGATCAAGGTCAGCGCGTGACTGTTTACAGCTTCGACGCCTCCGGCGAGCTCCCCCCTGTAGATATGGCGCTGAGCGACCCTTGTGACCCAAACCCCTGCCCTGCGGGGGTCAGCTGTCGGGTTGAGGATGGGGTCGCGGTCTGCCCTGAGGTGAGCTGTGAGCAGCTTGAGTGTCGACCCGGAGAGGTCTGCGTCCCCCCACCCCCTGGGAGCCCTGAGCCACCACGCTGTGTGCCTGATGGCTGTCTCAGTGACTTAGACTGCCCACTCGAGGAGCACTGTGACGTACCCGCTGACAACGACAGCGCTCTAGGGGACTGTGTCGATGACCTATGCGACCCTGGTGAGCGTCGCTGTGATGGTGTTTTTGTCGAGGCCTGTGACGCCAACGGCGCTGACTTCACCCCCTTATACCAGTGCGATCTTGACCGAAGCGCGTGCCTCTCTGAGCTTGACTCATCAGGGCGCGCTGAGGCTTCCTGTCTGTGTCAAGACGCGTGGGACTGCCCCGCGCCGATGCGCTGTGAGCAGGGACGCTGTCAAGGGCGCCCTGAGCCCCCTTCATGCCTGCTGACGCCTGCGCCCTTTGAGGCCTCGCTCCCTAGCCCTGAGCTGACGTGGGGCGGGAGCGCAAACGTCCCGCCCGCGATGGCGAGCGCAGAGGGGAGCCCCTTCCCTGAGTCTGTTCAGGTCGTGATGACCCCGCTTGTCGTGAACCTCAATGACGACACTGGAGATGGGCGGATTGATGAGCGAGACACGCCCGATCTGCTGTTTATGAGCTTCTGTGGCAGTAGCTTTAGGACAAACGGCGCGCTCCGTGCCGTGCATGGTGGGGGTCCTGACCGAGGTCGTGACCTCTGGGCGCGCCTTGGACCTCACCTCTGGCGTCAAGGTGAGGCGCTACCTGACGTGAGCGCTTATCAATGTGATGAGGGTGACCTCGACCCTACAGCCGCCATCGCCGCTGCCGACCTCGATGATCCTGTGAGCACAGATGGCCAGGTTGAGGTGGTCGCGGTCCATGAGACTGACGGGCTCGTGATCTTCTCCCACGCTGGGGAGGTGGTCGGGGAGCTCCTCGTAGGGCAGATGCCCAACATGGGCGGGAACCCCGCGATCTCCATCGCGAATATAGACGGAGAGGGGATGGCGGAGCTCATCGTGGGGCGCCTCGTGTTTCAGCTCACGCGCTCGTCAACGGGTCGCGTCTCGCTCGCGGAGCTCTGGGAGGGGAGCGGGGCGAAGGGCACGAATGGACAGGGCTCGATCAGCTGTGTCGCGGACCTGAATGGAGACGGCCGAGCGGAGGTGATCGCGGGTGGGACCGCATACCAGCTCCCAAGAGCCCCACGTGGGCTCTTGACCCGCGCGGAGTGCGCCTCAGAGGGGGGGACATTTGAGCCTCAGACCTTAGAGGAGGACGCGTGGTGCTCAGGGGAGCTGATGACCTACTGGGATATACTAGAGGTGAACCCTAGCGAGAGCGTCAGAGAAGGGTTTTGCGCGGTCGCGGACGTCTGGGGCGCAGACCTCAGCGCGCCCCCAAGCCCAAGCAACCCGCTCGATGGCCTGCCTGAGGTGATCCTCATCAGCAACGGGGTGATGCGCGTCTTAAGTGGGGCGACAGGGGCGCTGATCACCCGACAAGATGTAGGCGCAAACAACGACAGAGGAGGCGCGCCGAACGTGGATGACTTTGACGGCGACGGCTTCCCTGAGGTAGGCGCGGCGTTCGCGCAGGGGTACCGGATGATGGACCTCCAGCCACCCAGCCCCGCCTGCCCTGCTTGGGAGGTGCTCCTCGAGGATGAGGACCAAGATGGGCGCCTCGCGCTCCCAACCCGCTCACCCGGACCCGCGCAGTGCAGTCGCGATGATGAGTGTGTGCCAGGGGAGGCGAGCTGTGTTCAGGGTCGTTGCGTTTGCCTCCATAACGGATGGCAGCGCGCCACCGAGGACAACTCGAGCAAGGTCACGGGCTCAACCCTCTTCGACTTCAACGGCGACGGGAGCTCGGAGGTCATCTATAACGATGAGTGCTTCTTCCGTATCTATGATGGCCTCGACGGCCGTACGCTCTTTAAGCGACCCTCTGAGAGCAGGACGCGCATCGAACACCCGATCGTCGCTGATGTAGACAACGACGGGAACGCAGAGATCGTCTTTAGCACCTCCACCGAGTCTACCTTCTGTAGCGTCCGCAACCAGCCCGATGAGCAGGGCGTCCCCTTTCGTGAGCGCTATAACCCAGGGGTGGAGGTGTGGGGTGACCCACAAGATCGCTGGGTGTCGGCGCGTCGCGTCTGGAGTCAACACGCGTATCACATCACGCACGTCACAGAGGCTGGCGCTGTCCCGAGCCGTGAGCTACGCGGGTGGGGCGCAGAGGGAGAGGGGCGTGGCTACAACAGCTATCGCTCTCAGCCCAAGCGCTATGGGGTCGCCCCCGACCTGCTCATCGAGGCGCTTGAGGTCGTGACCGGTGGCGCCTGTAACGAGGGCGGTGGGCTCTCGATTAACACATCGGTCCTCAACGCTGGGGACGTGCGCGTAGGCCCTGGGATACAGCTCACCTTTGAGGGTGAGTGGCCTGACGTAGGGAGGGTGAGGCTGTCTGACCCACAGGGCCTACCGATCTCGATCAGAACGGAGGTGGGACTAGAGCCTGAGGGTCGGCTCCCTCTCCGAGTCACCTATAACCCTGCGCTTGACGCCTCTCTACCCAGCGCTCTTCAAGCGACTCAGCCGACGCGGATCTGGGCGCTGATCGACCAAGAGGAGGGCTCTGATTTTGGACGGGAGCGGGAGTGTGATGAAGAGAACAATGAGCGCTCTGCGGAGGTGAATGAGACCCTACGCCAGCTCCCAGAGCTCAGGGTTGAGCTCACGGACGTAGCCAGCACATACTGCCCCGAGGTGACCCTCTCCTTGCTCGTCTATAATGAGGGCTCAGCCCCTACAGAGGGGGTCAGCCTCTCCCTCTACATTGGAGACCCTCGCGAGGGCGGGGTCCGCGTCGACCAGCTGACCCTCCCGAGCGCGCTCACCCCTGGTCAGGCCACCCCTGTTGAGTGGGTCAGTCAGGGCTTGCCTTATGGACGAGAGGTGAGGCTCTGGGTCGCGGTCGACCCACAGAACCTCATCGCGGAGTGCGCGGAGGACAACAACCTCACCCCAGCGCCAAGCGCTGTCCAGTGCGTTGAGCGGGATGGAGGCTGAGGCGTGGGTCACTCACAAGACAGAGGGGTCGTGATCATTGGGGGGAGCGCCGCCGGTGTGGCGGCCGCCCTAGAGCTTCGCTCGCTCAGCCCTGAGCTACCGATCACGATCGTCTCAGGTGAGCACAGCGCGCCCTACGCTCGACCCTCACTCATGTATCTGTTCATGGGTAAACTCAAGCTTCAAGAGCTAGACCTCCAGCCAGAGGAGCGCTGGGACGCCCTCAACATCACGAGGCGCTGGGCTTGGGCGACGGACATCACCCTACATGAGGGGGGAGGGGGCGCGCTCACGCTTCAAGAGGCTGACCGTGTCGATACGCTCCCATTTCATACGCTCCTACTCACGACAGGCGCCCAAGCTCGGGCCCTCTCCTGTGAAGGTGCCACGCTTGAAGGGGTCTGTGGGCTGTGGGGTCTCTATGAGCTCGCGGAGCTCGCGGCGCTCACCCCGAGCGCGCGACGCGCGACGGTCATCGGTGGGGGGCTCATTGGCGCAGAGCTGAGCGAGATGCTCTTGAGCCGTGGGGTCGCGACGACCTTACTTGTCCGTGAGGCTCGCTACGCGCCTCACCTCCTCAATGAGCTAGAGAGCGAGCTCGTCGAGCGTGAGCTGTCTCAGATCGGAGTTGAGCTCCTGTTGGGCCATGAGCTCAGGTCCATACAGGGGCGTAATGGTCGAGCGCATGGGGTGGTCGCCTCGGGCCCAGATGGTCTCATGGAGCGCCCTTGTGAGCTGGTCGCGAGCGCGATCGGCGCTCGGGCTGAGCTCACCCTCGCTCAGTCGCTCAACCTTAAGCTCCGCGACGGTGGGATCCTCGTTGGGGAGGGCTTTAAGACGAGCGCCCAAGGGGTCTTCGCGGCAGGGGACTGCGTGAGCGCGATCAGCTCACAAGGTGAGCTCTGGCCCAAAGGGTGGGTGAGCGCTGAGCGCCAGGGTCGCCTCGCGGCGCGCGGGCTACTCAGGCGCCCCTCGCGTGAGACCTTGCTCGATCGACACCCCCAGCTTATCCCTCAGATCTCTCGCTTTGGTAGGCTCACTCACACCCGAGTTGGGGCGCCACCCGCTCAAGGCGCTCACCACGGACGGTGGCGTTGCTGGCGTCACCCTCGACGCCCATCGCTCCTGACCCTCTACACGAATGATGACGGTCTCTTGAGCGCCGTCAGCGCGCTTGGGCTCACCTTAGAGTCAGCGCAGTGGGTGCGCCTCATTGAACGAGCGCTCCCACTCGAGGCCGTGACACATGAGCCTCTGTATCAACGCGCGACACAGAGGCTCACCCCCGTCATGCTCACAACCTGAGCTGAGCTGAGTTAACTTAACTTAACTGAGCTGGACCCCTGCGTACTCAAGCGCTCTCCGTTGCCCAGCCGTGACCTCCCTCTGCATGGCCTTCATCGCTCCTTGCCCGAGGTGCTGTACCTCGACGCCCTCCGCGAGCTGCCTCAGCTCATGTGAGAGCTCCTCGTCAGGGTGCACCGTGTAAGGTGTGCTGATCGAGACCTCTGCGCCCTGTGAGGTGTGGACCCGAAGGAACATAGGGCAACGCCCTTGGAAACGACCCTCAAGGCAGAGCGCCTTGAGGCGCCTCAAGGTAAAACTCGGCTCGCTGACCCGTGGAAGGTAGACCTCAAGCGCCTTTGTCTTCGTCACCTGAAGCTCAGTGAGCGTCTGTACAAAGGGGTAAGAGCGAGGGTCCTCACCTCGCCGACCAATGTCTACCTTAGGGGGCGCCTCATCATCTCCTCGTGGAGGCTTAACCTCTCCGATGATCATCACGGGCTCCCCGCTCCCTAAGGTCGCCTCATAGGCCTCTACCTGCGGAGACCCAAGGAAGAGCTCTACCTCTCCTGTCTGATCCTCAATGGTCGCAAAGCCGATCCGCCCTCCCTGCTTACTCGGGAAGGTGCGAAGCGCGCTCACTAGTCCGATGAGCGTCACCTGCTGAAAGCGCTCACAGCTGGGTAAGGTGTAAATTGGGGTTGAGGCGAGCTCCTTGATCAGCTGCTCAAAGCGGTCGAGCGGGTGGCCACTCACGTAAAAGCCAAGGTTCGTCTTCTCATGCTCTAGGAGCTGTTTTTGTGTCCACTCTCCAACCTGCGCCCACGGCTCAAGGCCATCCCCTGCGCCCTCCTCAGGGCCCTGCTCCGCTTTCGCGCTCTCAAACATGGAGAAGAAGCTGTCTTGCCCCGCAGCGTCATCTTTCTGCTTTTTCTGACCCCGAGCGACGAAGGTATCTAAGGCCGCGGTGAGACGTTTTCGTGGCTGTTCGGTAAAGTCAAACGCCCCCACGAGGATTAATTTCTCGATGGTGCTCTTGTTCACTCGCTGTAGGTTCACCCGCTCACAGAAATCCTTCAGTGAGCTGAACGGCCCGCCTTGGTCACGCGCCTCGATGATCCCCTCTACCGCCGAGCTCCCCACCCCCTTGATCCCTCCAAGCCCAAAGATGATCTCCTCACCACGACCATAGAACACCTCTAATGATCGGTTCACGCAAGGAGGAGAGATCGTCAGGCCCATCCTCAGGGAGTTCCTCACCCCCTTGGCGACCTTCTCCGCAGTGTCGCGATCATTACTCAGCACAGACGCCATAAACTCAGCGGGGTGGTGCGCCTTGAGGAAGGCGGTGTGGTACGTCAAGAGCGCGTAGGCGGCTGAGTGTGACTTGTTAAACCCATACTCCGCGAACATCTCCATCAGGTCGAAGATCTCGCTCGCGACCTGCTCGCTGACGCCGTTCTCTGCGGCGCCCGCCGCGAAGATGACGCGCTGCTGTGCCATGACGTCCATCTTTTTCTTACCCATCGCGCGCCGGAGAATATCCGCCGAGCCGAGGCTAAAGTTCGCCAGGACCTGGGCGATCTGCATCACCTGCTCTTGGTAGACGATGACGCCATAGGTCTCGGTGAGGATCCCTCGGATCAGCTCATGTGGGAAGATAATCTCTTCGCGACCGTGCTTACGGTTGATAAAGGTGTCGAGCATCCCCGAGTTCAGCGGGCCCGGCCGGTACAGCGCCACCGCCGCGACGATGTCCTCAAAGACGTCCGGCTTGAGCTTCTTGAGCAGCTCTTGAAAGCCACTCGACTCGAGCTGGAAGACCCCCTCGGTCTCCCCGCTACTGATCAGTTGATAGACCGCGCGGTCGGTCAGCGGGAGCTGATATACATCAAGCTCAGGCTCATCTGGGTGGTTCTTGTTGACCATATCAACCGCGTCTTGGATCACGGTGAGGGTCTTTAGTCCCAAGAAGTCAAACTTAACCAGCCCCGCCTCTTCGACCTCCTCTTTGGCGAACTGAGTGACAAGCTCCCCATTCGCGCCCTTAAACACAGGGCAGTAATGCCACAGCGCCTCATCCCCAATCACAATCCCAGCGGCGTGCATCCCCGTGTTACGGTGGAGCCCCTCTAAGGAGCGCGCGATGTCGATCAGGTCTTTAATCTGTCGGTCTGTCTCATAGATCTTCGCGAGTCGCTCCTCTTGCTTGAGCGCCTCATCGAGGGTGATGTTCAAGACGTCCGGGACGAGCTTGCTGAGCCGGTCGGTGTCGGAGTAGTGAAGCCCAACGACTCGGCCCACATCCTTGATCACCCCCTTCGCTTTAAGCGCGCCAAAGGTCGCGATCTGACCTACGTTCTTAGCCCCATACTTCTGGGTCACATAGTCGATCACCTCTTGCCTTCGATTCATGCAGAAATCGATGTCAAAGTCTGGCATCGACACGCGCTCTGGGTTCAAGAAGCGCTCAAAGAGGAGCCCATAAGGGATGGGGTCGAGGTCGGTGATCCTGAGCGCGTAGGCGACGAGCGACCCTGCGCCCGAGCCACGGCCTGGCCCCACTGGGATGTCGTGGTCCTTCGCCCAGTTAATAAAGTCTTGGACGATGAGGAAGTACCCTGGGAACTTCATGTTCTTGATGACATCAAGCTCCATCTTCAGCCGCTCATGATAGACCGGCTCATCAAACTCAAGCCCCTTTGTTCGGAACTCCTCAAAGCGCTCAAGCAAGCCCTGCTCAGCGCGGTGATCTAAAAAACGCTCCTCATCAAAGCCCTCTGGGACCTCGTATTGCGGTAGATACGTCTTACCTAGTGGGATCTCAAGGTCACAGCGCTCAGCGATCTTGAGCGTCTCATCTATCGCGTCTGTAAACGACGGCCCCAGCTGAGTGGAGATCGTGTCACCATCCTTGAGGTAGTGCTCGTCACAGCTCGTGTACTCGTCTTGATACTCATTGAGCGGGGTCCCCTCCGCGATACACGTCAGCGCGTGATATGCGCGCGCCTCCTCTCGCTTCATATAGTAACACTCGTTCGTCGCGACGAGGGGGATCTCTAGGCGCGCGCTGAGGTCTTTAAAGAAGCGATTAATGTGCTCTTGTCGGGTTGTCTTAAGAGGCTGTACCTCGAGGTAAAAGTGAGGCTCAGGCGAAGGGGGGAAGAGGTCTCGTAGGGCTCGAGCGACCCGCTCTGCTTCCACCTCTCCTCGCTCAACGAACGCTCGCTCAACGACCCCAAGCACCCCACCTGACAGCGCGATGATCCCCTCGGTTCGACCCTCCAAGAGCGTAAGGTCGACACATGGGATGTCCGCTCGAGGCGTCTTGAGATACGCGTCACTGCTGATCTCTCTTAAGTTTGCGTACCCTGTGAGGTTCGTCGCGAGGAGCACGAGGTGCGCAGGTCGCGTTGGCCCTCTTAAGCGCGTGTCGACCTTCACCCCCTCTTTGAGGGAAGGCACAAAGAAGGTCTCTAGGCCAATGATAGGCTTCACCCCTGCGGACTTGATCTTCTTTTGAAAATCCACCGCGCCAAACATGTTGTTTCGATCTGTCTGCGCGATCGCTGGCATGTTGAGGTCGCCGATCGTCTTCGCCAGTGGCTTCAGACGCACCGCGCCACACAGTAAGCTGTACTGCGTGTGAAGGTGAAGGTGAACGAACGGTCTCATAGGCGCCTCTCTAGAAAAGGAGGGGGGGCGCCCTCTATAACCCTCAACAGGGGGCGCGGTGTGTCAAGCCTCTACAGATACCTAACTCAATGAGCAGCCTGCTCGCCTCAACGCTCAATCAAGCTCATGCTCGTCAGAGAAGAGGTTATCGAGCTCATCTGGCTGATACGCGTCACGCTGAGCGGCGCGATGTTGGTCATTTGAGGAGGTCGCCTGCCTGAGCGCTTGGTCACTTGGAGAGCGACGCACCGGGCGCTCATAGCGATCCTCAATCCCCTGATCAACGGATGAGTGAGCCCCCTCGCTTCGCCCACCCCAGGCCCCAGAGCGCCCGTCTTGTGTGCTCGGACGCCTGCTCCCAATCCCCCCGGCAGGGGTCCCTCGACGCTCAGCGGGCTGCTGGCCTGACGCTCTGGCGTGCTCTGAGGAGCCTTGATAGCCAGAGCTACGTGGCTGGCTGTCCCGTGAATTACGTGGCTGGCTGTCCCGAGAGCTACGTGGCTGGCTGTCCCGCGAGCTCCGCTGGGCGTATGGGTCCGACATGGGAGCTTGCCGAGCGCTCGATGACTGCCCAAACCCTGAGCTGAAGTTGCCAAAGGTGCTCTGGAAGCGGTCGTCTTGACTATAGACGCTGGCGGGATGTGAGCCCGATGAGGGCTGCCGCTGTGACCAACGGGCGCCAGATGAACCTCGCTCCTCACGGGCATCAGCAGGGCGCTGAGGGCGTGGCGCTGAGGGGGCCTCTGCCTGTCGTGGGCTCGTCTCTAAAGGGCGCCGCTGAGCGGGTGGGGTGTCCTCTACATGCGGGCTCCGAGGTGGGCGAGGGCCAGGGCTTCGCTCTGGGGGAGCGTCGCTCCAAGGGTCTGAGGGGCTTGGCCGTGAGGCGACGCCCTGCGCAGGTGGATCGGACCAGGCGTCCTTGGAGTAATCTCCGGTGAACCGATCCCCTGATGGGGAGCTAGGTAGGGGGCGCGCTCGGCTTGGTAGAGGCGCCCTGCCTGCCGAGGCGGTCCCCTGTCCCGCGCTGTGCTGGGGTGGCGCGCTCATCCCACCTTTAATCGGCGCAGGGCTTGGGGTGGCCCCTCGACCGACCATTGGAGGGCGAGGGGCGGGTGAGCTCGCCCCAGGTCGGTAGGAGCCGAAGCCTACGCTTGGGCCACGTCCACCCAGCCCACCCGCAGAAATGGCGCGGGGTGGTGGGGTCGCGACCGAGAACTGATCCGCGTCTTGGGGGAGCTCATCAAAGCCCGTCGCGATGACGGTCACCTTGATCTCATCACTCCCGACGCTCTCATCTTTACATACGGCGCCAAAGATCACGTCCGTCTCAGTGGTCATGTCTTGTTTAATCTGAGCGCTCGCGGTGAGGACCTCATTGAGCGTCATGTCACTGCCACCCGTGAAGTTAATTAAGAGGCTCCTCGCCCCTTGAATGTTCACGTTGCTGAGCAGTGGGCTCGAGATCGCCTCTTGGGCGGCCTTGTGAGCGCGACTCTCACCACGGGCGACCCCCGTACCCATCAGGGCGTGTGGTGAGCCGTGCTGAGACATCACGGTGCGCACGTCAGCGAAGTCAACGTTGATCAGCCCAGGCTCATGGATGAGGTCGATGATCCCATAGACCGCGTCGATGAGGACCTTGTTCGCGACGCTGAAGCACTCCTTGAGCGTCATCTTATCGCCAGCGATGCTCACGAGGCGCTGGTTAGGGATCGTAATCAGGGAGTCGACATACTCCTTGAGCTCCTCAATCCCTCGCTCAGCGCGGTCATTACGGAGCTTGCCTTCGATGCTAAAGGGGCGCGTGACGACCGCGACCGTCAGGATCCCAAGCTCTTGTGCGACCCGCGCGACTACAGGCGCGGCGCCTGTCCCTGTCCCTCCACCCATGCCCGCCGCGATAAAGACCATGTGCGCGCCTGTCATCACCTCACGGAGACGCTCAAGGTCCTCCTCAGCCGCGGCGCGACCTACGTCTGGGTTCGCGCCCGCGCCAAGCCCACCTGTGATCTGCTGACCCAGCTGAATCTTAGTGGGGGCGTCAGAGCACTGTAAGGCTTGGGCGTCGGTGTTGGTGCAGATAAACTCCACGTACTCGTTGCCGTTGTGTGCGACCTCAAGCATGCTGTTCACAGCGTTGGAACCTCCTCCGCCTACACCGATCACCTTGATCATCGCCTTGTGGGGTCCAGCATACTCAATCATGTTCGCTCCTCAACACGCGCGGAGACAAAGGTGTCTTTTGATCTCTCTATGAACGCGCGCGACTGTTTTAGCAAGATTACTTTAACTGTAGATTGGTTAAGTGCTCATGTTCGCCGATGGCGAGATGAAATTGGAGAGCCTCTTATAGAGCCGTCGAGAGAGGGGCGCGCTGGCTGGTTTCGGACGAGGCTCAAGGGCGGATGGGATGGCGCTGATCGGTCGATTCCAACATGAAAAGTAGCTCTCATATCGACGCCTGAGGCCACCGATCAGGAGCCCATTGAGTGAGGCGAAATGGGGCGCATAGACGAGGTCATGCACCCCTGATTGAGCGGGGTGACCGACTCGAACTGCGGTCTGCAGGACGCTCTCCGTCTGTTGGGCGAGCCCCTCAAGCTGCGCAGACCCTCCCGTTAAGATCAAGCCTTTTTGTACAAGTTGCCACACTTGATCTTGTTGCAAGCGAACCCTCAGCGCGCTGATCTGTTGAGTCGTTGACCGCTCAAGGAGGCGCGTCACGGCGCTCAGCTGTTTATATTTACTTTGGCCGTTGCTGATCATCTCGACCCTTGAGGCCTGTGCGCTCGGCGTGAGCGTCCCTCGGCTCACCTTGATCTGCTCCGCGCTGTCGAGTGAGTCTAGCGAGAACTCTTTTTGGAGCTCTCGACTCAGGTAAGCGCCCGCCTTAAAGTTATAGTGCATGTAGATCGGTCGCCCATGATCAAAGATCACCACCTTCGCGACGTCTGCGCCGATGTCCATCACCGTCATGACCCCTTGGCGCTCCTCCTCTGTCAGGAGCCCCTCCGCCAGCAGGCTCGTGTCATCTACCACGTCCATAAGCGGGAGCGATCGACGCCCACCTAGCTCTTGGGTACCCACTGTGAGCGTGTGCCTCAGCTGCCAGAGCTGGTTATAGAGCTGTGCCTCTGCGTACATTAACGAGGCGCTGAGGTTGAGGTGGGTGGTCGCCTTCCCCTCAGGAGACAGCGTGGGTGTTGAGCTGTCTAAGGTGAACCGTAACGGGATGACGTGGCTTAAGCGATACGCCTCTGGCGCGCTGTTAGCCTTGCTCTCAACACAGCGCTGGACGACCGCCTTCACGTGCTCATGTGTGACGAGCCCACCCATAATCGGGACGCTCTCAGTCGCCTCAAGGCTAAAGCTGTGTCGCGCTGACACGCAGATCACAGCCTCTCGAGGGACACAGACCGCCCGCTTAACGACCCTGTCGATCCCCTCTTGGATGACCTGACCTAAGAGCTTGAGGTCTGTGATCTGACCATCTCGCATCCCAAGCGTTGGGACCGTGCTGACTGAGATGACGTCAATCTCCCCGTGATCTTCACAATAGACCGCGACCCCAAGCTTGATCGTAGAGGAGCCGATGTCGATCGCGAGCAACGGGTACTCTTCAAAGGTCATGGCTTGCCTCCTCGTCGTCTACCCTCAGAGGGGCCTCTTTTACGATCGCCCGCGTGAAGTCCGAGCTCAATAAGATGTAGTGCGCGTCCACGCCCTTACGCTTGAGCGTCAATAAGACCTCTCGGAGATCCTCTAGGTGGCGCTCAAAGTCATCATTCCCAAGCGTCACGCGGGTCCGCTTTAAGATCAGCTCAACATACCCTGTCTCAGAGACGTGCACCTCGCTGAGGGGCCTCAAGAGGTTGAGCTCCATCTCATGATAGAGCGCTGAGATCTGTAGACCTCTCCGGATCAGAAAACGACCGACCTCGCTCCCCTCTGGTGTGGAGAAAAGCTCCTGCGGGACCCCACTGATCAAAGGTAAAGAGAGCGCCTGCTCAGGGGTGACTTGAGCGAGGAGGGCGCCCCTGTGGTTGACCGCGTGAAGCTTACGGAACACGACAACGCCCGCGGTCTCATGCTCAGAGAGCTGGACATGCAGGCTGTGTGGTAATGAGCGGGTGACCTCGGCCGTCTTCACCCACGGGAGCGCCTCAAGGCGCGCCACAAACCCACCCTGGTCATAGGTGAGGATGTTTTGTGATACACCGCCCTCTTTAAGGATTTGAGTCACTTGCTCATGAGTGACGTGGCTCCCTTTAAGGTTGAGAGAGACCTCAGAGATCTCAAGGAGCGGGGTCGTGCTGACGATCTCCGCGCTCAGCATAAGCAAGAGGGTCAGCGTGAGCGTGCTCCAGGTCGAAGGGAAGCGCACGAGCCATGAGCGTCTCACGCTTAGGGAGAGCGCGGGGTCCTCCGTGAGTCGCTCAGCGCTCTGGCTTGGAGCGCTGAGCGCGCCTTCATCAAGCGCACCTTCGTCAAGCGCGTTGGCCTGCTCATCGCGTCGCCTCTCCTCTCGCGCTCTCCGGAGGTGCTCCTTCTGATGATCGGACAGCCCCTCATCGAGCGCTTCAAAGCTGTCGAACTCATCTGAAATCGCCTCAGACGACGGGGGTGGGAGCAGCTCAGACAGAGGTTCAAATGAAGAGTCAAGCTCAGGGTCAGCCACAGAGGGTTGGCCCTTTATGTCCCGTTGGAGACTGCCCTCAAAGTGAGCTCCTCCGTCATGCGGGAGCTCGAGCTCGCCTGCGGTGAGCGCGGGTGACGTGCGAGGCCCACGCTGTGGCTTAAGTGAGCTTAAATCCAGCTCATCGAGCTCAGGCTCAGAGGGGATGAGGTCCGCCCAGATGCTTGACACCGGCTCACGGACCGCGCGCCGTTGCTTGGGCGTCCGCTCAGGCGACTTCGGCTTACTCGGGTCTGCCATCACTCAGCTCCTTCGCTCTCGCAAGCGCGCTCCGCATCAGTCGCTCACATAGCGCTCCAAACGCGACCCCTCTTGACTGCGCGACCTTAGGGACAAGGCTCGTCGCGGTCATCCCCGGCGAGGTGTTCAACTCGAGCGCGATCAGCGTATCTACCCCACAGATGAAATCGACTCGAGCCACCCCGCTACAGTCGAGGGCCTCATACGCGCGCTCGGCTAAACTGTAGACCTCATCGAGCCTCTGCTGTGGGAGCCGAGGAGGACAAAAATACTGAGTGTCTCCCCTCACATACTTCGCTTCATAGTCGTACCAGCCACTTGAAGGGACGATCTCTACGCCCCCCCACGCCTCGCCGTCTAAGACCATCACCGAGACCTCAACCCCCTCGAGCCAGGTCTCGATCAGCCAGCTCCCTTGAGCGTCTGCGAGCTGTGCTGTGAGCTCTGTATAAGACGTGATTTTCTGTATCCCTACGCTCGAGCCCTCTGCGAGTGGCTTTAAGGCCCAAGGGGCCTCTGGGAGCTGACCCTCTGCAGGTAGCGCGTCACCTGAGCGCCACGTGACCGCTCGAGCGACGGGTACCCCCGCCGAAGTGAACAGCCTCCGGCTCATATCTTTATCCATGGCGACCGCGCTCGCCTTCACCCCCGAGCCTGTGTACGGGACCCCGCTCCACTCAAGCGCCCCTTGCAGACAGCCATCCTCTCCATATGTCCCATGAAGCGCGTTAAACACGAGGTCTACCTTCACCTCTTCAAGCGCCTCGAGCAGGTTAATGTGGCGCGTGGGTCGCGCGGGGTCTCTTGGGTCGATCATCGTGACGAGGTGGCCTCGCTCCCTGAGCGCGTCACCGATCGCGACGCCCGTTGAGAGGCTCACCTCACGCTCGCTAGAGCGACCCCCATACAAGACCGCGACACGGACAGGCTGGTCACAGTGGTTCAGGTCACTCATGTACGAGCGCCTCGGTTCAGCTTTTGGGTGATGTCGATCATGTTGCCAAACCTCATCAGCGGGTGGTCATCAGGGAGCGGGGAGGGCCGTCGAGAGATGTTCAGCAGGATCCCCAGCATCGCGCAGACGATGATCAGAGAGGACCCGCCGTAGCTCATCAGCGGTAAGGTCAGCCCCTTGGCGGGTAGGAGACCGATCGCCATCATCATATTGATCAAGGCCTGCGTAAAGAACAACAGTGAGATGATCGACGCGACAAGACCACCAAACGCGGTCGGCGCCCGACGCGCGATCGCTAACCCTCTCCTGAAGATCATAAAATAAAGCGTGACCAAAAGCAGG
>Ga0181594_10001742_pt1 | contig 20109 bp, 14 predicted proteins | sample 071ome_18_FD_145603 | JGI IMG/M metagenome (GOLD analysis project Ga0181594, IMG submission 145603) | Coastal salt marsh microbial communities from the Groves Creek Marsh, Skidaway Island, Georgia - 071413BT metaG (spades assembly) | ecosystem: Environmental > Aquatic > Marine > Intertidal zone... | reverse complement strand
CCCTCACGCATGGCCTCATGCCAACCGAGCTCATCTGAGAGGATCCGCTCAACAATATCAGCGAGGTAGAGCCGTTCAACCATCTGGCTCTCATCTTCACCACCGCGATACAGATAACGTCGAGCGCTGAGCCTCAGGTCACGGGAGAGCTGGCGAGCGCTGCTCCTCTGCTCAGGGTCAGGGTGCATGGCGTTCGCGAGCGCGATCCGTAATGGTCGGGGGCCATCCACCCAGCCCTGAGCGTCAGGGTTTAAAGACACTAAGAGGCTCGCCGCGAGCGCGTAGACATCGGCGGCGTCAGTGATCTGACCCTCCTCCATCCACTCTGGCGCGAGGAGGACCGGGCGGGCCTGTAAGGCTTGATACGCGCCTTGACGCTTGCGCTGGAGGTCCTCTCCCTCAATCTCATCTACCCACTGAAAGCTGATTAGGCGTGGCCCCTCAGGGCCAAGGATGATATGTGATGGCTGAATTTTACGGTGGATCACCCCTTGAGCGTGGAGGGTCGCGAGCCCCTCAGCGAGACGCGCGAACAGGTCCCTGCTCTGCCCCTCTGAGAGCGGAGCGCGCTTTGTCATCTCAGCGACGCTCTGACCTTCAACCCACTCCAAGGCGGCATACCAACAGCCGAGCTTAGGGTCATCTCCCCATGAGAAAGGGCGCTGAGCGACCCCTTGGCTCAGGGTCTGAAGTGACTTGAGGCGTAGCTCCGCGTCAAAGGTCCATGACATTGGGCTGTCGCTGAGCACATCGGGCCAGGCGAGCTTGACTACGCCCGCCTCCCCTGAGGGTGAGCGAGCGAGCCAGGTTTGAACGCCATGGATCTTATTGAGGAGTCCGTCGAGCACCCACCCCTCCTCACCAACTCGCTCGCCAGGCCTGAAGTCACGAGGCGCCTGCCAGGTGGGTGACGTCCCCTCTTGGGTCGCCTCTTTGGGATCAGTCGGCTGAGCGCTGAGCGGGTCATGTGTAGGGTTGAGGAGTTGGTCGAGCTCAGCGCGCGCTTGGTCTTGAGGGAGCGCGCTGAGATCAAGGGTACGCCCAACCCCCTCCCCGATGACAGACTCAGGGCTCTGCTCCTGTCTCGCCTTCAAGAACACCTCTGGGAGCGGGAGATCATCAACGACCTTCAGCTCCGCCCGGAGCTGCGGTGGAGGGCTCAACTCGCTCGGCCTCTCCGCCCAGCTCGCCACCTTTAACGGGAGCGTAGGTCGCTCACCAGACTCACCTGCTCGCTCCTCGAGCTGCTGTAGTGTTTGAGCGAGCTCTACCTCCAGCGCCGCGAGGGCCGCCGCCGCGTCCGCGTCAAGGAGCTCGGGGTTGACTCGCGCAGGTTGGCTCGCCATGAGCTCAGCCTTAGACTGCCTCCGGCGTTGCCCCTTAACCTCCGGGTCCAAGAGCGCTGGAGAGGGGTGCGCTCGTGGCGCGAGCGCCGCCTGTGGCCCCGCCTCTCCTTCGACCATCAGGGGGTTGTGTGTGCTCGCGCCGACCCGCTGTGACGGGCCACGCACGAGCTTCACCTTCCGCTCTCGATTAGGTCCCCACGCTCCACGAGGAGGGAAGAGGGGAGCTTGAGGGGCGTCATAGGGCTCCTCAGGAGGCGCGACAGTCGCGGGTGGTACAGAGGGGACAGACGCAGGCTCAAAGCCAAGCCCCTCTCCTCCCTCAGGCTCATCCCCTTCCGCTTGGGGGGTCTGCTCAGAGGGTCGTAAGGGGGTCAGGTCTTCAAGCTCCAGCTCTGGCTCCTGCGGGGCGATCAGACCTGGGGGACGAGAGCTGTGCTCACTCATGAGGGGCTCACCACGGGCTTAGGTTGTCTGAGGGAGGGCGCTCGCTTAATAAAAGAGCGCCCACGTGGGGCGCTCTCTCATGATACCTGGAGTGGGACTCGAACCCACAAGCCCGAAGGCGGGAGATTTTAAGTCTCCTGTGTATACCTATTCCACCATCCAGGCGCCGTGAACAGCATAGCGCTCACGTGTGCAGAGATTACTGTGGAACAGGTCTACTGTCAAGCGCTCTGAGCGCTCATCTCACCTAGGTGAGAAGGCGTACAGGAACCCGCTTAAGCTGCTCGTGTACAGCCACCCGCTCTCGCTGAGCGTGAGAGGCGCAAGGAGACCGCTCCCCGCGCTAAATTGATCCCGAAGCGCGCCCGTCTGAGCGTCTAAAACATAGAGCCCCCCCCTCGAGAGGCTCACCGCGAGCCCATAAGGGAAGCGCTTCGCTCGGGAGGGCGCGCCGTCTGTCCCGAAGCTCACTCGCCATGAGAACCGCTTCGATTGAGGGTTAAAGCGCCCGACCTCCCCATGCTGAAGACCCAAGATCAGGTCACCATCGAGCGCGCTCATCGTGATCACACCTGCGATCGGGTGGAACCAGCTCACGTCGCCTGTCTTCGGTGAGAGCGCATAGAGGCCTGAGGCGGTCGAGGCTACATACAGCACCCCGTTGACGATGACAGGGTCGGCGTCCACATCTTGGAATTTTGAGCGCTGTGGGGCGAGGTCCCGCTCCCAGAGCAGGCTTCCCGTGCGCGCGTCATACGCAGCTAAGACCCCATCACTGAAGCCCATATATATCACCCCTCGATGATAGAGGGGCTTCGCCTCGCCGTTGAGGCTGAAGTCCTTCGGGCTCCCTCTGCGACGCTGCCAGAGCACTTGCCCGTCACGCAGGTTGAGCGCGTACAGCGAGTTCGTGCTGTCAGTCGTGTAGATGACCCCCTCACGGACCACGAGCGGGGCGGTGGTGAGCCCAGAGAGCTGTGCGCTCCAGAGCTCCGCTCGAGCTTGAAGGTCGTACGCGATCAGCTTAGCGTCGCTGGTGGGGATTAAGAGCGTGTCCCCCTCTATGTGTGGCGACCCAGCCCCAGGCGCAGAGAGCGCCTCCTCCCACAGGAGCTCACCGCTGAGCGTGTGTCGGACCTGTAGATGAGCGTCATAGCCTACGACCGTCAACAGCGGGCGAGTCGCGTGCACCGCGCTCCCACCAATAAAGGACTGCCCCTTTAGGAACGGACCCCGCTCACCAAGGTCAACGCGCCACACTGGCCTAAACGCTTTATGTTGTAGGGAGTTAAAGCTCTGCACGCGCAACGGGCTGTCCTCTGAAGCGGAGCGCGCGCCTTGTGGCCAAGACACGCACGCGCTCAACACTGTGGCGAGCGAAGCGACACCTAGCGCGCGTCTACCGAGGGCCCCGAGCGACCTCAAAGGTCACTTAGCCCTGAGAGAGGCGACCTTGAGCTCACGAGCGACGCTCTTGTTCGCTGTGTCTTTCAGCGCCTCAGCGTAGTCCTTCTCGAGAGACCCTAAAAGCGCCTTCGCCTCCGTCTTTTTGCCCGCTTCGATGAGGACCTTCGCCTGCTCTACTCCCGCGAAGAGGGCAAACACGACCCGCTCCCCCTTTGCGGAGGCCTTGACGAGCTCTGTGTCGAGCGCGCCAAGCGCGGCCCACGCCTTCACGGCCTGATCCCACTCTCTCGCTTGCTCGAAGGAGGCTGCGGCGCTCTGGAACGCGGTCGCGCGGGCCATAGGGTCTGCGTCCCTCTGTGCGCCTGCTGTCATGAAGAGCTCACCTGCGACCTTAAAGTCCTCCGCGCTCGTAGCGCTGTCAAACCGAGCGCTCGCCTCTCCAAGCTGAGCGAGGGTGCGCGCGCCGTCGTGCGACAGGCTCCCCTTAAGGTCGCTGTATGCCTTGGAGACTGACTTGAGTGACTCTGTAGAGGGCGCAGGGCCCACCTCTGGCGTCGTGAGCGCGTCAGGGTTCTCAGAGAACCAACGGACGTTCTGCTTGGCAAAGGCGCGCTGAGCAGCGGTCGCCTGATCATAAGACCGCGCTGTAGCGCTCAGCTGGGCGCGCTCCTCTGCGAGCCCTGCGTGCGCGAGGTCCTGCATCTTCCCGCTGACCCCCCAGACCCCAGCGGTGATCACAGCGAGCGCCGCGAGCACCTTCCAGTGATCTACAACGCTCACAAAGATCCGCTCAGCGACCTCTGTAAAGCCATCTTGATAGCTCATAGAGATGTTTGGCTCGACCGCGAAGGACGGCGGAGGGAGCTCATCAGCGCCCTCACCAGCGCCCTCATCAACGATCACCTCTGGGCTCTCTTCACCTTCAAGGGCGAGCTCTTCAGGGGTAGGCTCAGGCTTTGTGACGCGCTTTTTGATCCGCTTTACCATAATATTAGACCTCGTCGTGCTGTGTTAGGGTCGGCCTCTTTAAGGCGTGCTGTGTAGCATGAGGGCTTGAGGGTGTCAACGCCCTCCCCGCTAGGCCTCACCTCGCAGGGCACTTAAGCTCGAGAGACAGGCTCCGAGCGCCAGGTGCCGTGCTTATTACAGAAGGCGTACCCCGTCACCTGTGTCACCCCCTGAGGGATCGCGATGAAGGTCTCCGCGACCTTCCCCTCATTCTTAGCGTCCTGATAGCCAAAGTGCTCGAGATAGAACACCTCACCGTTCTGGTCTTTGAAGTAGATCGCCTCTACCCAGTGGTCAATGTCCATCGGGTGGTCAACCGTAGCGACGACGGCGGAGTTGTTCTGATAAATGCTCACCTTCGGCGTGTGGGCGTCCTCTTTCCCTTCATAGTCCCCTGGGTCCGCCTTGGTGAACACCCCGTCTCGCTCATAGCGGACCGCCTCAGCTTGCCAATAGGTGAAGATGCTTCGATCCACCTCATACGTCGCGTCGCCATAGCAACCTGTGAGCGCTACAGCGCTGGCTACTCCAAGGCCTTGGATCACCTGTCGGCGCGTGAGGACCCCTCCCTGCTCAACCCACTCGCTCGCTTGACTTGGATGTGAAAGCTTGTCTCTACGTACCCCTCTCATAACAGCCCCTCTCAATGACGTTTAGTGGTTTAGGTGTGAGGTTCCTCTCACACCCAACAGCAGTTCGGAGGCTGATCATAATCGAAACCAGCTTGAAGCTCAAAATATAAACGATCGCACAACGATATAAGCGCTAGCGTTATCACGCGATCACCCCATTGCGACGCGGTGCGCTCACCGCCTCTCCTCTCCACTGAGCCCAGCTCAAACAGGCGCTAAGGTCATTATTTCACTTGAGTATCCTGTGAGGCTCCCTTAGTAGGTAGCTCCTCAAATGAAATGACTGTATACAGATAGGAACGCGCCGTGATGGTAGACACCATTCAGACCGCAAAGGTACGAATAAGCGATCGACTCTCCCTCCTCATGCTTGTCAGCGCGTCCCTGTTCTACGGGTGTGACGCGACCGAGAGCACACTAGAAAGCGAGGGGGGAGCTCACCTCGCGGGGATGCACGCTGGCGCTGAAGCGGGCGAGGGAGGGGTGACCAGCGCAGGAGCGCAGACGGGAGGTGAGGCTGGTGGTAGCGCCGAGGCGGGCGCTGAGGTGATGACGGAGCTCCTCGACCCAGAGGGGGTCCCTGCGGGCCCTGTTGACCCGCTCACGCTACAGGAGTCACGGACCGTCGCCTTCACCGCGTTCACCACGAGCCCAGCGTGCGCGCTCTGCCACAGCAACTCACCTCAGGCGACCGCGATGCGCGACTCAGAGGGAGAGGAGATCGCCCCCTTTAACCTCTGGCAGGGCTCTATGATGGCGAACTCAAGCCGTGACCCATTCTGGTGGGCGCAGGTCAGCGCCGAGGTGAAGCAAAACCCTGAGGCGCAGGCCTCGGTGGAGGGTGAGTGTGTACGTTGCCACGCGCCTATGCTCTCAGAGTCAGCCCGCGCTCGCGCGAACCGTGAGGGGACGATGAGTGACTTAAAGAACAGCACCGAGCCCGCTGCGCTCGGCTTAGACGGGGTCGCGTGCACGACATGTCACCAGATCTTGCCCGACAACCTCGGCACAACCGCGAGCTTCTCAGGGGGCTTTGAGATCGGTCAAGAGCGCCAGATCTTTGGGCCACATCGTAACCCCGCCACAGCGCCGATGCGCAACCATGTCAACTACACCCCGACCTATGGTGACCACGTGCGTGAGGCAGCGATGTGCGCGACCTGCCACACGCTGTTACATCCTCTCTCTGAGGAGGACGGAGGAGGCTACTTCGCTGAGCAGACCCCTTACCTTGAGTGGAAGAACTCAGTCTATAATAATGAGCTTGAGAGCGCGTCTCCTGACGCGGTCAGCTGTCAGGGCTGTCACGTCCCCGTCTTCGATGATCAGGGAGTAGAGCTCAGGACGCGCATCGCGCGCTCACCGCCAGGTGGAGACTTCCGTATTAACCCCCGCTCACCCTTTGGTCAGCACCTCTTTATCGGCGCCAACACCGTCATCCCTCAGATCCTCAAAGCTGAGCGCGCGACGCTCAAGCCTCAGGCGAGCGACGAGGCGCTTGACCGCACCACTCAGCTCGGTGAGGACCGGCTCGCCTCAGCGGTAGAGCTCACGGTAAGCGCGCCCATGATAGGGGAGCGCGAGGGACAGGTGACCTTAAATTTCGATGTCACGGTCAGCTCCTTTGCCGGCCACAAGGTCCCTACCGGCTTCCCCGCGAGGCGCGCGTGGCTCCTCATCGAGCTCACGAGCCCCGAGGGAGAGCCCCTGCTCGTCTCAGGCTCATATGACTCAGAGGGGCGTATCTTATCCTCACGAGGTGGGGTCCTAGACTCAGAGAAAACCTTTGGACCTGTAGAGCCTCACCACGCGCTCATCACCAGCCTTGACCAGGTTCAGGTCTATGAGGCGGTCATGCGCGGAGCGGATGGGCAACCCACCACCTACCTCACCCAAGCGAAGGGCTGGCTGAAAGACAACCGCCTCCTGCCGATCGGCTATAACCCAAACCACCCAGAGGCCGGATACACAAACCCTGTAGGTGTAGAGGGTGATGACACCTTCACCGCGGGTGGAGATGTCACGCGCTATGAGCTCCCGCTCCCTAGTGACCTAGAGGTGTCAGGCGCGACCCTCACCGTACGCCTCGTGTACCAGACCTTAGGCGCACGTTTTATGCGCGGTCTTTTCCAGAGCGACACCCCAGAGGTCGCAGCCTTTAAGACCATGTATCAGCGCGCTGATACACGACCCAACCTCATGGCGACAGCGAGCGTCGCGGTTGAGGCTCCTTAACTAAGAGCTCGATGGCGCCTGAGTTAGGCGACTCTAGGCGACTCAGCCGCTCAAGAGGGGCTCGACGCTACGGGTGAGCGCTCACAAGGCAGGCGTCTAGCTCACCCTGAGTGAGGCTCCTCTATTTCGCAGGTGCTGGCGCGGGCGCTGGAGCTGGAGCGGGCGCTGGAGCGGGCTCAGCTGGAGTAGCAGGCTTCGCCTCTCCACCGCTGATCGCGAGCTCAATAGACTCCGCTTGGCCCCCTTTCAAGGTGACGCTCCCCGCCTCACCTACGGTAAAGGGTAGCTCAGCGACGAGGTCGTTCTGTGCGGCGTCCTTGTCCCACACCTTGATGATCACCGCTTGGCCTTTTGAGACCTTCACGCTTTGATCTGTGAAGGACGCGACGGTTGAGTCTTTCTGTACAGGCGTCGTCAAGGCGACCTTGCTGTCGATGACCACCTCCACGAAGATGTCAGGAAACTCAGCGCCCTCCTTCAGCGGGATCTTCATATCCCAGGCCTTACCGTCACTTTGCGAGCTTAACAGACGTCACGGTGAGGGTGTGAGCGGGCGCCTCCGCGAGGGCTGGTGACGCGAGGAGGAGCGCGAGGAGCGCGGTGAGCAATGACTTCGGACCTCTTTCAGGTGGTTATAGGTTAAGAAAAGCTCATCTGAGCGGTCGCATCCTCTCAGAGTCACCCCTTAGACACAAGAGAGGGCTGAGCCTCTCTCTTCGCCACAGAACAGCGTTTGGCCTCGCTTTAATCCACCGACCTACGAATCGTGGGCAAAAGAGCTGAGATCTCTTTAATCAGTCGCTCAGACGCGACCTTGTTTTGAGTGCGCCATCGCTGATTTAGGAAGAACACCGCGTCCACGACGTTCGTCTTGACATGCTCTTGGAGGAACTGTGGATAGACGTTCTTGTGTACAAAGTCCGAGCGGTAGAGGGGGCGCATCCCGTCAGGTTGCTTGATCGGGCTTAAGAGGACGGGGTCATCGATCTCAACCAGCTTCAGCGTCCCGCCAAACTCATCATGCGCGCGGGTCACGACCCCCTGCGCGAGGGCGTTTACGCTCAGCAGACACTGCGCCCTTGTCCCATCCGCGACCTTCAGGAGCGCCTCAGTCCCCAGCGCCTCAATGTCCCTTAAGCTATGATAGGCCTTAGGGTTGATCAGCTTCATCACGCTCCATGTGATGTAGGTGCCCGACCCATAGGGTCCAATCAAGATCCGGGTCTGCTCTGGCAGGTCACTCAGCCTGTTCGCGTTTAAGCTCCTGTGGCAGATGAGGTGGATGTGCTCAGAGTATAAGGCTGAGATCCGCTCTAGCTCTCCCTCACGGTTAGGGTGCTCCTTGAGGTAGATGACAAAGGCGTCCTCTTGCGCGATCAGGGCGTCACATTGAGGGGGGCTCGCGTGGGCTCGGCCTAAGTTCTCCCATGAGCCTTTGGTCTCGATCAGCTGAACCTCTAGCTCAGAGGCGACGGACTTAGCGATGATCCGCCCAACATTATAGTAATGGTTCTGAGCGCTCCCTGTGCAGATCCTCAGCACTGGGCGCGCTCGGCTAGGCTGCGCTTGAGCAGACCCTCCGCCCACGGCACATGTCATGATAAGAGAGAGCGCACACAACACCGCTCGCCCTGCGTCACTCAGAGACGCCTGTTTTAGTATCGAGCCCTGCTGGGCCTGTCGCAGGTCAGTTCGTATCATTAGAGCCCCCTTTATGGAACGCGGTCACCGCGATGAGCATAGTCTATGTTTCAGTCTAGGTGAACCTCCAAGTCGCGCCTTTGCTGTGATAGGGTGTCGCCTCGCTCCCCTCATGACACCCTCGCTCGGTCAGGCAAGCCTCATATGCGACTCTCCCAACTGCTCCCTCAACAGCTCTCCCTCTACGCGCTCTGTGTTATGACCTGGGCGGGGGTCGCGACCCTCTCAGAGTGGGCGACGATCGGTGGGCCGTCCTCCCTCACCACTGAGCTGAGCCGAGCGGGGCTTCACGCCCTAACGGGGCTGTCGCTCACCCTCTCGCTCTCAGCGCTACGCTTCACCTCGCACCTCGCGAGCTCACTGAGCGATCGCGTCCCGCTTGGCTATACTCCTTGGCTTACGCTGGCAGGGTGGGGGCTGTGGCTAGGAGAGGAGCTCAGCCGTGGGGATTGGCTCCAAGCGCAACCTTGGGTGAGCTGGGTCACGCCCTGTGTAGGCCTCGGCTTCGCGCTTGGTGGGGTCGCGCTTGGGGCGCTCACCCGACACGCTCACACCTTATCCTCACAGGCGGTCTTAGCCCTCGGCGCGCTGGCCTTGAGCGCTCTTGACCTTGGGGTGCTCCGTGGGCTCTACCCACAGATTCACCTCACCCTGTACCTGTTGAGTAGCGCCTGCGCGCTCCTTATGCTTCAAGGGCTCTTCGCTCGGCGCGCTACCCTGACCCTTCAGTCTCCTCGAGTCATGAGCGTCACGATCCCTACGCTCTGTGTCCTGATCGGGAGCTATGTTCATCTCCAGCTAGAGGGGGCGCCCCACCTCCGTTCAAGTCTGGGACAAGCGAGCCCTCGTGCGACCCTCACGCCCGCGTGGAGGACGCCGAGCGTTGGCGTCGGTGACCTCGCTGACGCCTTGAGTCAGCTCTCTACGTTTAACCATGACGCGCTCCGCGTTGAGCGAGACAACGCTCAGCGACTAAGCGAGCTTACTCAGCTCGATGAGCGACGAGAGAAGCACGTCGTCCTCATTGTCGTTGACACCCTCCGCTATGATGGCCTCTATCAGCCACTGCTCACCTCCGAGCAGCAGCGGGAGCGCGCTCCACTCGCGACCGCAGGTGACCTCCCCTTCCTCACGCGCTGGCGCGAGACAGAGGCGCATGTCTTCTTGAACGCCTACACGCAGGCAGGGAGAACGAAGCTCTCGACCCCCGCGCTGTTCACGTCGGGGGAGGTCAGCCTCAAGGGGCGCTCGGGGGGGCCTCACCTCGCCGAGCGACTGAAGAGCGTGGGCTATCAAGCGCTCGCGCTCACACCTGAGTACTTCCTTTGGCCTGTCAAGGATGGCGCGAGCCACCTCTTAGACCCGTTTGAGCGGAGCTGGCATTACACCGAAGACAAACAACATCACGCGCTCAAGCTCTGGCGCACCTTGCTCGCTCAACGCGATGAGGCGAGGCCTCTCTTCGCGTGGGTGCACCTCTATATGATGCACGCCCCCTATTTTGCTGGTGAGAAACGGCTCAGTCGTCGAGACGGGAGCGCAGAGGAGCGCTATCGACGAGCGCTCAAGACCCTCGATCTCCACCTCAAAGAGCTCACAGGTGAGCTCAGACGACAGGGGATGCTTAAGGACACGATCATCGCCCTCACCTCTGACCATGGAGAGGGCTTAGGTGACCACGGGACAGATGGGCATGGGGTGGGCGTCTTTGAAGAGCAGAGCAGGACGCCCTTTATCTTGTATGACGCTCGCCTTAAGCGCGCTCGACAGCGCCTTCACTCCGAGGTCGTTGGGAACGTAGACCTGACCCCAACGCTCAGCGCGCTCGCGGGGCTCCAGACCCATGAAGGAGATGAGGGTCAGAGCCTGCTCCCCCTGATGATGAGGGGAGAGGAGCGCCCCTCGTGGCCCTACAGCTACCTGCTCTCGAACGGCAACGGTAGCGAGCGAGGGCTCGTGACTCAGGCGCGATATAAGCTGAGCTATAAGCCACGGCGCGCAGAGCTGTCCCTCTATAACCTGAACACAGACCCATATGAGCGCCAGAGCCTCGCAGGACAAGACCCCGATCACCTGTCAGCGCTGACGTCCACCTTGATCACACGCTTACCAACGCTCGCGCTCCCTAAGCGCCTCAAGCGAGATGACCCTGAGGCGTGGGCGCGCTCACGTCGTGAGGCGATCGAGCGCGCTCGAGAGCTGATCGCTCAAGAGGAGACCCTCAGCCTAGCCCTCAAGCGTCGCCTCATCCGGGTCGCGACACAGCTGAGCGCCCCAAGCCTGATCGAGGCGCTCGCAGATAAGGCGAGCGACGACTCATCTCAGGCGTGGCTCGGGTTGGAGGCCTTGAGCGTCGACCCCACGCTGGGTGAGCGGATCTTGAAGAGCGAGCTCACCTCCACGGAGTCAACGAGCGCCCTCAACAGGAAGCTCATGGCGCTGAGCGCCTTTAGACCTTCACGCTTCGGCGAGGGCTGGCTCAGCCAGCTCTTGAGCGCTCAAGACCCTGTGATGAGCGACCTCCAGCTCTGGCGCGCGTGGCTCAACTTAAGCCAAGGCTGGCCACATCAAGATGAGGACCTCTCACGCTACCTCACGCTCCTCAAGCGCGCCACTGGGGAGCTTAGCCTCCCCCTAACTCAAGCGCTCTTGAGCCGAATGAGCGCGACTGACAGCCCTCGGTTTATACGCGCACACCCCCCCCTCCTCCCAGCGCTCACTCAGCTCCTCACAGGCGCCCTCCTTCAGCCTGACCCCCCGCTCATCCCAGAGGTAGAGTTGACCCGCGTGGCGCTCTCGGCGAGCGCGACCCTCGCGCCTCTGTTCACACCTGAGCTCAGGGCGCGCCTCAGGGCTCGATGTCTCACCCTATTGGAGCGTGACGACCGCGCCCAACTTAAGAAAAAAGCGGTCGAGGCGATGACCGCCCTCGCGCTCACCCCTCCAGAGCGCTCAGAGGTCACTCAAGCGCTCATCAAGCGCTCAAGCGACCGGCTCATCTTAGTCCCTATCATCGACGCGCTCAGCCAGCTCCCTAGCGCACGCACCCTCACATTCCTAAAGAAGATGAGGCGAAGCGCGCGCACTGGCTACGCGCGAGTGAGCGCCAAAAATGCGCTCAAGCGACTGACAAAGGGCAAGCGTAAGGTTAAGAGGCGCAAGAAGAGGCGAAAGAAGCGCCGTACGTCTCAACGTAGCGAGCGCTCAAAGCGGAGGCGAAAGAGCGCTCAAGATCGCAAACCTAAGGAGAGGTGAGCGGTCGGCTCGCGGGGGGCTTAGCCCTCACCATCACTTCGCTTTGACCTGCGGGCTCGGCTCACATCCACGATCTCATAGTCAAGCTGTGGAGGGCGACGCTCTTGCCGATCAGGGCGTCCCCCACGCTTCCCAGCGCGACGAGCCCCTCGCTCACCCCGCTCACCCCGCTCACCCCGCTCACCCCGTGACACTGCTCCACCGCGTCGCCTTGGCCTCGCCCCAGCTTGGTAGCTCTGGGCGATCAAGATCCCTGCGCTCACTGAGACGTTCATCGACTCAACGAGCCCCGAGCCGGGGATACTGATCAGCTCATCACAACAGGCGCGCACCTCACTCGACAGCCCCCTCTGCTCATTACCTAACACCCAACACACTGGGCCCACGTCTCCTACATCAAACGCAGAGCGCGTAGCCCCTTGATCCGCGCCGAGCACCCGAACCCCCTTGCTCTTCAGCTCCTCGAGCGCGCGCGTCAGGCTTGGGACCGCGACGAGCTCGACCTCCTCTGCGCCTCCCTGAGCGACGCGGAGCGCCGCCCCGCTGAGTTGAGGCCTCGGCCCCTCCCAGACCAACCCTGCTCCCCCAAACCACGCTAGTGAGCGGGCGATCGCCCCAAGGTTGTGATCATTGGCTACGTCGTCTAGGGCGACCCAAGTAGAGACTGCGGGCGTCGCGCTCGGCTCCTCCAGCCTCGACACGGCCCGCTCAATCGCGTCCCCGAGGTACGATCGCTCACGTCGCTCTGTAAAGATCACCACACCCTCATGATGCTTGCTCCCCGAGAGCTTCTCAAGCTCCTCATCACTCACTGCCCTGTAGGGCCTTTTCTGTTGGGCGCAGGCCTTCAAGAGAGGCGAGAGGTCCTTGGTTGGGCCGTGGTCACTGTAAAACGCACGCAGGATATGATTAGGCCGACGCTCAGCGACCGCGAGGCAGGCCCGACGACCATAAATAGAGGCTTCTTTTTTACTCACGCTGAGGTCCTGTTCTGCTCGGAGAGCGCTACGCTTAGCTCATTTTTTTAGAGGTCACGCCACGCGAGGTCCGCGAGGGTGAGCCCTTGAGGGGTCTTGGGGAGGTCTAGCAGAAGATAGACGCGATGATGATGCTCATGTGGGATGTATTTCAGGGCCGCCTCAAGCGCCTCATGAGGCTTCACCTTCATTGAGAAGTGCTTGAGGATGATCGCCTCACAGCTCACCTCGCGCTGGCTTAACAGCTCCCCGACCTCTGCGAGGTGGGTGTGCCCACGGTCGCGCGCGAAGCGCTCCTCTCCTTCGGCGATATAGGTAGACTCAATGACTAAGACCTTGCTCTCCCAGATCTCCTCTTCACGCCATAAGGTCTCGGCGGTGCAGTCTCCAATGAAGGTGATAAGCGGGATATGAAGCGAGGCTTCGATCTGAACGCCCTCACGCTTAAGCGAGGCGAGCTCTCGGCCGGGTCGACCTTGGTACTCTGCCTTCAGCTTCTGGCGACTCTCATACACTGTGTAGCCGAGAGAGGGCACCCCATGGTCCGCTCTAAAAGCGCTCACGCTGTTGTGTTTTCGGTGCGTTAACGGGAGCGGGCTCCCTCGACGGACCTCAGCGCGGAGCGGGACGATGTGTGGGAGCTTGACGCTCCCTCGGACCCCCTCAAAGACAGCGCTCGCGCGGATCCACGCCTTGGCGTCCTCAAAGATCGCCTCAGGTAGATAGTACGTCGCCTCTTTCTCGATCCCTAGCATCTTACGGAGCGCGTGGTGACGCATGAGGCAACGAGAGTGGTCACCGTGCGCGTGAGTCAAGAACACGTGGTCCATCGGCACCGCGCTCAGAGGGCACTCCCCCATATCAAAGCACAGGCCTAGCTCTTGTACGGTCAACCAGGTCGCGAGCCCTGACACAGAGAAACCGTTCAGCGTGAGCTGTGAGGTCTTAATCTGGACGCCGTTGAGGGCATTAAAGCTCATGTGTCTCTCCCTGAGGACGCTCACCTTCGCGCTCCCATGAGCCAAGGTGCCTGATTCTGGACGACAGCGCGCCTGTGTAGCATGAATCTCCTCTGAGCACAAAGGGGCACTCTACCAGCGCTTCTTCAGAATCCTACTCAGGGCGCTTTGACTCTCGCAGACGCTGATGTATGTTCCCTTATCCAACATCATACGCCCGCTAAATTCATGGAGCGAAGCATGAGCCAAGTGAACGTTAAAGTAACGCATCAGAAAGACCCCAACTCGATCCGAGATCAGATCGGGAGCTTTGAAGAGATGCTCAATAAATACCACGTACAGATCAAGTGGGAGGGGAACCGCGCTGAGCTCAAGAACCCCGCGATCTCAGGTCACATCGACATCACAGATGAGCACGTCGAGGTCCAGATCAAGCTCGGGATGATGGCCAAGGCGATGGGGATCAACGCAGAGAAGCTCACGGGCTCAATCCGTAAGAGGCTCGAGGCGGCGCTCGCCTGAGCGCTCCTCCTTCAGCTCCCCTGTGCCCGCGTCAGGGGTCTTGTTAGGGGTCCCGTCGGGGGCCGAGTCAGGGGTCGCGGGGACAAGTGGCTCAGTGAGCTCAGGTCTCGGGGGACGCGCGACATCACGGGCGACACGGAAGCCGACCGTCGCGAGGTGAGCGCCCCCCCCATAATGGTTTCTCCGCGCGACGCGTGGGAGGTCTCGCTCATCAAAGGCCGCCCCTCTCAGGGCGCGCTCCACTTGACTCCAGCGGTCAAGTGGGAAGAGCGCCCAAGCGCTCCCGTCGACCGGCGCGTCTTGATAGCTTGGGTGATACTCGTCTGTCATCCACTCCCAGACGTTACCAGCGAGGTCGCACAGGCCTTGTGGGCTGTTCCCTTTAAGGGCGCTACAGACGCTCGCGCTCCCTCCCTCACCACAGCCATCCCCCCGTGTGCGATGATGGAGCACAGCATACCCACAGCCCCTGCTTTTCTGACCCCATGGGTAGCGCAGACCCTCTTGGGGAGCTTCGCGCCCCCCTTGAGCCGCGAAGCTCCACTCCGCTTCTGAGGGTAAGCGACCCCCTACCCAGCGGGCGTAATCTAAGGCCTGTCGCCAGCTCACACAGTTCATGGGGTGATCAAGCCGATCTGGGTGATCCCAATTGCATTGGAGCGGGTCTCCCCAATCAGGGGTCTTGACGCGCTCAACATCGCAGGCTCCACCGTCGACACAGCGCGCATATTGGCTCACCGTCACCTCTGTCTTAGAGAGCTCAAAGGGCTCAACCTTGACTCGACGACGTGGGTGCTCATCTGCGTACCCCTCCCCCTCCAGAGCCCCGACCCAGACCGCGCCCTCTTCAAAGCGCACCCAGACGGGCAGACGGGCGCGCCTCGCGGTCTGTGTTTCTGTGAGCTGCTGAGAAGCTTGAGCCTTCACGCCTTGGGCACGTGGCGCATGAGCGTTTGTGCTTAACCCCTCGCTGAGCGCGCCCTCGGATGTCCGCCTACCCTGTTCACGAGGCGTCAGCTCGCTCGACAGAGCGCGAGTGAGCTCTTGTTTCGTAGCGCCTCGCTGAGTGGCAAACCACGCGAGCGCGAGCGTCAAGAGCGCTAGGGTCCACCAGAGCGCATAAGAGCGCTCCTCCTCGACCACCTCAACCTCTGTGACCCCATCGCGGACCCCCTCAGAGGCGCGCCTCCCTCGTCGCTGTGGGGGTAGCCTAGGCTCATGAGCGCGAGTATAAAAGGCGAAGGAGATCCCCGAGGCATGCGCGTCGTCGTGCTCCTCCTCATAGTCAATCAACAAGCGCTCACGCGAGACGCGGTCTTCACCTGACGCCACCTGCTCAGCGTCGAATATGTTCACCTCAGCCTCTGAGCCAGCGCGAGCCCGATTGAGCTGAGGCTCAGCGCTCTCTTCACTCTCGCTCAGCTCAAAGTCACCTAGCGCGTCCGAGAGGTCATCCGAGACGCGCACAGACGCGGCCCGCTCTGTTACCAGTGGTTGAGGAGACTCAGGGAGCGACGGTGGGTGAGCGGCCTGATGGAGGAGGGCGCCAAGAGGCTCATAGAGCTCTCGAGGTAAGCTCCTCAGCGCGCTCAGCGCCTCGGAGGGAGTAGAGAACCGCTCGCTGGCTCTAAAGTGGACGAGGCGCTCAAAGAAGCGACGCACGCTTGGGGCGAGGGTGAGGTCTTGCGTGAAGAGGCGCTCTGCGTTGAGGCGCTGGTCGATTTTTTTGAGGCTCATCCCGCTCATCGCGGACAGAGTAGACATGCCTAACGCGTAGAGGTCGGAGGAGGCCTCACTTCGACCTCGCGTAAGCTCTGGTGCATGCGCGCCATCGAGCCCCTCGAGCCGTTGCTTGGTGTGCTGAGCTTTGAGCTGGATCCAGGTGGGACAGAGCGGATCCATCAGAAAGAGCTGGCCCTCCTCAGCGCGCAGGATCGAGCTCGGGTGGAGGTTCAAGTGAAGAAGGGGCTCACCCGTCATAAAGTCGGTGTAACTTTGGTGGTCGTCGAGCGTGAACAAGACCTCCTCGATCAAAGAGAGCCCATCAACCAAAGGGAGCGGCTCATCGATAGAGGACAGCGGAGCCCCCTTGATCAGCTCCTCCGCCCAACACAGCACATCTCCCTCCCAAAACAACTCGATCAATCGAGGACGTGAGAGCGTCACCTCTCTCCAACGATCGAGCTCCTTCAAGATCCTCTGCTTCTCACGCTCACGGAGCTCTGCCTCTACCCGCTCGGGGAGGGGTAAGGGCATCGCTCGTAGTCTACAGGGCTGACCTGAGAGGGTGTCACGAGCGCGCCAGACGCCCGGAGAAGGGTAAGCCGAGATGAGCTTAAATCGCTCCCCTGCGCCGATACGCACGCCAGCCTCAAAGCTTAAGCTCATCGTGACTCTAGCTCCTTACACGGGTTAGATAACTCACCACGGCCTCGGGTGAGCTTCTATGGTATGGTTTCCGCTACGCTCTGTGAAGAGCGAACTACTGTGAGCGAGCGACATGTCACCATCGACCCCATCAGCGCCTCCACTCAAGCGCGCCCTAGCGCTCACCGCTCACCTGCTCTCACTGAGCCCCGCGCTCTACTTTATCCTCCCGCTCGCCCTGTTACACAGCGCGCTCCCAAGCGCGCTCAGCGCGATGAGTCACCCACGTTGCCTCGACGCGCTGTGGGTGACGATGAGCACAAGCCTCACCGCCTGCGCCTTGATGATCACGCTCCTGACCCCGCTCGCGTGGAAGCTGAGCGGGGGGGCGTCCGGCGCTCAAAGCCCCGGGATGAGGCACCTCGAGGCGCTGTGTATCATCCCGCTCGCGCTCCCACCCACGGTCAGCGGGGTCGCGCTCTTGTATGCCTTTGGGAGGGCGAGCTTAGGAGCTTGGAGTGTGTCGATGAGCTGGGTAGCGGTCGTGATCGCTCAGCTGTTTATCGCGGGCCCACTCTACCTGAGAGGCGCGAGCCTCGCCTTCTCTGAGCTCCCAAGCGCGCTCAGAGAGGTCAGCTTGACCTTAGGCGCTCCCCCTCAGGACGTGTTTTGGCGGCTCGCGGTCCCGCTCTGTAGACCGGCGCTCCTGAGCGCGGTCTTGACCGCTTGGCTGAGAGCCTTGGGGGAGTTTGGTGCGACCCTCCTCTTCGCGGGCAACCTCCAAGGGTCGACCCAGACGATGCCCCTCGCGATCTACAGTCTGCTTGAGTTAGACCAACCCCTCGCGATCGGCCTCTCCCTGTGGCTCCTCTGGGGAGCGAGCCTCCTGAGCGTAGCGTTGCTCGCGCAGACAAAGGTAAGCGACGATATACAGCCCTAAGGGCATCCAGTCTGCGGTCCGCTTGATCCCACGGAAGATCAAGCTGAATGTCTGGAAGATCATCGCCGCCTGGAGCGCCTCACCCAACAGTATGGGCCAAACGGTCTCCCCTCTCAAACGCAGGGGGGCGCTCCGCTTAAACAAGCGAACCTCACGCCAGAGACAGCGCCCCTGCAAGAGAATAAAGGCAAACAATGAGCCCGCGCCAAGGAGGCCGATCGAGGCGAACATACCGAGGTAAAAATTGTGTGGGCTACGACCCGCCTCTGCGTCAACAGCGATCACTTCATCAATAAAGGCGAACTGACCAAAGCCAATGCCAAACACTGGGCGAGTCTGGATCAGCTCAATCGCGTTCAAGACCACCTGCCAGCGGTTGGTGACGCTCTGGTCTTCAAACTGGAGTCGCTCAAGCATATATCGAAAGCGGTCTGGGTCTAAATAGTAATACACCCCCACCGCCGCCACGATGAAGAGGCCCGCGGTGAAGAGCTGACGCCAATAGCGCTGAAACAGCCACACGATCATTAAGGTCGTGCTGAGGTAGCTCCCTCTTGAGATGGTAAAGATGAGCGCCGTCATCGTGATAAAGATCCCCGCCAGCAGGGCGCTCCGCTGTAGAGGCGAGCTCTGGTGGTGTTTAAGATACGCGAAGGCGAGGGACAGGGAGAACCCAAGGAGCGCCCCAAGGTTATTGGACTGATCAGGGATCCCGACGAGCCGAGCGTCTTGGTTGTCTAGGTAAAAGGCAAAGCCAGCGTGTATCACACCGCTCACAATGACCACGCTTAAGATGTGGTGTAAGCCTCTAAGCGTCCTCACGTAATCAACGATCACTAAGATCGTAAGCACGTAGACACAGAGCCTCAGCATCAGCCCATAGGCGACCTGTGGCTTAGGGCCAAAGATCAAGCTCAAAAAAGTGAACACTAAGAAGGCAAACAAGAACCCCCAGCCCTCAGGGAGGCGCAACGGCGCTCGCCAAGACACCCTCCGTAGCGTCCACAGCGCCAGAAGTAACGCCATCGCGAGGTCCCCCATTCCAAGGAGGGCGAAGCCAATGTTCACATACACGTCATCAAAGCTCACCCCAAGGGCGAAGGCGACCAAGGACAGCCACGGCGCTTGATACAGGACATAGGCGCCCACGCTTAAGGCGAAGAGCACGAGTGGAGCGAGCGGTATATAAACAGACAGCGCGACCATCAGCGCGCCACCGATCACCCACAAGGTCCACAGCCATCCCCCCCCTTCGCTGAGCCCCCACGGACTATGGAGCCAGCGCCCCTCCTCTCCTCTTCGCCCGATCAGCCCGCTCACGCGCCTCCCTCTGCTCCGCCTACCTGCTCATCCAGTGGCTCACAGGTCTTGGTAGAGATCCCCACCGAGCGCACAAAGCGGAGCTGTTGTGTCGAGCCCTCCTCATCTCCATCACACCAGGTGGTCCCTACCAAGTCATCCCCCTCAAGGGTGAGCTTGAAGATCCTCTGACACTCTTGTGGCAGTCGACAGTTCGGTCGGACGTCGACGCTCCGCTCTGTCTCTGGGTCAAGTAAGCCAAAAGCGAGGCGCTCTGGGTTCTCTAGGGCGTTCCCTTGATAGATCAGCTCACAGCTACAGCGATCTGCGCGATCGAAAGGAGACAGGAAGCGGGAGGCTGGGGTTTGGTAGCGCACCAGTACGCCCGTCACCCTGTCACCATAGCGACCCAAATGAAGCTCGTAGAGCTCGCTGAGCCCCTCATCCCACGCGAGCTCCTCATCAGGAGAACCCATTGGGAGGCTCAGGGGAGCCTGTTGCCAGATCCCTGAGAGCGTGCGCTCCGCGCCACAGCTGATGACGCTCACAAGCGACCACAGCGCGCACAGGGTAGTGAGGGTCACAAGCGTCACCCGCCTCAAGCCCGCCGGTGTCGCTCGCCACACGTGGCTCACAGGACCCGCCTCGCTTAAGGGAGCGGATCAGCGCTGAGGTTGACCGTCACGTCACCACCGAGGCTGTCATTGACCACCACGAGCGTCCCCGCGTACGTGTTTAAGGGCGTCCCAGGGTCAGCAGGAGGACGAGTAAAGCGAACCGTAATCACGGCCTCATCACCCGCGTCAAGCGACGTGAGCTCTCCACCGCTCACAACCTCAAAGACGTCGCTGTCTCCATCAATACGAAGCTCAGAGATCGAGACCGCATCCATCCCATTCGAGGTCAAGGTCACGGTCTGCTCAAGGCTCTCCTCTGGGGCGACCCCATCAAAGCTCAGGTTGCTCGTGTCGCTCGTGAGGAGCCCGACCGCTCCGCCCGACCCGACAGAGATCGGCA
>Ga0181594_10001737_pt1 | contig 20139 bp, 20 predicted proteins | sample 071ome_18_FD_145603 | JGI IMG/M metagenome (GOLD analysis project Ga0181594, IMG submission 145603) | Coastal salt marsh microbial communities from the Groves Creek Marsh, Skidaway Island, Georgia - 071413BT metaG (spades assembly) | ecosystem: Environmental > Aquatic > Marine > Intertidal zone... | reverse complement strand
ACGCGGCTATGAGCGCGACTTCGCGGAACGCTGCTTCAGCCAGATCGAGGGGTTCGGCGAATACGGCTTCCCGGAAAGCCACGCCGCCTCCTTCGCGCTGCTGGTCTATGTCTCGTCCTGGCTGAAGTGCCATTACCCGGACGTGTTCGCCGCCGCGCTGCTCAACAGCCAGCCCATGGGCTTCTACGCCCCGGCCCAGATCGTCCGCGACGCCCGCGAACACGGGGTCGAGGTGCGCGGGCCGGACGTGAACTTTTCCAACTGGGACAATGTGTTGGAGGAAGTTCCGGGGGTACAGCCCTCCCCCTTGATGGGGGAGGGTTTGGGTGGGGGTGCTCACCCTCCCCCTACCCCCTCCCATCAAGGGAGGGGGAAACAAATGGGTCACGCACTCCGCCTGGGCTACCGGCATATCAAGGCGATGAACGAGGACGCGGCCCGGGCCATCGCCGCCGCGCGCCCGCAGGGTGGTTACCTGTCCGTGGAAGACGTGTGGCGCCGTGCCGGGGTCAATTCCGCCGCACTGGTCGCACTTGCCGAGGCGGACGGCTTCGCCTCGCTGGGACTGGAACGGCGCGAGGCCCTGTGGGCGATCCGTGCGCTTGGCCATAACGGGCGGGAAACGGCGGCTTCCCTGCCGCTGTTCGCCGCAGCGGAATTGCGCGACATTGTCCCGGAAAGCCCCATCACGCTGCCCGACGAGGCTCCCGGCGAGGTCGTCGCCAACGACTACGCCGCGATCCGCATGTCCCTGAAGCACCACCCGCTGGCATTGCTCCGCGACCAGCTGGACGGGATGGACGTGGTGGTGGCGCGCGACCTGCGCGAACAACCCCACAACCGCCGCCTGATCACCGCCGGCCTGATCCTCGTCCGCCAACGCCCCGGCAGCGCCAACGGCGTGGTCTTCCTGACCCTGGAGGACGAGACCGGGGTCGCCAACGTCATCGTCTGGCCGGATGTTTTCAAGCGCTTCCGCAAGGTGATCCTGTCGTCACGGCTGGTGCGTGTAACCGGCAAGCTGCAGCGCGAGGGGATCGTCACCCATCTGATCGCGGAGAAGATCGCCGACCTGTCGGACCGGCTCGACGCGCTGGGCGACGGCAGCGAGGTCCAGCCACCCTGGGCGCGCGCCGACGAGGTGAAGTACGGCAACCATCCCGACCCGCGCCTGTCGAACACACGCGGGTGCAAGCTGGCGCGACCCCTGCCCCAGCGCCACCCGCGCAACAACCACATCGCGATCAAGTCGCGGAATTTTCACTGAAACAGGAAAGTTTACGCCGTGTTGCCCAGCATCTGCACGGCATGCACCGACACATCCACCTCAAGGCTGAGGAAGTCGTCCGGCGTGCCGTCGAAGGTTCCCGACACGGGAATCGCCTGCGCCGGCTCTCGCGCCACGGCGATCGGCACTAGGTTGTAGCCGCCATGAGCGCCGTTGGTCGGGTCGAACTCCATCCAGCCCGCGCCGGGCAGATAGACCTGCACCCAGGCATGGGTCGAACCCGCGCCGACGAGATCGCTCACGCCGCCGTCCAGCGCCGGATCGTACAGATATCCGCTGACGAAACGGGCGGCGAGGCCGACACTGCGCACCGCTTCCATCATGAACAGCGCGTAATCCCGGCAGGTTCCTGTCCCGCTGTTGAGAAGATCCACGGGTCCTTTCACCCCCTCCTCGTAGCGGGTCTCATAGGTGAACTCGTCGCGGATCGCCCGTGTGACGTTGATCAGGAAATCTTCAGTGTCGGTCTGCCCCATACCGCCAACGAGGAACCGCCGGGTCCATTCGGTGACCCGGCGTTCCGGATCGGTATAGTGCCGCTCGATTGTTCGGCCCAGATCCGGCACTTCGCTGGCCGGATAACTGAACGGGATCGAGCGGGCGTAGGGCTCGATGGGAAAATCGGTGGTATCCAGCGGAAAGCGGTCGATGACGATCCGGCTTTGCAGATGCAGCGTGTCCGACGGCTCCGCGAAGGTCGCGACCGCCACGGAATTGCCGAAGACATCGTGATACCAGCGGGTTTCCGCCTGCGGAGAAACCACAATCGTCGCGTCGAGCAGACGCAGGTCATGGCTATCGCGGGGCCGGAACATCATACGATGCGGCCCGAAGGTTACCGGCCTCGCGTACCGGTAGGTGGTCGTGTGCTCAACTGTGAGGCGCTGCAAGACAAATCCTCGAAAACGGTTCCCGCGCGCCTCTTCCGGACGCCGATATGCCCAATTTATACGCAGCCGATATGACTCGCGCGCCGCAATTCCGCGCGCCAGGCCCGGTGAAACCGCAATTGACCGGCCGTACTCACCGTGCCGTCAGGTAGGCCTCGCCGATTCGGCTGGAAACGTTTCCGAGCGCGAGCTGCAAATCGTCGATGAACTTGTGGAGCCGCGTCGGGGTCACCCGCTGACCAAGCCCGGTCTCCAGGGTGAAGGCCAGCGAACGGCGGGCATCCTCAACCGATTTGCGCCGCGAGTGGCCGTGCCGCGTCTCGAGGTCATGGAGCCGCTCCGTCACGCCATCAACGCACAGCGCCACCGCACGGGGGAATTCCCGGTCGTAAAGCAGAAAGGTCGCAATATCCGAAGGCGTGGAACCCGCCGGATACAGACTGCGAAACGCGTGATAGCCGGCAACCGAGCGCAACAGGACGCTCCAGTGGATGGAATCGCGCGCCTCGCCGTCGTGATCGGATATGCGGTCGTACCCCATATCCAGCAGGCGCGTTGTCTGGTCCGCGCGCTCGAGGTACTTGCCGAGCTGGTAGAAACACCATGGCTCGCCGCGGAAGAAGGTTCCTTCCGCGATGCCTTCGAAGGTCTGACAGTCGGTCTTGATGTCCGTACACACACGGGAAAGATTGTTCAGCCGCAGATCACGGTGGGTCAGTCCACCCAGCTGATTGTGGAACATGTTGATGTGGGTCCACATCTCCGTGCTGATCAGATGACGCACGGATCGCGCGTTCTCGCGCGCCGAGGCGATTGAGGACGCCACCGAGGTGTAGTTGTCCCGGTCGAGGACATAGAAGCTCGACACCGATGCCGCATCTGCCTTGTCACGCGCCTCGAAAAACCGCCCCGTATCCGCATAGAGGTCCAGCACGCGCAACCAGTCCGGGCCTTCGGGTCTGTCGCGGGCATAGGTCTCGTTGATATCCAGAATGCGCGCGAGAGATTCGGCCCGCTCCATGTAGCGGCCGAGCCAGAAGATATTCCAGCCGAAGCGTGCGATCAGACTAGCCAATGACCCAGGTATCCTTTGATCCGCCACCCTGCGAGGAATTCACGACCAGCGAACCGCGCCTCATGGCCACGCGCGTCAGCCCGCCCGGTAACACCCATGTCGATCGCCCGGTCAGCGCGAACGGGCGCAGATCGACATGGCGCGGCTCGATATTGCGGCCAATCAGTGTCGGCGATACAGACAGGTTGACCACCGGCTGGCTGATGAAATTCGCCGGATCGGCCTTCAGTTTCCTGCGGAGATCGGCCAGTTCCCGCTTTGAGGCTTTCGGCCCAACCACAACACCATAACCGCCCGCCTCGCCCACCGGCTTGGTCACCAGGATATCGAGGTTATCGAGGGTCCTTTGCAGGCCCTCTGGCTCCCGGCAGATATTCGTCGGGACGTTCGACAGGATCGGATCCTGATCGAGGTAGTATTTGATGATCCGGGGCATATAGGCATAGACGGCCTTGTCGTCGGCCACGCCCGTGCCCACGGCATTGGCCAGGGTCACATTGCCCTTTCGATAGGCCCCGAACAGACCCGGAACGCCCAGCATGCTGTCGGGCCGGAACACCTTGGGGTCCAGGAATGCGTCGTCAACACGCCTGTAGATGACATGGACCTCTTCCAGCCCACGCGTGGTGCGCATATAGACCCGGTCTTTCTCGACCACGAGATCCTGCCCTTCCACCAGCGGGCTTCCCATCTCTCGCGCCAGAAAGACATGCTCGAAATAGGCCGCGTTATAGACACCCGGTGACAGGATCGCGACGGTCGGGTCGCTTACGCCCTTCGGTGCCACCTGCGTCAGCGCGCTCGTCAGCTGCCGGCCGTAGTCGTCCACCTCCTTGAGCTGCACGCCCTCGGCCAGATCGGGAAATGCGCGCATCATCAGGTGGCGGTTCTCGATCACATAGGACACGCCCGACGGAATGCGTGCGTTGTCCTCCAGCACCAGAAACTTGCCCTTCTCGTCGCGCACCAGATCGGTGCCGCAGATGTGGACGTAAGTGCCCAGCGGCGGCACGAAGTCTTCCATTTCGGGACGGTAATGCTTGTTCTTGCGGACCAGTTCCTCGGGAATGATCCCGTCCTTGAACAGTTTGCCGCCGTTATAGACGTCCTTCAGGAACAGATTGAGCGCGGCGACGCGCTGCTGAACCCCGGTGTTGATCGTCTCCCAGTCCTTCGGCGACAGCACACGCGGAATTACGTCGAACGGCAGGATGCGGTCGATGGCGTCACGGTCCGTATAGACGGTGAAGGTGATGCCAAGGTTGAACAGTTCACGTTCGGCATCCTTGGCGCGGTGGCGCAAGGTCGCGGAGTCCATCTTGGTCAGTTGTTCACGGATCTTCCGGGTGTGCGAAAGCCCGTTGCGGCCGAACATTTCGCAGAAGAACTCGCCATGATCGTATTCGGAGAGCGGTCCGCCGGTCTGCGGCTGCGGTTTGGCTCGAGAACCGGTTTTCTTCTTCTTCGGTTTCGATGTCATAGGATCAATTGTACATAACTTATTGCGCAATTTGTACGAAAACGTGTTCCCAGCACATGCTCCGTGAATATTCCGGAATTGAGAAAGAAAGCCCGCTGAAATGACCGCCATCGCACTTGCCCTGCACATCCTCGCCGCCGTCGTCTGGATCGGCGGCATGTTCACGATATATGTCTGCCTGCGCCCGGCGCTCGGCGCGCTGGAGGCACCGCCGCAGCGGCTGATGCTCGTATCGGTGACATTCGCCAAGTTCTTCCCCTGGGTCTGGATGTCTGTCGTGATCCTGTTCGCCTCCGGCTACTTCATGGTGTTTGTCACCTTCGGCGGTTTCGCGAACACCGGCCCGCACATCCACATCATGCAGGCGATCGCCTGGGTCATGACGGCGCTGTTCGCCTGGCTTTACTGGGGTGCCTGGACGAACATGCGCGAGGCTGTCGCCGGAGAGAATTGGGACGCGGCCGGACATGCGCTGGGCCGAATTCGCAGGATCATCGCTGTGAACCACCCGCTTGGCCTGTTCGTTGCGGCTATCGGCGCCAGCGGTCGGTGGTGGCACTGAGCCAGTCCGCCTTCGGGGCGATCGCAGTCGGCACGTGTAATTGCGATATGTCTAATTGCGTGCGCATTGAACCCCCTATCCGTTCTTGTACGATAATGCGGGCAATTTATTGCCCGCCGCCAAACCCGGGACATCCATGAACGAGCTTCTGAACATCGAGACCATCCGGGCACATCTGGAAGGTGCCGTTGCATGGCTCGAGGCGGAGGTCTTCACCTATTCGGCGATCGGCGAACTCGCCGCAATTGCTGCGACCTTCGCCGTGGCACACCTGGTTTCCAGCCCCTTCCGGCGCCTGATCGAGGGTCTGATTGAGCGCTCTCGCAACGACGCAAGACTCAACTTTGTCTGGAACACCTTCCTCCCCCTGATCACACCGATCATCTGGGTGATCCTGCTCTGGATCGCGATTGCCGCTGCCGACCAGTTGAACCTGCAGGACAGACTGATGTCCGTCGTGGTCAGCCTCGTGAATGCGTGGATCGTGATCCGGCTCATCACCCAGTTCGTGCGCGACCAGGTCTGGGCCCGTTTCATCGCTGTCGTCGTCTGGGGAATCGCGGCGCTGAACATCCTCGAACTGCTCCAGCCGACCCTGAGTCTCCTCGACAGCATCGCTCTGAGCGTCGGAGACATTCGCATCACGGTCCTCACCGTCATCGAGGGCCTGTTCTATCTGTTCCTGCTGTTGTGGATTGCAAACCTGTCCGCCCGCATCCTCGAGAACCGCATCAGCAGGCTGCCGAACCTGACCCCGTCCGTGCAGGTGCTGTTCTCCAAGCTGCTGAAGATTCTGCTGATCGTCATCGCCATCCTGGTGGCGATCAACAGCGTGGGCATCGACCTGACCGCGCTGGCCGTGTTCGGCGGTGCGCTGGGCGTCGGAATCGGCTTCGGCCTGCAAAAGATCGTCAGCAACTTCATCAGCGGCATCATTCTGCTGATGGACAAGTCCATCAAACCGGGTGACACCATCGGCGTTGCGGGGACCTATGGCTGGATTCAGTCACTGGGTGCGCGCTACGTGTCGGTCATCACGCGCGACGGGATCGAACACCTGATCCCAAACGAGGAACTGATCGTCTCCCGGGTGGAGAACTGGTCGTTCAGCGGCAAGCGCGTGCGCCTGCGCGTGCCTGTCGGGGTGTCCTACAATTCCGACCCCCGCAAGGCGATGGAACTTTGCGTGCAGGCCACCGACGGCATCGAACGCATCATCGAGTACCCGAAGCCGATGTGCCAGCTGCTCGCATTCGGCGACAATTCGATCAACCTCGAAATCCGCTTCTGGATTCGCGACCCGCAGAACGGCGTGGCGAACGTGAAAACCCAGGTCCTGCTCAACGTCTGGGACCTGTTCAAGGAACACGGCATCGAGATTCCGTTCCCACAGCGCGATCTGCACCTGCGCACGGTGGCACCGGATGCCGGCAAGGCTCTCGCCGGTCTGGAAACCGCCCCAACCGACGACGGACCTGATATTGTCGATGACACGCCGCCGCCGGACACATCCGGTGACGAGCCGTCATCGGAAGAGCTCGCCCGCGAGGACTGATGCCCCCACATAAAGTTGATGTTCTCGACCGCGAGCCGCTCTACGACGGATTCTTCAAATTTGAACGCTACAAACTCCGGCACGAAACCTTCGCCGGAGGCATGACCGGCACGTTCACGCGCGAACTGCTGGATACCGGTCATGCCGCGGCGGTACTGCCCTACGATCCGGTCCGCGACCGGGTCGTTTTGCAGGAACAGTTTCGCATTGGCGCACATGCAGCTGGCCGCGAACCTTGGCTGATCGAGATTGCCGCCGGGTTGCTCGAACCCGGTGAGACGCCGGACGAACTCGCCCGGCGGGAAATTGTCGAGGAAACCGGGCTCGAAGCACTCGATCTTGTAAAAATAGGCACCGTTCTCGTATCGCCCGGAACCAGCAGCGAAACGGTCACGGTGTTCTGCGCCCGTGTGGAAGCCGGGACGTCCGAAGGCGTTCACGGCCTGGACGATGAAAACGAGGATATACGGACCTTCGCTGTAGATGCGGGGGAAATACGTGCGCTCCTGGAAAGCGGACGTGTCGAGAATGCGGTCGCGGTGATCGCGCTTCAATGGTTTGTCCTCAACCACGCCGAAATCCGCGCAAAGTGGAGCCGGTGAACCTGCCCGCCGGTGGCTTGCAGGCCTAGAATCTCACGGTTACATTCGCGGCATCCTGATTCCCGGATTTCGACGAGAAGGCCCCTGCCATGAATGTTCGCGACGGTTTCATCGAAACGGTCGGCAACACGCCGATGATCAAGCTCCGGCGTGCATCCGAGGAAACCGGCTGCACCATTCTGGGCAAGGCCGAGTTCCTGAACCCCGCTGGCTCGGTCAAAGACCGTGCGGCGCTGGCGATTGTCCGCGACGCCCAAGCCAAGGGATTGCTCAAGCCGGGTGGCGTGATCGTCGAGGGAACGGCAGGCAACACCGGGATCGGCCTCGCCCATGTCGCGAATGCGCTGGGCTACAAAACCGTGATCGTCATTCCCGAGACCCAGACCCAGGAAAAGAAGGACGCGCTGCGTCAGGCGGGCGCGAAACTCATCGAGGTTCCGGCGGTCCCCTACAAGGATCCGAACAACTACGTGAAATATTCCGGCCGCCTCGCCGACGAACTGGCCGGGACCGAGGACAATGGCGCGATCTGGGCCAACCAGTTCGACAATGTCGCCAATCGCCAGGGTCATTTCGACACCACCGGGCCGGAAATCTGGGAACAGACCGACGGCAAGGTGGACGGCTTCATCTGCGCCGTGGGCACGGGCGGCACGCTGGCCGGCACCGGCATGTTCCTGAAAAGCCAGAGTACGGATGTGAAGATCGGCCTCGCCGACCCGATGGGTGCGGCACTGTATGAATTTTACAAGAACGGCGAGTTGAAGGCTGAAGGCACCTCGATCACGGAGGGCATCGGTCAGGGCCGCATCACCGCCAACCTCGAAGGCGCGCCGGTCGATATGCCGTTCCAGATTCCCGACGAGGAAGCGCTGCCGATCATGTTCAACCTGCTCCGCGAGGAAGGCCTGAGCCTCGGCACCTCCAGCGGCGTGAATGTCGCCGGTGCCATCCGCATGGCCAAGGAAATGGGCCCCGGCCACACCATCGTCACGGTGCTGTGCGACAGCGCCCACCGCTACGCCTCCAAGATCTTCAACGTGGCGTTCCTGAAGGAAAAGGGCCTGCCCTATCCCGAATGGCTGGACGCGTGAGCGCGCCCGCGACGGAAACCGTTTTCCGCGACGCGCCCTATGACCGGGTGTGCGAGGCCCGGGTCATCGCCGTCAACGATCTGGGCGGTGTCGTCCTCAACCGGACGGTCTTCTACCCCACGGGCGGCGGCCAGCCCGGCGACACCGGCACGCTGCGCACCGCGGACGGGACCACCGTCCAGATTGCCACCACCGTAAAAGGGCGTGAGGACGACGGCGGCCCGGACGTGATCGTCCATGTCCCCGCTGAGGGCCAGCCCACGCTCGAACCAGGCGCCACTGTCACTGCCGAAATCGACTGGGACCGCAGACACCGGATGATGCGGGTTCACACCTGCCTGCACCTGCTGTCCGCCGTGTTGCCCTATCCGGTCACCGGCGGTCAGGTGAACGACGGAAAGGGCCGGCTCGATTTCTCGATCCCCGACGGCGGTCTCGACAAGGATGCAATCACGACGGAACTGAACCGGCTGATCGAGACCGACAGCCCGGTGAATGATGACTGGATCACCGACGACCAGCTCGCCGAAAACCCGGACCTCGTGAAAACCATGTCCGTCAAGCCGCCCACCGGCTCGGGCCGTGTCCGGCTGATCCGGATCGAAGGCCTCGATCTGCAGCCCTGCGGCGGCACCCATGTCGCGCGGACCGGCGAGATCGGCCCGGTGACCGTCACCAAGATCGAAAGCAAGGGCCGCCAGAACCGGCGCGTCGCCATCGAACTGAACGCATAATAATCAACAGGTTAAGGGGGAAACTTTCATGGCATATGCGAATCCCGACTCCCTCGTCGATACGGCCTGGGTCGCCGAACATCTCGACGATCCGAATGTGCGCATCCTCGACGGCTCCTATCATCTCGCCGCCACGGGCCGCGACGCCAAGGCGGAATACGCGGCGGGGCACATCCCGGGTGCGAACCACTTCGATATCGATGCGGTGTGCGACCCGAACCCGACGCCCTCGCCCCACATGTTCCCGAGTGCGGAAGATTTCGCCGCCGCCGTCGGCGCCATGGGGATTTCCAACGACACGCGCGTGATCGTCTATGACGCGGACGGCCTGTTCTGCGCCCCGCGTGTCTGGTGGATGTTCCGCGTGTTCGGGCACGAAAACGTCGCCGTGATGACCGGCGGGTTCCGCACCTGGCAGGCCGAGGGCCGGCCGGTCACGACGGATGTCCCCTCGCCCGCACCCGCGGCGTTCACGGCCACGAAGAACGAGGCGGCGCTGCGTTCGATCGACCAGATCCTCGCCAATATCGACGGCGGCGGCGAGCTGGTGCTCGATGCGCGCGCCGCCAACCGGTTCGCGGGCAGTGAGCCCGAGGCGCGTCCCGGCGTCGAGCCGGGCCATATCCCCGGTTCCGCCAATCTGCCCTATGCCGAGATCGTCAACGCCGACAGCGGCACCTTCAAGGACGCCGACACCCTGCGCGCCGCCTTTGACCGCGTCGGTGCCGACGGCTCACGTACCGTGGCCACGACCTGCGGGTCCGGCGTCACCGCCTGCATCCTAGGTCTGGGCATGCACCTGATCGGGCGCGACAACTGGGTGCTCTACGACGGATCATGGACCGAATGGGGCGGCAACCCGGATACCCCGAAGGCAAAGGGCTCAGAATGACCAAGAAAACCGGCGTTCACGACGAAACGCTGCTGGCAAGCGGCGGGCGCGATCCCGAATCCAATTTCGGCATCGTCAATCCGCCCGTTTATCACGCCTCCACGGTGACCCGGCCGACGCTCGCGGAGTACCGGAACCGCGACTACACCAAGGACATTGTCTATGGGCGCATGGGCACGCCCACCCAGAAGGCACTGGAAGAGGCCGTCGCGCTGGTCGAGGGCGGTGACCACGCGATCGCCGTGTCCTCCGGCCTGGCGTCGATCACCATCGCACTATCTGCCTTCGTCCAGCAGGGCGATCATGTGCTGGTCACCGACAGCGCCTATGCCCCGACCCGCAACTTCTGCAACAACGTTTTGGCCAAGTACGGGGTCGAGACCACCTACTACGACCCGCTGATCGGCGGCGGCATCGCCGACCTCATTCAGGACAACACGAAGGTCGTCTTCACCGAGGCGCCGGGCTCCCAGACCTTCGAGGTGCAGGACATCCCGGCGATTGCCGAGGCCGCCCACGCGCGCGGCGCGGTGGTCATCAACGATAACACCTGGGGCACGCCTCTCTACTTCAAGTCGTTTGCACGCGGCATCGACGTGTCGGTTCACGCCGCGACCAAGTACATCGTCGGCCATTCCGACGCGATGCTCGGCGTGATCGTCACCACCAAGGCGCATTACAAAACGATCCTCGATAACTTCCGGTTCTGGGGCCAGCACGCCGCGCCGGACGACTGCTATCTAGGCCTGCGCGGGCTGCGCACCATGGGCGTGCGCCTGAAACAGCATCAGGAAAACGCGACGACGGTCGCCAACTGGCTGAAGTCGCGGCCCGAAGTCTCCCGCGTCCTCTACCCGGCGCTACCGGACGATCCGGGCCATGAACTTTGGAAACGTGACTTCGAGGGCGCCTGCGGCTTGTTCGGGGTCGTCCTGAAGGATCACTTCGAGGACGAACAGCTCGCACGAATGCTCGACAGGCTCGAACTCTTCGCCATGGGCGCGAGCTGGGGCGGATACGAATCCCTGATCCTGCCCGCGGCACCGCTCCGCACGGCGACCACCTGGGACGCCGAAGGCTCGCTCCTGCGCCTGCATGTGGGCCTGGAGCACCCCGACGACCTGATTGCGGATCTGGAGGCCGGCTTCGCGCGGCTGACCGGATGACCGGGCCGGGCCAGACGGTCCAGCAATATATCGACGAGACGCCGGTCTGGCGGGACGGCACGGAGGTGCCCGGCGCGCCGCTGACGGGCATGCAGTGGCGTATCTGGCTGCTGGCCGCAGCCGGAAAGTTCTTCGAAGGCCTTGTCGTCTTCCTGACCGGTGTCGCTCTGCCGCTGATCGCACGGGAATTTCAGCTCGACGGCGCCGGACACGGCCTGGTCGGGGCCGCACCGCTTGCGGGGATCCTGTTCGGAGCCACCCTGCTCGGTGGCCTCGCCGACCGCCTGGGGCGCAAACCGGTGTTCATCGGAGAAATGTTCCTGTTCGTCGCCTTCCTTGTGGCGATCACCTTCGTGCACAGCCTGCCGCTGCTGGTGTTCTGCCTGTTCGGCATGGGCCTCGCCCTGGGGGCCGACTACCCCACCGCGCGTATGGTGATTTCGGAAAGTATCCCGTCGCGAACCCGCGGCCGCCTCGTGATCGGGGCATTCGGCTTCCAATCGCTGGGTGCGCTCACGGGTGTGGCAGTCGGCTATCTGATCCTTCTGGGCGAACCCGAGCTGTCCGCCTGGCGTTGGATGTACGCGACGGCGGTGATCCCGGCAGCCATTGTGGCCGCTGGCCGGTTCTTCGTTCCGGAAAGCGCCAACTGGCTGATGGCGCGCGGTGAAGCGGACAAGGCGCGCCACAATCTACTGACCCTGCTGCGCCGCCAGCCGCCCCACCCTGTCGATCCGCAACTGGCCGCGGCACCGGAAGACATCGACGAAGGCGGCACGGGTTACGCCGCGCTGTTCGACAAGACCAACCGGCGCGCCACGATCTTCGCCTCCCTGCCCTGGTTCCTGCAGGACCTCGGCACCTACGGCATCGGTATCTTCACACCGACGATCCTCGCCACGACGCTCGGCCATGCCGTCGTGAAAACCGGATCCATCGCCCAGGTCGTCCATGGCGACATGGATGCGGCAAAGGGCGCGGCCATGATCGACGTGTTGTTGATCGTCGGCATCGTTGCCGCCATCTGGCTGGCCGACCGTATGGGCCGCATTCGTCTTCAGGTTATCGGGTTCATCGGCTGCGCGGCGGGGCTGCTGCTGGCCGCGCTGTCCGCCGCGTTCGACGGCACGGTACAGATCGTGCTGATCTTCGCAGGCTTCATGCTGTTCAACTTCATGACCAACATGGGACCCAATGCGCAGACCTACCTGATCGCGGGCGAGGTCTTCCCCACCCACCTGCGGGGCAAGGGTGCCGGGTTCGCGGCCTCCTTCGCCAAGATCGGCGCGGTGATGACCGCCTTCATGTTTCCGGTTCTGCTGGTCGATCTGGGCCAGAGCGTGCTGCTCGGCCTGCTGATCGTGACCTCGCTTATCGGCGCGGCGGTCACATGGATCTACAGGATCGACACAACCGGTATCGATCTCGACACGCTGTCCCGCAATTCCGGGAACGGTTCCTAGCTTTCGAGGGTCCTGAGCGACGGCGTCCATCGCGCCAGGATGCGTGCGACCACGACTGGCGACAGGACCGAGGTCGCCAGGCAGACGAACACAAGCGCACTGAAAAGCTCGGGCGGAACCGCCCAGTCACCCAGCTTTCGCCCTTCCGAGGCGACGATCAGTGCGATCTCGGCGCGCGGCACCATACTGACTCCCAGCACGACCCCGCCGATCAGCGAGGTCATCGGCATCGCCGGCAGGAACGTCCCCGCCACCTTTCCGACGATACCCGCCACCAGCAGCGGCACGCCGAAGGCCAGTCCCGAGAGCGCGAAATCGGTCTCCAGGATCAGGCCAACATTGACGAAGAAGAACGGCACGAAGAAGTCGTAGAGCGGCGAAAAGGCTTCATCGACGCGTTCCGCCGCCGCCTCCCGGCTGAAGATCAGCCCCGCGAACAGTGCGCCCACCGCCAGCGAGAAGCCCAGCCAACCCGCCACGGCGGAAAACACCAGCGCCATCCCGGCGATCGGCAGCATGGGGTTGGGCGACGGTTCCAGTTTTTCAAACAGGCGCGTGATCGGGTGTTCGAGATACCGGGCGAAGGCGAAACAGACCGCCGCGAACAACACGATCTTGACCCCGATCTCGAACAGCGCGCCGCCCATCGTCTCGGCGATACCGCCGTTCCCGGCCATCAGGATCGGTGCGGCGGAGATCAGCAGGATCATCAGGATGATGCCAGACACGTCGTCGAGCTCCGCCACATCGGTCAAGAGCGCGCCGGCGGGCGTGTTCAGCTTGTCCGCCTCCCGCCATACGCCGAGACACACACCGAGGCTTGTGGCCGTCAGCGCCACACCCGCGAACAGGCTGGGGATCACCGCCAGACCGAGCAGATAGTGCGCGGTCGCGAAGCCGAGCGCGCCACTGAGACCCACATTGCCGATCCAGACCCAGGCGGCCCGGCGAAGCTGGCTCAGCATGCTCTGGGCCTCGGCCTCCAACCCGACCCGGAACAGCAGCGCGACAATCCCGATCCCTGCCAGGAACTCGAAGATCGTCATCACCTCCGGGGTCAGAAGGCTCCCGCCGGAATCGACGATTCGCATCGCCACACCCAGCAGCATGTAGCCGACCAGCGCGGGCACACCCACGCGCCGGCAGACGCCGCGCACCAGCATCGCAGCGACCACCGTCAGTCCGATCAGGACGATGGCGAGAGGCAGGTTGTCGAACAGTCCGTTCATCTGCGCGCAACTCTACGCGACGCATTCGCGCGCCTCCTACCCCGTAAGTGACGCACCCCCGCGCCGGAGCCGCGTCCGCCATGCGCCCCGTGCACATGGACTTTTCCGGGACTTCGCGATAATCGGAAATGGCAATCGCGGAAGATACCGCGAGCAGAATTCATCCGGGGAAGCCCTTGAGCCTCAAACGCGCATGCGCCATTGCCGGCGTCGCCGAATCCCGTCTCGGCGTCGTGCCGGATTCGACCGTCCTGACGCTTCAGGCCGAGGCCATGGTGGCCGCGCTCGCCGATGCGGGGCTCCAGAAATCCGACGTCGATGGACTGTTCGTTTCCGGGCCGTGGGGCCGCCTGCCGGGCCTGCAGATCGCGGAGTATCTCGGCATCCAGCCCGCCTATTCCGACAGCACAATGGTCGGCGGCGCCTCCTTCGAGTTCCATCTGGGTCATGCCGCCGCCGCGATCCAGGCGGGCCTGTGCAACGTCGCGGTGATCCTCTACGGCAGCACCCAGCGCTCGCGCGCCGACAAGTACATCTTCCAGATCCGCGACGATCTTGGATACCAGTACGAAGCGCCCTACGGCCTGCCGACTCCGGTAGGGTCCTACGCTCTGGCCGCCTCACGCCACTTCGCCGAATACGGCACCACGAACGAACAACTCGCCGATCTGGCTGTCTCCACGCGCGAATGGGCGCGGAAGAACCCGAAGGCCTACCGCCGTGAGCCGCTGACGCGGGAAGAAGTGCTGACCTCCGGCCCCATCGCGACGCCGCTCAACCGCCTCGACTGCTGCCTGTTCACCGATGGCGGTGGCGCGGCGGTGGTCGTGAGCCCGGATATCGCAAAGACACTCGACAAGCCGCCGGTCTGGCTGCTCGGACAGGGCGAAAGCGTCTCCCACGCCCAGATCTCCGAGATGCGCGACCTGACCGTCACCCCGGCCGCCCGTTCCGGCGCGCGCGCCTTCGAGATGGCGGGCGTCACCCATGCCGACCTCGACGTGGTGGAAATCTACGATTCCTTCACGATCACGGTGCTGCTGACCCTGGAATCCCTGGGTTTCTGCAAGCCCGGCGAGGGCGGCGCGTTTATCTCCGGCGGGCGAACCGGCCCCGGCGGCGAATTTCCGCTGAACACCAATGGCGGTGGGCTGTCCTACTGTCATCCCGGCCAGTACGGGATTTTCCTGATTATCGAGGCCGTCCGCCAGCTTCGCGGCGAGTGCGGTGACCGGCAGGTGGCCGATCCCGCGCTGGCGCTGATCAGCGGGACGGGCGGTGTGCTGTCCTCCAACTCCACCTGTATCCTCGGCGTGGAATGATCCAATGAGCGACGACCAGACCCTCCCCGATCCCGATTCCGAGCCCTTCTGGCAGGGCGCTGCCGAAGGCGAACTGCGCTACCAGCGCTGCGGCGCGTGCGATGCCGCCGTGTTCTATCCGCGTGCGCTGTGTCCCGAATGCGGCGCACCGGACCCGGGCTGGGCGGTTTCGGCGGGCAACGGCACCGTCTATGCCTGTTCCACGGTACACCGCGCTCCGCCCGCCTTCGCCGATCAGGCACCCTATACCGTGCTGCTCGTCGATCTCGACGAAGGCTTCCGCATGATGAGCCGCCTCGTCGATGCCGAGCCGAGCTCGGTCGCCATCGGCGATCGCGTGAAGGCCGTATTCCGGGACGGCCCGAACGGCCGCCCCGCCCCCTATTTCACCCCCGCATAGAGCTTGCCCTTATGAAGAACAAGAAATCAGCCACTCTTGAGGACGCGGTCGGCCGCATCCAGGACGGCGCGACGATCCTCGTCGGCGGCTTCGGCCAGCCCGGCGTGCCAGAAGTCCTGATCGACGGGGTGTGCGACCTTGGCCGCCGCGATCTGACCATCGTCACCAACAATGCCGGGACCGGCCACAGCGGCATCGCCCGGCTGATCGAGGAAGGCTGTGTCGGCAAGCTGATCTGCAGCTTCCCCTGGGCGAAGGAATCTTTCGTCTTCAAGGAGTTGTACGACGCCGGCAAGATCGACCTCGAGATCGTGCCCCAGGGCACCCTGTCCGAGCGTATCCGCGCCGGTGGCGCGGGTCTCGGCGGGTTCCTGACCCCGACCGCGTTGGGCACGGACCTCGCCGAGGGCAAGCCGATCATCGAATCCGACGGGCGCGAATGGGTACTGGAAAAGGCGCTGCGCGGCGACTTCGCCCTGATCAAGGCCTACAAGACCGACCCGCGCGGGAACCTGATCTATCATCTGACGGCGCGGAACTTTAACCCCGTCATGGCGATGGCCGCGGACTTCACCATCGCGGAAGTGCAGGAAGACGTCGCCATCGACGAACTGGACCCGGAAGTGATCGTCACGCCGGGTGTTTTCGTCGATACTTATTTCGTGACCGGCTGGTACGAGATCGGCAAGGAGCGCAAGGCATCATGAGCGAGCAGAACACCAACCTCCTCACCCGGCTGCAGATTGCGGCCCGCGCCGCCCAGGACATGGAGGACGGCTGGCTGGTCAATCTCGGCATCGGCATGCCGACCATGATCCCCGCCTACATCCCCAAGGACCGGGACGTGATGTTCCATTCCGAGAACGGGTTGATCGGCATGGGCCCGCAACCCGCCGAGGGCGAGGCCGACCAGGACCTCATCAGCGCCGGCAAGGAACTCGTCACCATGGTGCCGGGCGGCGCCATCGTGCATCACGCGGATTCCTTCGCCGTGGCGCGCGGCGGGCGGCTGGACTGCGCCTGCCTGGGCGCGTTCCAGGTCGTGGCCAACGGCGATCTGTGCAACTGGCGCCTGCCCAACCAGAAATCCGGCAGCGTCGGCGGCGCGATGGACATCGCCGCCGGCTCCAAGCGCGTCTTCGCCATGATGACCCACACGGACCGTGACGGCGGCGCCAAGATCGTCAGCGAGCGCAACTTCCCGCTGACGGCCATGGGCGTGGTCACGAAGATCTTCACCGATATGGCGGTGATCTCGATCACCGCCGACGGTCTGCTCCTCGATGAGGTCGCGCCCGGCCTGACCAAGGACGAAGTGCAGGCCGTCACCGATGCCCCGCTCATCATGGACAATGTGGGTGAAATCGCCGTCGCCGCGTAACCCGGCCATGCGCGCCCTCGCGCCGGCCTGTTTCACGCTGGCCGCACTTGTCGCGGCGGCACCGGCGCTTGCGCACGACAATCACGTGCAGATCACGGTGGAGGGCGACCGGCGCTGCATCACCTCCAACGGCCTGCCGGACCACGACACGGGCAACTTCCCGAACCGGGGCAATCCGCACCGCATCGCCGAACAGGACATACGCCTGTGCGTCCCCCGTTGAACCCGGTGAAGGGCACGATGCCCAACCGCTCACGCGGTTCCGTCGGCGTGGCAGTCAACGGCGTGCAGTTCCGGCCCGGCACGGCGGACTATTACGACCCGTCCAGCCCGCGCGGTCACAGCCGCGATCCGTCCTCGGGCTGGAACCTCGAAGGCCTCGGGGCCCGAGACGCGCTGGGGATGGACCGGAACAACGCCCATGTCGATGAACGCGGGCCGTATCACTATCACGGCGTTCCGGAGCCGCTGGTCACGGACTCAAACAGGACCCTGATCGGCTGGGCCGCAGACGGGTTCGATATCCACTACGTCGGCCACGGCCAGACCTCGAGCTGGCAGTTGAAGCCGGGCACACGCCCGACAGCCCCAGGCGGGCGTTATGACGGCACCTATGAGGAAGACTGGGTCTATATCCCCGGCTCCGGCACTCTGGATGAGTGCAACGGCGGCGCGCTCGACGGGCGTTTCGTATATTTCGCGACCGACATCTTCCCGTTCTTCCCACGCTGTTTCTGGGGGGAGATCAGCGCGGATTTCCGCGCAAGGCGTGGTCCGCCGCCCGCTATGGGCGGACGGCGCGGACCGCCTCCGGAAGGCCGGCGCGGTGAGGACTTTCCGCCGGGCGGGCATCCCCCGCCCCCGCGGTTCTAGAAAATCGCGTCAGGGAGGACGCCAGCCATGGAAAACATGACCAGCATCAAGGGCCAGGTCGCCGTCGTCACCGGCGGCACGGCGGGCATGGGCGAAGCGGCCTGCGTGCGCTTCGGGGCGGAAGGCGCGAAGGTCGCCGTGATCGGCCGCACGCCCGAAAAAGGCGACGCAGTCGTCAAACGGATCACCGATGCGGGCGGGGAAGCCATGTTCGTGCGCGCCGAATGTGCCGATGAAGGCGACGTCAAGGCCACCTGCAAGACCATCCTCGACACCTGGGGCCGCGCAGACATCCTGGTGAACACGGCGGGCGGCTTCATCGACTCCCCGCCGCTGGAAGAGGTCTCCGCCGCCGACATGCAGCACAGCTGGGACTGGAACGTGATGGCCAAGTTCCTCATCACCCGCGAACTGGTGCCCGCCATGAAGGCCAACAACTACGGTCGGATCGTGAACATCTCCTCCGTCGCGGGCCGGACGGCGCGCGGTGGCGCCATCGAATACGGCACCACCGAGGCCGGGATCATCGGGCTCACACGCCGCCTGGCAACGGAGCTTGCGCCTCACGGCATCACGATCAACGCAATCGCACCCGGGTTGGTGCTGACCCCGCGCGTGCGCCGTCACCCCATGGAGGAACTCGAGCGTCGCGCCAAGACAACACCGGTCGGCCGTCTCGGCACGCCGGAGGAGCTGGCGCACGCCATCTGGTACTTCTGTACCCCGGGCGCGGGCTTCACGACCGGCGCGGTGCTGGACGTCAACGGCGGAACGTGGATGGGGTGATTCGAGAGAAATTTGGTGCGCCCGGCAGGATTCGAACCTGCGACCGTCGGCTTAGAAGGCCGGTGCTCTATCCAGCTGAGCTACGGGCGCCCAAAACAAAAGAAAACCACACGCAAGCTTCGCTTACGCTGGACCCTTAGACGATTCGTGTGAAGGCGCGGTGCTTTCCGCGCCGCTGCCGCCTGGTGGCCTCTAATGACTCCAGGGAATCCTGCGGCCGAATGCGAAGTTGTCCGCGTAAGCCTTTGGCCTGATTCTTCTTTCCTTTGGCTCCTGGACCACATAGTCCAGTTCCAGCCGGTCGGCGTGGGCCACCGCCTCGTCCTTGCTGTCGAAGGTCAGGCGTACCTGCTGCATCGTGTCGCCCGCGCCGGTCCAGCCCATCATGGGGTCGAGCTGCTGGCGGCGCGTCGGCTCGAACTCCAGCACCCATTTGCGCGTCTTGGCGCGGCCGGACTGCATGGCGGTCTTCGCGGGCTGGAAAATGCGGGCTTTCATGCGCGCGGTTCCTTCAAAAATGGTCGGGGCGACGAGATTCGAACACGCGACCCCCTGCTCCCAAAGCAGGTGCTCTACCAGGCTGAGCTACGCCCCGGCTGACCCTGTTTGATGTCCGGGGCGAAGATAGGCGCGTGCCCGCTTCGGTGCAACGCCTCAAGCGCCTCCCGGCTCGGCAAAAATTCGCGCCCGTCTCCCCATAAAGTCGGATACCGCAACCGTTTGGCAGGGCGCGGTTTTGTCCTATCTTTTCAGTCAACAATCGCATTTTCGGGAGGATCCTATGAAACACCGCAATTTCATCAAGACACTCGCCGCCGGCGCGACCGCCGTCGGCCTGCTGGCGGCCACCCCGGCGCTGGCCCAGGACTACGTTCTGAACACCGCGTCCACGGGCGGCACCTATCACCCGGTCGGCACGGCTATCGCGACCCTGACCAAGGTCAAGCTGCTGCCGAAGGAGAAGTTCAGCCTGACCGCCGTCAACTCGGCCGGTTCCGGCGCGAACGTCCAGGCGCTCGGCGCGGGCACAGCCCAGTTCGCTATCGTCCAGGGCCTGTTCGGCTCCTACGCGGCCACGGGCACGGGTCCGGTCTCCGAGCCGCAGAAGAACATGCGCTCTGTTTCCATGCTGTGGCAGAACGTCGAGCAGTTCGTGGTCCCCACGGCGGACGCGACGAGCGGCACCATGGCCGATTTCGTGGCGCTCAAGGGCAAGGCCGCCGCGCTGGGTAACAAGAACTCCGGCACCATCGGCTCCAACAAGGTGCTGCTCGGCGGCCTCGGCCTCGATATCGAGAAGGATTTCGAGCTGATGTATGCGGGCTACGGCCCGTCGGCCGACGCCAT